>OBLF01000811.1_pt1 | contig 30669 bp, 23 predicted proteins | sample 1519231 | NCBI WGS metagenome assembly OBLF01 (sample SAMEA2602895, study PRJEB22501) | metagenome | reverse complement strand
AAGAGCCGCCGCAGGCAGCCAGAGAGAGCGCCATGCTGGCAGCCATTACAAAAGCAAGAAACTTTTTCATGGTTTTGATCTCCTTAGGTTGTTTTTCAGTTGCGCAGCGGGGCGAGTTCCCCGCCGCAGTACCTTCAGTATACCGCATCTGCGGCGGCAATTCAATGAAAAAAGATGACAAAAAGAATTACAAAAGCATAACAAAGGGTTTACATGGTCCGATTCACCGTCACATTGGGGGTGTCGGGCAGGGTGTCCAGGTCGGCGTAGGCATCCACTTTGCGCACGCTGGTACGCAGATCCTCGTACAGTTTTCGGTAATCGTCCTGGGTGAAGGTGTCAAACCGCCAAGGCGCACCCGCTTCCAGCGCGACCGCGCCAGTGGTGTAGCCGACCTTCTCGGTCTGGCCCGCGCTCTGGGTGTCCCAGCTGCCATTCGTGAAGAAGCTGTACAGCTCCCGCTGGACGGCGGCGTTATAGCACTTGACCGCGCTTGCCAGCACGCGGCCGCTCAGGGCGGTGTTGTCCACATCGGTGGTGACAGCCTTACCGCCGGTCTGGTTGACTGCGGAGACCGCACCCTCGTACAGGTTGCCGCCACTGACCACAATGAGCGCTGTACCGTTATTGTACCAGTCCACCATACGCTGGGTGATGGCATCGCTGTTCTCGTCGGTGTCAGTGAACCAGGTCTGTAAGGTCACGTCCTCGCCCTGTAATTCTGCGGCAGCCTCTGCCCCCTGCAAAAAGCCGGTGGCGTACCGCACAATGCCGGGCACCTCCCGCGTGCCAATGAAGCCGAGGGCGGTGTACCCTTCGGTCACGACGGCGTAGCCCGCCAGATACCCGGCCTGTTCTTCCTGGAAGAGGACGCAGTGGACGAGTTCGGCAGTCTTGTAGGCGCTGTAATCGGCGTTGTGGGGTTCATCGTCGAACAGCAGGTAGTGTACATCGGGGTAGTTGTCCTGGATGCGGTAGAGTGCTTCGCCCGCAGCCTCGCCCTGGCAGACGACAAGCCTTGCGCCGCTCTCGGCGGCGGCACGCAGGGCAGTCTCGGCATCATCGGCCGTATTACCCGCGGCGGCATAGGTATCGGCGGTGTAGCCGTACGTGTTGGCGAAGGTCTGCACGCCCTGCCACAGCATGGCGTCTGCCTCGTTCTCTGTGCCGGAGGGGCCTGTCACCAGTGCAATGGTCTGTCCGCCTGCCGGGATCAGCGTCGGGTCATCGGGCTGGTAGACGAACGTTGCGTCGTTGGTGGGGGCGGTCACGGTATTCTGTTCCTGCGCCGGGTCGGCGGCGTCAGCCGCCTTGCAGGCGGTCAGCCCTGCCAGCAGTACCAGCGTCAGGAACAGTGCTAAGAATTTCTTCATGGGTTAAGGGAACTCCTTTGGTTTTCTGAAAAGCCGCCCTTCAAAGGGGAGCCAAAGAATTTTCACTCCAGATTTGCCGGGCCGAAGCCGTAGGGCAGCAGGTCGCCGAGGGTGGTCACGATGTAATCGTTCTCGTCTTTCGCCATAATAACGGTCAGTTTCGGCCCGCCGAACTCATAGAGCGCCTGGCGGCAGACACCGCAGGGGCCAGTGACGAGGGTGTTCTTCTCCCCCACTTTGCTGCCCACAATGGCGATAGCGTCAAACTCGCGCACCCCCTCGCTGACTGCTTTGAACAGGGCCGTGCGCTCGGCGCAGTTCGTGGGGGTGTAACCTGCGTTCTCGATGTTGCAGCCCTTGAACACGCGGCCATCCCTGGCCCGCAGCGCCGCGCCCACATGGAAGCGGGAGTACGGCACATAGGCAAACTTCTGGCCCTCAAAGGCTTCGCGGATCAGGGCCTGGATCTCAGCTTTTTCCATCTTACTTCTCCAAAAAGTCGTCCACGCCCAGCGCGACCTTCATCATGGCGGTAAAGCTGGTTTGGCGCTGTTCGGCGGTGGTGATCTCCGGCGAGACAAAGCTGTCGGAGATGGTCAGCAGGCAGGCCGCGCGCTTGCCCAGCACCTTCGCGTTGTGGAACAGCGCGAAGCTTTCCATCTCAACGGCCAGGCAGCCCTTTTCGTCGCGCAGTTTTTCCCAGTAGGTGGGCTTGGCGTCGCTGGGCTGGCGGTAGAACACGTCGGAAGAATGGATGTTGCCCTCGATGAGAGGGATGTCCGCAGCCTTGGCGCTGGCACGCAGGGCGTCGTTCAACTCGGCGCTGGGGGTCTGGATATCGTCGGTGTCGCCGCTCTGGGTCACGGCGTAGTTGCTCTCGGAGTAAGCACCGGTAGCCAGCACAACGTCAAACAGCTTGGCCTTGTCGGTGTAGGAGCCTGCGGAACCGATGCGGATGATGTTCTCAACGCCGTACTGGCTGAACAGCTCATAAGAATAAATACCGATGGACGGCATACCCATACCGCTGCCCATCACGCTGATGGGGCGGCCCTGGTAGGTGCCGGTATAGCCAAGCATACCGCGCACATCGGTGACGACGCGCGGGTTCTCGAGAAAAGTCTCAGCAATGAATTTAGCGCGCAGCGGGTCGCCGGGCATCAGCACGGTCTTGGCAAAATCGCCCTTTTCGGCGCGGTTATGAGGGGTAGACATAAGAGCACACTCCTTTATTTTAGGTTATTTGTAGGTATAGTATACCACACTTTCGCAGTTTGTGGTAAAATTAAATGAAAGTTTTTTGTGAAAGAGGGATTCTTATGCAGCTGCCGCACCATTGCACCCTTTGCCCCCGGGCCTGCGGGGCCGACCGCGCCGCCGGGCAGCGGGGCCTTTGCGGGGCCGACGATACCCTGCGGGTAGCCCGCGCCGCCCTGCACCACTGGGAAGAGCCGTGTTTAAGCGGCGACCCCAGCGCCGAGACCGGCAGCGGCACGGTATTTTTCAGCGGGTGTACGCTGCGGTGCTGCTACTGCCAGAACTACCCCATCAGCCAGGGTGAGGTTGGCAAAGCGATTTCCGTAGAGCGGCTGGCCGAGATTTTTATGAATCTGCAAAACGGCGGGGCGAAAAATCTGAACCTCGTCACGGCATCGCAATACCTGCCCTGGGTCACAGCGGCGCTGGATCAGGCAAGGACCGTCGGATTCTGCCTGCCAGTCGTTTACAACACCGGCGGGTATGAAACAGTGGAGGCCGTCAAGGCGCTGGCCGGGTATGTGGACATCTGGCTGGCGGACTACAAGTATGCGGACGGTGCGCTGGCTGCCGAGCTTTCCGCCGCGCAGAACTACCCTGCCGTGGCCGACGCCGCCCTTCGCCAGATGCTTTTGCAGACCGGTGCGCCGGTGTACGATGCGGACGGCTATTTACAGAAGGGTGTCATTGTGCGGCATCTGGCGCTGCCCGGCCATGCGGCGGACAGCAAGGCCGTTTTGCAGCGGCTGGCCGCACTGCGGGCGGAAACGGGCGTCGCATTTATCCCGAGTTTGATGAGCCAGTTTACCCCTTTTTATAAGGCGGCCGAGCACGGTTTAGGGCGGCGCATCACGACCTATGAGTACCGACAGGTCATTGACGAGGCCGTGCGCCTGGGCCTGACCGACGGCTATATGCAGGAAAAAAGCAGCGCTCGCGAGGAATACACGCCGCCGTTTGATTTGGAAGGAGTGTAAAGATGCTGCTTTCGATTCTCTATCTTGCTTTATTCATATACGTTGGCCTGCTCTTAGCCCGCCGGGCGGTGCCGGATGGGAGCGCTGCCGTTATTCTGCCGCTGGGCTGCGGGTTTGGCGTGTCGCTGCTGGCGGTGCCGCCTGCGGTGCTTGCGCTGGCGCTGGGCTTCACGCTGCCCGCCGTTCTGCTGGCGGCTGCAGCCGCAGGCGTTCTGGGCGGCGTGCTGCTGCACTGGGGTGTGCGGCTGCGCGGCATGGCAAAAGATGCCGATTGCGGCGCACTGTGGGCCTGCATCCTGCCGGTCGCGCTCATCACACTGTACCTGCTGCACACCCATGTACTGCACATGGTAAACGGCGCGTACCACACCGGGCAGAGCTGCTACGGCGATATGCCGATGCACCTGGGGTTCATTAAATATATCGCGCAGAGTGGTGAATTTTTACCGTGCTATCCCCTATTGGGCGGCGAGCACCGGTTCGGGTATCCGTTCTTGTGCGAGACTGTCTCCAGCGTATTTTTGGTGCTGGGGGCGGACCTGCGCACGGCATATCTTCTGCCGATGCTTCCCGCATTTTTGTCGGTGTACGGTATGTTCTGGCAGCTGGCCCGCCGGATGACGGGCAGCGCCGCCAAGGCGAGCCTTGCGTTTTACCTGTTCTTTATGGGCAGCGGGTTCGGCTTTGTGTATTTTCTCGGCAGTGCTGAAAAGTTTGCGGGCATCTTCACCGGTTTCTACACCACACCGACAAATTTTGTGGAGCAAAACATCGAGTGGGTCAACCCCATCGTCGATCTGCTCATTCCCCAGCGGGCAACGCTGTTCGGCTGGTGCGTGCTCTTTCCCTCCGTGTACCTGCTGTGGCGGTTCTGCTATGAGGGCAAGCGCCGCCTTTGGCCATGGCTGGCCCTGCTGGCGCTGCCCCTGCCGCTTTTGCATACCCACAGTGCGCTGGCGCTGGTGCTTTTGTGCCTTGTGGGCGGCGTATACACCCTGGCGCAGGGTGCACGGCGGGAGACGCTTTTGCCCTGGCTGGGGCTGGCGGCAGTGTGCGGCGCGGCGTGGCTGGCGCAGATGCTGCCCACCGTGCTGGCCCAAAGCCTGGACGGTCAGCACATGCTGCGGCTGCACTTTAACTGGATCAACGGCCAGGACGACGGCACGCTGAAGGACAATTATTTCTGGTTTTACATCAAAAATATCGGGCTTGTGTATCTGCTGCTGGTTCCGGCGTTTATCCACGCCAAGCCCAAACAGCGGTGGCTCTACGGCGGCGGGCTGGCAATTTTGGCGCTGGCGGAGTTCGTTGTGTTCCAGCCCAACAATTACGACAATAACAAACTGCTTTACGTTTGGCATATGCTGGGGTGCATTTTAGCGGCGCAGCTGTTGGTCGATTTGTTTGCCAAGGTTCGTGCCCTGCCCTGGCGGGCGTTGGGGCTGGCGGCGTGCTGTTTTGCGGCCATGTTCGGCAGTGTGCTGACCGCCGGGCGGGAGATTTTCAGCGACTACCAGCATTGGAGCGCGAATGACATTGCACTGGCCGACTATATTGATGCGAACGCCGAGAGCGACGCGCTGTTTTTGACAAGCGACAGCCATGTCACACCGGTATTTGCGCTGGCCGGGCGGCGGATACTCTGCGGGTCGGGCAGTTATGTCTATTACCACGGCATGGATTACACCGACGAGTACAGCGCCATGGCAGCGCTGTACGAGCATCCCAACGAGGGCACACTGGCGGCGTGGGATGTGGGGTATGTGCTGTTTGATTCCTCCGTCTACGGCAAATTTGCCGATGCAGACGAGAGTTGGTACGCCGCGCGGTATCCCATCTGGTACGAAAATGACGGATGCCGCGTGTATAAAATTGTATAAACAAGATCCGTGCCGGATGTTTTCCTGCGCGGGCCTTGCCTATTCCCCAAAAATTTCTTTCTGCATTTTCTTTGTCAGCTTGGCAAAAATCAGTGCATACCCGCTTTTGCACAGGCGCACGACCTCTTCCTGCGGCACGGCCCCATCCAGCCGCACGCTGATCCAGTGCTGCTTGTTCATGTAATACCCAGGCAGGATATCCGGGTACTGTCGCTGCAGGAAGTTTCCCTCCTCCGGTGCGACTTTCACCGTCAGCATCGGATGGTTTTGGTATTCCGGGGCACAGTCGTCTGCCGTAGTCAGCAGTGCGGCGAACATTTTGCCGCCCACCATATAGCGATCCCAGCCCCACTCGGGTTTATAATCCCGCACTGCGCCGGGATTTGCCAGCAGCAGGGTATCCAATTCCGGGTAACGCTCAAATGTCATCGGGTTTTCCCCCTTTGTAAAAACAGTATAGCATACTCCGCCCCTCTTTCACATAGGATTTGACAGAAATTCCTATGTGAGGAGGTCAGGCTATGAAGGGCGACCCTGAGGAGCGCGCGGCGGCGGTGGGACGGTATATCGTGGAGAGCGGCGCGACCGTGCGGGCGGCGGCAGCCGTGTTCGGCGTAAGCAAATCCACGATCTGGAAGGACCAGCACCGGCTGCGCCGCCAGAACCCCGGCTTGTGGGCCGAGGTGCAGGCCGTCGTGCAGAAAAACAAGGCCGAGCGTCACCTGCGCGGCGGCGAGGCCACGCGGCGGAAATATTTGCGCGAACCATCTTGCACCGCGCCGCACGGCACAGTATAATAAAGAAAAAGCCAAAAGGACGGTGTACCTATGAAACGGCAGGATTACATCAGCTGGGACGAATATTTTATGGGCATTGCCATGCTTTCGGCCATGCGGTCGAAGGACAACAACAGCCAGGTCGGCGCTTGTATCGTCAGCCCCGAGAATAAGATTTTGTCTTTGGGCTACAACGGTATGCCCATCGGCTGCAGCGACGACGATATGCCGTGGGAGCGCGAGGGCGAGGATCTGGACACAAAATATATGTATGTCTGCCACTCGGAGCTGAACGCAATTTTGAACAGTCCCAACCACGATTTGCGCGGTTCGCGGATGTATGTGACGCTCTTTCCCTGCAACGAGTGCGCCAAGGCCATCATCCAGAGCGGCATCAAGGAATTGATCTATTTATCGGATAAATATCACGACACGCACGCCAGTATTGCCAGCCGCCGGATGTTCAACATGACCGGCGTGAAATACCGCGCGTATGAGCCCACCGGGCGCGAGATCAAATTGGACGTATAAGGAGCTGTGGATATGAAAACCATCATCATCGGCATTGCAGGCGGCACCGGCAGCGGCAAGACGACCCTGACCGAGAAGCTGCGGGATCATTTCGGTGCGAACGAGGTCAGCGTCATCAACCATGACAGTTACTACAAGCGCCACGACGAGCTCCCTTACGAGGAGCGCTGCAAGCTGAACTACGACCACCCGGACAGCTTTGACACGCCGCTGATGGTCGCCTGCGGGAGCTGCGCGCCGGCCACCCGGTGCAGGTGCCGGTGTATGACTACACCATCCACAACCGCAGCGACAAGGTCGTTCTCGTGCAGCCCGCGCCGGTCATCATTGTCGAGGGTATTTTGATCTTCGACTCCCCCGAGCTGTGCGACCTGATGGATATGAAGGTGTTCGTGGACACCGACGCCGATGTGCGCATTCTGCGCCGCATCGTCCGCGACGTCAAGGAGCGCGGCCGCACGCTGGACAGCGTGGTCAACCAGTATTTGACCACCGTCAAGCCGATGCACGAGCAGTTCGTCGAGCCGAGCAAGCGCAAAGCCGATTTGATTGTGCCCGAGGGCGGGCACAACCTGGTGGCGCTGGAGCTGCTGATCAAATGGGTGGACAATCATCTGCATAATGCAGAATAAAAAATGAAAAGGCAGGCGCAAAGCAGCGTCTGCCTTTTTTAGTTCCTCTTTGATGGGATTTCCCACCGCAGCGGGTGAGGGGTGGGCCGCAGCCTCGCGGCATAAACAGTCAGCTCCCGGCCGCCGCTCCCCTTCTGGCGCTATGCGCCACCTTCCTCGTATCGGGGGAGGCTGTCCTCAAAGGGGAGGCTTTTACTCGAATTACGCCTTTGCCTGGCTCGGATGCGGGACGGGCGGCATTTTTGTAAACAGGGCTTTCAGCGCCAGCGGTGTGGCGACGCTGGACACAACGATCAGCAGGATGACCGCCGTAAAGTAGACCGGGTCAACGACTCCGACTTCCAGGCCCTTCTGGGCAACAATCAGCGCGACCTCACCGCGGGTCATCATGCCGACACCGACCTTGAGAGCATCGCCCCAATTAAAGCGGCAGATTTTGGCCGCCAGGCCGCAGCCGATAATCTTGGTTGCCAGCGCCACAATGACAAAGCAGACGCAGAACAGGAAGATTTCCGGCGTAAGGCCGCTGATATCGGTTTTCAGGCCGATGGACGCAAAGAACACCGGTGCAAAGATGACATAGTTGCTGATGTCCACGCGGCGCTCGACGTAGGAGGCGTCGTTCATCGTGCACAGGACGATGCCCGCAATGTACGCACCGGTGATATCGGCAATGCCGAAGTACTGCTCGGCAATGTAGGCCATAGCGAAGCAGAACGCCAGGCTGACAACGGTGATGCGCTGGGTGTGGGGGTTGCGGGCGTCCAGCCACTTCATGGCGTAGTGGATGATGACGCCCACACCGATGGCGACAAGGAAGAACAGCACAGTCTGGATCAGCACGCCGCTGATGCCGGTGCCCTCGCCGGAGCTGGCACCCAGCACGCAGGTCAATACGATGATACCGATGACGTCATCAATGACCGCCGCGCTGACGATGGTCGTGCCGAGGAAGCTCTTCAAATGACCAAGCTCCTGCAGCGTTGCCACTGTGATGGAAACGCTGGTGGCCGTCATGATGGTGCCGATGAACAGCGCACGGTAAAACTCCGGGCTGCCCACTGCCGCAAAGCCGTAGAACGCGCCATACAGCAGCGTGCCGCCCACCAGCGGCACAAACACGCCCACGCAGGCGATCAGCGTAGCGATGGGGCCGGCACGCATCAGCTCTTTCAGGTTCGTGCCCAGGCCGGTGGTGAACATCAGCAGCACGACGCCGATTTCGGCGAAGATGGAAATGGAATCGCTGGTCTGTACCAAGTTCAGCAGGCACGGCCCGATGAGCAGACCGGCGATGATCTCGCCCACGACCTGCGGGGCCTTGCACTTGCGGGCGACCAGCGCAAAGAATTTGGCGCTCAGAATAATGATCGCCAGGTCACGAAAAATGGAATACATGAAATATCCTCTCCTTTTGTCCGGGTGAAATCGTGCACCCACAGAAATTGGGAAGTCGTACATCCCCGATGCACGCATTTTTGATCTGCAGGGGGGCGCAATGCCCGGAAGATGTTTCACACCTATATAGTTTTAGCACCTTGCACGGCGGTTTGCAAGAGGATAAAACGTACAAAATATGCAGTTCGAGCGCATATTTTGCGTGCATTTCGCCCATCGGGAAAATTTTCGAGAATTTTCTGCAATTTTTGCTTGACATTTGCCGCACCGATTGCTATAATAGCTCATACAGTCAGGCGCTGCACAACTGAATATGTGGAAAGATGGCTGAGCTGGTCTAAGGCGCACGACTGGAAATCGTGTAGGGCCCCTAAAGCCCTCAAGGGTTCGAATCCCTTTCTTTCCGCTTATGAACCGCCCTCGTGAGTTTTCATGAGGGCGGTTTTGCTGTTGCCTCTATGCCCCAAGTTCCCTGCCGCATATCTGCGGCGGGGAATTTTTATTGACATTTTTGGTCTATTGTAGTAGACTATAAGCAAGGACAGGTCTATTGCAATAAACCAGGAAGGAGCTTTCCCTATGCCAAACCATGAACCGCTGCGCCTTGCCGAGGGTGAATACCGTTTTGCCTGCCTTGTGTGGGACCATGAGCCGCTGCCCAGCGGGCAGCTGGTGACGCTGGCCGCCGACGCGCTGGGCTGGAAAAAGAGTACGACCTATACCGTGCTGAAAAAGCTCTGCGAACGGGGCGTTCTGCAAAACGCCGACGGCCAGGTGACGAGCCTTATTAAAAAGGAAGATGTCCAGCAGGCCGAGAGTGCCGCCGTGGTGGATAAGACCTTTGGCGGCAGCCTGCCGCGCTTTGTGGCTGCCTTTTTGAACACCCAGCCCATCAGCGACGCCGAGGCCGCCGAGATCCGCGCACTGCTCGACGCCGCCCACCGCGAGGAGGGATAGTTATGCGCAGTACCGTGTTCGCGTTTTTGCTGCTCAGCGCCCGGGGCGGCGCTGCCGCGCTGGCGGCCTGGGCCGTCTGTAAGCTGCTGCGCCGCGCCCACGCGCCCAGCCGCCTTTTGTGCTGGCTGTGGCTTGCCGTGGGGCTGCGGTTCGTGCTGCCCTGGGGCATCCCACTTTCCCTGCCCCGCCCGCAGAACACCCAGCTGGCCGCAGCTGCTGACACCGTGCAGGAGTTAGGCGAACTGCCGCTGGTCGCGCCCCCGCCCGCTGTCTCCGCGCCCGCCGCGGCGCTGCCGTGGTACGCCCGGCTGACGCCCTGGCACGCGCTGGCCGCCGTGTGGGCGGTTGGCGTAGCGGTGCTGGCCGTGCGCGGTATCGTTGGGTACATAAAATTGAAATGCCATGTGGCGCTGGCCTGCAAAACATCGGACGGCTGCTACAGCGGGGCCTGCGTGACTGCGCCGTTTACCTTAGGTATTCTGCGCCCGCGCGTCTACCTGCCCGACGATTTGCAGGGCACCGCCCGCCGGGCCGTGCTGCTGCACGAGCAGACCCACATCCGCCGCCGCGACCCGCTGACCAAGCCGCTGTTCTACGCCGTGGCCTGCCTGCACTGGTTCAACCCGCTGGCCTGGCTGGCGTTTTGCACCTTTGAGCGCGACATGGAGGCGGCCTGCGACGAGGCCGCCGTGCGGGGCCGTCCCCTGCCCGAGCGCAACGCCTACTGTGAGAGCCTTCTGCATTTTGCCGTGCAGGGCCGCAGCATACCGGGCAGCCTGGCTTTCGGCCAGGGCAGCGTGAAGGAGCGCATTGTCCATTTGCTGCATTACCGCCGTTTGGGTGCCGGGGCATTGGCGGTCTGCGCCGCCGTGGTGGGGTTGAGCGTGACGGCCTGCATGGTGCGCCCGCAGGTCGAGGATGCCCCCGCCACCGCTGCGCCGCCCGCCACCGCCGAGACGGCAGAGCCGACGCCCGCACCCGCACCGACCAGCGTGCCCGCTGTGGCTGCCGCTGCCCTGCCGACATTGGATAACGCTGCGAACAGCCCGCGCTTTATCTGCCCTGTCAAGTACAAATATATTTCCCGCTTTGCCACGAACGGCCACCGGGGCGACGATCTATGCGCTGCCGAAGGCACCGAAATTTACGCCGCCGCGGACGGTGTTGTGCTGGCCGCGCAGGAGCATTACAGCTGGGGCAATTTTGTCGAGATCGACCACGGCGCCGACGCCAACGGTCTGCGCTGGTCCACGCTGTACGCCCACATGCAGTCCTGCGCCGTGCAGGTCGGGCAGACCGTGACCGCCGGTCAGGTCATCGGGTACGTGGGCAGCACCGGCAATGCTACCGGCAACGCCTGCCATTTTGAGATGCAGGTCAATGGCACGCTGGTGGAGCCGCGGTATTTTACCGCCTACGGCGGCAGCGATGCCGCCGAACTGACACAGGAAAAGGCGGATGAAATCTTGGCCGAGGCCGTGCGCCGTGCCGCTTCCGACCAGGTGACTGCCGCCGATGGAGCCGCCCTTTCCGGCGTGGATCTCTTTACCCTGCCGGTCGCGCCCCCGCCGCAGGTCAGCGGCTATGACCCCGAAAACGGCCACCCCGGCATTGACTTTGCCGCCGAGGAAGGCGCGGAGGTTTACGCCGTCGCCGGTGGCATCGTGACCGCCGCCGACTACGATGTTGAAAAGGGCAACTATGTCGTGCTTGACCACGGCGGCGGGCTGGAAACGGAGTATCAGCACATGAAGTCCCTGCTCGTTTCTGCCGGGCAGTCCGTGGTCCAAGGCCAGGTCTTGGGATATGTGGGCAGCACCGGCAATTCCACCGGGCCTCACCTGCACTTTGAGGCACGGCAGGACGGCGCGCCCGCAGACCTGACCGGGACTGCCCTATTAGCGGAGTAACAAGATGAAATACAGGCACTTCCCCGCCGCTGTATTGGCGGCGGGGCTGCTTTTTTGTACCCTTTTTTCGGGTTTTGCCGCCTATGCGGATGATAAAAAAGGCGAATTAACGCAAAACCAGACCGAAGCGCGGCAGGAATATGAAGCCGAACAGGCAGCCTTAAACGAACTAAAAAGCGCCCAGGCGCAGACCGAGAACGAGGTTGCCGCGCTCACCGGGCAGGCGGCGGAACTGGCGGGGCAAATCACTGACGTGACTGCCGCCGTGCAGGCCGCCCAGACCGAATTGGATGTTCGCCGGGCTGCCGCAGAAGCCGCCGGCACGGCGCTGACTGCCAAGCAGGCTGAGTATGACGCGCGGCTTGCCTTGTGCAAGGAACAACTGCGGGCCATGCAGCGGCTGGACGGCGGCGGGGCACTGTGGCTGTTGGCACAGGCAAAAAGCCTGTACCAGATGCTGACCTTTGACGCGGTGCTGCGGCAGATGAGCGCCAAAAACAGCGCCGTACTGGCAGAGCTGGACGCCGAGGCCGCCGCGCTTGAACAGGCCCGCGCCGAAGCCGAGACCGCCGCCCAACAGGCTGCCGACGCAAAAGCGGCGCTGGATGCCCAGCAGGCCGCGCTGCAAGCCACGCAGTGCGAGTTGGAGACGGCGCTTTTGGACGCGAACAGCGCCCTGACCGCGCAGCAAGCCGCCGCCCAGGCCCAGGCCGCCGTGACCGACGCCGCGAAAAAAGCCTACGAGGACGCTACCGCCGCGCTGGACGCCTACGTACGGGCGCAGAGCCAGCGCTACACCACGGCAGATTTACACCTGACGAGCCTAGCCTTTCGCTGCCCGCTGGACAGCTATGGGCGCATCACGACCCAGTTCGGCGAGCCTGACCCCTGGGGGCATCCCCCACCGGGGCACCGACTTTGCTGCGCCGGGCGGCACGCCGATTTACGCCATTGCCGACGGCGTTGTCAGCGCCGCGCGGACCATGAACAGTTACGGCAACTGTGTACAGGTCAGCCACGGCACTGCCGACGACGGCCATTGCTATGACAGCCTGTACGCCCACATGAGCAGCATCGTCGTAGCCCAGGGTGACACCGTGCAGAAGGGTGATCTGCTGGGGTACGTGGGCAATACCGGCAATGTTTACGGCGCAGGTGGCGGGTATCACCTGCATCTGGAACTGCGGGTGGACGGCGGCAGAGTGAATCCGTTGGGGTATGTGCCGACATTGTAGGGAGGCTGTCTGCTTTGACTTTTGGGGATGTTTTATATTTTGTCGGCTTCCATGTCGAATACACCGCCGTGCGGGTCGGGCGCGGAACGGTATTTTGGCTGCGGGAGCTGGCCCGGGCGCTGGTGCAGCTGTTGGCCGTGGTGCTGCGGCCCCCGGTGCGGGCGGCGGCAGATTTCCGTGCAGCGCTCACCCACCCGCACCGCCTTGTCGGCCTGCTGCTGCCGCTGGCGGCGGGGGCGGCGCTGGTTTTCTACGTGCGCACCACACTGGCACAGCCTTTTGTGCTTCGGGTCGAGGTTGGCGGCCAGACCGTCGGCTATCTGCCCGGTGAGCAGGCCTTTGAGGCCGCCCGCGCCGACGTGCAGGCTCGCATCAGCGGCGCGGCGGATTGGGATATCCAGCCCGAGTACACCCTTGTCTGGGGTGCGGGCGTGCAGACGATGACCGAACGCGAGACCGCCGACGCGATTTTGCGGGCGGCGGGCGGCGACATTACCGAGGGCACCGCCGTTTACATCGACGGCACGCTGCGGTACATCACCACCGAGGGCGACCACCTGCGCCGCTGCCTGTACGCCGTGCGCCAGCTCTGGCAGACCGAGGGGGTGCAGACTGACTTCGTCCACCCGCTGCGCCTGGTAGACGGCATCTACCCTGCTGTCGCCGTCACGCCCTACGGCACATTACTGGACGCCCTGCGGGACAGCGGGCTTTTGCAGGTCAAAGTCACCCGGTACGAGACGGTAACAAAAGAGCTGCCCTTTGAGACGCAGACCGTCGAGGACGCTGACCTGGATTTTGGCAAAACCAAGACGGTACAGACCGGGCAGAGCGGCAGCGAGCAGGTCACAAGCGAAATTGTGACCGTGGACGGCGCGGTCGTCAGCTGCCAGGCCGTGGACGTGCAGCTTTTGCAGGCCCCTGTGCCGGAGATCATCCACCGGGGCACACGGCTGAAAAGCGGCATGATCGGCAAGCTCGGCACCGGCAGCTTTCTCTGGCCTGTGCCGGGGTATTCGGGCATCAGCCGATGGGCTAATCTACCCTATGGCCACCGCGGGGTGGACATCACCGCGCCCTACGGCACGCCGATTTACGCTGCCGACGCGGGCACGGTCATCGCTGCCCAGTGGCACAATCACCCTACCGCGAGCTGGGGCTATTATGTGGAGATTGACCACGGCAACGGCTACAAGACGCTGTACGGCCACATGTCGTCCTTTGTGGTGCAGACCGGGCAGACCGTGACGAAGGGCCAGCTGATCGGCTACGTGGGGGCGACTGGCGCCGCCACCGGCAACCACTGCCATTTTGAAATGTATTATAACAATGCACTGATCAGCGCAAGAAATGTGTTCCCGGATATATAAAGATAAATGGCTGCCTGCCGGAACACTGCGGGCGGATACGAGCATCCGCCCCTACAATTCTACAATTCTTTTGCAAAACACTTTACTTTTTACTTTGTATATGGTAAAATTCTTTCCATAGTAAAGCTACAAAAGCTCTCGTTCAGGTGCAATGACGCACACGAACGGGAGCTTTTTGCCTAAAATGAGGTGTTACCATGGATCACATCGACCGCAAGATCATTGACATATTGCAGCACGACGCGCGTATTCCCCTAAAAGAAATCGCTGACCAGGTATTTTTGTCCAGCCCTGCGGTGTCGGCCCGCATTGCCCGGCTGGAGCATTCCGGCACCATCACCGGCTATCAGGCCCAGGTGGACGCACCCAAGCTGGGCTACATGGTCAAGGCGTTCATCAACCTGGACATGGACCCCCAGCGCAAGCCGGAGTTCTACCCCTATATTGAGAGCTGCGCCCATGTGGTGGAGTGCAACTGCGTCACCGGCGATTACAGTATGCTGATTGAGGTTTTGTTCGGCACGACGCAGGAATTGGACCAGTTCATCAACCACTTGCAGCAGTTTGGCCGCACGCGCACGCAGATCGTGTTCTCGACCCCGGTAGAGCACCGCGGTGTGCCGGTGGCGGAGCCGGAGGAATAAAAAACGCCTTTCCTAATGGAGATGAAGCCTTTGGGATATTACAGGTATCCCCCGCTGCGCAGCAGGAATATCCAGCCGGTCAGCGTCAGTGCCGAGAGCAGCGTCGTCAGGGCGATGCAGCTCGACGTCAGCACACCCTCGTGGCCCATGTTTTTGCTCATGACATAGGCGCTGGGAGTCGTGGGGCTGCCCAGCATGATGAGCAGCGCAATCAGTTCCTCGTCGCGGAACCCCAGCGCCACCGCGCAGGGCAGAAATACTGCCGCCAACCCCACGGTCTTGATAAAGGCCGCCGCCAACGTCGGCCCCAGCTTTTTGATGGCCTTGGCCCCCTCAAACGAGGCACCGATGGACAGCAGCGCCAACGGCGTAGTGACGGAGGCAATATTGTTCAGCGTTTTGGTCAGCACTGCGGGCAGCGTGAACGGCAGCAGCGCATAGACCGTGCCGGACACGATACCCAATAAAATCGGGTTGGTGGCCACGCCGCGCAGCAGCTGCTTTGGCGTGGGGATACCGCGCTGCTGCGGGGATTCCAGCATCAAAATCAGCACCGCAAAGATGTTGAACAGCGGCACGCTGCCCAGAATCATCAGCGGGGCCATGCCTGCGTTACCGTAGATGTTCTGGATGAACGCCACGCCCAGCACAGCCGCACTGCTGCGGTACCCCGCCTGCACGAACTCCCCCACCAGCGATTTATCTTTGAGGAACCGCTTTGCCCCCGTCCACACCACAAGGATGCCGATGAGCGTTGCGCCAAAGCAGAACAGCACGAACTTCGGCTGGAAGTCGTGCAGGATGTCAACGCTGCCCATATCCAGAAACAGCATGATGGGCAGTGTGATTTTAAAGGTCAGCTTATCCGACGCCCTGCAAAATTCCGGCGGCAGAAAGCCCCACCGCCCCAGCGCGTACCCCGCCACCATGACCAGAAACACCGGCAGCGTCGCATTCAGGCTGAAAATCAGGTTTTGCATCGTGACATCCTTTCTTTTTAGAGAAAAAGAGAACTCCCACAGCGAAACGCTGTGGGAGTTCTCTTGGTGCGGAAGATGGGACTTGAACCCACACGTCATAGACACACGCACCTCAAACGTGCCTGTCTGCCGATTCCAGCACTTCCGCTTATTGCAGTGACTGCGAGAGATATAATAACACAATTCACCCCTAAAAGTCAAGCGTTTTGCGAAAGTTTTATCGGAATACACAGCACTATACACACAAATACCGCCGCCCCGGAAGAGATTCCTCTTCCGGGGCGGCGGTGCGTTTATGGAAGGACAAAGAGAATAGCGGTTTTAGGGGTTACGCGCGGTACTCCGCGGGGAGCTGGTCGATGGTGGCATACTTCTCCATGGCCTCTTCCAGCTTCATGCCGTTTGCCACGGCGTCGCGGCGGCAGGCGTTGATAGCCTGGATTTCCTTCATCTTCTCGCCGGTCAGGCTGTACCCCTTCATGGCGATCAGGGTGGCCGCCCAAGCGACCATCGGGATGACACAGAACAGGACGATGACGACCATATTCATACCGGGGGTGTAGGGGTCGTACTGGGTCGGCAGGCTCTCCAGACCGATGAAACTGACCGCCACACCGACAACGGTGGCGGACAGGCTGGAAACGAGCTTATCCACCAAGCTGAACAGCGTACCCATGATGCCGGGGATATACTTGCCGGACTGGTACGTTTCGTAGTCAGAGCAGTCGGCAACCATCGGGATGGGCATATCCGCCGTGGCATAGTACGCACCGTAGCCGACGCCGAACAGCAGGATGAACAGAACCGTGTACAGGTTGAGCGCCAGACCGTTTTCACCCATGATGGACAGGGTGAAGCCGTCGCCCTTGCCCCAGAGCATCAGCAGGACAAGCACGCCCACATAGCACACCAGCGCCACGCTGACATAGCGCATCAGGCTGGCTTTCTGACCTTTCTTCTGGCTCGTGCGCACGGTCAGCAGGAAGAACGGAACACTAAAGACGTAACCCAGCACCATCATGGGCAGGTACAGCCCGTCATAGTTGCCCATCATACAGCCGTACAGCATGCACAACACGGTGGTGTTGGTGGCGATAGACAGCGCCAGCTTGCAGCCCGCACCGGCAACCATCAGGCGCTGCATGGGCTTGTTCTCCTTGATGATCTGGACGTACTCGGAAACCTTGAGCTTTTCGGTCTTTTCGCCGCCGATGCCGAAGTACTTGGGCTGATCCTTTTCCCAGATGCCGATGACGGCCAGCAGGGTGAGCAGAATGGAAATGACGATGCCGACGGGAGCCAGCATACGGAAGAAGCCGGCGGAGCCGTAGCCGCCCTCGTAATTCTTAGCCAAGATGGGCGCGAAGAACTGCATCGCACCCATGCCCAAGAGAGAACCGACGGTGTTGAAGATGGTGAACAGCGGGCGCTGCTTCGGGTCGTTGGTCAGAACGGTCTGCCCGGAGCGGGTGCAGCTGGTCTGGAAGGTGTAGCCAATGACCCAGACTGCGTACAGGCCGACAAAGGCAGCATAGCGGGCCCATATCATCGTGTCGGGAATCAGCGGGGTCACACAGTACAGCACCAGAATGCTGACAGCCATGATGAGGTTGCCGATGACCATGAACGGGCGGAACTTGCCGAACTTGCCGTTCGTGCGGTCCATCAGTGCGCCGATGATGGGGTCGGTGACAGCGTCAAACAGACGCATACCGGTGACCATGACGGAGGCAAAGATCATGGACAATGCCAGAACCTTGCTGCCGAAGGTCGCGATGTAGGACAGAACCAGAACGTAATACACGTTCGTGGCACCGTTGTTCAGCGGGAACAAGACCAGCTGATAAGGTTTGGCGCGGTTGACACTCTGCGCCTTTGCGTTTTCGCTCATAGGGTTGCTCCTTGTTGTGGGGGAGAATTTACTCAAAAGTCCCCGCCGGGGCCGGCGGGGAGCTTGCGGGGATTACTGGTTGGTACTGTTGTTGTCAGCGGGGGGCTCGGTGGCAGCGGCAGCCTTGGCAGCCTTGCTTGCCTTGATGCGCTTGACCAGCATGACGATGCACAGGACCGTCAGAACGGCCAGCACAACATCGAGGACGATGAGGGCGGTCTGCCACCACGGGGTGACCTTGACGATCTTGGTATCAGCGGTGAAGCCGTTCATCGCGCAGGAGTTGGCGATGACGTACAGGATGCGGTGGGTGGACTGGCGCATGGCCTGGACGACCTCGGGGCAGTCCTTGTACTGGGTGGTCAGTTCGGTAGTCCACTGTACGTCAGAGGAGTCCCAGCTGTCGGTACCGGCCAGTACGCCGTAAGCAGCGTCGAAGGTGCGCAGGGCAATGCCGCGGGCGGTGAACATCGGGTTACCGGAGAAGTCGGTCAGGACGAAGCCGTCGAAGCCCCACTCATTGCGCAGAACGTTGGTCATCAGGCCGGCATCAGCACCGGACCAGACAGCGCCCACACGGGCAAAAGCGTTCATAACAGCCTTAGCGCCGCCCTCGGTGACGGACATCTCGAAAGGCTTGAGGTAGATCTCACGGATGGACTGCTCGTTTGCCCAGGTGGAGATGCAGCGGCACTTGGTCTCGCTGTCGTTCAGGGCGAAGTGCTTCATGTAAACATAAACGCCCTTGGATTGGATGCCGCTGATCTCAGCAGCAGCGATCTTGCCGGAGAGGAAGCCGTCCTCGGAGTAGTACTCAAAGTTACGGCCGCAGTAAGCGTTGCGGTGGGTATCCATGGCGGGGCCGTAGAGGCCGGAAGCGCCCAGATCCATAACATCGTTGCCGATGCACTTGCCGACTTCTTCCATCAGTTCGGTGTTGAAGGTAGCAGCCATGATGTTCTCATCGCTGTAAGCGCAGTGGTTGGTGGAGATACCGGTCAGAGACTGGGTGAAGCCCTGGGGGCCGTTATCGTCCAGGGTGCTGGGCTTGGAAACGCTCTGCACCATGGCGGTGTTGTGGTAGCCCTGGCCGATCAGCTTAGCCATCTCATCAAAGGTAACCTGGTCGAGCAGCTTGTCCCAATCGGGGTCATCGTAGCTCTTGCCAATCATCATGCCCAGGGTCATGCCGTTGTCGGCACCCATGGTGGGCATAACAGCGTCAGAATCGGGGTCAGCGGTATAGTTGCCGGTCATGTTCAAGTCGGCAATCAGAGCCTCGTTGGCTTCCAGGGTAACGACCTGGGGCCAGGTGCCCTGCCAGTCAGAGCGGGACAGGTAGTTAATGCCGTCCATACCGTAGTAGCTGGGGTCGGCATTGTCGAACTGGTTGATGATGGCCTCACCGGTGACAGCGGAAACGCTGTAGGTGTCCTTGTCCAGGCTGGCAACATTGTAGTTCCAGGCCATATCGGCGTTGCCGTCGGCGGTCATGCCGTTCTCAACGGTGTAGCCCTTGGCGGCCAGCACGTTGTTGATGGCATCGTGAGAATCGTGGGCAGCGGTCAGGTAGTAGTCACCGGCATCCAGGATGTAGGTCTTGGCACCGTTGGCATCGTATGCAGCCAGTTCGCTGCGGGGCACGTTGACGGTAACGGTCTCGGAAGCACCCGGCTCGAGGATCTCGGTCTTACCGAAGCCGCACAGTTCAACAGCGGCCTTCTCGACCTTGTTCTGCTTATCGTAATCGGTGTAGGGGCTCTGGAAGTAGACCTGCACGACCTCTTTGCCTGCCACGCTGCCGGTGTTCTTGACATCAACGCTGACATTGAAGCTGTCGGTAGCGGCATCATAGCTGGACTTAAAGTTGGACCAGTCGAAGGTGGTGTAGCTCAGGCCATAGCCGAAGGGATAAGCAACATTGGCGTTGTAGTCGTAATCGCCAGCGTTGCCCTGGCCCAGGACAGCGTCCTCATAGCGGGTCTCATAGTAGCGGTAGCCGATGTAGATGCCCTCGCTGTAGACGTTGTAGTACTTGTTGCCGTCCAGCATGAAGTCATACCACTCAGCATTGTTGTCCTCGGTAGCGTTGGCGTACTGGGTGCCGTAGAAGTTAACCAGAGAGGGAGCGGTGCTGTTGTCGTTGCAGTAGGTATCGACCAGGTGGCCGGAGGGGTTGACCTCGCCGGTCAGGATGTCGGCAACGGCGTTCAGGCCCCAGGTGCCGGTGTAGCCAATCCACAGGGCGGCGTCGACGCCGTAGCTGTCATCGGTCAGGAAATCACATTGCATAGCGTTGGTGGAGTTGATCAGGACGATGACCTTATCGAAGTTCTCGCGGGCCATAGCCAGCAGGTCTTTCTCCTCCTGTGTCAGTTGCAGAGCGTCGGTGCCATCGGTAAAGCCATCGATGGGCACATCATACATCTCGCCAGCCAGGCGGGTGATGGTGATGATGGCAGCATCGCCATAGGAGGCAAAGCTGTCCTTGACGGCGTCGGTGTAGACATCCATCGGAACTTCGTTGACATGGTAGTCAGAGCGGACGTTGATGCCGGTAGCATCGGTATCCTTGGAGGGGTTGCGGGGGAACTTGCTGCCTTCGCCGGTCAGGTAGAAATCCCACAGGGTGGGGTTGACTTCCAGGCCGTCGGCTTCCAGGGCTTCCTTCAGGGTGGGAGCCTTGGAGGTGTCGATGTCAGCAGAGCCGGTGCCGCAGGTGGCGATGCCAACGCTGGAGTGGCTCAGGGTAGAGATCTTGCTGCCAGCGGCCAAGGGCAGAGCACCGTTGTTCTTCAGCAGGACAGCACCCTCGCCGGTGAGCTGCTCGGCGATCTCCTTGTCGTGAGCTTCGAGATCCTCGACAGAGTCGAAGCCAGTCTCGAAATACTTAACACTGTCATCCTTGCCAACAGTCTTGTTGGTGGAGGTCTTGAGCGCGATGTTGACAGCCTGGGCACTTGCATTGGCCAGGTTGGTGCCGACACAGGCTGCACCGAAAGCCACTGCAGAAACGCCGGTCAAGACGCTCCACAGGACAACGCCGCCGCCCTTCTTCTTGTTCTTTGCCATAAATCTTTCTCCTTCTCCTTGTTTTGTATAAAACAACCGCGGAGTGCAGTGTGTTTCCAAAATTACACCCAGTTTGCGCTGGTGGACTTTTTCTTAGTCAGCTTGTAGTCCGGGTTCGGGGCATCGACCTTGCGGAAAACGGCATCGTCGATGCTGTCCCCTGCCACGGCCTGAACCTTCGTCTCACCGTTCAGCTTGACGCGGAACTTGAAGATGTGCTCCCCTGCCTGCTCGGCCAGCTTTTCGCCGTTGACATACAGCGTCACGTTTTTCTGGTTCGAGTAGACCTTGACCTCGATCTCACTCTGGGTGCGATCCACAAAGCGCTTGGAGCAGATGTGCACGAACGGCTCGTCGCTCCACCACGCCTTATAGATATAGAAGCTGTCCTTCTTGGTCTTGCGGTCGAAGGTGATCAGGCCCTTGTGGTTCATGCCCGGCTCGCCGCCCTGGTCGCGGGCATCGGCAGCGAAATCGTACATATTCCACACATGGGTGGCCCACAGCCATTTGTGGCGGTCGAAGCAGCGCAGCATGTACTCGTGGTAGATGGCCTGATACTCTTCGGTGTGGTCGCCGCGGTGCGGGTGGTCGCTGTGCAGGTTGGGCATACCCTCGGCACCGTACTCACTGAAGCCCAGCGGGCGGTTCGGGTAGCAGAGGCGGAAGAAGTCCATCCACAAATCATTCAGGAACAGGCCCGGCACGTACCAGCCCAGGTACAGGTTCCAGCTGACCAGGTCAGTGATGTGGGCCACCGGGTTGAAGGGGCCGCACATCGCATAGCAGGCCAGCGTGGTCAGGCGGGTCTTGTCCATCTCGTGGCAGAGATCATTCAGCACATGATGGTTATCGCGCATATCGCGGTTGTCCTTAGTGCTGATGGTGATCTCGTTGGAGACGCCCCAGCAGACGATGCAGGCGTGGTTGTAGTTCTGGACGATCAGCTCCTTCATCTGGCTGATCGTGTTCTCGCGGCCGTTGGGCATGTGCTCGGAAATATAGGGGATCTCGGCCCAGACGACCATACCGGCTTCATCGCAGAGGTCGTAGAAGTACTGGTCGTGCTGGTAGTGCGCCAGACGGATCGTGTTTGCACCCAGCTCCTTGATGAACTGCATATCCTCGTCGTGCATCTCCCGCGTGATGGCATTGCCCAGGCCCTTGCGGTCCTGATGGCGGGAGACGCCATGCAGCGGATACGGACGGCCATTGAGGAAAAAGCCCTGCTTGGAGTCAACCGAGAAGCTGCGCACGCCAAAGCGCTGGCTGACCTCGTCCTGCACATCGCCGTTCAGCACGAGGCGAACCACGCAGGTGTAGAGATACGGGTCACGCACGCCGTCCCACAGGTGCGGGTGCTCGATCGTGACGGTGGTGTCGCTGCCCTTGCCGGAGACGACCTCGCTGCCGTCAGCCTCGCAAACCGTGAACTCAACCTCACCGTCGCCCTCGGTCCAGCTCTTGACATGGATGTCGGCGTTGGAGCCGTTGACGGTGGGGGTGATCTGCACGCCCGGGCCGCCGAGGTAATCCAGCGCAAGGTGGTTCTTGTTGACGACCAGCAGCGTCACATCGCGGTAGATGCCGCCGTAGAAGGTGAAGTCAGCCTTCTGGGGGTAAACGCGGTCGTTTTTGCTGTTGTCGACCTCGACGGTCAACTCATTGTTCTCGCCCAATACGGTGGTGACATCCGCACGGAAGGTGGAGTAACCGCCGTTGTGGCTGGCGACCTCCACGCCGTTCAGCGTAACTCTTGCGCTGGCATTGACACCCTCGAATTGCAGCCAGACCTGCTGGGCAGCAACATCAAAGGCGGGTGCCGCGAACTGCGTTTTATAGGTGCAGGTGCCGCGCCAATAATCATTGCCGCCGTCCTGACCATCGATGTTGTTCCAGGTGTGCGGCAGATCGACGGCGACGGTCTTGCCGTCAGGGCCGGTGAACTGCCAGTTCTTCATCAGCTTGGTCGTGCTTCGCATTGCGCCCTCCTGTGTTGTTTTTTATCGTATTTGTATTGTAGCGAACTGTTAAATTCTTCGCAATAGGTTTGCGAAAAGTGGTATTTCTGGTGTGATATTCGGTTTTTTGCCCACAAAAAAGCCCACCCCATCTTTGTGCAGCTTGCACAAAGATGGGGTGGAAAATTTCACATTCAGCTCTGGGCGGGCGGTAGTACGATTTTGACCGCAAACAACTCGCCCCGGGGTTCGGTGGCCATGCTGCCGCCGTATTTCTGCACCACGCGGCGGGCCACTTTCAACTCATATCCATGGCGGCGGCCATGGTCAGGCTGACTTTCCGCCGGATTGGGGCCAATGACATTGATAACGCCAAAGCCCTGTCGTTTGCAGACCAGCAGGTCGATCATACGGTGGTCGGCGTCCCGCTGCTGGGCGGCGGCATCGATGGCCTGATCCAGCAAATTTGAGAACAGCGCGTAAAGGTCGCCGGGTTCCAGCGCCGCCAGGCAGGTGCCGTCGGCCACACAGTTCAGCCGGATATGCTGGGCCTCGCACAATAGGCTCTTCTCGGTCAGGACGACATCCACGACCTCGTTGCCGGTGGCAGCGTTGGCGTCGTACATCCGGGCGGCCTGCTCGGCTTCGTCCAGGCTTTGGGCCACAGCTTCATCGGGGTGCAGGCGGCGCAGGTCGGCGATCTGGACCTTCAGCTCATGGCATTTGCGGTTGATGATCTGCACGTTCTGCCGCGCGATTTGGTACTGTTTGCGCTGACGGTCGTACAAAAGGTTCAGCGCGTCCATCTCCTTCTGCAGCGCCGATTTTTTGAAAAGCTCGGTCTGCAGATAGAGCAGCGTCAGGCAATACAGTTGGGTCAGCAGCGACGGCGCAACCACCGCCGAAGGCTCCAGCCCAACGCGCAGACTGGTATGCAGCGCAAAAAACTGAAAGACAAACATCACACCCAGCAGCCCCGCACTGCTTAATTGCCGCGGGCCAATGTGATAGATTCCATCCTCCGGCATCGTGCGTGCCACCGTATACCGGATAATGATGCAGCAGATAACGGTAAAGCCCAACTGTCCCAGCAGCATTGGCGTACTGTGCAGCGGCAGATGACGCATTCCCAGCGCCTGCGCCACCCAAATCAGAACACGCCACAGCTCGTAGGCCGACTCCGACGTCAACACGATCCAAACGCTGCAATAGGCACTGGCCGGCCAGTCCAACAGGGTGCAGAGCCGGGTCGATACCATGGCCCAGGTGAAATAGCCCCCATAAATCACCAGCAGCATTACCGGCTTGGTGTGACCACTGTTTGCCCAGGTAATGACCTGCGCAAACGGCACCGCCGTGATAAAATTGATGATGATGCGCAGAGCAAAGTTTTCACGCCTTTTCAATGGCAGCCAGTAGGCCAGCTCTGCGCTGCAAAGGCCAACCGCGCAGACCAGCAATGTCAGAAGTGCATCCACTTACAGCGCACCCCCGACATAGGCGGCCAGCGCCCCCAAAAAGGCCGTGCGCTGGCGGCGGCTGATTTCCAGCCGCTGCTCCCCCACCAGCACCAAATCATCCTGCACGCCCTTGACGTAGCGCAGATTGACAAGGTAGCACTGGTTGCACCGGGCAAAGTGGTAGGCAATCAAATCTTTTTCGGCCTTTTGCAGGCTGCCCCTTACCGACCAGGTATCGGCAGTTGTGTGGTAGTGCAAAAGACGGTCGCGGGTCTCCAAATACAAAATATCGTCGGTGTCCAGTAATTGAACCCCGCCGCCGACCTGCAGGGCCACCTGCCCGCCGCGCCGCCGCTGGATGCGCTGCAGGGCGCGTTCCAGCTTGGTGCTGAACTGGTAGTAGCTGACCGGCTTGAGCACGAAGTCCAGCGCGTCGACCTCGTACCCGCGGATGGCATACTGGGCCATGTTGGTGACGAAGATCAGCACGACCTCGGGGTCAAGCTGGCGGATGCGCTCGGCCGTGGGCATACCGCCCAGGCGGGGCATCTCAATATCCAGAAAGATGATGTCAAAGCCGGGGCGATACGGCTCCACGATCTGGGAGCCGTCCGCGAAAGGGGTCACATCCAGCTTGCGACCGCTCTCCTGCGCGTACTTTGCGATAAACCCGCACAGTTCTTCCCGCACGGCGGTGTTATCCTCGACTACGGCGATCTTTGCCATGGCGCTGTCCCCTTTCCTTTACATATATATGTATTATGACAAGATTTCACCAAAAAAGCAACGCCCTTTGGCTGAAAAGGTGTTGCTTTTGCTAAATTTTCAGCGATCCGGCTCACAGTCCAGGATCGAGGGGATGTTCTCCCAGCGTTCCGGCTCGCTGTGGTAGCGGTCATGCAGCCAAGCCACCGCGTCGTCCAGCCCCGCCTGATTGCCGTCGAACTCCTGCGTCTCGATTTTTTCCTCGGCAGTATGTTCAATGCTCCACGGCCCAGGCCAAACCTGGGCCGTCAGGTACTCGACTTTCTTTTTGCCGTTCTCGTCGCTGGGGTCGGGCTTTTTGCCCGGCGTGATGACATAGCGCATCCCGCCCTCGGCCCCGGAATAGGGGTTACCGTTATGGAACCAGTGGTAAATGGGGAAAGCATCAAGCATAATCTGCGCACCTCGCAACAAAAAATACCCTGAAGCGAAATGCTTCAGGGTATTTTGGAGCGGGATACGAGTCTCGAACTCGCCACCTACTGCTTGGGAAGCAGTCACTCTACCGGATGAGCTAATCCCGCATCAGTGACTGCTATTATACCGCAATTCAGGTGGGTTGTCAAGGGGGGCGGCATATATGCCGCTCCTACTGCGGTGGATTTTGTAGGGGGCGGCGTCCCCGACGCCCCGCGGATGGGCAATCCCTTTATATCATACTGAACAAATCCACCTGGCTGGTCTCGGGCAGATTGCCCAGGGCACCGACAGCGCGGAGCTTGTCAAAGACCGACTGCGCCACGCCGCTGGCCTGCTGCAATTCCTCCACCGAGATATACTCTTGGCCGTGCATCGTGGCCTGTTCCAGCGCCACAGCGGCGGCATCGCCCAGGCCGCGGATGGCCGTGAACGGCAGACGGACCTTGCCGTCCTCGACCACGTACTTGCTGGCGTAGCTTTTACCCAGTTCAATGGGCAAAAATTCGCAGCCGCGCTGCAGCATCTCGTTTTCCAGCTGCAAACTGACAAGGGCGTCATCGTCCTTGGCGGTGCGTTCGTCTTTTGGGATCTTCTCGTTGTCCTTCAGGTGCTGCTTCGCCACGCGGACGCCGCCAACGGCGGCCTCGTAGTCGATATCCGCGCCGCGCACCGTGAAGTACACCGCGTAGAAGATGGCCGGATGGTAGACCTTGAACCACATCAGCCGGATGGCCGCCATCAGGTAGGCTACGGCGTGGGCCTTGGGGAACATATACTTGATCTTGCGGCAGGATTCGATATACCAGTCGGGCACGTCGTGCTCGCGCATGGCTTCCTCCCAGCCGGGCTTAAAGCCCCCTTTGGCGACCTTGCCTTTACGCACGGCCTCCATAATGTCGAAGGACATCTTCGGTTCCAGGCCCTTGCGCAGCAGGTACAGCATGATACTGTCACGGCAGCCGATAACCTCCGCGATGGTACATGTGCCCGAACGGATGAGTTCGTCGGCGTTGCCGGTCCAGACGTCGGTGCCGTGGGACAGGCCGGAAATCTGGATAAGCTCGGAGAAATTCTTCGGCTGTGCATCCAAAAGCATCTGACGCACGAAGTTTGTGCCCATCTCCGGGATGCCGAAGGTGCCGGTTTTGGAGCCGATTTGCTCTTCGGTCACGCCCAGCGCTGCCGGGCTGGTCAGCAGGCTGTACACCTTCTCGTCGTTCATCGGGACCGAGTCGATGGGGATGCCGGAGTATTCCTCAAAGAATTTGTAGAAGGTCGGCACATCGTGGCCCAGCTCATCCAGTTTGAGCAGCGTGTCGTGCAGATATTTAAATTCAAAGTGGGTGGTCAGCAGGCCGCCCTTGACATCGTCCGCCGGGTGCTGGATGGCGCAGAAGTCGTAGATATCAAACGTATCCGGCACGACGACCATGCCGCCGGGGTGCTGGCCGGTCGTGCGCTTGACGCCGGTGCAGCCCATGACAAGGCGGTTTTCCTCGGCACGGTTGACGGTCTTGCCGCGCTCCTCGAGGTACTTTTTGACGTAGCCGTAGGCCGTTTTGTCCTGCAAACCGGAGACGGTGCCCGCCTTAAAGACGTTTTCCTTGCCGAACAGTTCCTCGGTATAGCGGTGGACGTGGGACTGGTACATACCCGAGAAGTTCAGGTCGATATCGGGTTCCTTGTCGCCGTAGAAGCCCAGGAAGGTTTCAAAGGGAATGTCGTGGCCTTCGACGATCATTTTTTTGCCGCAGACCGGGCAGTTTTTGTCCGGCAGGTCAAAGCCGTCAAAGTGGATGCCGTCGTTGATCCACTCGCTGTGCTTGCAGTTGGGGCAGAGATAATGCGGCGGCATCGAGTTGACCTCGGAAATGCCGGAGAAGTGCGCCACAGCCGACGAACCGACGGAACCACGGCTGCCGACCTGGTAGCCGCCCGCATTGGAGTAAGCCACCAGACGCACGGCGATGACGTACAAAACCGCGTAGCCGTGGCCGCAGATGGAGTCCAGTTCCTTTTTCAGACGCTTTTGCAGCACATCGGGCAGCGGGCTGCCGTAGTCGCGGGCCGCGTGTTTCCAGGTGTCGTCGCGCAGTTCCTGCTCGGCGCCCGGGATGCTGGGCGGGTAGGTGCCCTTGGGGATGGCGCGCAGGTTGTTGTCGATGGTGGCGGCGATCTTGTTGGGGTTCGTCACCACAATTTCATACGCCTTTTCCTGCGGCAGGTAGCTGAAATCTTCCAGCATATCGGGCGTGGTGCGGAAGTAGAGCGGGGCCTGGTTGTCGGCGTCCTTGAAGCCGTTGCCGGCCTGCAAAACAGCACGATAGATCCAATCTTCCGGCTCTTGAAAGTGGGAGTCGCCGGTGGCGACGACCGGCTTATGCAGGTCCTCGCCCAGTTTTATGACGGTGCGGTTGAAGTTCTTGATGGCTTCGATGGAATCCACCTGGCCGTTGCGAACCATGAACTCATTGTTGCCAAGCGGCTGCACCTCAAGGTAATCATAGTAATCGGCGATGCGCAGCAGCTGCTCATAGGGCTGGCCCGCCACAATGGCGCGGTACAGCTCGCCCGCTTCGCAGGCGGGCGAAAGCAGCAGACCCTCGCGATACTGGTTCAAAAGACTGCGGGGCACACGGGGCTTTTTGAAGAAATACTGGGTGTGCGCCGCGCTGACAATGCGGTAGAGGTTTTTGAGGCCCACCTGGTTTTGCACGAGGATAATCAGGTGGTAGTATTTCTTTTTCAGCACCTCTTTATTGCCGCCGAGACCGGTGTTGATGGCCTCCACCGTGTGGATGTCCTTCTCCTGCAAGTCGGTCAGCATGACTTCAAAGATGCGGGCCAGCGCCATGGCATCATCGACAGCGCGGTGATGGTTGAAGGGCGGGATCTCCAGATGTTTGTTGATGGTGTCCAGCTTATAGTTGCGCAGGCCCGGGAACAGCGCCTGGCCCATGGGCAGCGTGTCGATATAGGTATTCTCGTCCCAGCTGACACCCGCCTTTTCCCCCGCTTTGCGGATGAACAGCATATCAAAGCTGTGGGCGTTGTGGGCAACGAGGATGTTGTCCCCGCAGAACTCTTTGAAGGCGCGGATGGCTTCCTCCGGCGTGGGGGCGTCGGCGACCATGGCGTCATTGATGCCGGTCAGGTCAACGACCTTCTGCGGGATGGGCTTGCCGGGGTTGACGAAGGTGCAGAACTTCTTTTCCTCGTTGATCTTACCGTTTTCCACAAAGACCGCGCCGATCTCAGTCAGCCGCTCGGTGTTGGAATCAAGGCCGGTCGTCTCGGTATCGAACACGACAAACGAGCCGGACAGCGGCATCTGCGCCCCGCCGTAGACGGCGGGGATCATATCGTCAACAAAGTAGGCCTCGCAGCCGTAAATCAGCTTGAAGTTCGGGTCCGTCTCGTGGATGGCGTCGGTGGCAAGCATCGCCTCGGGGTAGCCCTGGCAGACGCCGTGGTCAGTGATGGCGATAGCGCGGTGGCCCATGCGGTGGGCCAGGCGGACAATTTTGCCCGGGTCGTTGAAGCCGTCCATTGAGCTGGACTTGGTATGCAGGTGCAGCTCGACGCGCTTTTCGCCGTCGGGGGCGGTGTCCTGGCGCTGCTGGCGTTCAACCTGCAGGACGTCGTAGGGCAGGATGACAAAGTCGTGCTCATACTTATCGTACATATAGTTGCCGCGCACGATCAGGGTGGTGCCGGGCTTGAGGTTCTCCCACTTGGACATATCGGCGTCCTCGTCGCCCAGGACTTTCAGGTTGACGGAGCCGGAGTAGTCGGTGATGGAGGTAAAGTAGATTTTGCGGCGGCTGCCCTTGACCTCGGTGGCGAAGACATCGCCCCAGACTGTGACCTTACCGCCATCGCCCAGATCGTTCAGATGGCGGATGTCGGCAGGCTTGAAGGTCTTGCCGTAGAACAGCTTGACCGGCTTGTTCGTGAGGGCCAGCCCCTCGATCGTAAAGTCGGGCGGCGTCTCCTTGGCCTCAAACTTGACGGCGGGGACTTTCTCCTGCAAGTACTGTTCAAATTCTTCTTCCGTGCGCGCCTTTCCGCTGTCGGCAAGGCGCACGATAGGCAGCGAACCGGTGCGTTCCTGGATGAGTTCGGCCAGCACGCGGGGCAGCTCGACGCTTTCCAGGATCGGGCGGCCCGCGTTGACATGGATGGTGATGCCGTCATCGCCGAAGGTGACAGGCTCGGTCTTATCCAAAAAGCCGTTGACCGGCATTCCCTGCCCCTTCAGTTCCTCGATCATCAGACGCACGGCCTCGGGGGTGATATTCGGGTAAGCAAAGTAGCTGCGAACCTGCAGTTCATACCCGGCGAACACTTCGGCCAGGGACGCACAAAGACGCCCGCACAGCGCCTGGTCCAGGGGTTCAGCACTGCGCAGGCAGATAACGACCTGTCTTTTTGTGCGGTAAAGTTCCACGCGGTCAACAAGCACGCTGCCGAACGCCGCGCAGAACTGCTGGTCCGCCATAAACTGCGGCCAGACCTGAGTGACAAATGGTTTCAAGGAAATTTTACCTCACAAGTGGATAGCATATTATAGGAGGCGGCGTCCCCGACGCCCCGCGGGCGGATATGGAATCCGCCCCTACGGAGTTTTGGTTTCCCCCTCGGGGGAAGCTGTCCGTGAAGCGGACTGATGAGGGGCAACGCTGCCTATATTACCCGTAAATGGGTTGTTGCGGGTACGCCGCCCCTCATCCGGCCTTCGGCCACCTTCCCCCAAGGGGGAAGGCTTTTGGGGAGTGTTTACATCTTATGGATCTCGTCCAGCAGCTGGCCGACAATATCGCCCTTCAGCATACGGATCTTCTCACCGCGGATGAAGAGCAGGGCCTCGTCCTTGCCGCCGGCAATGCCGATATCAGCGTCGGATGCCTCGCCGGGGCCGTTGACAACACAGCCCATGATGGCGATTTTCAGCGGCTTTTTAAAGCCCTCGTCCCGCAGGCGCTGCTCGACCTCGTTGGCAATCTCGATCATCGGGTACTGGGTGCGGCCGCAGGTGGGGCAGCTGATGATCTCGGGCCCTGCCACGGCATAACCCACCGCGCGCAGGATATCATATCCGGCGTAGACCTCGTTCTCGGGTTCGTCGGTCAGACTGACGCGCAGCGTGTCGCCGATGCCCTCCATCAGCAGACCGCCGA
>OBLF01000801.1_pt1 | contig 30895 bp, 29 predicted proteins | sample 1519231 | NCBI WGS metagenome assembly OBLF01 (sample SAMEA2602895, study PRJEB22501) | metagenome | reverse complement strand
GCTTCCTAAGTATTTGCAGGATGTGGTGAACTTCTCCCGGCGTTCTGATTTAGGGAAAAACGATATTATCGCCTTGCAGAAGCCTGTAAGGAAGGCTGAACGTATGGTTTTGACCGTCTGGCACAGAATGGAGCGCCTAACAGGGCATTGAAAACATCCTATAAGGAATTGCTGGATGCGGTAGAGTCGTGTTCTGACAAAGCACTGAAGAGAGCCATACGAACGGCAGTAGAAGAGAAATCAAGATATGTAGCCGAACGCATAGCCAGAAATCTGCCCGTGTCTGGTATCAGGGATTTCTGAAAGATACTATGGATGATTCTGATGTAGTTGCCTATCGATGGGTAGAAAGTACAAGGCACCCTACAGAAGATATCTGCGATGAATACGCTAAGGTAGATATGTATGGACTGGGGCCCGGAATATTCCCAAAGGATAAGGCTCCGGAACTCCCGGCACACCATCACTGCTTATGCCATTATGAGAAGGTGTATAGAGCCGAATTAGTGGCACGGAATAAGGCAGCGCTAAGGAAGAATATTCTGTTTCCGTTTGACGATGTTGATTCTGTAGGGATTCCCAGAGAAGTAAGTAATAGGCTATCAGACGCCTTTCAATCTATTGAAGATAAGTTTGAAATAAACAAACCAGTTTTACTATCTGTGGAAATGATTCCTGAAAGATCAAATGTTCCGTTGCAATACCAGGCCAATACGGTTGGTAATCTTATCACGCACAGAATTGTTATAAACTCGGGATTTAATTGGGAAGGCCTGAATGAGATGGAAGGTAAGGTTAAGTCGGCACACAAAAAGGGGTAACTTGCAGAAAAAATATTGAAGGGCTGGCAGTTCATGAAATGGGTTACTTCTGGACATTTTTGATTGTAATACACCAGAAAAACTATGGAGAAGAGCAAAAGAAAAGATGTAGATAACTGTTAAGTAAAAGGCATATCCGGTTACAGTGATGAAGCCAAAGATGGTTCAGAATGCCTGGCAGAAGGCTTGGTTAGGGTGTACAATAAAGAAAAAATACCAGATGAATTACAGAAACATTTACAGAATTTCGTATTGAAATGGAGAAAGAAATGATAGAACTCCCGTCTCTCGAACATATGAGAAAATATGAAAAGATGCTGAAAAAACGATGAAAATAGAAAATAGAATGTACGGTAGAAGAATTAAAACAACTGATAAAAAAAGAACCTCCATCAACGGAGGCTCTTTCGTCAGCAACTATTCTGAACGATAAATCATTGGATATTATCAGAAGAGTGCTGCTCAACACAGATTTTATGGAGAACATGAAATAAGAATTTTGACTGATGCGCTTCATTGTTTCGGTAATTTACAAACATAATCCATATACGGCACTGATAACTGCAGAAGTGTTTGAAAGTGACATTTTATTTAATAGAACTCCTGCTACGCTGTATGAAATATTTGATCGCAAAATTAAAACCGCTCGACCAGATTATGCCAATCTGAAATCGAGCGGTTTAGGTGAAAAATCACCTATTAACTACACTTTACTGGAAATTCTGGGGGAATGTCAAGAACCTGTCAGGGATTCCCTATGTTTTGGGATGGGCATTTAAATTATTATCTCCTAGATAAAGGAAAAGGAAAGTACTTTCAGAAAGTGGAAAAATATACAGGGGAAGGTGTTTTTAAATATCATAATTTTTATCTGCCAATTATAGTCCAAAACTAATTTTATGTAGCACGTATTGTAGGCGAAGAATGGGGTGAACCTAAAAAATATAAGCCTATTGTTAAACCACTTGATGTAAAACTATACGATTTGATTATAGAAAAAAGGCAAACCCTTTACAAACAACACATGGAAGGTCAACCGCCCATGGCCGTTTCGAAATAAAGGGGCTGCCTTTTCAAATCACTTTAGCAGAAATGCTTAAAAACGTCAAGGATTCTAATCATCAACCATTTGTTAATAAAGATGGTACGTTGGCTGTAAATAAAAACATCAAATCATCAAAAGCTGGGAATGAGCATGATAATAATGAAGGAGACTACTTCCAGAATGGAGGACAGTACAAGGGTGGTTATTCCCCAGAATCTAATGCCATTCATCGCTTTGCAGCCGCCGACCAGTTTACCATTATGTTATGTGTGTATCCGCTGTCATATTCATCGGCTGCATCATCGGGGGATGGTTATACTATACAGCTAGTAGGACAGCCAATGACTATCACGATGCAGTTACTGGAAAGCTTACAGAGTGTACTAAACGCAACCAGGCAGAGCTTGATGAATGCGAACAATATCACTGACAGAATGCAGGAACGAGCTGGAAAAATCGAAAGCATCATTAGAGACGTTGAAAGTGCAAATCAAAGCAATGGAACATAAACAGGTAGTACTTAGGCGACAAAGAGATGTATGGGCTGCTATCGCGGCTCTGTTTTTGGGCGGGGTTATAGCCCGGCAGTAATCCAGTACTTTATGTAAGAGTTATCAACTGATAAAGCTGAGAGCTCCTTTTAAGGTTAATCTTTGTATCAGTTGTAGTTTGCTTATACTCTATATGGATAGGTTTAGCAGATTCTATCGAATGAAAACAGATTATTTGATTCCGAGATTGGTGCCGAAAAAGTATGTAAACACTACCTGAAAATGAGATTAAATGACATACTATTTTATTCAATCAAAATGTCGTATAATATCAGTAAACATCGAGCTACATTAGAGACATCTAATGTATTTAATAGGGCAAATATGTTTACTTCCGATAACATTAAATTATCGGAAGTAATTTTTATATGGTTTTTAGCCCTTAGCTCTACTCTATACCCTGCTTTAATCGAATTTGTCGGATTTTGTTTCATTTGCAGTTTCTGTTTGGCCTTTCTGTTGCCTGGAATGATTGGTCTTTTGGATTTGAAGACTATTCTGACACTGAGTTCAACATCGTATGGTTGTGCTGTGTACAGATCTGTTGGTCAGTGACAGAAATTCATACATTATAAACATGTGTCTGACTATCATAAGTTAGACTGATGCCTTCCTTGGGCTTTTCCTGAGGTCTGTTTCCTGTTTTTAATTATTACTAATATTGGATACTCTGGTATTTTGCTTCCTCTGTTTAAGTCAGCTTATTCTGAACTTTTCTATTTATCAGAACATATCAGATTCCGCATGCATTATCATCTCTGAGCAGAAAGTTTTCAGGATTGTATCTGCTTACTGCTTTTTATCTTTATAGGCAATAAGATGATGATCAGGTAGTGTGTTCAGGGGCATGATCCGGAAAATTGAATTACTTCTTCTTGTTTTTCTATTATAATCCCCTGGAGACCTCTGAGTTATCAATCATAAATGATAAAAGTCAATTTTAAATGAGAATTTGCGTTTAAAGGCACTTTTAACGCGTGAAAATGAATTTAATGAAAAACTACTCATGGAATATATTGAAAATGCGTCTTTGGCCGGTGGATTTTAGCTGTTTTGTGAAGTTTTGTAAAAATTTGGATGGTTACCGGTAACTTCCAGAGATTGAAGTTCTGAATCTCAGAAAAATATACCTTTATACCTGTCAATAGCTCTTTGCTTCGGATATTTTGTTGTTCTGAGGATACCTGGTAGCCTGCAGATCACGTTCTGATATTCTTCAGTAGGCTCTGCAGTGATAATCAATGGAGTTCATCTTTTTTCGTCCGATTGTTTTTACCACTGAAAAGGTGAATTTTTTTATCAGATTATACTGTAGAAAGACTTCATCAGAGTCTCCCTGGATTCTATATATCTTCTTGCTCTTTTAACATCAGGTTTCGTTTTTTCCTGTGATGTTTGTATAATCCTTCGTCAAGCAATCTATAGAAGATATTTACTGATTGTGACAGGTTTACAAAGTTAAAACCTGTTTGAACCTGATTAAAACAGGTTGAAATTGTTTGGATCAATTAGAAGCTGACTGAAACTGGTGCAAACTGTTTTTGCCTGTGTGAGATTGAATTTCTTTAACGGGTTGTGGCCAAATATGGCGGTAACAGGTGGATGAACCTTCTTCCGGTAATTAAGAGCGCCTATCTGTTTCGTTTTACCTTTATCCACTTCTGAGAAAAAATGCGGACAGATTTTAACAGATGCAATATCACACTGGTTTGCGTTGTTATAAACTGCCTGAACCTGACGAAAATGTTTGCAACAGGTAAAATCGGATTGAAATTGTTTCAACCTGTTTTAACCTGACAGAAGCGGTTTGGAACAGCTTTTACTAGTTTGAAACGGAACGCCATGACAATCTTTGTATTCTGGAATTGATGCAATATAAAAGCCTGTTCTCTTTATAATAATAAAATTACTTGAAAGTGTGTATATCATTCTGGTAAACAATGTAAATATAGAACTCTATATTATTCAGAAGAGGGATAGTTTTAAGATACCACCGTAGAACACATATTCTTGTTAAAGAAAAAATCTCAAAAGAACGTATGTTTGAAAAAAGAAAAACAGAGAGCAATAATAAATTCACTCTCTGTTTTTCCTGTTTATATGTATGTATGGTAAAACAATTATGTATGGTAAAACAATATGGTTTAAATTTCTTTTGTAACCATCTGGAGAAATTGCTTATGTATCCGTGTATCTTCCCCTATCTCCGGGTGAAAGGATAAAATCATTTGCTTTTTGTACCTGGCAGCGACTATGTGGTGGTTTACTTCTGCCAGAACTTCTACTCCGGGGGAAATGGACTCAATATAAGGAGCCCGTATAAAATTCATGGTCACTTCGCCAATTCCTTTGAAGCGAGCTCTGGTTATGAAACTTCCCAGCTGTCGGCCGTAGGCATTTCGGCGTACAGTGGCAGGAAATGTCTGCAGCCATTGCTTGTTATCATTGCTCAACTTTTTTGCCAGAAGTATCATTCCTGCACAGGTCCCCATAACTGGCAATCCTTCCATTATCCATTGTCTTATAGTCTCGAACATCCCCAGATCTTTTAAAAGTTTTCCCTGTGTGGTGCTTTCCCCTCCCGGCAGGATTAATGCATCCGGTTTATTCTGTAAATCGGCTTTCTGCCGGAGTTCTACAGTGCTTACGCCCAGTTTCCGGAGCATCTGTTCATGTTCGATAAAGGCACCTTGAAGAGCCAGTACTCCAACTATCATATTAACGGCCTCTTTCTGCCATGAGCAAATCTATTTCATCTTTATTGATACCTACCATGGCCTCGCCAAGATTTTCAGAAACGGAAGCGAGTAAATGGGCGTCCTTGTAATTGGTTACGGCTTTAACAATGGCTGCGGCGCGCTTAGCCGGATTTCCGGATTTAAAAATTCCAGAGCCAACAAATACCCCTTCAGCCCCCAGCTGCATCATAAGAGAAGCATCCGCCGGTGTGGCAATGCCTCCGGCTGCAAAATTCACGACCGGGAGTTTCCTGTGTTCATGCACATAGGCAACCAGGGAATACGGTACACTGAGTTTTTTCGCAATTTCGAATAATTCGTCATCCCGGGCAGCTGCTACTTTGGCAATCTGAGACTGGATGAGGCGCATATGACTTACCGCCTGTACTACATCCCCTGTGCCTGGTTCGCCTTTAGTTCTGATCATGGAAGCTCCTTCGGCAATGCGTCGTAAAGCTTCTCCCAGGTCTCTGGCACCGCAGACAAATGGAACCTTGAACTGATGTTTATCAATATGGTATACATCATCAGCCGGAGACAGAACTTCACTTTCATCAATATAATCAATTTCAATGGCTTCCAGAATCTGGGCTTCCGCAAAATGGCCAATACGGCACTTCGCCATAACCGGAATAGAAACCGCTTCCTGAATCCCTTTAATCATGGCCGGATCACTCATACGGGATACGCCGCCAGCCGCACGGATATCCGCTGGAATACGTTCCAGAGCCATGACGGCACAGGCACCTGCCGCTTCCGCAATCTTTGCCTGTTCCGGAGTAGTAACATCCATAATAACACCGCCCTTAAGCATCTGTGCCAGCTGGCAGTTTAATTCATACCGTTCGTTCTGTGATCTTGTTGTGTTGCTCATAACATACCTCTCCTGTTAATAAATAGAATCTAAATGAATCTAAATAGATTCTATATCAAGACTGAATATATTAAAATAATCAGAAATAATAAATATAGTATAACCAGATTGATTTAATTATTGGTGAAATATGTGGTGTTTACACTTTTTAACAGCGAATGAATTATTTTGTAAGTACATTAAACTCGTATTTGCATATATCCAGAAGAGTGAGCCGTATTCCATTTAAAGAAGTTCTGTTTCTATTATCTGTCGTTTATATGTCGGTTGCTTTTCCTGTTTCCAGACTTTAAAAGGTTTATTTTTCGGGAAAAACAGATACAGTGTACATAGAACACATGTTCTTATAAGGGAGGAACTGCACAAAAGAACATACGTTCCATTACTTCCAAAAAGAAAACCATTTCTGCAATAAACAGAAATGGTTGTGTGTTATTCCAAACCGCCATAGAGTTCTTTGACTACCCGGTTAACTTCAAAATCCAGGCGTTCGGTATCAATAGTGAGCAGCTCTTTATTTATCATAACCGGTTTACCATTGATGATTACGGTATCCACATCTCTGGAGTTAGCCGCATAAACGGTAATGGACACATCATTAAAATCAGGTTTCCAGTTAAATCCCGAGCGGTCAATCAGGATAATATCCGCCAGCCAGCCTTCACGAAGTTCTCCCAGGTCATCGTAGCCAAGGCATTTAGCCCCTTCCCTGGTAGCCATGTCCAGTGCTTCACCGGCTTCAATGGCTTTCGGATTATAGGAAACCGCCTTATGAATCAATGCGGCGAGGCGCATTTCCGCAAACATATCCAGTTTGTTGTTGCTGGAGGCTCCATCAGTACCAAGGCCGACTGTGATTCCGGCTTTGCGCATGGCAAGAACAGGAGCTATTCCGGAAGCCAGCTTGAGGTTGCTTCCCGGATTATGAGCTACGCGAACGCCTTTTTCAGCCATAATCGCAATATCCTTGTCATTTACATGAACACAGTGAGCTGCCAGTACTGGGACATCAAACAGACCTACATGATCCATCAGGGCAATAGGTGTCATTCCGTATTCTTTCTCACAGTTTTCTACTTCCGTTCTGGTTTCTGCCAGGTGGATATGAATCGGAATATGGTGGGTAATGGCAGCATCCCTTACCTGTTTTAAGTAATCCGGTGGGCAAGTATAAGGTGCATGAGGTCCCAGCATGACGCGGATACGGCCATCGCAGGCGCCATCCCACTGTTCAAATAAATCTATATTTTCCTGTAACGCTGACTGGGCATTGGGAGAAACTCCGGCAAGACCGCGGGCAATATTTCCACGGATTCCTGCCTGAGCCGCTGCCTTCGCACATGAATTCATAAACATGTACATATCGCAGAAGGATGTTGTACCGCCACGAATCATCTCTGCAAAGGCCAGTGTACTTCCCCAATAAACGATATCATCATTGAGCCGGTTTTCCGCTGGCCAGATCTTATTCTGGAGCCAGTCCATAAGTTCCATGTCATCAGCATAACTTCTGAAAAGAGTCATGGCTACATGGGTATGAGTATTTACCAGTCCTGGAAGTGCCAGTTTCCCCTTCCCCTCAATGATCTGGTCATACTGAGATACATCGGGATGTTTTGGGAATGCACTGATTCGGTTTCCTGTAATCTCAATGTTTTTCGCTTTAACCGCTTTCCCATCTTTACCGGGAATATACACATTTTTAATCAGTACTTTCATAAAGGAATCTCCTTTTTACTTATTTTAATCCCAGATAGGCTTTCTGCTCCTCCGTCAGGGAATCGATGGAATAGCCCATAGAGGACAGTTTAATCTGCGCAACCTTAACATCCAGTTCATGAGGCAGGACATAGAGGCCTGGCTTAAGTTCCTTTTCGTGACGGCAGATATAATCCGCTGCCAGCGCCTGCATAGCAAAAGACAAATCCATAATTTCTGCCGGATGTCCATCGCCTGCTGCCAGATTGACGAGGCGGCCTTCTGCCATGAGATAAATGGTCCGGCCATCAGGAAGAACGTAACCTTCAATATTTTTTCTGGCTTCAAAGTGGGAAACGGATATTTCTTTGAGGTCTTCCTTATTGACTTCTACGTCAAAGTGACCGGCATTAGCGCAGATGGCCCCATCCTTCATAGCCAGGAAGGCATCCTTGTTAATGACATGGATATCTCCGGTTACAGTGACAAAATAATCTCCATATGGAGCGGCTTCCACCATGGGCTTTACATCAAAACCGTCAAATACGGCTTCGATGGCTTTGATAGGGTCTACTTCCGTTACGATAACATGTGCGCCCAGCCCCTTTGCGCGCATAGCTACCCCTTTTCCGCACCAGCCATAACCGGCAACGACAACCGTCTTACCGGTTACGGTGAGATTTGTACTGCGGATAATGCCATCCCATACAGACTGTCCTGTGCCATATCGGTTATCAAACAGGAATTTGCACTGGGAATTATTTACCGCAAGCATAGGGAAAAGGAGTTTATTTTCATTAGCCAGCTGACGCAGGCGGTATACACCGGTAGTGGTTTCTTCTGAACCGCCAATCAGATTTTCCAGGGCATCCTTCCTTGTAGTATGGAGAAGATGTACCAGGTCCCCGCCGTCATCAATGATGAGATGCGGCTTATGATCCAGTGCCATATTGAGATAGTCCATATACTCCTTATCCGTACATCCGTGGGTCGCATATACGGTGATTCCCTGACTGACCAGGGCCGCCGCGATGGGATCCTGGGTAGACAGAGGGTTGCTCCCGGTGGCAATGACGTTAGCCCCGGCTTTTTTCAGGGTAAGCGCAAGATAAGCGGTCTTAGCTTCCAGATGTATGGACATTACAATGGGTTTGCCTTTAAAGGTATCCGGATTAAAACAGGTTTTGCTTAACGTATTCAATGCAGGCATGAATTTCTCTACCCAGCGGATACGCTGCATGCCTTCATCGGCAAGATGAATATCACGAATAACAGAAGGTTTAACCATGGGATATGCTCCTTTCATAATTAGCAACCGAATCCTTATCGGGATGAGAAATAACTCCTCGTTCGGTAATGATTCCGGAAATCAGAGTGTGTGGCGTTATATCAAAGGCTGGATTAAAAATCGGCATATCTGCCGGGGCAATCTGTGTGTTTCCCACATATCGGATCTCATCAGGGTTTCGTTCCTCGATGACAATATGTTCTCCGGAAGGTATAGAAAAATCAAAAGTGGAAAATGGTGCTGCTACATACAGCGGTATATGGTGATAGGCTGCAAGGATGGCCAGTCCGTAAGTGCCTATTTTGTTAGCTGTATCTCCGTTTGCTGCAATCCGGTCAGCTCCTACAATAATGGCATCTATTTTCTTCGTTTTCATAACCAGAGCCGCCATATCATCGCAGATTAGAATAGAGGGAATCCCTTCCTTCCGGAGCTCTGATGCGGTAAGTCTGGCCCCCTGAAGGACCGGACGTGTTTCATCGGCATACACAACAGAGAGCTGGCCTCTCCTGAACAATTCACGTATTACTCCTAAAGCAGTACCTGTCCCGGCAGTAGCCAGTGTGCCGGTATTGCAATGGGTAAGGATGGTCAGATTCTTTTTTCCGAAAAATAAATCTGCACCATGTACGGCCATGGAATGACAGAGCTGCTTATCCTCTTCTTCCATCTCCATGGCACGGCGGGGCAGGGTTTCACAGCGTTTATCGTCCTCTGCGGAATCAAATGTCTTTTCCATCTCCCGGACAGCCCAGGACAGATTGACTGCCGTGGGTCTGGCCTGCTCCAGTACCTCACCTGCCGCGTAGAGGGCATGGCGGAGGGATTCTCCGGATAGTCCGCGGGCAGTAAACGCAAGCACCGCCAGAACCATGGCATACGCAGCGGTAATACCTATGGCCGGGGCACCCCGTACAGCCAGGGTCCGGATGGCTTGGGCTGCTTCCTTATAGTCTGTGCATGCCAGATATTCCTGTTTCTGTGGCAGTTTTCTCTGGTCCAGCAGATACAGTACATTATTCTTCCATTCCAGAGACTTAAGCCTACCGGTCATAAATGGAATCCTCCGAAGGCCTGTCCCGCGTGGTGGCAGGAACAATCTGTATCCGGATTATAGGCGGTTGCCAGACGGGTAATGATTTTACGGAAAGACGACTGATTTTCTTTCATGCAGGCAACAACTTCAGCGTGAGTAAGCGGCTGATCGGTCATACCGGTGGAGAAATTGGTGACCATGGAAATGGTGCAGTAACAGATTTCCGCTTCTCTGGCCAGCTGACATTCTGGAACATTGGTCATTCCGACGACATCGGCGCCCCACATGCGATAAGCTTTGATTTCAGCGGCAGTTTCAAAACGCGGGCCTTCTGTACAGATATAGGTTCCGTGCGGATGGAGAAGTATATTTTCCGCACGGGCGACCTGCTGTACGGCCTGACGGAGTGTTTCGCAGTATGGGTGGGACATATCATAGTGAGCCACCCCATACCGGTCTCCATCAAAAAACGTGCCAATCCGGTTCTTAGTCATATCAATAAACTGGTCTACCAGTACCAGTTCGCCCGGCTTGTACGACGGATTCATTGAGCCTACGGCTGTAGTGGAGACTACAGCGGCTACATCGAGCATCTTCAGGGCATAAATGTTAGCTCGGTAATTAATCTTATGCGGTGGAATGGTATGTTTCACCCCATGACGGGCAAGAAATATGATTTCCTTTGCGCCAAATTTTCCGGATTCTATACGGGCATCTCCATAGGGAGTATGGATGATTTCCTCATGCAGATCAGTAAGTATCTCCGGATCATATACCCCGGTACCTCCTATAAACGCGAGTTTACTCATTGTACATTACTTCCCTTCTCTTCTTCAAACCACAGAGCTATGAGTTCTCTTGGGATAGAGTAATGGCTGCCGCAATATTCACAGGTAGCTTCCACTTTGTCATCTTTCAGAATTTCTGCCCGGTCGTGTGCGTTTAATGACAGCAGCGCTGATTTGATACGGTCTGCGGAACAGGTGCAGCGGAAGGATACCTCCATCTTTCCCAGAAGGCTGAATTTGCCCTTCTTCAGCAGATCTTCCACTGATTCCGCGGCATGGCTTTCCCCTGCGAAATGGTAGTTTACGGAGAAATATTCTTTGAATTTATCCTTATTTCCCTGAGGCATCAGCTGAGCCATGAAGGCAAATACGCGCTGTATTCTGCCTTGTTCATCCCGGATGACGGCCGTCTGAATATGCGATAGCGTCTGATCGGATTCCTTCATATAATCGGTGAGGCAGGATGAAACATCATGTCCCTTAAGTTCCACAGAGCTTGTATAAGGCATACGGAGAAGGGAATATCTGGTTACATAGAGCATGCCGTGTTCATTAAGAATGCTTTCATCGGCACCTGCGGCTTCCGGATAATCCATATAGCCGCGCAGATATTTCCCTTCATAGGCATCGGTATGAATGTTTCCTATCGGTCCATGGGTTTCCCAGCGGAGAGATACCCCTTCATGATTCTTGAAATCGGTAGCCAGAATGGCTGTACCGGCCATAATTTCTCCCAGCATGGCCGCAGCCTGATCCGACATATTATGTCTTTTTGCGGCTTCCAGTGCCGCATCCGTAATGTCTGCCAGTGTCAGACGGATACCATCCAGATTCAAATAATGGCAGATTGTGTTTTTTTCAATCATAATGACTCCTTTATAAAAGCAAAGCCTGTAACAATAATTATCCGGTGTGATAAGAAAAAGCCGTGAAAAAGCATGCAGGTCTTTTCACAGCCTTTATGAGAATCAGCGCAGAGCGGCAATGGCAGCCTTCCGGTCTTCCTTTCCAAAAACCGCGGAACCAGCTACCAGGATATCCGCGCCGGCTTCTGCCAGCTTACCGGCATTCTCAGCCTTTACACCGCCATCGATTTCAATCTGACAATTCAGATGACGTTCGGAAATCATGGAACGAAGAGAACGGACCTTATCCATGGTGTAAGAAATAAATTTCTGACCACCGAATCCAGGATTGACGGACATAAGAAGAACATAATCCACAATCTCAAGCAGGTAGTCCACCGTTGAGAGTGAAGTGGCCGGATTAAGGACGATGCCGGCCTTCATGCCAGCGTCTTTAATCATATGTACTATACGGTCAGCGTGCGGTGCGGCTTCTACATGGAAGGACACCATATTGACACCGGCATCCGCCAGCGGCTTAACATAATTTTCCGGATGATACACCATAAGGTGGGCATCAAAGGTCAGGTTGGTGTGCGGACGCAGGGCCTTGATAATCGGAGCCCCAAATGTCAGATTAGGGACGAAATGGCCATCCATGATATCCAGATGGACCAGATCGGCACCGCCACGTTCAATATCCTTCAGTTCTTCTGCCAGATTGGCAAAATCAGCAGATAATAAGGATGGTGCAATTTTTACCATGTTGAATCCTCCTGATAAACTTGTCTGGGTAGCCCAGGTAATATACGTTTTGTCTTCTATTATTATACAGCATCCGTATTCATTTTATTGTGAATTTCTCTTATCCGGTTTTTATGGAGGGGAATCAGTGGGGATCATGGTCATTTTCTGCCGCAATTAATGTACATTGTGGTTGCGCCTGGGAACGATTTCCTCATCAGAAAAAGCAGGACCGGTTTTCCCGGTGCCTGCTTTCCTTATCAATAGCGGATAATGCGGTTTTTTATTTCATTCAAAATGGAGACATAGGATGCGTATCTGGACTGTGCGATACCTCCCTCGTCCACGGCCCTGGAAACGGCGCATCCAGGTTCTTTCAGATGCCTGCAGTTGTTAAAGCGGCACTGGCCCAGATATGGACGGAAATCCCGGAACAGATAGTCCAGTCCGTCTTCCACCTGGCTGTCCAGATCCAGAGAGGTATACCCCGGTGTATCCATCACATACAGGGAATCCATCAGCCGCACCAGCTCAGAATGGCGAGTTGTATTGCGTCCGCGGCCGGTATGCTGACTCACAGCCTGATGGGCAAACTGTTCTCTGCCCAGAATATGATTGAGCAATGTAGATTTCCCTACCCCGGAAGGACCGGAAAATGAGATAACCGGACCGGATAATGCTTCCTTCAGCTGAGAGATTCCCTTCTCCTGAATGGCCGAAACCGCTATACATGGGTATCCTGCCTTTTCATAAAGGGTCTGCAGCTTTTCCGCGTATTCCGGGTTGAGGTCTGCCTTATTGATGCAGAGAAGAATACCGGGAATGCGGGAATATTCCGCCAGCACCAGCATCTTGTCAATCATGAACAGGCTGGGATCCGGATTTTCAGCGGCCACCGTAAGCACCAGCTGATTGATATTGGCAATAGGTGGACGGTGGAGTTCATTGATGCGCGGATATACGGAGACAATGCTGGGAGCGGAATCCTTTGTCTGTTCGTATTCCACCCAGTCTCCTACCAGAATGGAGCCTTTCCTTTTCGTACGGCCGCGGGAACGGGCCAGTGCTGTAGCGCCTTCCGGTCCTGCAATCGTAAAATATCCATTCTGATTCTTGATAATAAGACCTTTCATATCACAGCTCTCTATCCTGAATAACCGACCCGTCGACTACAACCTGAACACGGACAGTACCCGTTCCGGAAACATCCTTAACAATGTTGCTTCCCGGTGCCGCTGTCTGGCTGTATACTTCCCGGCGGCCATTGCTGTCCGTTACGAATATTTCCACTTTCTTGCTGTCCCCGCTTCCCGGGAGGGTAATATTCACGGTACCACTCTTGGTTACCGGCTGAGCCGGCTTGTTATTGCTGCTGATGACCAGGTTGACCACACCGGTGGCATTAGCCCCGGCATTAGGACTCTGGCTGACCACAATGGAGGTTACGTCAGAAGGACTGGTTCCATCGTTGGAAGTTACCTGTCCCACAGACAGATCGCTGGCGCGAAGCGCGTTCTTAGCGTCTGCCAGGGTCATCCCGACTACGTTTGGTACCTTGGATTGCCGTACATTGATGACGACGTTAATCTGTGTACCGCTGTCTACCTGGGACGCAGAGGCCGGGGTCTGGGAAATGATAACATCAGCCGGCATGTTCGGGTTGCTGCCGTTTCTGACAGTACCCAGTACCAGGTTGAGCTTACTCAGTCTTTCCCTTGCCTGATCCAGTGTAAGGCCCTTGAGATCCGGAGCCAGAATAACGGTTCCGCCCTTGCTGACGGTGAGATGGATAATACGCTGTTCTTTAACTTCAGTTCCTGCGGTAGGTGTCTGGGCGATAACTTCCCCAACCGGCACCTCATTACTTGCCACTTCATCCACAGAGACCTTCAGATTTTCATCTTCCAGCATCTGCTGGGCTACTTCCACAGGCTTTCCTTCTACATCCGGAACGGTAACCACCTTGTTGCTCCAGAAGTTGCCAAAGCTGAAAAAGGCCCAGGCAAAAGCAGCGGCAAAGATAACCAGCAGACCGCCCCAGATATATTTCTGTGGCAGATTGGATATGAAACTGGAAACCTTCCCTTCGGAATCACAGCGCTCGATACGCCGTGTCTTCTGTGAGATTGGACGGGTCATAGTGGCAAATTCCCGCTCTGCCGGTTTGAACGGAGACGCGGTGAAACCCTGAGCAATCTTAAGTTCGGAAACAAAATCCTGTACAGTATCATACCGACGGTTCGGATCCCGCTGCAATGCAGTAAGGAGGCATTCTTCCAGCATAGGAGAAATGGCCGGATTGTACCGGGTAGGTCTCGGCACGTCATCCTGCATATGCTTGAGCGCAATGCTGACAGCCGTATCGCCATCAAATGGCAGATGATGAGTCAGCATTTCATACAGGACGATACCCAGAGAGTAAATATCAGTCTTGGCGGTAAGCTTATCCCCTGCCGCTTGTTCAGGTGAGAGATAGTGTACTGAGCCAAGGATGGATTCCCTGGTCATAATGGTGGAAGAATTAACTGCTCTGGCGATACCAAAGTCAGTGACCTTTACCTTATGATTGGCAGTAAGCAAAATGTTCTGCGGTTTAATATCACAATGAATGATTCCGTGGGAATGAGCTTCCGCCAGCGCATTACCGATATCTATGGCGATGCGGACAGCGGTATCGATAGGGATATGCGGATGCGTATTGATGTACTGTTTCAGTGTCTGCCCTTCCACATATTCCATGACGATGTAGTGATACCCTTCACTGCATCCCACATCATAAATCCCAACAATGTTAGGATGGCTCAATTTACCCGCAGACTGCGCTTCCCGCCGAAAACGGGCAATAAATTCGTTATCTTCAGCAAAATTACTGTGCAGGATTTTTACTGCCACTTTCCGGTCAAGCAGAAGGTCTTTGGCCAGATATACATCCGCCATGCCCCCTGTGCCAATTTTCCTGACCAGCTGATAACGGTCATCGAGTACTTTATTAATCATGATTGTCATTTACTCCATTTTGCAATGATTCATTATACGCTATGATTACGGACACATTATCTTCCGCTCCTGCCGCATATGTCTTTTCCATAAGGTCATCCACACAGGCGCATACATCCAACGTATCAGTCATGTGTGCCTGGAGGGAGGCCTTTATTTCTTCATCGGTAAGCATATTGGTCAGGCCATCCGAACAAAGGAGCATGACGGCTCCGTTGTTAAATGGTAAGTGTCCTGTATCTACTTTTAATTCACTGGTAATACCCACCGCCCGGGTAATTTCATTGCGGCGCGGATGGGTTCGCATTTCTTCCCGCGTGATTTCTCCCTGCTTCACCAGCTGCATTACAAAAGAATGGTCTTCTGTAAGCTGGCGGAATGTACCATTTTCCAGCAGGTACAGCCGGCTGTCCCCCACATGGGCCCAGTACAGGCAGTTATCATGAACTACCGCTGTCAGCAGAGTCGTTCCCATGGAAGAAAGGTCCGGAGATTCCGCTTTCTTTGCCAGAATGGCCTGATTGGCCTCCTGAAAGCTTTCCGACAGTGTTTCTTCGGTTATGGATGACAGGGATTCCTGTTCTAATGAATTGCGCACAGAAGAAACGGCCAGCCGGCTGGCTGTTTCACCGCCGGCATAACCGCCCATGCCATCCGCCAGGATGAAACAAGGTTGTTCTCCCACGTAGATGCAATCTTCATTATTCTTCCGGACTAAGCCGGTATTGGTCTTTCCACACTTGGTAATCATAATAAATCCTGTGAAATCAAACGAAAAGAAACTGCAATTATCTACTATTCTACCATTGAATGTTTATTTTGACGAATTCTTCACATCCTGGATAAAACGACGCTTCAGCTGCCCGCAGGCGGCCTGAATCTCATCCCCCATCTGTCTTCTTACCGTAGCATTGCGTCCATGGGACGTAAGTACCCTCTGAAAGCGGAAAATCTGATTGGTCGACGGTGGGAACAGCTTAATGTGTTCTGTGCCGTTGATAGGTATCAGATTGATGTGGCAGTTGAGGTCTCCCAGCAGACGATGCAGTTCTTCCGCGTTTTCCAGACTGGAGTTGACATCTTTGATGAGAATGTATTCAAAGGTCACCCGGCGTCCTGTTTTCTTAAAATAATACCGAGCCGCCTTTATGACATCCTCTATCGGGAAGGCGCGGCTGGAAGGAAGTATACGGTTGCGTATTTCATCATTCGGCGCATGAAGGGAAATTGCCAGCGTTACTGGAAGCCCTTCATCAGCCAAACGGTAGATACGGGGAACGATGCCGCAGGTGGACAGAGTCATATTGCGATAGCTGATATTGAGCAGCTCCGGATCATGACAGAGCCTCATAAAACGAAGAACTTCCTCATAATTCTGCAGTGGTTCTCCTGAGCCCATAAGGACCAGGGAATGAATCGGCGCGTCAAAAACTTCACGGAAAGCAAACATCTGGGCCAGCATTTCACCGGCGGTAAGATTTCTTTCCAGCCCCTTCTGCGTAGAGGCACAGAAGACGCAGCCCATGGCGCATCCGACCTGTGTGGAAACACAGATGGAATTTCCGTACACATGGTGCATGCATACCGTTTCAATGAAACTGCCGTCATCCAGACGGAGCAGAAGCTTTGTCGTATCCTTATCGTCAGACTTCTGTTCTTTCACTATTTCCGGCTTATCAATAACCGCATTGGCGGAAAGCCATTCTCTGAGGTTGGCCGGAAGCTGTTTCATTTCACTGAAATCAAAGACAAACCGTTTATAGAGATAATCCCTGAGCTGTTTAGCCCGGAATTTCTGAAAACCGCCCCGAACGAGTATATCTTCCAGTTCCGGCAGTGTTTTCGCCCATATATTAATCATCGTTGTTTCTCCTCACAAGACGAGCGACAAAGAATCCGTCTGTATGGAATTCATCCGGCCAGATGGTAATCATCCCTTCTACCAGATGGCGTCCTGCAAAATCAAAGGTATCCCTGCGAAAATCCTTATGCTTTTCCAGGAACCAGGCTATCATGTCTTCATTCTCTTCCCGGTTCAGCGTACAGGTGCTGTACACCAGAACACCGCCCGGTTTGACATAAACGGATGCGGCATCCAGTAGTTTCTGCTGAAGCGGAGGAAATTCCTTAAGATTGTCTTCCGTACGTCTCCAGCGGATTTCCGGCTTATGGCCAAGTACGCCCAGCCCGGAACAGGGAGCATCCAGAAGGACCTTGTCATACTGCCCTTTTCTGGATTCATCAATCACAGTGGAATCATGCTGTTCCGCGTGAATACAGCGGATTCCCAGCGTGCGGGCATTGTGGTCAATCAGATTGACCTTATGTTCATATAAATCCCAGGCATCAATGGACGCCCAGTTTCCTGTAAGCTGAGCAATATTAATGGACTTGCTTCCTGGAGCCGCGCACATATCCAGTACCTTGTCTCCTCTGGATGGATTCATTACTACCGCAGGAATCATGGATGCGGCACTCTGCACGTAAGCTTCCCCATTCTTAAGGAGCGGGGACCGGAAAAAGGCATCGCCATTGCCTACCCGGATGCCATTGCCGTCCGGAATGAACGGAATGAGCTCAGGTTCCGCGTGATGGAACTTCAGTTTTTCAAAAAGCTTGGAAGCCGGAAGCTTAATAGGATTGGCATGAATATCCAACGCTGGCGCCTTATTGAATTCTTCGAGGACCGCTTCGGTGCGTGCCTTTCCAATCTGAGCACTCATGCGGCGGATAAGCCATTCCGGTTCATTGAGAGTAAGGGATAGATACTGAAGTTCATGTCCTTTTCTCTGTGGGAGGTGAAGCTGAATTTTCTTGCGCAGATAACTACGGAGGATAGCATTGATGAACTTTACATTTCCAAGATGGGTTACCTTCTTGGCGATTTCCACGGTTTCATTCACCGCTGCCGACTCCGGAATCCTGTCCAGGAACACCAGCTGATACAGACCGATGGCCAGAAGAATCCGTACTTTGGGATCCATCTTGCGCACCGGGCGGGTGGATAACCGGCCCATAATCCATGTGAGATGGTTATACCGGCGGCAGACGCCATATACCAGTTCAGTCAGAAGGCCCTTTTCCGGTTTGGAAAGCGGTTCATATTTTTTTCCAGAATATTTCTTCATGACCTTCTGCAGAGTCAGATTCGCATACGCTTCCTTAACAAACACATCATAAAGCACATCGTAGGCAAGGCGTCGGGCCGACGGTGGTGCAATCGGTTTAGTATTCCAGTTTATCATTTATCTTTACCTGATGACCATTAATAAAATCAGAAACAAGCATTTTCTTGTGGTTTTCCGGTTGTACTTCCGTAAGGGTCAAAATGCCGCGACCGGTCTGTACCCCCATGGCTCCGCCAGAAACAGAAACAATGGTTCCCGGTTCACTGGAAGTATCCGCTGCCTCAGAGACACAGGCTCTGTGAATCTTCAGACGTTTGCCACGGAAAAATGTAAATGTTCCCGGGTTAGGATACATACCGCGGATCAGAGCGTCCAGCGTTACGGCATCCTTTGTCCAGTCGATGCGTCCCATAGGCTTGGTAATCTTTTCCGCGTAGGTAGCTTTGGAAGCGTCCTGCGGAACGGCGCCGGCCATATATTCCGGAAGATTATCCAGTACCTGAAGGAGCAGATTCGCCCCATCGAGGCTCAGGGCATCAAAAAGTTCACCGGCTGTCATATGCGGACCTATCGGCATCTTTTTCTGAACCAGCATATCTCCGGTATCCATACCGGCATCCAGCTTCATAATGGTCGTACCGGTTTCCTTCTTCCCATCAATGATAGCCCGCTGAATCGGAGCGGCTCCCCGATATTCCGGAAGGAGGGACCCGTGTACGTTAATGGCCCCGTATGCAGGAATGTCCAGAAGCGCTTTCGGAAGGATACGTCCATAGGCGATGACTACCAGAAGATCCGGCTTCATCTCACGGATTCTTTCTATCTCTTCCTCAGTCTTAAGTGTTTCCGGCTGATATACAGGGATATTCTTTTCCATAGCCAGAGCCTTTACCGGTGGAGGGGTAATCTTCTTCCCCCGGCCATTGATACGGTCAGGTTGTGTGTATACAGCAATCGGAGTATATCCGTTATCACAGAGTTTTTTCAGGGACGGTACCGCAAAATCAGGAGTCCCCATAAATATGATGCGCAGTGAATGTTCGCTCATTCTTCCAGTCTCCTTAATGCGGTAGCCTTTTCAATAAACAGAATTCCGTTCAGATGGTCGGTTTCATGCTGAATGCAGCGTGCCAGAAGGCCGGTAGCCACCTTCTGTTTTTTCTTGCCGCGCACGTCCTGATACTTGATGCGTACAGTGGTATACCGTTCTACCAAACCAACATATCCTGGAACGGACAGGCATCCTTCCGTGTCCACATTGGTTTCATTCCCTACCGGTTCCCATACCGGGTTTACATAGGCTTCAAAACCACTTTCGCCATCATCGGCTACAAACACACGTATATTGAGGTCAATCTGCGGAGCGGCCAGGCCGACACCGTTGGCTTCATACAGCGTCTTCTTCATATCACTGATGATAAATTTCAGCTTCTTGTCAAATGCAGTAACCGGAAGAGCCTTTCTCTTGAGGTCCGGGTTTCCGGCAGTAATAATTTTGCTCATTGTAAATTCTCCTTTTTATATGTCAATGTCTTTATAACGGATCTACATCTATAATTATACCATTTTCCTGAAGTATAAAGGACTGGCGTATTTTCTGCTTAAGAGGCGCCAGATCCTCCCCTTTGATAAGGATGGAAATGTAATAGGTATCCCTTTTCTTTTTAATCGCTTCATCATACGGCGGCGTAATCTGGAGGGAATCTGCCTGCCTCGTTTCCAGCCTAAGCCATGCGTATACACGGGCGGCCTTTTCGCTCACGGCCCGGTATTCCTTTCCAAAGCAGGAAATCTTAAGCAGTTTCATAAACGGCGGATATCCCAGAAGCTTACGGAACTGAATTTCCTGAGTATAGAAGGCTTCATAATCCTGCCTGGCAGCGGCCTGTATGACAAAGTTCTCCGGAGTATAGGTTTGCAGTATTACATGCCCCTGTTCCCGGTCCCTTCCGGAACGGCCGGAACACTGGGTAATCAGCGTGAAAGCATGTTCCGAAGCCAGATAGGTAGGAAGGTTCAGAATCGTATCGATACCTACAACACCTACCGCTTGTACACCTGGAATATCATGCCCTTTGGCCACCATCTGTGTGCCTACCAGAATATTGTATTTCCCGTTTCGGAAATCATCCAGAATATCCCTGGCGCTGTTCTTATTCCTGGTGCTGTCCAGGTCAAGTCTGGCAATGCATGCCTGGGGAACCAGAGTGCACAGATTTTCTACCAGCTTCTGCGTTCCGCTTCCACTGTACAGGATTTTCTGTGAATGACATTTCGGACATTCCTGAGGAAGCGGATAACTGGATTCACAGTAGTGGCACTGAAGGCGCTGCCGGTCCTTGTGATATACAAGGGATACTTCACAGTGCGGACACTTAAACACATATCCGCAGTGAGTGCACATGAGTGTAGTGGCGTAGCCGCGACGGTTCAGGAAGACGATGGCCTTTTTTCCCCCGTTCACTGTCTTTTTCAGAAGATGGAGCAGTGCGTCACAGAAAAGCGGCGACTGCACCAGAGCCTGCGGCTGTTTCATATCTACAATGCTTACTTCAGGCAGCGGAGTTTCAAAGACCCGCTTATTCATCGTAATAAGGGAAATACGATTCGTTTTTGCCGCGTAATAGGTATTCACTGAGGGAGTGGCTGCGCCCAGTACGATGGGACACTGATAGGTCACCGCCATAACCTTGGCCAGATCACATCCATTATATCTGGGTGTCTCATCCTGTTTATAGGAGGAATCGTATTCCTCATCCACTACGATGAGCCGAAGGTTTCTGAAAGGCATAAACAGTGCAGAACGGGAGCCGATGATGACATGACTCTCTCCCCGCTCTACCCTCATGCGGTTGTTATATCGTTCCCCTTTGCTGAGCTGGCTATGAATAAATACCACATCATCTCCAAAATGATGAGCAAAATAAGAAACCATCTGCACCGTGAGCGCGATTTCCGGGACAAGGATGAGAGCCATCCCCCCCATGGCCAGCGCCTGATCGGCGGCTCTCACATAGACTTCCGTCTTTCCGCTCCCTGTCACCCCTTTAAGGAGGATGCCCTGGAACTTCTTTTCCTTCTCCGCCTGAATAATCTGTTCACATGCCTTTTTCTGCTCTTCCGTCAGTTCCTTATGTGCCAACTGTCCACTGTCCCCAATGAGGGAATAGGTATCCTTCTTCTTATAGAAAAAACGAGCGTGTCCGCCCTGGACAAGAGAACGCATGACTTCCATGGAAAACCCCTGTTTCTTTCCTTCCTTTACCGGTACCGAGCCATGTTCAGTAAGAAAGGCATACAGGAGAACCTGTTTCTTTTTCCGGGCTGTTTCTTCTTCCGGAATGGGAAGCGTTGGCGCTATCCATCGTTCCAGCGGTTCTCTATGGGAGGCCTTTACTGATTCCCGGCGGGCGATATACCCATTGGACAGAGCTTTAGCCAACTCACTGTCCGTAAACAGGAGGAGACAGTCTTCCTCTGTAAGCATTTCCACCGATTCATCAATCAGTCCCCGGAGGGGATGGTCCTTGGGAATCTTATCCCAGCACAGGGCATAGTAGACTTTTGTCTTTATCCCTTTCTTGTCAATAAGGAACAGGCGCAGGGCATCTATCAGTGTGCAGAGATAGTAAGAAGATATCCACCATGCAGTCTTCAGCATTTCCGGAGTAAAATAGCGGAATGTATCTACAGCTCCCTGTATATCCTTAACGGAATAGGTTAGTCTGGAGATATCTTCCTCCCGTGTGGAAAGAATGATTGCCTCTTCTGTCCGTCCACTGAAAGGAACTATGCATCGCCATCCTTCACAGAGAAAAGAGAGCTTTTCCGGAATACGGTAGGAAAAGGTCCGGTTCAGATGCTTGGATGGCCGATTGATAATGACTTCTGCCAGGATATCCATGGGTATGCCTCCTTTCCCTGTTCCTGTCTTACCATATAAAAATAGGAGCTGTGAAAAAATGAGAACTCATTTCATCAAAGCCCCTATAAGGATTTGAATAATCGTGTCAGACAGAAAAATCTGAGTCAGTTCCTGTATGGCACAGAAGGTGTTTTCACACCCTTTATTTTATCATATCCGGAAACCTTCTGATTATAAACCGGCTTCTTTACGGAGAATGGCGGCCTTATCGGTGGATTCCCATGGGAATTCCACATCCTGACGACCAAAGTGGCCATAGGCGGCAGTCTTGCGGTAAATTGGACGCGCCAGATTCAGCATGGAGATGATGCCGTCCGGACGAAGGTCAAAGTGCTTGCGGATAAGCTTAGTGATTTCTTCATCAGAAATACGGCCGGTGCCAAAAGTATCAACAAAGATAGATACCGGTTCTGCTACGCCGATAGCATAGGCCAGCTGAATTTCACAGCGGTCAGCAATGCCGGCAGCTACCAGGTTCTTGGCTACATAACGGGCTGCATAGGCTGCGGAACGGTCAACCTTTGTCGGATCCTTACCGGAGAAAGCACCGCCGCCATGACGGGCCATACCACCGTAGGTATCGACGATAATCTTGCGTCCGGTAAGCCCCGCATCCCCCTGCGGACCTCCGATGACAAAGCGGCCTGTCGGGTTGATGTGATAAATGGTCTGGTCATCCAGCAGTTCTGCCGGAATTACCTGATTAACCACCTTTTCCTTCATGTCCTTTTCAATCTGTTCATGGGAAACGTCCGGGTTATGCTGTGTGGAAATAACGATGGTATCCACGCGAACCGGCTTTCCATTTTCATATTCCACAGTAACCTGGGTCTTTCCATCCGGGCGAAGGTAAGGTACTTCTCCATTCTTTCTGACCTGAGCCAGACGATAGGACAGACGATGCGCCAGGGTAATCGGCAGCGGCATATATGCGCCTTTGAAATAAGGTTCTGATTCATTGGAAGCATAGCCAAACATCATACCCTGATCGCCAGCGCCGGTGGTTCCCAGCTTATCCTTGTTCCCATTCTTAGCTTCCTTGGACTTATCTACACCCATGGCAATATCAGTGGACTGACGGCCCAGGGAAATAAGAATCCCGCAGTGATCGCCGTCGAACCCATAATCGGCATTGGTATATCCGATATCATTAATGGTCTCACGGATTAATGCGCCATAATCTACATGAGCGGTTGTACGGATTTCACCGAATACATGTACCTGACCGGTAGTTACGATAGTTTCGCAGGCTACACGGCCATGTGGGTCCTGGGCAAGGATGGCATCCAGAATGGTATCAGAAATCTGATCTGCAATTTTATCCGGATGACCTTCTGTCACGGATTCAGATGTGAAAAGAAATTTATCTGCCATATATTCCTCCTATGGTCTTACTGGCAATTATATGTATATTGCAGTGCTTACTCATACGAAAAACCCCCTCAAAATCAATTGAGGGGGTGAAAAGTCATTCCCTCATCTGCCAGCAAAAGCTGATGGAATTAGCACCTTGTCCAAAACGGATGGTTGCTGCAGCGTCCTTGGGCCAATCCCTCAGCTGCTCTTGATGAGACCACTGTCTTTCATATACTATACGAAATTACTGAAGAATGCAAGAGGAAAATAAAAAAGGAAACACCAGGGCGGAAAAGCCAACTCATTGGGTTCCCTTTTCAGAAAATAATAAAGAATACAAAAGGCGGCCTCCGTAAAAATGGAAGTCGCCTTTATGCTTTTATACGAAGGCTGTTTGCAAAATCCATTTCCGGAAATCTTCCGGTGACAGATTTTGCCGTCTGGATGCAGATCCCATCTGCCCCTCCAGTCTTTTACCTTATTTCATGATACTGGCAATCTTTTCAATAATAAGTGTGCCAATATCCTCTTTAGCCATTCGTGGATAGCTGGAAACATGGCCATCCGGAGTGAGAAGAGAAACCTGATTTTCATCCACATGGAAACCGGATTCCGGAGAAGATACATCATTGGCTACCAGCAAATCCAGATTCTTTCTGACCAGTTTTTCCCTGCCATGAGCTATTACATCATTGGTTTCTGCGGCAAAGCCAACCAGTACCTGATTCTGCTTTCTTTCTCCCAGCCCCAGAAGGATATCCGGATTCAGGGTAAGTTTGAGATCCGGAGAAGTCATGGTTTCCTTCTTAATCTTCTGATCAGCCACAGCGGCCGGACGGTAATCCGCAACGGCTGCCGCCATAACCACCACATCACTGGTGTCATACTGCTTATCTACCGCCTGTTTCATTTCCACGGCGGAAGATACGTATTCCATATCGGCCCCTTCCGGATGAGGAAGCGACGGATTTGTGCTGATAAGGTGAACCATGGCTCCTTCCCTTAAAGCGGCACGGGCAATGGCATATCCCATCTTTCCGCTGGAATAATTGCCAATGTAGCGCACCGGATCAATAGCTTCCCGTGTGCCGCCTGCAGTAATAAGGACTTTTTTACCTTTCAGTAGTCCACGACCATTCAGAATCTGGTCCATGGCTGAAAAAATCTTGCTTTCTTCAGGGAAACGTCCTTTGCCGTTGGCATTGCATGCCAGGTGGCCGCTGTCCGGATCCACAAAATGATATCCAAAGTTGTGAAGTTTTCTCATGTTATCCTGCACAATCGGATTATCAAACATGTGTGTGTTCATAGCGGGAACGAAAAGGATTGGCGAATGAGCAGAAATCAGTGATGTGCTGAGCATATCATCCCCAATTCCTGACGCTACTTTACCGATAATGTTGGCTGTAGCCGGAGCCACAACAAAAATGTCCGCCCAAGCGGCAAGCGCAATGTGACGGACATCAAAGTTTGTGACCTTGCCAAACATATTCACAGCTACCGGATTACCAGACAATTCAGCAAACAGACGGGATGCTACCAATTCAGTTGCATGTTCCGTCATAATGACACGGATTTCTGCACCCATCTGACGAAGGTGGCTTACCAGTCCGCATGCCTTATAGGCAGCAATGCTGCCTGTTACTCCCAGTACAATATGTTTGCCTTTAAAGTTCATAAGGCCTCCGCTTTAACGGTTGCGAATACGACTTGCATCCGCATAGGTAATCTTGCCATCATCAATTTCCTGCAGAGCAATACTTACGGTCTTTTTGCCTTCTGCACCTTCAACCAGTGGTGCAGCACCATCATTCAATTCACGGGCACGCATAGCGGCCAGGGTAACCAGAGTATACTTATTATCGACTTTCTTTACCAGGCTGTCGATAGACGGATAACTCATCATTTGGAACCAACCTCCTTGTTAATATACTGATTAAATATAACTTCTACCTGTCCTTCATTGCGGGACAACTTACAGGATTCTGCTTCCAGAATGGAGCAGACCTTGTGTACAGCATCTTCCAACACATCATTGACAATGATGTAATCGTACTTATGCGCCATAGCCAGCTCATCGGTAATCTTTGCCAGACGCTTCTGAATTACTTCCTCGCTGTCTGTCCCACGGCCATGAATACGGGCAGAAAGAACATCCAGAGACGGAGGTACTACATAAACAAATACCCCCTGTGGATATCTCTGCTTGACCTGCATAGCTCCCTGGATATCAATTTCCAGAAGTACGGATTCTCCGTTTTCAATTTTATCGAGAGCATACTTCTTAGGTGTACCGTAATAATGATCATACACCCGGGCATATTCAAGGAACGCATCTTCCTTAATCAGTTTCTCGAATTCTTCATTCGTACGGAAGAAATAACTTGTCCCTTCTACTTCCCCCTTACGTGGAGCTCGTGTAGTCATGGAAATGGAATAATTCAGTTTTGGGAAAACCTTGCGAATAGCCGCACAGATTGTTCCCTTACCAGCCCCAGATGGGCCGGATACTACCAGAAGTATTCCCTTGTCTTTTTTAGTTGTGTTCATTATTCTTCGTCAAGCTCCTCAGATTCAGCACTTACAATATCCTTAGTCAACAGGCGATGAGAAATAGTTTCAGGCTGTACAGCAGACAGAATGATCTGCCCGGTATCCATAATAAGTACTGCACGCGTCTTGCGGCCATATGTGGCATCAATGAGTTGCCCTCGGTCACGGGATTCCTGTACAATACGTTTTACCGGAGCGGATTCAGGACTGATAATTGCCATGATACGATTGGCAGCTGCCATATTGCCAAAGCCGATGTTAATCAGTGAAAAAGCCATATGTCATACCTCTATTCCAAATTCTGAACCTGTTCTCGCATCTTTTCGAGTTCAGTTTTAATCATTATAACACAATTGACTATGTCAAGATTATCTGCCTTGGAGGCGGTGGTATTGACTTCCCGGTTGATTTCCTGAAGAAGGAAGTTAAGTTTCTTACCTTCCGGGCCATCAGAACGCAGAATCTTACGGAACTGATCCAGATGACTTCCCAGACGGACAACCTCTTCTGTAAAATCGGTCTTTTCCGCGTAGGCGGCGATTTCCGTAAGGATACGGCCTTCATCTACCGCGATGTGCAGACTGCCAAGCAGTTCAATCAGGCGGGCCTTGAACCGGTTTTCATAGGCATATACCGCTTCATTGGCATGGTCCATAAGGAACTGACGCTTATTCTCAATCCAGTCCAGGCGCTTAAGCAAATCTTCGGTGAGATTTTTACCTTCCCGTACACGCATGGCAATGAGCTGCTGAATGGCTTCCGAAGCCGCTTCTCTGGCCAGGTCAATCATTTCCTCTTCCGGAATCTGCTGTTCTTCCACAGAAAGCCATGGTTCTGGGAGAGTCAGGAGATCCTGCACGGTCACCTTGCTCTTTTTGATGCCTTTAACATGCTTCAGTTCCTGAAGCGCCTTCACATAGGCAGACAGGAGTTCCTTATCCACATGTACCTGACGGCCGCTGCCTCCCTGAGCTGGGATGAAAGATATCTTTACCGTTACCTTGCCCCGTTCCAGTGAATCCTTTACCATCTGATAAACCGTCTGAGATACCGCTGCCGGTATTTTGGAATCATGTAAGGATATTTCAAGGAAACGGCTGTTTACGGTACGGATGTTGACTTCCAACGTCCCCAGCGCATGAGAAGCACTTCCGCTTCCATATCCGGTCATACTCTGCATGAGATTACCTCCCCTTCAGATTAATTCCGGGGTAAAATCCCCTTCAAAGGCCATCGCTGCCGGACCGGTCATAAATACATGACTGTCTCCGCCTTTCCAGGAAATATGCAGTGTGCCTCCATCCACGTCAATGTAGGCTTCGTCTTTGGCCAGTCCATTGAGAATGGCCGCAACTGCCGTAGCGCAGCATCCGGTGCCGCAGGCCATGGTAATTCCTGTTCCCCGTTCCCATACACGCATACGGAAACAATTGTTTCCCAGAGGATGGACGAACTCTACATTGGTCTTCCTTGGGAAATGCACATCTTTTTCTATAGCGGATCCTTCCTTCTTCAGGAATTCATCATCCGGCACATTATCCGTAAAGATGACACAGTGCGGATTGCCCATGGAAACACAGGTGACCTTATAGTGACTGCCTGTGGAAGAAACCAGTTCTTCTGAAACCACGGGATTTCCTGAAAATCCGGTAGTAGGAACCACAGCGGCTTCCAGATGAGGTGCCCCCATATCCACGCGCACTCTGTGGTCATCCAGGATTTCCGGATAGAGGATTCCAGCCCCTGTTTCTACAGAGAACCGGCGGGTACTTACCAGGCCCAGTTCATAGGCCCACCTGGCAAAGCATCGGATTCCATTACCGCACATTTCAGCTTCGGAACCATCCGCGTTAAAAATACGCATCCGGAGATCCGCCTTCTGGGAGGGCAAAACAAAAATAATGCCATCCGCACCGATGCCGAAATGTCTGTCACAAATGCGTTCACACTTGTCGAGTACAGGTTTCAGGTCATCCATATGCATGGCATTAATAAATACGAAGTCATTGCCGCATCCATTCCACTTAGTAAAATGCATTGAAATCTCCCTTTCTGATGTCGTTTTCCTATCTGAAAACGGCACACAGTTATCAAAAATATATTAATACATTTTAGCATTACCAAGGGTAAATGTAAAATGATATACTAAGAAACGGCGAGCATACAGACGAAATAATGTCTGTTGTCTATTTAAAACCACTAATCAGGTAAAAACTCTCTGCTTTTTGCCTGACGAACCTATATACAGTGTAACAGGATAGTGTTAACCGGAAGAAAGGACATACTATGCAACTTGACAGCTTAATGATATGCCATCTGGTAAACGAATTGAATCAGCAGCTGATTGGCGCACAGATTCGTGAAATCCATCAGACCGATGACCGTATGTTTGAAATAGAATTATTCCGTGCGGATGCGAAGCCTATGCATCTTCTTCTCTGCGCGTATACCCCTACATATCTCTGCGTATTGAGCCATAAGAGAAAAAATACGAATTTTATTCCTTCCCAGACATTCTGCATGTCCATGCGGAAACATCTGGAAGGAAGCCGTATTGCCTCTGTGACCCAGATAAACATGGACCGCATTGTCCGTATTGAGTTTAATCGCATTGAAGATGGAAGTGCCATTGTTTCCCGGTATCTTTACTGTGAACTCCTTCCGTCGGCTCCCAATATCATCCTTACCCAGGATGGAACCATTCTGGACGCATGTATCCACAGCCGGAAAGAAGACCGGACCGTTCTCCCTCAGGTGGAATATACCCTGCCTAAGAATTCCGGGCGCATGAATTTTATGGAATTTTCAGAAGCAGAACTCCGGAATGTACTGGACTATCCGTCTACAGAAGATGATGACACCGCGCCATCCATCCTTTTCCGTCTGTTTAATGGTCTCAACCGTCAGGTAGTGGAAAAGATCTGTGCCGTGGCAAATATCGGATATGATGATCTGTATTCCACCTTAACTGGCGAAGGAAAAGATAAACTGGCACATGCCCTGTACAACGTGGCTCAGGAAATCGCAGATACCACCGGTCTCTATCTTTATACCGATGCCAGCGGCCGGGTATCCCGGTCAGCGATTCCCCTTTCTGATTCCCTTCCATACACCCATGTGTCAGTCAATGACTGGATTTATCAGGAAGTATCCAGCTCAGGCGGGGTTATTGCCGCTGCGGTAAAGGATCTGGAAAAACAGATTCATTCCGCATGGAAGAAGGAACTCCGGAAAGAGCGAAAAATCCGGGAAGAAATGAATGAAACCGCTAAAACGGAAGAATATAAACTGTGGGGTAATCTCCTTTCCATTAACGCATGGCAGAAAGTTCCCCACGAGAAATCCATAACCGTATCTAACCTATTTGTCGATCCGCCGGTAGATATAACTATTCCACTGAATCCGGAAATGAACCTTTCCTCCAACAGCCAGCTCTACTTCAAAAAGTACAATAAGCTGAAAAAGCGCAAGGAAATTGGCGCGGAGAAGATTAAAGAATGCCAGCAGATGCAGGAATATCTGAACAACCTGGCCTTCTTTGCCGCTGATGTAAAAGACAGAAAGGCACTGGACGCGCTGAAAGAAGAACTGAAGGCCGCCGGTATCCACAAACAGGAAACCCGCAGACCAGGCCATAAGAAGAATAGCCGGAATCCGGAACTAGCCACAGTAACCGTAGATGGGTTCACCATCTATATCGGGCGCAATAACGTTCAGAACGAGTATCTTACCCTCCATAAGGCCGACAAGCAGGATATATGGTTTCACGCCCAGAAAATTCCTGGCTCCCATGTAGTCATTCACAGACAGGACGCACGGGAAGAAATTCCTGAAAATGTACTCCTCCACGCCGCCCGACTCGCCGCTAAACACAGTCAGGGCCGGGATTCAGGAAAAGTCATCGTAGACTACACTCTCATCAAATATGTAAAGAAAATCCCACAGGGACCTCCAGGACTGGTTAATTACTCCCACCAGAAAACCCTCGTAGTAACACCGGAGACAGAACAATAAACAGATGAAAGCCAGAGCCCGCAAACTCCTTTGGATAGCGGTTCTCTGGCTTTACGTATGCTTTACGTATAATAGCGCAAAAAAGAGAGTATGAGATTAGAGCTTTGAGGTGCCCCCGCAAGCAAAAACTTGCCGACCTGCAAATTCGGAAAAAGATTCGCATCGACAGCAAGCTTCAGCTTGCGTTTTTTATTCTCTCTCCAGCACGGGAAACGTGCTGCGTTCTTTCCATTTGGATGCTAATGTATTCTTGCGGTCTTTGCTTTTAGCTCATCAACCATACTTCCTTATGCTCCAAAATTGTGGAATCAACTATCCGACAAAAAAGACAGGTTTGAGGGGAAAAGCAGAGGTTAGAGAATTGAGGTTAGAAGGAGGATTATGATAAGTAAATAATACTCAAAGCTTTAGCAATATCTCACCTATGTTCGAACATAATGCAGTCTACTTTCCCCCACCAGCCAAAGGCTGGCGGTCCGCCCTTTCTCTCCAGA
>OBLF01000789.1_pt1 | contig 31199 bp, 23 predicted proteins | sample 1519231 | NCBI WGS metagenome assembly OBLF01 (sample SAMEA2602895, study PRJEB22501) | metagenome | reverse complement strand
AGCCCAGGGTTGCCAAACGATAGTGCAGGCTACCCTGGGTTAATGTATGGTTTGTTGGGAACAACGCCGCAAGAGGGAATCAACGCTGAAGGCGTTGTACGTTTGATAGCCCAGGGTTGGCGTCAGCCTACCCTGGGTTATGCATGTAGTAAGGAGGTCAACGCCGTAGGTGTTGTACATTTTCTGCGTGGAATGTCGCAACAAAATACCGAGAAATAAAAGGTACAACGCCTACAGCGTTGTTGCCACTCACGGCAATTGACCCAGGGTAGACTTCGCTTTCGCTCGTCAACCCTGGGCTATCAGAAGTACAACGCTTACAGCGTTGCGCGATGAGAGCATTCAACATGGCGGATGTCTTTATTGAAATGTTGGCATAAAATCTACGGCATTGGTGGTTAATAAACAATTCATTGGATTGTATTAATGATTCAATTGTGATACGTTATTATTTATATTACTATGAATTACGTCACGAATAATGAATCAATGTGAATTTCGCAACGCTGTAAGCGTTGTATTTTTGATAGCCCAGGGGTGTCAAGCGATAGCGCGGACTACCCTGGGGTTGTGTATGTGACGTGGGGAACAACGCTGTAAGTGTTGTACCTTTTCGGTGCAATCCACCATTTATTCATGTGTGTATTGACATCAATCGTATTATGAAATAAACGTGTCAACGCCGTAGGTGTTGCGCTTTTGATAGCCCAGGGTTGCCAAACGATAGTGCAGGCTACCCTGGGGTAACATATGATTTGTGGGGAACAACGCCATAGGTGTTGCGGGTTCTTTGTATAATCCGTCATAAAATGTTTCATTGTAAGCGTGACTTCACAGAAAAAGCTCAACACCTATGGCGTTGAATCTCCTTGCAAATGTTTACCCGGGGTAGGCTCGTTCCTCGCCAACCCCGGGCTATCAAAAGAACAACTCGTACCGAGTTGCACCATGAGGGCATTTATAATGGAATACACATTCATGGGCGTATTGGCATAATTTGCTATTTATTAATTCGTATGTTGTCCTTAATTGTATTATAAAATAAACGTGTCAACGCCATCGGTGTTGCGCTTTTGATAGCCCAGGGTTGCCAAACGATAGTGCAGGCTACCCTGGGTTAATGTATGGTTTGTGGGGAACAACGCCATAGGTGTTGCGCTTTTTCGATATTACCCACCATGAATCTCCTCGTTATAACCATGCCTTCACAAAAAAAGCTCAACACCGATGGCGTTGAATCTCCTTACGAATGTTGACCCGGGGTAGGCTCGTTCCTCGCCAACCCCGGGCTATCAAAAGAACAACACCCACGGCGTTGCACCATGAGGGCAATCACAATATTAAATACATTCATCGGAAAATCACCATAATACCCATGGCATTGTACATTAACAACGTTCAACATTCTGAACGAACGCATTGGATAGTTATCATGAAACAAATGGTATGATGAGCTAACCCTGTTTCAAGGTGCATACCATTTCTAATTTATGATGATTCAATAACACAAATCACATTAATCCAACAGCTATAAAGGACAAAATGATTTGACATAGATTGTGCGATAATTTGACGCTTATTACACGCTAAAATGACGTGAATTGTGATGTAAAATGATGCAAAACACGAAATCAAATTCCATCCTTTAGCTATACATCTCATTAGGAAACTTATGCAAGAGAATGCTGCTTAAACCATAAATAACCTTATTTTTGGCGTAAATATTTTGTTCTTGATTATTATTTTCCTATTTTTGTAGAAGAAGATTTCCGTGCCATCACGGACAAGAAACATTCAATTCATGTCAGCATGTGATATTATATGCAACATATACGCTAACCATTCACCCAATAATGACCTTAAAACCAAAGAAATGAAAAAGAAAGAAAACAAGAAAAAAGATAGCCAATTATCCTCCACTACCACTCATTTTATCACGGAAGAAATGCGGTTATTGAAGATTGGTCCATGCTTTATGTCGACCGACATACAGGAGATTGGACTCGGTCTTGTCATCGTTGGGCGCATACATCAAAGTGGAAAAATCAGTATTGCCTTTTTCCTTGTTGACTCGTTTTGCTTGGGTGTGAAAGATTGTGGTTATAAACTATATCTCAAACAAGATGAAATTGAGGACATACTAAATATGTTTTACAACTTTGATTTTAAGCCATGTTCTTATGAAGAGGCGCATAACATGATCTATGGTGCCGTGCATTTTGCCGAGAAAGGTGGTATTAAACCTAATGAGAACTTTGAGTTGATGAAATATTTCTTGGCAGAAGACAATGCAGAGATACCTCACATCGCATACGAATTTGGCCGAAATGGAGAACATTATCTTTGTGCAAAGGACAAAGAAGAACTCAACCGGTTCCTACCCTTGCTCCAAAAGGCATTGGGAAAAGATATTGAATATATTATACTTAATGAAGATACAGAAGAAGAAGAAATAGAAGAATATTCAGAAAGAGAGTCAGAATACACGTTCACAATCCCAGACTATCCACGCCAAGTGACGTTGATTCATCCATGGGTATACAAAGAACTTGCAAAAGAGTATGACAAAGGACTGCCTGACGAGCAAACCATCAGTAGGCTGTTAGAGCTGCCTCACGACGAGTTAAGACACGATTTAGAACAAATTATCCTATATAAATTAGGACAATTTCATCGTGTTCCAGTAAAGAAACAAAAGGAAGATTCGGTGGTTTTAGCAGCCGTCATCTTGCTTTCTGTAGTGGGTAACGAAGAAAGTCTTGGCTGTGTGTTAGAGTGTTTGCATCAACCGGAGGTATTCTATGACTTATATATTGGCGACTTTATCGTCGAATCAATCATGCCAACACTTTATTTCACGGGCAAAAATCAGTTAAAGAAACTCATGGAAGAGATGAAAATACCAGGTCTTTATCCTTTCGCCAAGTCGGTAATCCCTGAAGCTGTGCTACGCATTGCTATCGAAACACCCGAGAGAAGGGCTGAAGTTGTGGCATGGTTTCATGAACTTTTGCAGTTCATTATCCATGACCCACAACATGGGGCAAGTGTTCCGCCAGTATTAGTAGGCTTGATTTTAGATGATATAATCACGCTAAAAGCTTTTGAACTCCTACCTGAATGTAAAACGATTATTAAGGAAAGACTGGCTGACGAAGATACTTTCAGCGACTTGGAAGACATCGAACAGCTGATGATTGAAGAAAAAGAACAGATGAAACTCACGTTAGACTACAGAGAAATCATTAAATGTTTGCGTGGCGAAAAAGACTCTTTCGGCGTTGGAATGAACTAAATCATAATAGAACTACAGAGATATTACATGGGAAAAACCATGAAGTAAAGATGTGATTTTCGTGAACTTGTGAAAGGAGACACCACATTTATTTCGATGATTCATCTCATCTTAAAATGACAAACGACCGTAGTGAGTCGCAAACAGAAAACAAAAGAGAGCCGGAAGAATAATTCTTTCGGCTCTCAAAGCTTTGGTTAAGAAGATTGATATGTCTGTTATTTCAGCTTAAATGTTGGTTGATCAAACGACTTTGCGCTTGCTGTTGTGGGCTTAAGTCTATAGAGATAGACATTTGTTCCCATCAAATAGTAGGCTTTATACGAATCGTTTGAGAACTGAGGTGAATCAAAAGCACCAAGGATTAGCATGGCAGGCTTACCGAAAGTCAATACCGTTCCATCAAGATCTGCCACCTTTTTAGTTACTTCTTCGCTTTAGTTGAACTCACCAGAGATTAGATTTGATGGTGAAAGACTAAGCTTACTTTCAGATGCTCCGACTACCGTTCCGATGTAATATTGCTTGAACTTGCCGGCTGCTTGACCAGAAGCAATAGACAAACCAACATTATCGGCGTCGTAAATCACAGGTACTTCTACTCCAGAATTACCTACTTTAAGCACATAAGCATCGCCTTTCTTCTCTAAAGAAGCATTGTATAAGGTAGTAACCTGCTTGTTATTCTTGTCTGTTTCGTCAATCTGCAAATAATACTTACCCTTCAAATCCTTATCGAAGTTCACCTGAACGACCTTCACTTTCTGTTTACCAGCTTCGCTCTCTATAGTGAATTCACCACGACGTAGATGCCCTTCATCATTCTTTGTAGTAGTAATGGTCAAGGCACCATGTTCATATTTCGGTGTAATCCAGCTGTCACTTGATGACACTTTGATGCCGAAAGTGCTTACAACCTTATAGGAAACGCTTCCTGCTTCATCATCCATCACGATAGTTCCAGGCATATCTAACTGAGTGTAAGGACCAAGTTGATCGATTGCTACCACTGTAGAGTCTACATCAGATGTCTTGATAACCACCGTGGTGTGACGTGATTGCAAGTCGCGATTAGGCTCAGTTGTGACAGTAACCAAATTGCCTTTGGTTTGCGTTTTGACCCAAGAAGCATTGGCATAAGCGTGAGTTACATTGCCTTCTACATAGATACTATCAGTACCACCAAGTGCATCGAAGGAAGTATTAGCCTCTAACACTTTCACAGAATGCGTGTCGATGTCATTCGTTATGTCGCCTTTTTCACAGGCTGTCAATAGTGAAAGACAGCCCATGACACAAAAAGCGTGGAATAATATTTTATTCATATTCGTTTGTTTTAAGCGTTATTGAATCTTCTTCATACCCTTTATATAAGGTATTTCGGCACTACCATTGACCTTAAGTGTTGTAGATTTGCCCACTTCATTATTGCCGTCATACTCTACAATGACGAAAGAGTCGGTGTTAAAGAACACGCCATAGCTTGGAGTAAACGTCAGATATACCCCCTGTTTTGACGTATCTTTGGCAATGTTATAACCCAACATATCAATTCGATAGTAGAAACCTCCATCGGCTAATGCCATTGCACACATCCAGAACTCATGGCCATTAGCAGCTGTATAGATGCGTTCTGGCTCCCACTTCAACGTTCCATCCTTCTCCTCATAAGTGAAAGTGAGGTGGAAATCAGGTGAAAGTCCTTCGACCTTATACGTCTTTCCATCTCCTGAAGCAACTAACTTCACAGGGATAGAAGCGTTTTCATACTCGAAGTTATAAGTTCCAAGATAATCTTCATAGCGCATAAAGTCGGCGTGAAGAACAATGTTTGATGCCCCAGAATCAGTCGAAGTAAACGTTAGTTTATCGTTATCATACGTGAAATGTTGTACCTGTTTACCATCTATTGTCACGGGAGATTGCAGTTCAATTCCATTCGAAGTAAAAAAGAACGGAACTTCCTTTTCATTGCCCTTATAGCTTAAACTAAACCTACGATCAGCCGAAATCTCGACATTAAACGTATCCTTTTTGTTCGTATAATAGTAATTTTGTTTAACCTCTTCAGCCACTTTCTGCATTGAAGTGACATAATTTTGCCAGTTAACATCGTCTTTCAGGCGTGTCATGACCATCTTATTATGGAACTTCTTGCCTTCAAGGAAGATGGAATCATTCGTAGTTCGCTGAATGATGAACTCGTAATCTTGACCATGTCCATCACCATCCATCTGAGAAGGAGATGAAAGCATGTGGAAGATCTTATTGTAAGTGTTAATCGTTAACACTGGTCCCATGTCCTTGATAACATCATAACTTGATGAAGAAGTCTCTTGGGGCTGAGCTATATCGCTTGCAACAGTGACCTTACCATCCTTGAATTTCATTAGATATGTATAGCCTCCACCCTCATAATCAGCCTCAGTCCACAGATGAAGTTGCCATCCGTTGTTTGCTGATTCAAGTAGAGCGATATCAGCTTTTACAGCTTTTTCCACTCGCTGTGCAGCCGATTCGTCAAATACAACATCGTCATCGTGCAAACAAGATGTCAGCATCAACGTCGCAAGGAGTATCTGAATACTGAATATTATCTTTTTCATAAGCTGCTTTTCTTTTAGTTTAATTTGTTCAAATCAAGTTGATTAATCTCAGAAGCCCTACGGAGTACGATGCTACGTAGCTTGTCGATATCAAGATTCCACGAATCTTTCATGTAGGAACGGATAATATCAAGTTTCGCCTGTATATAGGGAGCACCTTTCGAACCCGCTCTACGCATGAGTGCTTGCCAATCACTTGGCGATGTCGTTACATAGACAGAAAGCATCTCTGCAAAGTCTTCGATAGGCTCACTCATAGCATAAGGCGTCACGAAACCTCTCTGATTGGCTTCCCCTTGCTGTATTTGATACCAGTCACCACTTACATAATTACCCTCAGAGATATGCTGAAAGTTCTCATCATAAGGTATCTTCTGATTCAAAATGTGGGTAAACTCGTGATGCATCGTATGGAAATAATACTCGTTTAACGTAGCATAATCTCGCAAAGTGGCATCAGTCAAGCGGTTAACCATATACAAAGTAATGACTAATCCGCCTTCAGCGGTTCCAAGAACCATGGTTCCATCTCCACTATTATAAGCCGCAGAACCAATCAAATGGATAACTCTTGGAACGTTTTCCTTAACGAAGTCTGAGCCAACACATTCTGCATAAGCATCAAACCAAAGGTATTTCGCAATGATAGCTAACTTTGCTGACTTCGCAGAATCAGCTGGAACAAGATGGTATTTCATATCACTATAGATGTCTTCCATCTTGTATTTGAAGTCAATATTATACGGATAAGTATAATTATCAAGTAGCCACTTGTCGAAATTATCACGCTTTACGGCCTTGTTTTGAAAGATACTGTCTCCTGAAGGATTATCTTCTGAGCATGAAGTAAAGCTTAGTGACAGGATTGCTGCTAAGACTAATAAATATATTTTCTTCATCGTTTACTCATTTAATAATGTTATTTGTTTCTTGGATTGGCTGGAAGTCCAGCAGTAATAACATCCTGCGGCAACTGAATTGCACGTCGTGGATCGTCTTCTTTCATTGTATCGGTGACAGCAATAACCTTTCGACTGTCATTCAAAGTACGGCGATACATTACTATTCCGTAACGCTTCACGTCCTGAAGTCGCCATCCTTCGCCCACCGTCATTATGCGACGGAGTTGTAAAATCGCTTGAAGAATCGGCTCTTGTGTTGTAGATTCAATGCTGAACGCGGTGTGAAACTTCTTCTTCGGCGTAGGTTCTGTGGGCGTATAATAGTTTATTCCTCGATAAAAGTCTTGTATTCCAGTGAGTGTAACACTAAGATTTCCACCAGAAAAAGCCTTTACCTCTGTGTTCAAATCTTGCACAGCTTCAGCATATTTGCCTAACATGGCATTAGCTTCTGCCCGAACAAGCAACGTCAAGTCAGTCGTAAGAACAGGATATGCAGTGTGAGAATAGCCGATACGAGCCTGTATATCCGTGTATTCGAAAGCGTAAGGAATCTTATTTACGAAATACTTTGATAGGCTGTTATTATTCCATACTGTGTAACCGAAAGACGAACTACTTCCCCAAGGGCCTTGAGCTTGCAGGTCTTCTTTTTCAGAAATCAACTGACCATGAGCGTATTTAGCAGCAAAGTTGTATGGTCCGAGGTAAGCACCAGCCTGAGAAAATGCCGTTTGTATCAAGAGATTGGCCTGACTTGAGATATTAACATAGTTGTTAGGTGCCACTTGTCCATTGCTGGAAAGACTATAAAAGGCCTTCCAATCACGTAGCTTTGCAGAAGCATCTGTACCGAGTACGCGTGTAGCATAAGCCACTGCTTTATCATATTTCTGATAGTAGAGGTTGAAAAGTGCCGCAAAAGCATAGGCTGCATTACGTGTAAAGTGGTACTTAGGACGAGCATAATTGTCCGTCACTAAAGGCAAACCTTCTTCTATATCGCGGTTCATCTGATCGTAACAAGCTGCTAATGTGCCCCTTTCATACTTTGTTCCAACCTTTGTTTCAGGTGTCATTGGATAGGGAATTCCCATGGCTTTGGCAGCTGTTGTAGCATCATAAGCAACGCAAAATGTATTTGTCAATTGAAAGGCTGCAAACGCTCTACAAAGCAAAGCCTCACCTTTCGATGCCTGATATTCTTCAGTGTTGCCATTATCTTCTATTGCTTTCAATGCTGTATTGGCTGTAGACATAGCCTTATAAAAGCTATTCCATAACTGTTGTGGTGTCTCATCGTCGTCTACTTCGGTAATATCGTCCCAAGAATATGCTTGATCTTGGAAGCGACCTGCACTCGTCCAACTCGTTACTTTGAAGGCATCTGTGTTGTCAGAATACATTTCTGTGAGCAACGCGGCATTGCGTTCAGGATATGCAGAAACAAGGAATTTCTGCACCTTTTCCTTACTATTAAGCTCCATTCTGTTATCAGGAAGCTTGTCAAGATAATCATCACATGAGCTAAAGCCCAACGAAACGGCAGCCAATGAGATGTATATATAAATCTTCTTAATGTTCATAACCATAATTTTTCTACGTTTATAATCCTAATTTTAACGTCATTGTGAACTGGCGAGGGATAGGAGCTGCAACACCACCAGCGTTAACAAACTCAGGATCTTGACCGTTAAGTTTCTTATCTGCATAGATAAGGAAGAGGTTTGTTGCCTGGAGTTTCAATGAGAGATTCGTGAAAGGAGTAGCTTGAAGCAATGTTCTTGGGAACTCATATCCCAAAGAAATCTCCTTCATTCGAATGAAATCACCTTTAGCAGTGCGGTTACTGGTGTAGTTATAAGCATTATATGCGATTCTCAAATTACTGTCGTCACGATAATCGCGATAGGGTAATATTCCGGGAACAGAGGTTCTTTTCTCATCACCGGCCATTGTCCAACGATTCTTAAACTCTTTAGTCATCGCAGTAAGGTCGTTATATCGTGCGCTGAAAACAGGGTCGAGACGAACAAAACTGCCAAAAGAGTAAGTCACAAATACATTAAGTCTCCAGTTCTTCCACTTCAATTCATTTCCTAAAGAGCCTGTAACAGTCGGCTCAGTTGGGCCTTCATAGATAAGATAACTATTATCCGTTCGGTTCTGGAAGTTTATATTTGTAGAGGTCAACTGACCATTTTCGTTCAGATAAGTAGGTATACCATGGTCGGTAAGTCCTTGGAATGGCATGGAGAAAATAGCGCGATGAGGATATCCTTCCATTGTAAATCCACTACTTGCTTCACCACTTATGAGGTCAATGGTACGCGCATGACTCATCAACGACGTTACTTTTGTCGTTACATGTGAATAAATAAGGTTAGTTATCCACGTGAAGTCGCGATTCCGAATATTAGTCGTTTGAATTGAAAGTTCCTGACCTTGTGACTTCATTGAAGCCGTATTGGCATATCGAACAACTTGTCCACCAATACCTTGTGTTGCAATCGGACCAATCAAATCAAAGTTATTACGCCAGAATAAGTCAAAAGTTACATTGATTCGATTATTCAAGAAGCCCAACTCTGAACCGATATTAAACTCATGTTTCTTCTCATACGTGAGCTCAGAGTTCTCTAATTCGCTAATCTCTATACCCGTTTCTTTGTCTGTTCCGAATATTCTGTACGGCGTATATGACTTTAAGATTACTGTTGAATTCGTGTAAGTAGAAGGTCCTGGGTCTGCCGTGAGCGAATAAGATGTACGCAACAACGCATGTGTTAGCACATTCTTAAATGTATTTTTGAACCAAGGCTCTTCGCTTGCATTCCAACTTCCCGAGATATTCCAAGTCGGAAGCCAACGTGCACTGCGGCTTCTTCCAAGGCGGTTTGTACCTTCATAGCGGTAAGTACCCGTCAAGTTATAACGCTGTTTATAAGAATATGTGCCCGTAGCAAAGAAAGCTGCCGTGCGGTTATGAGTGTTATTAAGTGAATAGTAGACTGCATTATCATCAATGTTCTTTTTGAAGAACTGATAGATATAGAATGGAATTTCACCTCCATCATACTGCATACCGACGCCATTAAAGTAAGTACGCTTACGATCTACATTCGAAACATCAAGTCCTCCCAATACATTCAGACTATGAACTTGGTTGAAAGTGTGTGTATAATTAGCCGTTGCACGAACATCCCAGCTTATTTTCTGCAGGTCAGTCTTATGATAAAATCCTCCACTTGGCAACACAGAGATTGGCAATGCATAAGGATTTGTCGGATCTTTATAAAGATAATGGTTTGCATCTCGAATGATAGAGTTATCCATTGCACGATAAGCCTGTGCCTGATTTGAATGCTCTGTTATCTTATGTTCTTGCGAAGAAGTGTCATACTGCACTGCACCTATCAACGATAATCGCAGATCTTTGACTGGCTTATAAGCCATTTCAGCCTGGAATTTCGTGTTCAACACATTCATATCTATCTTGTTATTCTCCAACTCATTAAGGATATTGAAGGGCGCATAGTTAGCATGATAGTATGTGTTTGGGTCGAGAGCACGAGACGTATTCAATGCATATGAGTAAGGGTTGATATCAAATTCACGTTTCACTTGACCGCTAACAACGTCTACATCCTGTGCCAATGTTCCCGGAGCTTGCTGCTTTCGATAAGAAGCTGAAGCCAACAGAGTAAGTGAAAGGTTATCAAGTAGATGATGAGTAGCATTGAAGTTTGCGGTATAACGCTTCACTTTTGAGTCTTTATACCAACCCGGATCATTCATAAACGACATAGAAACATAATAGTTTGACTTTGCCGTTCCACCACTAAGACTTACAGAATGATTCTGCATCAGTGCGGAAGAGAAGAGTTGTTTGAACCAGTTTGTGTTGCGCATTTCAGCACTATGTAGATAAGAATCACGTGCTTCCTTTGTATTGGCCAAGCCAAACTGGCCCGTCTTTGGATTAAAAGTGTTGATGAGTTCATACATCTTTCCATACACACCATAGTCACTTCCGTTCAACACATCAGAGAGATTGAGCCATCCTTTGTCTTGCATCTCCTGATAGATTCCCATCTGTTCTTGTGAGTTTAAGATGTTAAACTGACCATAAGTTGGAATCAAACGTGATGTAAACTCACCTGTATAACTTACATGAGCCTGTCCCGAACGTCCCTTCTTTGTAGTGACTACGATGACACCGCTCATGGCACGGGCACCATAAATAGATGTAGCTGAACCGTCTTTCAATATCTGAAAGCTCTCAATATCATCTGAGTTCAGACCTGCTATGGCTGAAGAAATCAATGTTTCTGCATCACCTGATGACAAAGCATCGGCGCTAATGTCGGTGATATCCTCTTGAACGACACCATCAACAACCCATAATGGTTTTGAGTTTCCATAGATTGAAGTTGCACCACGCACATGAATCTTTGGCGCAGTACCAAAGGTTCCCGATACGTTTTGCACGCTTACACCAGCCGAACGGCCTTCAAGTGAGCGACTAACATCGGCCATACCGCCTATCAAAGCATCGCTTGCTTTAATCTGATCGGCTGCACCGGTGAACATACGGCGGTCCATATTCGACACACCTGTTACCACAACCTCGTTCAATGTCGCATTGTTCGGGGTCAAAACAACCTTCATGTTCGCCTTAGGATTAAGCGTCTGAGCTTGCATTCCAATGTAGCTGATGACAACTTTCTTACCATTTGGCACCGAAAGTGAGAACTTTCCGTCTGCATCTGTCACTGTACCAACCTTAGAACCCTGCACAATTATCGAAGCACCGATAATGGGTTCGTTGTCTTCTGACGAGATAACTGTTCCGGAAACTTGTGTTTGTGCCACCGCAAAACCTATGCTTAGGAAGAGCGAAGCCAAAAACATCACGAGTCTTTTTTCCATAAATTCTCTCTCTTAAATTAATAAATTATACAACAATACAATTACTATTATCTTTAAACAGCAAACATTTTTAGAGAAGGTTACACCTTACTCTTAAAGCAGAGAGCACCTCATTGGGGCACTTTCTCTATTTATTTAATTAATCATCTCCAGTTGTACTCTATTTAACTAAACTGTTAATGGTTTTATATTAAGTTTTAATAAAATAAAATGAATAAAACATTTATTTGCAAATACAAAAGTAATGATTTCCCATATAACTACCAAACATTTATAATAAAAAATCATTTTTAATCAACTTTTGGATATAAATATCTCGTTTTTTGGTTATATTAGTTACATATTGTTACACATATTAAACTCTAACGCAAACCAAACCACGTTATATAAGATATTGAATAATTAACAAATAAGGCAGGCGAAACAACCTATTTCCATAAAAACGAGGATACAAGACGAAACACTCTGCAAACCAACCCGTTTCATTCAAGTCTACAGAAAGCAATAAGCGACAAAACAAAATGCGTCAAACCACCGCGCAATCTGCCTCATTTCATCGCATGAAATACGTCTAATTGTAAGACCATTTGCATCAAATCATTTTGTTATTCGCTATATTTGTGAACAAAATATAATTCACAATTCATCATATTCACAAGAATATTTGTATCTTTGCAACCTCATTATGGCTAATGAAAAAATAGCTATCGGAACACTATCGAACACTATCAACAGGCACTTTTACAGCAAATTTATCATCACTGTATGACATTCAGTTTGCTATTTTGCCAGAAATGTAGTCATGACGAGATTGAAAGTGTGACAAGGCTGCGGTCTTTCTATACCGCCTACAAAAAGGAGTTGTCACATTCTACCCTATCATTGGCAGATTGAATTCATAAAGAACATACTGAATAAAAATGAAAACCGAACTCGAAATCGCCCGCGAATGCCAGCTTCAACCTATCGAAAAGATTGCTGACAAGATTGACATCCCTAACGAAGAACTTGAGAACTATGGCAAATATATAGCCAAAGTATCTTACCAACTCATAGATAAAGACCGCGTAAACAAGAGCAATTTGATTCTTGTTACAGCAATAAGTCCAACGAAATCAGGTATTGGAAAGACCACCGTTAGCATCGGTTTGTCGATGGCAATGAATCGATTGGGGCATAAATCTGTGCTTGCTTTGCGCGAGCCTTCACTGGGTCCATGCTTCGGAATGAAAGGCGGTGCAACGGGAGGAGGCTATGCTCAGGTGCTACCTATGGACAAAATTAATCTTCATTTCACGGGAGATTTCCATGCAATCACCTCTGCTCACAACATGATTGCAGCCTTGCTCGATAATTATCTCTATCAACATCACGACGAAGGCTTTGCATTGAAGGAGGTGCTTTGGCGCAGAGTACTCGATGTGAACGACCGAAACCTGAGAACTATCGCCACAGGATTGGGGCCAAAAACCAATGGTTTGTTAAGTGAAAGTGGCTTTGACATCACGCCAGCCAGTGAGATTATGGCCATACTTTGCCTTGCAACAGACGAAGAAGACCTTCGAAGACGCATCGATAATATCCTATTAGGCGTCACGCTTGACAACAAACCATTCTGTGTAAAAGACCTCGGTGTGGGCGGAGCCATAACAGTTTTGCTGCGCGATGCACTCAATCCGAACCTCGTTCAGACTATAGAAGGAACGCCAGCCTTTATTCATGGCGGTCCGTTTGCTAACATTGCACATGGCTGTAACAGCGTTTTAGCGACAAAAATGGCCATGACCTTTGGCGACTTTGTAGTCACAGAAGCAGGCTTTGGGGCTGATTTGGGAGCAGAAAAGTTTATAGATATCAAGTGTCGTAAAGCCGGAATACAACCCCGACTCACGATTATGGTGGCCACCATCATGGGCTTAAAGATGCACGGAGGCATGCAAGTGGGCGATCCAGAGAATGGATGTTGTGAACATATTCGTAAGGGATTGGAGAATCTTGACAAGCATATTGCAAACATGCAACACATGGGTCAATCGGTTATTGTGACGCTAAACCGCTTTGGAAGTGATACAGATGAAGAGATCGCTATCGTCAGTGAACACTGCAAAGAAAAGGGAATTGGCTTTGCATTAAACGAGGCTTACATGAAAGGTAGTGAGGGATGTATGGACTTAGCGCGTCTGGCTGTCGACGAAATCGCTGCAAATCCATCACGAGATATTACTTATTGCTATGCAGATACAGACACTGTGCAAGATAAGATTACAGCAGTGGCTAAACAAATCTATGGTGCCAAGAAGGTGGTATTTAAGAAACAAGCGCTTAAAATGATTGAACGCATTTCGCAATGGCAGCTTGAACACTTCCCGATTTGTATTGCAAAAACGCAATATTCATTAAGTGATGACTCTAAACGATATGGAGTTCCAAAGGACTTTACATTGACTATAAGCGACCTTGTCATTAATACGGGCGCGGAAATGATTGTAGTTATCGCAGGAGATATTATGCGTATGCCTGGACTTCCACGTCATCCACAAGCAGAACGCATTGACATCCAAGATGGTTTATTAGTGGGATTGGAATAAAAAACTGTCAAAACAAAGCATGGCAAACACCGAATAAGCGGCTGATGCCATGTGCTTCATCTCATAACAACAACAGACCTTGCAAGCGATTAGATAGCACTTGCAAGGTCTGTTGTTTAATATAATAAGGTGAAATATTAGTACTTGGGGTAAAAGCAGTTAGAGTTTGCCCTGTTCTCCCAGATAACTGTCTTTGAAACCAAGGAAATAAAGCACGCCGTCGAGTCCTATATTATTGATTGATTGCTGTGCCGTGGCTTTCACACGAGGCTTTGCATGGAACGCGATTCCTAAGCCGGCTTCCGATATCATGGGTAAATCATTGGCGCCATCTCCTACAGCTATCGTCTGCGCGAGATTCACTTGTTCGACTTGAGCAATGAGTTTTAGCAGCTCAGCCTTACGCTTTCCGTCGACAATATCACCGATATAACGTCCTGTAAGCTTACCATTCTCGTCGATTTCAAGTTCATTTGCATAGACATAATCAATGCCATAACGACGCCGAAGCTGTTCACCAAAGTAGGTAAAACCACCGCTTAGGATGGCTATTTTGTATCCACATCGCTTCAAAACTGACATTAATCGATCGGCACCTTCAGTGATAGGAAGGTGGTCTGCGATATCTTTCATCACGCTAACATCAAGCCCTTTGAGCAGTGAAACACGTTGAGTGAAACTCTCTTTGAAGTCAATTTCGCCTCTCATTGCACGCTCGGTAATAGCTTTTACCTTATCGCCCACCCCGGCACGCATAGCTAATTCGTCGATACATTCAGTCTGAATAAGCGTTGAGTCCATATCAAAACAGATCAAACGCCGCATGCGTCGGTACATATCATCACGCTGAAAAGAGAAGTCTATCTCTTGTTCTGAGGCCAAATGCATTAGCTTTGACTGCATGAGTGAACGATTTTTTGGATTTCCTCTCAATGAGAATTCGATGCAAGAACGCACATTTTTTTCAGGATGTTTTATGCTTATACGCCCTGTCATGCGTCGAATGAAGTCGATATTTAAGCCTTGATCTGCGATAATCTTTGTTGCTGCAGCTATCTGTTTGGCTGAAAGCGTGCGCCCAATCACCGTTAGTATATATCTGTTTTTACCCTGATGATCAACCCACGACTCATATTCGTCATCGGAAATTGGCGAGAATCCTATGTTCACATTTAGCTCTTCAGCCTTAAAAAGCAATTCTTTCATCACCTGACCAGAATGTAACTCATCGATGCGAATAAGGATTCCAAGCGACAAGGTGCTATGAATGTCGGCCTGACCAATATCGAGTATGCGCGCATTATAACGCGCAAGAATCTCCATTGCGGCTGCAGTTAGGCCGGGACGGTCCTGTCCTGTGATGCGAATAAGTATCTGTTCTTCGTTTGATTTCAGTTTATCCATTTCGTGAAATGTATTTGCTGGTTTACAAAGTGATTTCTCCTGACCCATAACAACGATGGTGTTCAGCGTCATAAATCACGCAAAACTGACCGGGAGCAACACCATGTATCTTACTATCAGCATGGATAATATAAGATTGTTCGCCTGTTTTCTCAAGCTTAGCAGGTAGATATTCGGGCGTGTGTCGTATCTTAAAGGTGATTCGTTCGGGGAGATCGGGAAGAGCAACACCCTCAGAACAGAACGTTACGGCATGGAAATCATGAATCTTAAAGCTTTGTTTGTAAGCGGTTTCTGGGTCATATCCATGGCTGACATAAAGGATATTATGCTCCACATCCTTTTTAACCACGAACCAAGGACCGCCTCCAAACCCAAGTCCTTTGCGTTGACCTATGGTGTGAAACCAAAGTCCTTTGTGCTCGCCTATCTTCTTTCCAGTTTCCAATTCGATAACATCACCGATGCATTCTCCAAGATATCGTCTCACATATTCATTGTAATCGATGTCTCCTAAGAAGCAAATGCCTTGACTATCTCGGCGCTTTGCATTAATAAGATGTTCGCGTTCAGCTATCTTTCTCACGTCATTTTTCTCAAAGTTTCCTATTGGAAAGATTGCCTTTTTCAGTTGCCAATCATAGATTTGTGCCAGGAAATCCGTCTGATCTTTAATGGGATCAGGACTCGTTATGAGCCATTTCCGCCCATCACTCCATTCTGTTTGGGCATAATGTCCGGTAGCAATGAGGTCGTAATTAAAGCCAATCTTCTCATCAAAAGCGCCAAACTTTATGAGACGATTACACATGACATCAGGGTTTGGAGTGAATCCCATCTTCACCTTATCCATTGTGTATCGTGTTACCTTTGACCAGTATTCTTTGTGACAATCAATGACTTTCAGCTGACAATCAAAGCGTTTTGTCAACGCCGTTGCCATCTCTAAGTCTTCTTCACTCGTACAATCCCACTCCTCTTTCTCCTCTGGTCCTATCATGATATAAAAGCAGTCGGGGTGCAAGCCATGGCTAACCATTTCATAAAGCACCACACTACTATCGACACCTCCAGAGAGAAGAAGTGCTATGCGCTTGTCTTTTATCTCGTCATAATTTATCATTTGCCTGCAAATCAATCTTTATTCATTTTACTTAAATGCTTCTTTCCCACTTTCATTCGGTCGAAACCTAAACCATATACGCCTGAAACAGCGCTCTGACTCACAAAAGCTTGGGGGTCGACATCATCGATAATACGGAATATATTGTAGCTTTCGTTCTGCTTAGCAATAATGAATAACATTCCCATCTTTTTGCCTGTATAGAATCCATGAGCATCAATCACCGTGCAACCACGGTTGGCTTCATTGTTAATTAGACGCCCAATCTCTTCATATTTCTCTGAGATTACAAAGAATTGTACCGATCTTCTAAAGCCATTTATGACGTGATCCACGGTGTAAGACATAACAAAGAGTACGATATATCCATAGATAACCTTCTCCCAACTGCCTATAACTAAGTAACTGGATGATATGACACAGAGGTCACAAATGAGTATAATGTGCCCCAAAGATATGTCTTTATACTTATGTATTATGGCTGCAATCACGTCGGAACCACCCGTGCTTCCATTACTTAAAAGGCTAAAACCCGTGCCCAAACCCAATAGTAATCCCCCTACTACACAGGCTAAAAACGGCTCGCTCTTAAACATGATATGCGAGCCAATTACACTCTGCCAAAGGGTTGTAAACACGGCAAAAATGCCCACGGCATAAATCGTTTTAATGCAGAATCTAAGTCCTAACACTTTCAAGGCTGCCGCCAACAAGACAACGTTTATAGCCAAATAGGTGTATTGAACGCGTATTCCTGTGGCCCAAAACACCACAGAAGATATACCCGGAAGACCTCCGATAGTTATCTTATGGGGTAAAAGAAAGACCATCCAACCAAGACTTCCCACAAACATTGCTAATGCAATGATGAGATAATCGTAGCAACCACGAACCAGTTTCTTATTTACTTGCTTCATAAAACAGTAGCTTTGTTTGACTGCAAAATTACAAAATAAAAGCTCAACTTTTGCAAATCGAACTCTAAAAGTGAATACGAGAACCTATAATCTAAGAAAAACTATGACGCAACTCAATAAGAAAGATTCAACGACATGAAAGAATGTCCACTACACCTTAGTTTATTTCATCACATCAAAAGATTTTGTCCATTTCACAAAATGGCACAAATCACACGATAATCTGCCTTGAATTACCACGCAATCTGACGCAAACCACACGATGAATTGATACAAATTACAAAACAAAGTGACAAAATTCAAATCATCATCCAAATTGCATCACATTGTAGAGAAATACAAACAAGCTTATAGATTAGGCCCAACCACAATAAATGTAGCATGCAATCACCTGGCATTTTCATGCTAACAATATTGCGATTTTCCTCTTTTCTAATCATCTAAGAAAAGAAAGCATTTTCCCAAAAGCCACAAATCTACTCACTGCAACAGTCTTCCTGGCGCAACATTCCCACCATTAGACGAGCTGCATTATCGGGAGCAATCTCGTCACCCAAGCGTTTTTCCACCTCCTGATAAGCCTGAAGCATCGGCGCTCTGCCCTCACCCTCAGGAAGAATACGGCCGAGTTCGGCCACGATATTGCTCACATTAAAGCGATCTGCAAAGAGTTCGGGCACTACTTCTCGGTCTACAATGAGATTAACGAGGGAGATATAACGACATGAAAGAATATGATTGAAGGCCCAACGAATGAGTCGTGGCACCGGTGTTTTATAACAAACCACCTGCGGAACATGCAGTAATGCCGTCTCAAGTGTAGCCGTTCCACTGGTCACCAAGGCTGCAACGGCATGATAAAGCAACCCATAAGTGTCATGATGAATGAGGTTAAAGGCAAGACCAGTAACGTCAGTTGCATTGCCAATCACCTCTTGATAATAAGATGGTTCAATGGCTGGCGCTGCACCAATAGCTATCTGATAGCGGTCTGAAAAGTGCTGAACAGCGCGCAACATCGGTACAAGATTGTCTTTAATCTCTTGCTTTCTACTTCCTGGAAGCAAGGCTATCATCGGGCGATTATCAGCTATATGATGCTTCAAGCGGAACCCATCGAAGTCTGTGTGGTATGTCGTGAGAAACTCATGAATCTCATGTGCCGTTGGGTTTCCTACGTAATGAATCTTATAATGATGTTTTCCTTCATAAAAAGCTGTTTCAAAAGGCAAAATCGAAAACATCTCTTTGACATCTCTTCGGATTGCTTTGATGCGCCATTCTTTCCATGCCCATATCTTCGGAGAGATGTAATAATAGACAGGAATGTGTGTATGTTGCTTGAGATACTTGGCAATATCGAGGTTAAAACCAGGGTAATCTACGAGGATAACAACGTCGGGTTGCCATGCCACGATATCCTTTTTACAGAACGACATGTTGCGAAATATCGTGCGAAGATGCAGTAACACCGGCACGAAACCCATGTAGGCAAGTTCTCGGTAATGCTTAACGCGCGTACCTCCAACGGCAGACATCATGTCGCCTCCAAAGAAACGGAACGATGCTTCGTGGTCATTCTTCTTCAAAGAAGCCATTAAATGGGCTGCATGTAGGTCGCCACTGGCCTCACCAACAATGAGATAATATTTCATATCTGTATCAGATGATTAGAGACTCCACGACTTAATTGTGTCTATAAACGCATAATCGGTGATATCAATGCGCGTCGGTGTGATAGCAATATATCCGTGATTGAGTGCCCATTGGTCGGTATTCTCAGCGTCAGGTTCGTCATTTCGGCACTCACCAGCCATCCAATAGTAGTCATATCCATGGGGATGACGCGCTTTAACGACTTCATTTATCCAACTACCAAAGGTCATTCGGCACACCTTTACACCCTTGAAAGGAGGTTGAGCGGGAAAGTTCACATTCAAACAAACTCCCTTTGGCAGACCTTCTGCAAGGACTCGGTCGACAATCCGACACACATCATCACGCAAATAGCTTAAATCGGCTTCATCATCATAGTTACATGTTGAAAACGCTACAGACGGAATATATTTCATACAGCCTTCCCTTACAACCCCCATCGTACCAGAATAATGATTGTTTACAGTAGAATTGTCTCCATGATTGATGCCTCCGAGCACCAAATCAGGTTTCCGATGGCCACAAAGTTCACTCAAAGCAAGCTTCACACAGTCTACAGGAGTGCCGTTACATGACCATACTTCGACGTCACCCATATTATGTCGGCGTTTCAAACGCAACGGAGTAGCAGCAGAAAAGGCACAGGAGAAACCCGAACGAGCCGCTTCTGGCGCACAAACAAGCACGTCGGCATGGTCTTTTAAGAATGAAACGAGGGTCTTGATTCCGTTGGCATGATAGCCATCATCATTCGAAATCAATATAAAAGGGCGCTTAATATTCATCTTTTACATTGTTAGTTTGCGACAAAAGTACGAAAAAAAGGTTTATTTCTCGTATTTCTCGGCTAAATTATGTAACTTTGCCCACAAATAAACTTTTTTCGAAATGGGAAAAATTATAGCTTTAGCTAATCAGAAAGGTGGCGTGGGTAAGACCACCACAACCATTAACTTAGCGGCTTCTTTGGCCACCCTTGAGAAAAGTGTTCTCGTGGTTGACGCCGATCCTCAAGCCAATGCATCAAGCGGTTTGGGTGTAGACATCAAAGATGTCGATTGTTCTTTGTATGAATGTATCATTGATCATGCCGATGTACGCGATGCTATTTATACCACAGATATCAATGGATTGGATATCATTCCCAGTCATATTGACCTCGTAGGTGCCGAAATTGAGATGCTAAATCTTGACAATCGGGAACGCGTTTTGAAAAATCTTTTGGCGCCCATCAGCAGTGAATACGACTACATTCTTATCGATTGTAGTCCTTCATTGGGACTTATCACGGTCAATGCACTAACGGCTGCCAACTCAGTAATTATTCCTGTGCAGTGTGAATACTTTGCCCTTGAAGGAATAAGCAAGCTACTCAATACCATCAAAATTATCAAAAGCAAACTCAATCAGCAATTAGAGATTGAAGGTTTCTTATTGACAATGTATGATAGCAGACTGCGTTTGGCAAATCAAATCTATGATGAGGTGAAGCGACATTTCCAAGAACTGGTGTTCAAGACTGTCATTCAACGCAATGTTAAGCTAAGTGAGAGCCCCAGTCATGGGCTCCCTGTCATCCTTTACGATGCTGATTCGACAGGTGCAAAGAATCACCTTGCCTTGGCAAAGGAACTGATTAACAAGAATGCATAACCCATTATTCTTGATAAGAAACAACGAAACAGAACATGGCAGTACACAAAAAATATAATAGTTTGGGTCGGGGACTTGACGCACTCATCTCTACTGATGCCGTGCGTACACAAGGTTCATCGACCATTAACGAGATAGCGATTGACCAAATTGAAGCCAATCCCAATCAGCCTCGTCGCGAATTTGACGATGAAGCACTGCAAGAGTTGGCGCACAGCATACGAGAAATTGGTATCATCCAGCCGATTACACTACGTCAGACAGCTGAAAACAGATTTCAGATTATTGCAGGTGAGCGTCGATGGAGAGCTTCTCAATTAGCTGGTTTGAAAGCTATCCCAGCCTATATCCGCACGATAAAAGACGAGAACGTCATGGAAATGGCCCTCGTTGAGAATATCCAGCGTGAGGATTTGAACGCTATCGAAATTGCGTTGGCCTATGAACATCTGCTTGAAGGCAGTGGAATGACACAAGAAAAGGTTTCTGAACGTATTGGGAAAAGCCGTACGGCAATTACCAATTACTTGCGTTTGTTGAAGCTTCCTGCACAGGTTCAGATGGCATTACAAAAGAAAGAAATCGACATGGGCCATGCCCGTGCATTGCTTGCACTCGATAGTCCAGCGCTTCAAATCAAGCTTTTTAAAGAGATACTAAAGAATGGTTACTCCGTCAGAAAGGTTGAAGAACTGGTACAAGCACTAAAGAATGGCGATGATATTGAAAGCGGAAAGAAGAAGATTATCGCACGAAACCAACTACCAGAAGAGTTCTGTGAACTTAGAAATCAATTGGCTTCATTCCTCAATACAAAGGTACAGATGACTTGTTCTCCAAAAGGTAAGGGAAAAATTAGCATTCCTTTTGCCAATGAAGCAGAACTCGAGCGCATCATGAACCTCTTTGATAAACTGAAAGCTTGAAGCATGTCTTTCCCAAGACTCATTCATATCATTGCCTGGGCAGCATTACTTGTGATGCCTCAGTGTGCTAAAGCACAACACAACGAACCTCGTGTGTTGATGTCTGACACAACACATCTTAAAGCAAACGAACTGCTAACACACAAGGATAGCGTCAATTTATTGGCTGATTCCGTAGCAATGAAGAAGAAAGCCAAACGAGATTGGGCCACTTGGAGACCTGATCCGAAACGTGCTTTGTGGCTTGGACTCGTGCTTCCTGGTGCAGGTCAGATATACAATCGTAAGTATTGGAAACTCCCTATCATATATGGTGGCATTGTAGGATGCCTCTATGCCATGAACTGGAATAATCAAATGTATCATGATTACGCCCAAGCTTACATGGATATCATGGACAATGATCCGACAACGGCAAGCTATAATCAGTTCATGCACTTAGGAGCGAGGATTACAAATGACAACATATCACGATACCAAACGTTGTTCAAGAGCCGTAAAGATAGATTCAGAAGGTGGCGTGATATGAGTTTCTTTGTGCTTGTAGGTGTATATGCTTTGTCGGTAATTGACGCCTACGTAGATGCCTCTCTGTCAGAATTTGATATTTCAAACGACCTCAGTTTGCGTATTGAGCCAGCTGTTGTAAACACAAATAATCAACGAAACCCTCTACGGGGTGGCGGAATAGGTATGCATTGCAGTCTTACTTTCTGACCTTATATGAAGCATAAGCTCAGGAAATAACAATTATCCTATAAAAAAAGAACTAACATTTATAATGAAGAAAACATATTTAATTGCACTCTCATTGTTGTTTTTCAGCACCTGTAAGCTACAGGCTCAAGTCGTAAACAATGAGGAAGGTGACAACGATGAAACAGAAATTACGGTAACAAATGCACAAGGCAAGCGCGAAGTTATAGACCTTCCAGAGGCTATGACCATGGAACTTGACAGCCTAATGCAACTCTATAATACGAAGACTTACCTTCGTCCCGACACGTCATGTAACCTTCCTGACATCAATCCTGTATATGACATTGCAGTCTATAAGAAGCGACTTTCCATGCTTCCTACAATCATAGAGATGCCTTATAACGATGTAGTTCAGCAATTCATTGACCGATATAGCGGTCATCTTCGACGCTCAGTGAGCTATATGTTAGGGGCACAAAACTTCTATATGCCTATCTTTGAAGAGGCTTTAGAGAGTTATGGCTTGCCGTTAGAACTTAAATATCTCCCAGTCATTGAATCGGCATTGAACCCCAGAGCCGTATCAAGAGTAGGAGCAACAGGCTTATGGCAGTTTATGCTGAATACGGGAAAACGTTATGGTTTGACTGTCAACACGCTTGTAGATGAGCGTCGCGACCCTGTAAAAGCATCTTATGCAGCTGCACATTACCTAAGTGATCTCTACAAGATTTTTGGTGATTGGAATCTTGTTATCGCTGCATACAATTGCGGACCAGATAAAGTTTACAAAGCCATTCACCGTGCCAAACAGAATGATTATTGGCAAATCTATCCCTATCTCCCCCGAGAAACTCGTGGCTATGTACCCGCTTTCATTGCTGCAAACTATATCATGAACTACTATTGTGAACATAACATCTGCCCAATGACAACCGATCTGCCTGCCAAAACAGACACCGTTGTTATCAATCGAGATTTGCATTTCGAGCAGATAGCCCACGTTTTAGGACTTGATGTTGACCAGATTGCTGCTCTAAATCCACAATATCGTCACAATATTGTAAATGGAAGTTGGAAACCATCTGCCCTTCGTTTGCCGGCAGCTTTAATCACAAAGTTTATTGACAACGAAGATTCTATCTACAATTATAAGCCCGATGATTTAACCAGTAAACGTACAGAAGTCGAGGTTAACGATGAGGAACCGACCATAGTACGCTATCATCGTGTCCATAAAAGCTATACTTCATCTTCTAAATATAGTGGTAAGAAAGGACGAAAAAAGAAAGAACGCAAAGAAAGAAGTAAGAGTGTCACTATCCGCGAAGGTGATACGCTGTCGGAAATTGCACAACGTAACAAAATCTCTGTAAAGAAATTGCGTCGCCTTAATGGTATAAAGGGAAACAATATTCGCGCCGGAAAGAAAATCAAAATTAAATAATTAAGACGGAGGAAACATCATGGACGAGCACGATATGCGTGAAGTGGCCCGTGAGGCAGCAGAAGACAAGCTCATCACAGAAGCCTTTCAACACTTGTTAGACACTTATCTTGCATCACGACATCGCAAGAAAGTAGATATCATTACGAAGGCTTTCAACTTTGCGCGACAAGCACATAAGGGTGTAAGAAGGCTTTCAGGAGAACCTTATATCATGCATCCTATTGCCGTAGCACAAATTGCTTGTGAGGAAATGGGGCTGGGTTCAACAAGTATCTGTGCGGCGTTACTCCATGATGTGGTTGAAGATACTGATTACACGGTTGAAGATATTGAGAACATCTTTGGCAAAAAGATTGCTCAAATCGTTGACGGATTAACTAAAATCAGTGGTGGTATCTTTGGAGAACGAGCTTCAGCACAAGCTGAAAACTTTAAGAAGTTGTTGCTGACAATGAGTGATGACATCCGCGTTATCCTTATTAAAATATGTGACCGATTGCATAATATGCGCACCTTGGAGTCACAACCGGCCAACAAACAATATAAAATTGCAGGCGAAACATTATATATTTATGCACCACTCGCCAATCGTTTAGGGTTAAACAAAATCAAAACTGAACTTGAAGACCTTAGTTTCCGTTACGAACACCCTGAAGAATACGCTGCTATTAAAAGCAAATTGGCACTCACTCAAGAGAAACGTGACGAGCTTTTCGCACAGTTCACAGGACCAATCCGCGAAGTTCTTGACAAAATGGGTATCAAATATACCATCAAAGCACGTGTCAAGAGCCCTTATTCTATATGGAATAAGATGCAGAACAAACATGTAACCTTCGAGGAGATTTACGACATTTTAGCGGTCAGAATCATATTCGAACCGAAGAAAAGAGATGAAGAAATCAACGAATGTTTCAATATTTATGTCGCTATTAGCCGTATATATAAGAGCCATCCCGACCGACTTCGCGATTGGTTAAACCATCCAAAGGCGAATGGTTATCAAGCTCTTCACGTTACGTTAATGAGCAAACAAGGGCGCTGGATAGAAGTACAAATTCGCTCAGACCATATGAATGAGGTGGCCGAACAAGGATTTGCTGCTCACTGGAAATACAAAGATGGAGGCGAATATAGTGAAGATGAGGGCGAACTTAATGATTGGTTGAGTACCATAAAAGAAATTCTTGACGACCCTCAGCCTGATGCTATGGACTTCCTTGATAGCATAAAGCTCAATCTTTTTGCTTCAGAGATTTTCGTATTCACCCCAAAAGGTGAGATAAAGACATTGCCAGCAGGTTGTACTGCACTTGATTTTGCATTCCAAATCCACACCTTTCTCGGCAGCCATTGCATTGGAGCAAAGGTCAATCACAAACTTGTTCCATTGAGCCATAAACTGAATAGTGGCGACCAAGTAGAGATATTAACGAGTAAAGCCCAACATGTGCAACCCTCATGGATTAGTTTTGTATCGACAGCCAAAGCCAAAGCTAAAATTCAAGCCATACTAAGACGCGACGATCGAGAGTCACAAAAGAAGGGCGAAGAACAGCTGAAAGAATGGTTGAAGCTTCATTCCATGGAATTAACTTCATCGGTTTTAGACAAACTTTGTGAAGTTCATCACGTACAAAAGCATGAAGAATTATTCAAATCAATCGGTGAAAAATCTATCATTCTTGGTGATTCAGATGCAGACGCTCTACTCGGCAAGACCAAAAAAGAATCAACTTCACTTGGATGGCGACGCTACGTACCATTCCTCCACGACAAGAAAACTACCAAAGCTAACGTTAAGAAAGTTGATACCTCTATGCTTTTCACGGTTGATAAAGACTTCAACAAACGTCAACCCGTTATCATCAGTGAAAAGACTATTGGCAATTATATATTCCCTGGATGTTGCCATCCAATCCCAGGTGACGATATTCTCGGCTATATAGATAACAATAATCACATTGAAATCCATAAACGTGCATGTCCGGTTGCAAGCCGTTTAAAATCAAGCTACGGCAACCGAATACTTGATGCAAAATGGGACATGCATCGACAAATGTTCTTTGACGCCACAATTGAAATCAAAGGAATTGACCGAAAAGGTATGCTACACGACTTAGCCGATGTTATTTCAGACAAGATGAACGTCAATATTCGAAAGATTACCATTAATAGTAACGAAGGAATCTTTGATGGAAGCATTGAGATGCGCGTGCATGATCGTGACGAAGTAAAGGAAATCATGGAGAATCTCATGGCAATAGATGATTTAAAAGAGGTACAACAAATTATGTAAGTTATTCGAATCAGCTTTGATTATATGACTTAAGTCCATGCAAGTCAACATGTGTACAATATAATAATAGGACCTTTGGCTTCATAATATGATTAGCTCCCGCTACACCAATCCATCAAGTTGCTTCTTGAGCTGCTGTAATTGATCTCGCACAGAGGTAAGCATTGTCATGACATCTGCTGTTTTATCCACACCCTCTCGATTGGCATTCATAACTTTTCTGGCTGCGGCAATCTTGAAACCACGCACTTTCACAAGGTTATAAATGACCTTAATCTGCTCTATATCTTTATCAGTATATTGCCTAATCTTTGTACCATTTTGCGTTTTTGGGCGTAGTTGCGGGAACTCACCCTCCCAAAATCTCAACGTACTCTCATTGATTCCGAATTGTGCAGCGACTTCCTTTATGCTGTAATATAACTTCAGATTCTTGTTTGTATTTAAGGCCATAATTCGTGATTTTTGTTGAAACTATGCGCTATTTCTTTGCAAAGTTAGCAAATTTCTATAAACTCCACTCCACCATCTCTAAACTTTTTTGTATCTTTGCCACTGATTTTTCATCGCCGCGAAGTTTCTGTTGCATCATTGCAACAATGCAAAGGCAGAAGTTTTCCTTCAATGCGTGGAAACGAACACGATGGATAACGAGTAAAGAACACTTAAAATACAATATATTGAAGATGATGACAGCGAATGAAGTTCGTGAATCTTTCAAGAAATTCTTTGAAAGTAAGGGGCACAAGATTGTAGCTTCAGCTCCTATGGTCATTAAAGATGACCCCACGTTAATGTTTACCAATGCCGGCATGAACCAGTGGAAAGACATTATACTCGGTACAAAAGACCCGGGGAAAGACGTGAGAAGAGTAGACTCTCAGAAGTGTCTTCGTGTGAGCGGAAAGCACAATGATCTCGAAGAAGTAGGACATGATACTTACCATCACACGATGTTTGAGATGTTAGGTAACTGGAGTTTCGGAGATTATTTCAAAGAAGGTGCAATTGATTTTGCATGGGAATATCTTGTAGATGTACTCCATTTGAACCCAGAAGATCTTTATGTTACAGTATTTGAGGGTGCTTCCGAGGAAGGACTTAAACGTGATAACGAAGCTGCATCTTATTGGGGCAAGCACGTACCTGCAGACCATATTATCAATGGAAACAAGCACGACAACTTCTGGGAAATGGGAGATACTGGTCCATGTGGTCCTTGTACAGAGATTCATGTAGATTCTCGCACTCCCGAGGAGAAAGCGAAATTGCCTGGACGTGAACTCGTAAACAAAGACAATCCTCAAGTAATTGAGATTTGGAATATCGTGTTTATGCAGTTCAACCGCAAAGCTGATGGCAGTCTTGAGCCGCTTCCTATGCACGTGATTGATACGGGAATGGGATTCGAACGCCTTGTACGCATGCTGCAAGATAAACACAGCAACTATGATACGGATATCTTCCAACCAGTCATTAAGCAAATAGAATTACTCAGTGGAAAGAAATATGGTTTCACAACTCCAACGGGAGAGAATGGCGAAGGCAAAGACGAACAAGAGAAAATTGATATCGCCATGCGTGTGGTTGCAGACCACTTGCGTGCTGTAGCATTTTCTATTGCCGACGGACAGCTGCCGAGTAATGCTAAAGCGGGCTATGTGATTCGTCGCATCTTGCGTCGTGCGGTACGTTATGCTTACACATTCCTCGATCAGAAAGAAGCTTTCTTATATAAACTTGTTCCTGTTTTGGTTCAAGAAATGGGCGAAGCTTATCCAGAACTTTCTGCTCAACAAGAGCTTATTTCGCGTGTGATGAAGGAAGAAGAAGATTCTTTCCTGCGCACATTGGAAAAGGGAATAAATCTCCTTAACGGCGACATGGACGAGCTGAAAGCTCATGGGAAAACAGAATTAGATGGCACAAGCGCCTTCCGTTTGTTTGATACTTATGGATTCCCACTCGACCTAACCGAACTGATTTGTCGTGAACATGGTTACACAGTAGACGAAAAGGGCTTCGATGAAGAAATGGCGAAGCAAAAAGCAAGAGCCAGAAACGCAGCTGCTGTGGAAAACGGTGACTGGGAAGTCGTTAGAGATGGAGAACAAGTATTTGTGGGTTACGACTACACCGAATACACTTGTCATATTCTTCGTTACCGAAAAGTTACTCAAAAGAAGAATACGTTCTACGAAATCGTACTCGATTATACCCCCTTTTATGGTGAAATGGGTGGACAAGTCGGTGATCAAGGCACATTAGTTAGCGCGAATGAAACAATTACGATTGTCGACACGAAGCGCGAGAACAATCAGAGCATCCATATCGTTAAAGATCTTCCAAAAGATATCGAAGCCGAATTTATGGCATGTGTCGACGTGGAGAAACGCAACGGAAGCGCAGCAAATCACACCGCTACTCACCTGCTTGACTATGCGTTGAAACAGATTTTAGGCGATCATGTCGAACAGAAAGGCTCATACGTTGATCCGACCACGCTGAGATTTGACTTTTCTCACTTCCAGAAAGTAAGTGATGAGCAACTTCGTCAGGTTGAAAGACTCGTCAACAAAATGATTCGCGAAGATTATCCGCTTGACGAACACCGCGACACTCCGCTTGAGGAAGCTAAGGAGCTTGGTGCTGTGGCACTCTTTGGAGAGAAGTACGGAGACAAAGTTCGCGTAGTTCGTTTCGGTCCGAGTTGCGAATTCTGCGGCGGTATTCACGCGAAGAGCACCGGCCAGATTGGTTTCTTCAAAATCATCAGCGAGAGCAGTGTGGCCGCTGGCATTCGTCGCATTGAGGCCTTAACTGGTGTTGCATGCGAGGATACAATCTACGCGTTGCAAGATACAATGAATGACCTCAAGTCAATGTTCAACAATGCTAAGGATTTGAAAGCAACACTTTTGAAATTCATCGGCGAGCACGATGAGATGCGCAAAGAAATCGAGAAATTCCAAGCCCAAGCCGTTGAGCGCGTTAAAGACGAGCTGCTCAAGCGCGCACAGAACGTAAACGGCGTTCAGGTGATTAAAGCTGTGCTGCCTTTAGAGCCTGCCGCAGCAAAAGACCTCGTCTTCAAACTGCGCGAGATCATAAATGAGAAACTTGTTGCTGTCATTGGAAGCACCGCAGGTAATAAGCCACTTTTGACCGTGATGTTTAGTGACGACATGGTGAAAGATCATGCGCTCAACGCCGGTAAAATTATCCGCGAGGCTGCAAAACTCATTCAAGGCGGTGGTGGTGGACAGCCCCATTATGCTCAGGCTGGTGGTAAAAACATAGAAGGCATCAGCGCAGCCGTCGATAAAGTTATTGAACTTGCAAATCTGTAATCAGATTAATATAAATCTCACAAATCAACAAAGCCTCGCATCGTGATGATGTGAGGCTTTATTATTTTCTTACGGCCGAAAAGCAAAAAGACCATGAAAAGAGCACTTCGCCCATAAAAGATAAGCAGAAACGAATAAAGGGCGATTTATTTCATAAGACAAAGGTATGAAAAGCCCAAACGAATCACTATAAAGCTGTGATTTTTGTCATCTCGGCAGTCTTTTCCTTAAAAATCTCGGCCGAAACACGACGCCCACGAAGACTTCTCACCTTCGGGAAGTTCATAAAATAACCATCGTGTGTAGTATACCAATTGAAGTTTTTCACACGACTGACCGTCCTAATTTCTCGGTCGATGCCACGGGCATAGCGCGGATTAACCACCGAAAACAAATATTCGCCTGAGTCGAGCAACAGCGCTAACACTAAGTAGTCGCGCGACGGCTGCGGTTGAGCAGGCTTTACCCCACGCGTGGAGCCTGTCACACGGATATTCCGGCCATACTTCCGATTCAACTCATCGGCCATTCTCCTAAACACCACACCATGTGGCGCCGTGTCTTTCATGCCTAAAAAAGCTATCTTGAGATGAATCATTTCATGGAGCAAAACGTTTTGAAACTCACGTTCTGAAAGGTCATAAAAATTACTCAGCCGAATTGCAAAATCAGTGAATTTTTCACTCTTAAACAAACGTTTCACACGCTTACAAGCCATTGAACCCAAGCGCGTCCTCGACCGAGACAAAGCCAAGCGGGGAAGCGGAAGTTCGCCATCAAAATATTCTTTGTTGAAGATGGCAAACCAATGTTCCATCCATAGCTTATCAACTTGCATAACGTTTTTATGAAGAAAAACAAAAGTCAAAGCCGACTATCGAAGGCACGACACATCTTCCGATACCGCCAATCTGTAGCCAAAGGCTTTGACTTGCCTGCAAACTAATGTTTCGTTGCAGTTAATTCGGTGAGTTTCTTCTCCACCTTCTCCGACAATACAGTACTTAGCACCACATTGCCTTTTTTATCAATGACAACCATTGCTGGAATCCATTTCACACCATATTGCTTTGCGATTGTCGACTCACGCATCTTTTTCAGCTCGCTGACAGCGGTATATTCCATGCCATACTTCTCGATTGCCTTTTCCCAATTGGCTTTTTCTGTGTCAAAAGAGACGCCGACAAAAACTACGCCTTTATCTTTGAACTCACGATACATGCGCACAATATTGGGCGCATCTTTTCGGCAGTCTGGGCACCAGCTGGCCCAAAAATCAAGGACAACAACCTTGCCTTTCAGGCTACTCAATTTGAAACTCTTGCCATCAACCGTCTTCAGCTGAAAATTTGGAGCTTTTGTACCGGCTTTCACCATCTCAACAGCATATTTGCTGTCT
>OBLF01000779.1_pt1 | contig 31563 bp, 26 predicted proteins | sample 1519231 | NCBI WGS metagenome assembly OBLF01 (sample SAMEA2602895, study PRJEB22501) | metagenome | reverse complement strand
CTTCTGACCAGACCAAAGCAGCCAAGCACGAACCTCTTGTTTACCGGGTGGAGGAGATCGCCCAGCTTTTGGCGATTTCTCCCCGTGCGGCGTACAACCTGTGCAACACCACGAAGGATTTTCGAGTGCTGCGCATCATTGACGGTGCCGCCCAGTATTATATGTCCAGCATCGGCCACATCATGGGCGTGCACATTGAAACCGATATGCGCCGCGATGCCTTTGACCACCTGCTGCGGCTGGACTACACCTATTACAACAACACCAAAGTGGGCACCATCATGGGCCGCATCACCAACGACCTGTTCGATGTGACCGAGTTTGCCCACCACTGCCCGGAGGAGTTTTTCATTGCGGGCATCAAGATCGTGTCGTCCTTTGTCATCCTGTGCCGTGCCAGCATCCCGCTGACGCTGGCAGTGTTTGCCTGCGTGCCGCTGATGGGCGTGGTGTCGGTGTACCTGAACGGACGTCTGCGGGCGCGGTTCCGCCAGCAGCGGGTGCAGATTGGTGAGCTGAACTCCACCATCGAGGACAGTCTGCTGGGGCAGGGTGTGGTCAAGGCCTTTGCCGCCGAGGACCAGGAGCGGGAAAAGTTTGCCAAGGGCAACCAGGATTTCGAGCAGATCAAGACCCTTGGCTACTATGCCATGGGTGCCTTCAACACCTCCACCCGCCTGTTTGACGGCCTGATGTATTTGGTGGTGATCCTGGCGGGCGGCCTTTCGCTGGTGTACAGCAAGATCACCCCGGGCGATATGGTGGCCTACATGCTCTATGTCACCACTCTCATCGCCACCATCCGCCGCATTGTGGAATTTGCGGAGCAGTTCCAGCGCGGCATAACCGGCATCGAGCGCTTTGCCGAGATTATAGACACCCCGGTGACCTTTCAGGACGCCCCGGACGCCGTGCCCCTGCAGCCCGGCCCCGGCGAGATTCGGCGAGATCCGGTTTGAAAACGTCAGCTTTGAGTACCCGGACGACCACAACAAGGTGCTGCACAACGTCAGCCTGAACATCCGCGCCGGAGAGCGGCTGGCGCTGGTGGGTGCTTCCGGCGGCGGCAAGACCACCCTATGCAACCTGATCCCCCGCTTTTACGAGGTGACCAGCGGCCGCATCCTCATTGACGGACAGGACATCCGCCATGTCACCCTCAAGAGCCTGCGCGATGACATTGGCATTGTGCAGCAGGACGTGTACCTGTTCAGCGGCACGGTGGCCCAGAACATTGCCTACGGCAAGCCCGGTGCCACCCGGGATGAAATTCTGGAAGCCGCCCGCCTAGCCGGTGCCGAAAAATTCATCCTTGCCCTGAAAGACGGCTTTGACACCTACGTGGGTGAGCGCGGCGTGAAGCTTTCCGGCGGCCAGAAACAGCGCATTGCCATTGCCCGGGTATTTCTGAAGAATCCGCCCATTCTGATTCTGGACGAAGCCACCAGCGCCCTGGGCAACGAGAGCGAGATCCTGGTGGGCCAAAGCCTGGAAAAGCTGGCCCATGGCCGCACCACCCTGACCATTGCCCACCGCCTGACCACCATCAAAGATTACGACCGCATCCTGGTGCTGGGCGAAGAGGGCATTGTGGAAGAAGGCACCCATGCCCAGCTGCTGGAACACAAGGGCGTGTATTACCGCCTGTGGAACCAGCTGCCCAGCGGAGACACCCTGTAAACGGAGAAACAAGCAATGACTTAACGCGAAAAATGGGAAGCGGGCCTGTGGTACGATGCCAATTTTGACCCGGAACTGTGCGCCGAGCGCGAAAAAGCAGAGGAACTTTATACAGAGTTCAATCAGACCCGCCCTTCTGAAAAGGCAAAGCGGGCAGAGCTGCTGCACAAGCTGCTGCCCGGCATGGCCGAGGATGTGGTGATCCTGCCGCACTTCTACACCGACTACGGTTCCAACTGCAGCATCGGGGCAGGGACCTATATCAACCACGGCGCTTACCTGATGGACTGCGCCAAGATTACCCTTGGAGAGCACTGCTTCATCGGCCCGAACTGCGGCATGTACACCGCCATCCACCCCATGCTGCCTCAGGAGCGCAACAGCGGGCTGGAGTTGTGCAAGCCTATCACGCTGGGGGATAACGTCTGGCTGGGCGGCAACGTGACCATTCTGCCCGGCGTCACCATCGGGGAAGGCACCGTCATCGGTGCCGGAAGCGTGGTGGCCAGGGACATTCCCGCCGGGGTGGTGGCCGTGGGCAACCCCTGCAAGGTGCTGCGCAAGATCACCGAGAAAGACAGCATCCAATATAAAAAATGATTTCAGGGAAAGGGCTGTTATCCCTTCCGGCATCGTGTGAACGATGGCGGAAGCGGCAACAGCTTTTTCTTTTTTGCAATCAACGCAATAAGACTGTGGATGGGCAGGACGATGTGCTGGTGATGGCAGGCCATAACCCGGTAGACCCAGAACCGGGCACTGCAGCCACTACAACGTAAATCACGTTCCGGCTCTGCAGCTGCACGGCTGCAAGCATCCATTGAACGTGCCGAAAAAATGCCCGCTCGCCTGAGACGTTCTCGGGTGAGCGGGCATTCTGCATTTTTTACTCGTCCTCTTCGCAGTCGGCATCCAGCACAAGGGCGTTCATCAGAACCAGGTCCTCCCGTGCATTGTCCAGGATCTCCTGCAGGCTTTCGGCGGTCACATGATCCTCCATCTGCAGCTGCAGCAGCACGCTCAAGTTCACCCCGGCAACCAAAAATGTATTGGGGCGGGCAATCAGCGGATACGCCGTCTGATTTGCACTGCCGCATTTCAGATCCGAGCAGATCACCACCTGCTCTTCACCCCATTCCTCCAGGTAACGCCGGGCAGTCTCCATCATATCACCGGTGCCGCCCTCCGGGGTAACGCAGGCGGAGTAAACATTGTCCGCCCCAAAAAAGGTTCGGAGGGTGCTGCACATTCCGGCAGCAAAGTCTCCGTGGCTGATGATCAGAATTTTCATGCTTCATGGTCCTCCCATAAAAGTGCTTCTTGGCAGCTCCAGCGGCCCAGGATTTCCCAGAGCTGCCTGCGCATCCGGTCCGAAAAGCCGTTCAGTGACCCGTGGATGGACAAACGGCGGAGATACCAGCCGGTCAGGTAGTGTTCAAACCCGTTGGAGATGGTGGCAATGGAGCAGCGGCTCTTGTTGACTGCACCGTAATATTCGCTGTACAGCTCAAACGGCTCAAAAATGATGGAATACTCCTTCGAGAAAATCAGGTGGGAGACATGGTATTCGTCCACCCGCTCAAATGGGCGCAGCTCCCGGCGGGGATGCTGCGGGGCAGTGCCGTCCAGCCGGGCCAGCACCTTCTGCTCATCGGCGTTGGGCCGGGCGGGAATTTCCACCCGGCTGCGCTCCACGGGCACCAGGTCCTTGGGAAATGTGGTATGCTCAAAGCGCAGATGCACCGGTTTCCGTGCTTCCGGGCACTGGGTCTTGAGCTGGGCATCAAACTCCTGCCGCAGCAGTTCGGCCAGACGGATCATTTCTTCATACGAGCGGTCTTTCCGCACAAAATGGGGGCTGGTGTCGCCCGCAGGTCCCAGCAGGAAGGTAAAGAACTCGCCGGGGTACTCCTGCCGCAACTGCTCGATGCAGTAGCCGGGATATTCCGCGGTAAAGTCGCCGACCCAAAGTTCTTTGGTGGTGGGGTGGACGTTGTGCATCAGAAAGGTCAGCACCCGCCTGCCGTCCCCGTAAAGCGACAGGGTCTCGGCGTAGAGGTGTGGGGTAACGTAGTCCATGACCCGGCTTTTGCCTACCTTGTCAAAATAGCGGTACTGGTACTGATACTGCACCTCCCGGTAGGTGTGCAGCGGGATCTCCGCCACGCCCTGCCGGATCACATCAAGCACATAGTCCACATAGGCATCATCGGTGGTCATGCAGGGGCAGTTGTGCGAGTGGGTGGACGAGCAGATGCAGTGAATGTCTCTGCCCAGCGCTTCCGTGATGACCTGCGTGATGCGGTCCTCACGGTCCTTCCACAACTCCACCGTGTCGATGGAAACGTGATAAAATGGCAGGTCGTTTTCCGGGTACAGCGCAGCAATGCGGCAGTACAGGTGGCCGGACACGGCCTGATGCTTTTCTTCCCGCAGCATCCGGTTCACCGGGAACGGCGGGTCAATGCAGAATTGCTGGCAGCCGATTTGCATGGCAGCTTCCTCCTGTGGTCTCAGCGCCGGTAGGGCGTCTGGCGGAACACGTTGGTCAGGTTGTACTTGACCGCCGTGCCCTGGTGGATGTTCATGGCATACTGCACCTGTTCCTGGCCATTGCGCACAACGGTCTTGATGGAATCGGCGTTTTCCGGGTTCTTCATGATGCGGTCCAGCGCATCCAGCTCATAGCGCAGCAGGCTGCTGGTCACATCCAGCATCCCGTGGCCGGGGAACATGGCCTCGATCTCGTCCAGGCGGCTCACTACCACCTGCATATCCCGCCACAGCGTTTCAATGGTACAGTTGTCGGCGCAGGGGTCGCCTTCGTATTTGCGGCCCGCGCCGCCAATGTCACCCGTAAAAATGATGTGGTTGTGGTGGTCAAGATAAGCACACTGCCCGGCAGAGTGGCCCCGCAGCGGAATGGCTTCCACCTCATAGCCGCCGCCCAGGTCTAACCGGTAGCCGGTGGGAATGGGGATCAGCTCATAGTCCCGGTAGGGGATAATATCCCTGCGGTCAAATTCGGTGTAGATGTTCCTGCCGTTTTCGTCAAAAAGATAGTCCCAGATGTGGGGGTTCATGGTACGGCGCATGGAGAACGCTTCGTTCTGATGGCAGTAGCAGCGGTCGAACTGCGCATTGCCGTAGGCGTGGTCGTAGTGGTGGTGGGTATTGGCCACAAGAATTTCTTTTTCCGTGCCCACCAAATGCTGCACAAGGCCTTTCAGGTCGCCAACGCCAAAGCCGGTGTCGATCAGCAGCACCCGCTCCGGACCGTTGATGACATACATCCACAAATCGCCTGCACCGTCCATGGACTCCTGAAACAGTGCCCAGACGTTCTCCCGCATTTTATAAGCTTCTACATAGGGGTTGATCTCCGGGTAAAACTCTTTCAGGGTGCTGTATTCCCGCAGGATCTTCATATAAGGCCAGCGGATGGGGCGCTCTTCCTCCCACAGAATGCGGTGGGATTTGAGGTCAGACTTGATATACCGGTTGGGAATGGGGCTGCCGCCAGGCATAAAAAACACTCCTCTCGTTTTCAATTGCAGATGCATTGCTGCACACACGGCAGCTGTAAAAGGCTCTGGATCGTGGGCAGAACAACGTCTGCTTCGCTTTGGTCGATCAGGCCATCACGGTCCCGCAGGGCCGCCACTGGCAGGCCTGCGCCCCGTCCGGCACGGATGCCAACGGGAGAATCCTCCACCACAAGGCAGGTTTCCGGCGACAGGCCGAAGGCCTGCATGGCCTGACGGTAAAGGTAGGGGTCCGGCTTGCACTGCGGGATCTGCCAGCCGGAAAAGATCTGCTGGAAATATGGCCGGATGCCGCATTGCTGCAACGCCCCGTCCACCACTTCCACGCTGGAATTGGAAACAACTGCCAGCACAAGCCCGGCAGAGTGCAGGGTGTGCAGCACCTCCGGCAGGCCGGGGGTCAGCAGCTGCGGGTAGCAGAACCGGATGGGATGGCGTGCCAGCACCTCCTCCCGGTGCTGCCAGTAAAGGGGCTGGCTGCCCAGCAGTGCATCCATGGCGGCTTCGCGGCTACCCAGCCCGCCGCTGACCATGCGGTACAGTCCGCGCCGGTCCGGATGCAGCCCCAGTGCGTGCAGGCGCACTTCCAGTGCATCCAAGCGGCAGACCTCGGTCTGGCAGATCACGCCGTCAAAATCAAAGAATACGGCTTGCAGGTTGGCATCCGACATTGGGCAGGCTCCTTTCCGGTCATTCATCGGCCAGCAGCCTGCGGGTTTTCCAGCGGCCGCTGAGGTAGTAGCCCACACAGATGCAGCCTGGCAGAATGCGGGAGCAGGCAACGCCCCACCACAGGCCGATGTAGCCCATCCGGAACACATTCATGAACAGCATACTGAAGCCGATCTTGCAGAGGATGCCGTCCAGCAGGCCGAGGATAAATCCCAGCTCCACAAAGCCGCAGCCTGTAACCATAGCCTGGAACGAACCGGTCAGCGCCGATGCGAAGAAATGCAGGATGAAGATGCGCAGGAAGGTGGCACCCAATTCGATTACCGCTTCGTCCGTGGTGAACAGGCGGAAAATTTCGTGGGGGATCAGCAGACACAGCGCGCTGGAAACCGCAGCACAGCAGGTGGCGGCAATGTAGGTGCAGAGGGTGGTCTTGCCGGCGCGGTCGATCTTCTTTGCGCCAAGGTTCTGGCCCACCATAGAGGCAGAAGCTGTATCAATGCCCTGCACGAACACTTCCAGGAACTTCTGCAGCTTGTTGCCAACGCTGTTGGTGGCGGACACCACCAGACCGAACGAGTTGGCATTGGCGTTGACCCACAGCATCCCAATGCGGACAAACATGCTGCGCACGACCTGCGGAATGCCCAGACGGATCAGCACCGCAAGGATCTCTTTGTCCATGCGGAAGTAGCTGGGCTTGAGTTCAAAGTCAAAATGCTCTCTGCGCTTCCACAGAAAAATAAAGGCAGCCACGCAGGACCCCATCTGGGAAAGCGCGGTGGCAATGGCCGTACCGGCGGCATCCAGACGGAACACCGCCACCAGCACGATGTCCAGCACAATGTTGATGGCGGCAGCGATCAGGATGAAGATCAGCGGCCGTTTGGACTCGCCCATGCCGCGCAAAACGCCGCAAATGGCGTTGTAGCCAAAAATAAACGGGTAGCCCAGCGCCGTGATGATCATGTAAGATTCGGCCTCAAACAGTGCTTCCTGCGGGCAGTTCAGCAGCTGCAGAATGGGGCGGCAGAACAGGATCGCCGCTGCAGCCAGAAGGACCGCCAGCAGGGTGGTAAAGCTCAGCAGGGTGCCAACTGTGCGCTTGATGCGCCGGTCATCGCCCGCACCCACCAGCTGTGCAATAAAAATCTGCCCGGCGGTGGCAAAGCCCATGGCAACAGGGCTGACCAGGTCGGCCATCTCGCCGCCGGTGTTGACGCCAACGGTGCCCACACTGCCCACATACTGGCCGATGACGATCAGGTCCACCATGGAGTACAGCTGCTGGACAAGGTTTGTCAGAACAATGGGAAATGCAAAAAGAAGCAGGCTTTTCATAATTGGCCCCGTCGTCAGATTTGTGCCGACGCGGCGCTGACTTGCGGCCTGGGACATTCGCATCCGCTCCTTTCTCATATACGATCGCGGGCGGCGTTACTGAACGGTCTGCGCCGCCCTGGCTGCCTCGGGGGCAGCGGGTTCTTTGATGGAAAAACGGTCAATGACGATCTCAAAACCGTTGGTCAGCCGCAGGTGCACGGTGGTATTTTCCAGCGAGGTCAGCACCCCGTACAGCCCGGACTGGGTCAGCACGATGTCGCCCGGTTTGAGCACTTCCTGCATGGCAAGCACTTTCTTTTTGACCGCGTTGTACCGCGCGGTCATCCAGAATGCGTACCCGATGGCCAACACGACCAGAATGAGGATAAAACGGCCCCAGGAGGGGAGAGAAGCCCAGAATGCAGTCATGTTTTCATGCTCCTTTCTTCTTTTTCTGTGCAAGCGCGGCTGTGGTCACCCCTGCACCTGCAATGCACAGCACCAGTGTGATCAGCGACAAAACTGCCAGGTCCTGGGCCTCGGTGCCTGCGGCATACAGGGCGGCCAGCGGAACGTGCTGTACGGCAAGGTTGGCAATAACGGCAATGCCGCCGCACAGGCAGACCATCAGCCCCAGATACAGGCTGCTGACAGGCTGTGCTTTCAGCCGGCTGAACAGGCCGCAGCGCTTCTGTGAGATCATTCGGCTCATGAACATCCATCCTCTCCGGTCGTTTTTTGAAAAAAGAGAAGGTGGACTTTTTCATGCTGCAAAGTCCACCTCCGGTCAGGTCAGGGTCAGCCCTGCGCCAGGGCGTCTTCGAGGTGTTTCATAAAGGGAGCAGGCGTTTCGGACGGGACAGTCTGCTGATAAAGATGATACTGCATGGCGTCCAGTTTGCGGAACGCCTCGATATCCTCTGGCGTTACCGAGATGTGCTTGCAGATCTTCTTTTTGCCGGAACCGCCCGACATGTTGCCCACCGTGATGTCACTTTCCAGGTGGTAGCCCTGGTCGATGAGCCGCAGCAGGTTGCCGGGGGTCTTGGTGACGATGGTGATGCGTTCCTTGCCGTATTTGCCGCTTTGCAGGTTGGCTGCAGCGGTGTCCGGCTCCAGCACGCTCAGGCGTACACCGGTCGGGCAGGCGATTTTCAAAACAGATTTGAGCATCGGGTCATTGGCAGACTTCGTGTCAATGACCATGATCCGGTTGCAATTCCAGCTGCCCTGCCACAGCGTGGCAACCTGGCCGTGAATAAGGCGTTCATCAATACGAATTGCACACACTCCCATGAGATTACACTCCTTTTAACCTTTTCCGATTTACAGGATGCCGAAGAAGCTCAGCACGATACAAATGATGATGATCAGCCAGACCATGCGCACGGTGGTCATCTTCTTGGAGCCAAGGCCTTTGTAGACGCCAAACGTGACCAGCACGGGCAGCAGGTAGGGGAAGATGGCGTCCAGAATGGACTGGACCGACTGGGTGGCATCGCCATAGGCAAATGTCAGGGGGATCTTGATCTTGACGGTGGACGGGATCATGCAGCCAATCACCACAAGGCCCATGATGGTAACCGCGCCGGTCAGGCCCTTGATCATATCCTGCTTGGTGGTGATGAACGAGACACCCTGCTTGTAGCCTTCCATAAAGAAGAAGTAGCGGATGAACACATTGCACACCAGGCAGAGGATGATGCACAGGATCAGGCCGACAATAGAGCCTTCCAGTGCCATATAACCGGCCAGAGAACCAAAAATGACTTTGGAACTGACTTTGAACAACGAATCGCCCAGGCCTGCAAACGGACCCATCAGACCGGTACGCAGAGCCACTGCAGAATCGGTGATGTTCTCCACACCACTCTCTTCCAGTGCAAGCACAGCACCGTGAATGATCTGGCCCATGGTGTTTTCGGTATTGTAGAAGGTGGACAGATACTGCTCCACCTTTTTGGAGATCAGCTCGTCATCGCCCTCATAGATCTTTTCAATGGACGGGGCGATCATCTGGGCAAAGCCCGGCGACTGCATCGTCTCGTAGTTGAAGGACTGCCATTGGTAACACATACTGCGCAGCATCGCGCTGCGGACATCGCTCTTTGTCAGTTTATTCATCACCAACACCTCCCATATTCTGGGCTTCTGCAATGCGGACGTTGTTCTGGTATGCGATCATGGCCAGCGCCACACCCACAAGGGCTGCGCCCAGTGCGCCGATGCCGAGGTAAGCGTACAGGACAAAGCCGATGATGACGTACTGGAAGTTGCCCTTGATGTTCATGGAACGCAGCAGGATGGCAAAACCGATGGCCGGCAGCATATTGCCGGCGGTCTTAAAGCCGGACAGCAGCCACGCGGGGATCACGCTGTTGATGGCCTCCACCAGCGGAGCACCGAATGCAAACAGGATGATCAGAGGAATGGTGGCGTCCAGCAGGATGCGAGGCCAGAAGCCCAGGCGTATCCAGTTCATAGCGCCCTTGATGTTCTTTTTGCCAACCGCATCCTGTGCCTTATGCAGGAAGAACGAGCCGACCATTTTTGCCAGAACGTCCAGCGTGGAAGCGAGAGTAGCCACCACGATGCCAACGGCCATGCCGGTTTCCACACCGGCCACAGCGCCGAATGCCACACCAACCACAACACCCATGTTGTAGTTGGGTACGGTGGAACCGCCCAGGGGGTTCAGGCCGATGTTCATCAGCTCATAGGTGCCGCCCAGGTAGAAGCCAGTGGAAATGTCCCCCATGATTGCACCAACCACCAGACCGTTCAGCACAACACCGCCGGCCGCAAGGCCCAGACCGGTGCCGGAGGTCAGCAGGTTGTAGAATGTGAACCACAGCGTGACCAAGACCATTTGAGGAATTGAAAACATAGTTTTCTTCGCTCCTTTCTTGCTCGTGTTTGGCAGAACAGGGGTTCTGCCGCGATCAAAGAACAGCCTCTTGTGTCGGCCGACAGGGATGCAGGCTTTTCTGTTGGCTCTATTATAGCAGGTACAAATTTCGTTATAGTCCAAAAAGTTGCAACAAGGTTGAATCAATTTCGTAACATTTCAACGTTTTTCGCCTGCAAAAAAGGGGCCGCTGTACAGGTACGTACAACAGCCCCTTCCTTTTGGGCTCGTTCTGTTCCGGAACACCGCGTTCCTTATTCATTGGGGTACAGCACCAGCAAAGGGTTCTCCAGCTGGCTTTCCAGCAGATCGGTACGGGTCTGCGGCGACATATACAGCAGCTTGTGCAGGATCACCGAAAGGATGCGCTCCTGCGTGCGGGAGCGGGGATGCTCGTAAAAAATAAAGATCTGTGCAGGCTGGTCGTTCCACAAAAACGGATGGTCATTGATCAGCACTGCAATGCGGGGTTTGCAGTTCTCCGCCAGCAGTACCGGCAGAAAAACCAGGCTGTTCTTCCGCTGCTGATTCATCAGGCGGTCATTCCGGTGCAGTTCCTCTTCCAGGCTGAGGCCCTGCAGTTCCGGTCCACCCGCAAAATGCTGCACCAGCCAGCGGAATACCGCTTCTTTGTCCGGCAGCCTGGTGCGGTAGAAACAGTGGTCGTTCAGCACTGCCGTTTCCATATCCTGCCGATGGGTCTCCAACCAGATGTCCAGTTCCGGGCAGGAAGCATATTTCAGCGTGAATTCAATGGTCAGCACCGGAATGGGGAGGTCCTTCAGGTAGCGCCTGGTCTTTTTGCGGCTCATATCGGTCAGCAGCAAATCCCACCCAGCCAGATCCATGCGGAGCAGGTTTTTAAAACTGCTGGATTTCACGGTCCCCAGCTGGTCTGCATAGTACATCTGTAGCCGGGCTGCCACCGACTGGGCACAGCTGACGCCGAATTCCGACACCACAAGAACGCGGGGGCAGTAATAATGCCGGGGCATCCGGCTTATGATGGAGTTCAGGATGTAGAAGCTTTCCAGCGCATCGTTCTGTTCCAGCGCAAACCCGAAATTTTCTTCAAAAAAGCGGGCAAACCCCAGGCAGAGGTTGCCGGTGCCAATGCCCAGACGGCTGACGCCGCTGGTGGCTTCACGGTCGTTGATAACGGAAAACTGCCGCTGATTCTGCAGGCGGTAGAAGATGGATGCGATTCCGCGGTAGAACGTCTCGTCAAAGAGGCTGCTCCTGATGTCAAAATACCGCTGCAGATATTGGGCAAATTCCTGTGCCTTCTGTACACAAAACGTCCCGGCAGCGGAGCGCTGCAGGCAGAAGTTTTCGTCCTCAAAGCAGAGCAGCAGCGCCGTCAGCATCAGCATCTCGTTTTCCTGAACGGCCTGCCGGAAATGTTCCGGCAGCCTGCAGTGCAGACGGCAGATAAACTTGTATTCCGCACTGGCCTGCAGGACGGTCTGCTGTTCCCCGGAGAACGCCGCCTCTGCCGCATACTTTTTGCGGGAAATGCAAAGCAGCAGCATGTTGATGATCTTGGGGTAGTGAATGTTGGGCAGTGTGAATTCATCCTGCGCCAGAAGCTCCTGCTGCAGCAAAGCCGACAGCTCATCGTAACGCGCACCGCTGTGATATGCAAACAGCTGCCCGCTCTGTGCCGTTTCGCCGCTATGCGGGCTGTGCATGAAAAACATTGCCCGGAACGCCTGCTCCTGCATCAGCAGGTCAAGTTTGCCGCTGTCGGCCGTAATGGTGTAGTTCTTGTGCAAAAGCAGCAGGCACTGCCGGATATGCCACTCGCTGCCCTGCACCACAAATCCATGGCCGCCGCGCCGGTTGGTCAGGCTGAGGTGGAAGCGTTCCAGCAGAGCGCGGACGTTTTTGATGTCCGCCAGGATCGTTCCGCGGGAGACATAGAATACCTGCACCAACCGCTCCACGGTAATACCGTCCGGCGCACACAGGATGGTGCGGGTCAGCGAGTAGACCCGCTCCGAATACTTGCGCTGCAGGCGCTTGTTGCGGATGAGCATATCCCGCATCTGATGCATCCATGGCCGGGCCAGCACTTCGTTGAGCACTTCCAGCGAAGTGCCGGAGGACCGCTTCATCCGGATGCAGACTCCATGCGCAGCCAGTTCCTGGTTCAGCAGGTCAATCTCCGTGCGGATGGTATTGATGGAAACATCGCACACCAGTGCCAGCTGCCGGCTGGGCACAGGCTCCGGAGACTGCAGCACAAGCTCAAGGATCTTATAATCCACCTCGGTAAACATAGCAACTCCTTACGCCGTTACATGGATGGCATTTTCCCTGACCGCATCAATCGTTTCCATCAGTTCACTGCCTGTTTTACCATCAAACAGGCGGGTAAACAGAATGGGCTGGTCAAAGGGCGGTTTCATCAGAACCGCTTTGCTTTCCACATAACCGTTCTGCTCGATGTAATGAATGACCTTCTGCACGAATGCGATCTGCTTTGCATTCAGCGATTCGTCATTGATAAATTTTGAAAATGCCTGCATGGCAGCATCGTGGTCCAGCTTTGCCACTTTACGCACCAGCAGACCAAAGGGTGTATCCCGAAACTCCCGTGCATAGTCCTCTTTGCTGCCCAGCTCACAGGTAAAGATATGTTCCAGCTCGGTATAGTCACCCCGGGAAAGCGGAATGTTCTGGGTCAACTTGTGGATGGCCAGTGTATCGCTGCGGTGCTCCATGATGTAGCGGTTCACACGTTCCCGGTACTCGCCGAAATCGTAGCCGGGATCCAGCGTTTTGCCCTCGGTCTGTTCCAGTACCGGGTCGGCAAGGGCCGTGTAGACAGGCTTTTGCCCCTCGCCGCCCTCCACCAGAAACTTGATGAGCTCCCGCAGTTCCTGCCGCATTTCCTCAAAGCGGAGCAGATCATGCGAGGTCAAAAATTCGTCTGTCTGCACCTCGCGGATGAGGGGTAGCTTTGCCTGCACCTGCGGGATGGTAGCTTTCCCTTCCAACAATGCCGCTGTGCTGCGCAGCTGTTTCTGGGCGCAGCCCAGCCCCGGCAGACCTTCCAGTTCACAGAGTAGCAGACCATACACAAAGTTATCGAACCGCTTGGCGGCTTCATCTTTGTCGTCCAGCGATATGAGCGGTGCCACCTCTTTCATCAGAGTACCCTTGTCCGTTTCGGTCAGGCTGACAAAGGCTTCCGGCTTTTGATAGTGTTCCACGGCCTGTCGGTGCAGCCGCACGGATACCAGCTCCGGGTTCAACGCTCCTACTTCGGCACGGCAAGTTTCTGTTAAAATTTTACGCCAGTTCTGGTATTTTTCGTCCCCATAGGCTCCATCCTGCAGCGCGGCGGCGATCCGCACCTGCTTGCAGAAAATGCTCTCGGACAGACTCTTGGTGTCCGCGCTCTCGTAGCCGTTGGGTTTCTGACGGAAAAATTCAAAGTTGCCGCAGTAGTCGAAAATCAGAAACCGCCGTTTGCCCGTATATTCGCCGTCGATGGCATCCACGCAGGCAAGGGACGGGCAGAGCCGCGTACCACGGCCGATCATCTGCCAGAACTTCGTTTTGCTGCGCACTTTTTTGAAGAACACCAGATTCACACACTCCGGCACATCAATGCCCGTGTCCATCATATCCACCGAGACCGCAATAAACGGCGGCTTGTCCGGCTGCTTGAAGTCGTCAATGATGGACTGTGCATAGGCGTCGTCGCAGACCACCCGCTGGATGAATCCCGGGTACTGGGTCTCCAGCTGCGGGTAGAGCTTGCCGAAGCGTTCCCGGATAAACTCCGCGTGGCGCTTGTTCTGGGCAAAGATGATGGTCTTGCCGATGCGGTCGCCGCCCGCCGTCTGGATGCCCCGTTCCATCAGGTCTTGCAGCACCGTGTCCACGGTGTTGGCGTTGAAGATGAACTTATTCAGCTTTTCGGATGGGATAAAGGTGGGCAGGGTGTCGTCCTCGGCAAAATCGTCCTCGTAGCGGGCCTTATCCTCCGGTGAAAGCTGGTCGTAGTGGATGCCCTCTTCTGTGAATTTCGTCTTGACCTCGTAGTTGTAGTAAGGCACCAGCACATGGTCGGTGTAGACCGCCGTGTCGTAATCGTAGGCGTAGGTGGGAATGCCATGTTCCATCTCGAAAAAGTCGTAGGTGTTGCGGTCTACATCGGTTTTCGGGGTGGCGGTCAGACCCACCAGAATGGCATCGAAATAATCAAAAATAGCGCGGTATTTTTTGAAAATGCTGCGGTGGCTCTCGTCCACGATGATAAGGTCAAAGTGGGCGGGCGAAAACAGCGGCACGCCGTCCTTGGTCTTGGCGTTGTCGATGGCGTTGAGCATGGTGGGATAGGTGGAAAACACGATGCGCGCGGCCTTATCGTCCTTAGAGGAGCACAGGTTGCACAGCGACTGGTCGGGCAGATACTTTTTGAAGTCGTCCTTTGCCTGCTTGACCAGCGCGGTGCGGTCCGCCAGAAAGAGCACGTTGGTCACATGACCGCCCCGGCTCAGCACATCGGTCAGGCTGGATGCGGTGCGGGTCTTGCCCGTGCCAGTAGCCATGACCAGCAGATTGCGCCGGAAGCCCTGCGCGATGTGGGCGCAGACTGCCCGGATGGCGTTTTTCTGATAGTAGCGGTCGGTGATTTTGTCGTCAATTTCAATGGTGTCCAGCGGCTTTTTCTCGGTGCGGCGGTTCATCAGCTTCTGCAAGTCGTCCTTGCAGAACACCCCGCTCACAGCACGCTGCGGGCCGCTCTGCTCATCCCAGAAATAGGTGGTGTAGCCGTTGGTGGTAAACAGCATCGGACGGCGGCCAAACTTCTGCTCCAGACAGTTTGCATAAAGCTGAGCCTGCTTGCGCCCGATGTTGGGGTCTTTGGTGCTGCGCTTGGCTTCAATGACCGCCAGCGGCAAGCCGTCCTTGCCCATCAGCAGATAGTCTGCATAGCCCTTCTGCCCCAGCACGCCGTTCATGTTGTCCACTTCGTACTCGGTGCGCACATCGGCGTCCGGCCCGGTGAATTTCCAGCCCATGGCCTTGAGGTCGATGTCGATGATCTTCTGCCGCGTTTCGGCCTCGGTCAGGTCGGCGGCGGTAAAACTGCGGCTCTGCTGGTTCTGCTGTTTGCTGGCCGTGTACGCCGCCGAAAGGCTCTCCACCTGCTTGCGCAACGCTTCCAGTTCGGCATCTTTCTGGGTCAGCAGGCTTTCCTGCTCCCGGATCTTCTTTTCGTCCAGCGCCACTTTCTCGCCGGGGATGGCTGTTTCATCAAAGGAGCGCTCCACATAGTCCGTGCCGTAGCAGTAATCCACCCACTGGATGAAGTCGAACAGCCCCCGCAGGCTGAACACTGCATCCGCCGCTGACACACTATGCCCCGTATGTACCGCCAGATTGCCCGCCTTCACGATGCTGGGCAGCACGCTCCACACATTGCGGTCCACCGCGAACCGGAAGCTCGGCTCGTGCAGGAGGGATTGCAGGTTGTCCTTGTAGGGCATCGTGATGGTCTTGTCTGCCGCATACACCCACTTCACCGCCAGCTCCAACGCCTTCCGACACCCCACCGCGCACATCGCCGGGGAGGTGGAGAACACTTTCTCGGCCTCGATGGCAGAATTAGCGAAGAGGGAATATTCGGGGCGGGTGGAGAGATAGGAGAAGTTGGACATAAAATCAGCTCCTTTTTCTATCCTATTTTTCTGAATCCTTATCAAAGATTTCGTTGAACATAGATTGAACTTCTTTATCTGTTGCTATATGTTTTGCAAGTTTCTTCTTAAACACTTCATCCGATTCATTTTCGTCTATTTCTGGAATAGAATCGCCTCGCACCCATCCGACAGCAGGATAATCTCTTATCGAAGCAATCACTGCTGTGATAACTTTTGCTTTTAAGTCTCCAATATCAGAGTAGCCCTTTACAAGTCTTTTGGAGTTCCAAACCCTATTACGAAATGTTATAAATTTCTCTTTTCCTGTATCTGTTTGCTCACATTTTTTGTTAGGAAGTTCTTCAGGATGATCAAAAACAAACGCCATTACCGGAATTTTTTTCTGAAGTGCATAGTTATATTCCTTTTCCGTATAACCAGTACCATCGTCATCCAAAGAACCATAGCGACCGCCAACAATCAAAATATAATAATCACAATCATCAAGCATCTTTTTGATATATTCCATTTGGCTCATGTTACTTGATGGAAATTGTTCCATTCCAACCGGTATGCAATCATTATCAAGAAGGCATTGTATTACGGCAGCTCGTTCTTCCTTCAAATCTTCGTATGTAGAACTGATAAAGACTTGATATTTCTTTTTCATATTTTTATCAATGTCCACTTTTTTCAATACCTCAAAGTCATTAAACTCCTCTATGTACTCTTTAAACACCAGCTTTGTGACTTGTAGTCCATCAGCACATGCTCTAATGTCCAATTCCTTATTTTCCAAATCGGTTATGCTATATATCATTGGACTAAATTTTGTATTTTCAAATTCTGTAATCTCATCACTATCTTTGCCGTATAGTTTTTTCAATATGCGTGTAACTTTTAACTTCCACGCAATAAACTCTGGCGTTTCGATAGTCACCTGATGCGCTATTAGCACATCAATTTCTGTATACAGTATTTTGAATTTTTGTTGGTCAGTCATTTTAGTTTCACCTTTCACTTTTCCAAACTCCGCTATATAGCTTGCTTCCACCAGTCTGCACACTCCACCTGTGGCACTCCATTGTATACATCTCTGCTTCGCCGTTGGAGATGGAATAGGTGATAGGAGCAGGAAGCTAAGAGAAGTTAGATATGGAGAGAGCTCTTATCAGCATCTTTACCTATAACTCACCTTAGCCTCTATTCGCCAGCAAATCTTTATCGTTACCGTTCGAAAGCAATTTATTCATATCTAACACAGCATCTTGTACAGCTTGAGAGGGCTGCTTTCTTAGTTTCATAGCAAAAATATCATGATTAACTTCAATATGTATCCTTCCCTCCAAAGTCTTTCTTTTCTCTTCAGGTACATCGCCATACAGAAAGAGATTTGAGCGAATTTCTTTTACTAATCGATTCCAACGGAACGTGAATCTCGTTCCTACCCTATGCTGTAAAACCACTAAGTGGTGTGACGCACTTCCCTGAAGCCAATCCATCACTAATTTCCACCACTTTTTATCCGTTGCTCCAATGGACATCCCGTAAACACAAATAATATCACTATTTCTAATAAGCCGTGTAGCTTCATTATCAAAATTCATACGAATAATTTGATTTTGCAAAGGCTTAACCAATTCTTCAATTACATCTTCGTTTTCAGCTAATACTTGGCTTTTGATTTGGCTTGCATCATTTACGCCCATAATCATGTCATGCTCTGTAAATCCGTGCACATGAACAATTTCTTTGATATACCCTTTTATGTCCGAGTCATAGCCAGCCTGATGTTTAAGAACTGCAAGGCATTCATTCAGACACATTGTATAGTTAAACGAAACAAAGTTGAACATCACTTTATTTCCGTTTATTACATTTACAAGAGCGTCTTTATCTGCTGGCCTGATATTATAATAGGAAGTTAATGCTTCCTTCAATGTTTTGATTATTAGAGTGCTTTTTGAAGGGTCGAAATTTTCTTCTTCACGTTTAAGATAATCGGAAAACTTTTCGACAAAGTCCTCAAAGACTTCCAAATAATCTTCGCCGTTTTCCACATTAGTGGCATACTCGCCAAAAGCCGCTTCAAAATCCGACCAATTTTCATAATTACCCTGAATCTCTGACTTGAATTTCTTTACAGCCAGTGAATCATTAGAATCTGATTTGCAGTAAACGTTATAGAAATCCGAATACGCAGTTTTTAAGCCTATGCCCAAATCAAAGCCATTTCCAATTAAGAATGTTACGTTCATTTTTTCGCCGCTTTCTATTTTTTCTTTCATTATACCGCACAATCTTATAGCAGTACAACATTTCACCCAAAATATTCCTGCATCAGTGCCTTTTTCATCAGTTCCAGTTTTTCTAGGCTCTGCTGTACGGTCTGCTTCTGCTGGTCTACACGCTCTACAAAGGCGGCAAACTGGTTTTGAAGAGAAAGCGGAGGTACCTGAATTTTCATTTGTCGAATAATTCCGAGATTCAAAATCCCCATTGTTCCGCCATGCGTATTGGCATCCATTGACGCTTTTAAAGCATTCGATTCAAAATAATACTTGAAATAAATTGGGGTCACCTTATTTTTATTAAGTGTTATCTTCATCAAGCGAGGATTTATAATGCCCGCTTCGTAGTTGTCCGGCATTATCAGCGTTTTTCCATAAGTGCCAACTAAGCTGATTAAAATATCGCCTGCCTGTACTGCGCAATTTTTTAGTTCCTTATATTTTTCCTCATCAATATAATAGTCACCAAATGAAGCGTCCCCGCATATAACTTGTTCCTGACCATAAATTTTATAGCCGGATCTAACATAAAATTCTTTCTTTAACGCTGAACCAAACGGACCAGCCTTTAAAGCATTTTTCTCTTGCGCTGTAATATCTTCTATTTTGGAAATAATCCACTTCATAGGATTGTTTATAGGGTCCCCAAACATCTCCACAAATCGGGCTTTGACAAGCTCGTCCAGTTTAGCAAGCTGCTGCTTGCGGAGAGAAATCAAACTCGTTACTTTATCAAGGACTTCTGCAATTTCGCACTGCTTTTCATACGGTGGCAAGTAAAATGGCAGCGCGTCAAAAATGGGCTTGGTCAAATGCTTCATTGTTGCGCCATGTGCATCGGATGCAGCGTTTTCCAGAATCAAACCCACCTGATGTACGAAAAAATCTTTTGAGATTCTTTCTTTATCAAAAACGACCTTGAAAATATGCTGATTTAATACTGCCTTTTCTCCATGCCAAATGTATACGCCAAGACTGGCAGACCATGAAATCAAAACATCTCCATCGTTTACTTCATATTTGGATACGTATTCACCATTATAACGGTTTGCCTGATACGAATTTCCGGTCAAGTCCTGAATCCGAATAATTGGAATACCTTCGTCTGACCAATCTTGTGGTTTGAAGGCATATCCATTTATGTATGTTGCAATATCTCCCAACTTCGCCATCACACCATCTCCTCCAACTCTGCCAGACCCTTGGTGATCTCCATTTCCAGCTCATGCAGGTCAGCAAGGATCTCCGTAGTCGAGGGGTACTCCACCGGCACATACTCGGTCTCTTTGTACTTATTGATGGACAGATCATACCCGTTGGCGGCAATTTCTTCTTTGGGCACAAAGAAGCTCTGCTCGGTGCGCTTGCGGTCAGTTTCGGCGTCGAGGTTATGGAACCGGGCGATAATGTCCGGGATGTCGTTTTCCTTCACCTCGGTGCGCTTGTCGTCCAGCGAGAAGCCGTCGGCTTTCATATCGTAGAACCACACCCTGTCGGTGCCGCCCGCGCCGGTCTTGGTAAACACCAGCACCGCCGTGGACACGCCTGCGTAGGGCTTGAACACGCCGGAGGGCATGGAAATGACCGCCCGCAGCTGATGGTTTTCAATCAGTTCTTTTCGGATGCTCTGGTGCGCCTTGCTGGAACCGAACAGCACGCCGTCCGGCACGATGCAGGCGCAGCGTCCGCCGGTTTTGAGCATCCGCAGGAAGAGTGCAAGGAACAGAAGCTCCGTCTTTTTGGTGTTGGTGACGGCTTTCAGGTCGTCGTTGATGCTCTCGGCATCCACAGTGCCCTTGAACGGCGGGTTCGCAAGGCAAACGGTGTACTTGCTGCAAATGGAGTTCTGCTTCGACACGCTATCCTTGTAGTCGATCTCCGGGTTCGTGATGGAGTGGAGCATCAGGTTCATGGCCGAAATGCGCAGCATGGTGCGGTCTGTGTCAAAGCCGGTGAACATCGGGCCGGCAAAATGCTGCCACTGCTCCGGGGTCATGCTGTCCTCGTAGTGGGCGCGGAGGCACTGCGCACTGGACACCAGAAAGCCCGCCGTGCCGCAGGCGGGGTCGCAGATGAAGTCGTCCGGCGTGGGCTGCACCAGCTCCACCATCATGTCGCGGATGTGCTTGGGCGTGCGGAACTGGCCGTTCTGCCCTGCTGTTGCCAGCTTGCCCAGCATATACTCGTACAGGTCGCCCTGCATATCAAGGTCGGAAATGTCGTGGGTGTAAAGATCTTCCAGCCCGGTGATGATCTTTTGCAGCACCTGCGGCGTGGGAATCAGGAACATGGCATCGTCCATATACCGCGCAAAGGCGGTGTTGCCCTCATCCGGGCGGGTGGGGTCGTCTGCAATCTCCACCAGCTCACCGTTTGCGTCAAAATCCGGCAGACGGCCATACTTCATCTTTTTGATGGCAGGGAACACCCGCTGCTGCATGGTCAGGAAAATTTCGCGAGAGTCCTTGTCCTTGAAGCGGCTCCACCGCATAGATTGTCCTGCTTCGCTGGCCGGGAAGATATGCTCCATCTTTTCGCCCGCCATGTTCTCAAAATCTTCGGTGGCAAGCTCTTTCTCGTCCAGTGACCGGATGAACATGAGATAGGTCAGCTGTTCAATAACGGTCAGCGGATTGGTGATGCCGCCTGCCCAGATGTCTGTCCAGATTTTGTCTACCTTATTTTTAATGGCTCCTGTTACCATGCGTTCCTCCTGAATGTTTGCCAATCGCAAACGCTTTGCATCTTGAATTTTTGGTGATAATACCACAATTTTATTATAGCAGTGTACGATTGCATTTTCAATGTAGAGTGTTTAGCAGAAGTGCTTTCTTCAAAATGGCAAAGTGGATTTTATCTGCTTTGCCGTTTTTCTTTTTGTCCCAAATTGTGAAATTTTCAAAACTGTATTCAAAAAGGGCTCTTAAGATTCACATTGGTGTAAGAAGTTTTCCAAACAAAATTTGAAAATCAGGTTGCCAAACACCCTTTTTAGAATGTTATAGGTATAGGAGGTTGTTTGAAAAAGTGAAAATTTCCTGAATTTTCATAAGCCCCCCGTTTAAAAACACCCTGTTAAGTTTGTATAGGGTGTAGGGACTACTTTCAAAAACAGTCTTACTCGCATTTTTGAAAGCCCTCGACTTCTTACAAAACAACATTGTACCTTGACAACAGCATGATCGGCTGCAAGCCACTATGCTTTTTCGGGGAAGTGCCGCCACGACACGAGCGCACCAAGAAGAAGCCATACGCCGGAGGAAATCGGGCAGGAACAGCTTGCGGGCAGACCGACACCGAAGAAGAACCGGGCAAGCTGGCAGAGAGGACTTCGCAAAGTTTTGTCTGTCAGGTTGTTCGGCGCAAGAGTGCAGAGAGGTGCGGGTCGCCTGCGGCGACCTCAAAAGGCCACTGGCCTTTTGAAGCACCGACCGAGCCGACAGGCGAGACCGGCTCTTTGCGCAGGTCAAGGGCGGCAGCCTTGCCCAGTGGATGTGATGCCCTGCGTCATATCCTACTGGGTATTATCTGGCGCATAGCAGGCGGCAGATTTGCAGCTTCGCTGCACCGCGTTGCCTCTACCCCGCGCACGGCGTTCTCTGCGTGACCCCAGAAAGGAGAGATGGTCGCTGAAACTGACCCGACACAATGGCCGCGCCGGAAAGCACGGCACTTATAACCCAAAGCACAATGACCGCAGTTTTGAAATTGCCAACAGCGAGCATATCGACCCGGAACGTGTCCAGCAAAACATCTATTGGGATTGCTACAACGGCATCCGCTCTGCTCTGCAGCCCAAGAGTGAGGAAATTCTGGCTGACACTTTTGAAGAAGTTGAAAAGCTCTACTACAAACTGCATTACACCAACTTCACCGAAAAGCAGAATGAGCGCAACGCCAAAATCCGGCACACGGAACGAAACCGTTCTCCCGAAGATTTGCTTACCAGCAAGAAAACCTGCCCCGAAGAAAGCATCTATCAGCTTGGAACATTGGAAAGCCACGCTTCCCCGAAAGAGCTTTTTCAAATCGCCACAGAATTTATGGATGAGTTCCACGAGCGTTTTGGCAAGCACGTCCACATTCTGGATTGGGCGTTACATCTGGATGAGGGAACGCCGCACATCCACGAACGTCATGTGTTCGACTGTGAGAACAAGTATGGCGAGATTGCTCCGCAGCAGGAAAAGGCATTGGAAGCACTGGTTTTTGAACTGCCAAAACCAGACAAGCCCCTTGGACGCTACAACAACCGCAAAATCACCTTTGATGCCGCCTGTCGAAAGATGCTGTTCGAGATTGCCAAGCGGCACGGGCTGGAATTGGAGGAAGAAGCGGAATACGGCAACCGCAAATATCTGGAAAAACAGGACTTCATCCTCGCCAAGCAGAAGGAGCAACTTGCCGCCCAGCAAAGCAAGCTGGACGAATTGACCTTGAAAGTTTCGGATATGGAGATCCTGCTGGAAGATGTTTCGGCAGCAGCCTACGACAAGGCGGTGGAGGTCGTGACAGACGTGGTGCGCACCGAGACCCACAAGGAAGATATGCGGATGATCGAGGACACGAAGAAGTGGGTGCTGTCGCCAGAGAGAAAGGCTCCCAAGGTTACACGGGAGTACACTGCCAAACATCTGGACACCGTGCTAGACAAGTTTCTCAAGACCATGCAGACCACCGCCGCCCGCCTGCAGGAGAAGCTACTGAAGCCAGAAGTCCGGCAGAAAGGCAAGGAGCAGGTCAAGGAGAAAGCGCGGGATTCCGTTCTGCAACTGCTGAACCGCTTGCAGGCAGAACAGGCGGACAAACCAATGGCGCAACCCCGTACACAGGAGGGGCACTCGGAAATCTGAACCTCATCGGGAGCGTCCGGGGCAGAAAGCTGGCACTTTCTGCCCCGACACCCGGTTACAAGAAATTAGAGGTCTGCCTATGAATATGAATTGGCCTAATATGACCGAAGATGTGAAATCCAAAGATTATACGAATAAGTTCTTGCAAATGGACTCGATTCCGGTTACAATGAAAGCGTCAGGAGCATCCTGCTCCATGCGAATTTTCTGTCAGAAATCTCAAGCGATTTCTGACGAAACTTCGGATAAATCCCCTGCCATTGAATCTTCTGACCAGACCAAAGCAGCCAAGCACGAACCTCTTGTTTACCGGGTGGAGGAAATCGCCCAGCTTTTGGCGATTTCTCCTCGCGCTGCGTACAACCTGTGCAACACCACAAAAGATTTCCGGGTATTGCGCATCGGCACCAGCATCCGGGTAAACAAGCAGAGCTTCGACAACTGGTTTGCGGCGGTCTGAGGGAGGTAATCTATGGCATCTATCATGAAGCGCGGAGATTCCTACTCCGTCCGTTACAAGTACAAAGACCATTCCGGCAAACCCTGCGAGGGATGGGAAAGTTTCAAGACCAAGAAGGAGGCGCAGGAGCGAAAGATCACGGTCGAGAAAGAACTGCTAGATGGCACCTTCCTCGTCCCCGACACCATGACGGTGGAGGAAATGCTGTACAAATGGATTCCGATCCAGTCCACCAAGCACAAATGGTCCCCCAAGACCTACACCCAGTCCGTAGCGATGGTGCAGAACCTTATCGTGCCGTATATCGGGAAACGGAAGGTACAGGAGCTGCGCACCTACGACATTGAGAAGTTCTATGCCACCCTTGCCAAGACCCCCTGCGGGCAATATGTGCACGGTGTGAAGCAGGACCTGTCCAAGAAGCAGAAGAAGCGGCTGCTGTCCAGCACCTCTATTCACGAAGTCCACACCCTGCTGAAAACCGCCTTTTCCTATGCGGTGGAATGGGACTTGATCCACAAGATTCCCCTGCCCCGTGATGCCCCCAAGGTCAATATCGAGGAACGCACCATCTGGGACGAGAAAACCATGCTGGCAGCCTTGCAGACCATCGAAAACCCCGCCCTGCATCTGGCGGTGCACATGAGCATGATCCTTTCGCTCCGTGAGGGCGAAATTCTCGGCTTGCAGCCGAGTGATCTGAATTTCGATGCCGCCGATGGGCGTGGCGCCATCTCAGTCAGCAAGACCATGCAGCGAGCCAACAAGGACGCTTTGGAAAAGCTCGACCCCAATCAGGTCTACCACACCTTCCCGGACAGGCGTGAGGGCAGCAAGTCCTCTCTCATCCTGAAAAAGCCTAAGACCAAGAAGTCCAACCGTGTCCTGTATATGACCAAACCTCTGAAAGAGGAACTTCAAGCATGGCTTGAAAAGCTCAAACAGGATGAGCAGAACGCCCCGGAGAAGTACAGCAACTGCGGGCAGCTGTTCCGGCTCCCGGACGGCTTGCCCATTGCGCCGGAGCTACTGACAAAATGGTATCGCCTGTGGAGAGCGGAGCGCCCGGAGTTTGAACAGATCGTGTTCCACGGTCTGCGGCACTCCAGTGCCACCTACCAGCTCTTGCAGTCGGATGGTGACTTCAAGTCGGTGCAGGGCAACACAGGCCATGCTACCGCATCTGTCCTGATGGACACCTATGCCCACACGCAGGACAAGCCCCGGCTGGAGCTGACCGAGAAGATCGAAGCAAACTTCTATTCCCAAGACCTGACCCCGGCAGCACCTCAGCCCCGGCAAAATGAAAAGCCGGCGGCAACAAAAATCTCCGGCAATGAGATTCTTGAAGCCATCCGGCTGATGGACGCAGACGAACGCAGAGAATTGACGAGAGCCTTGTTCGCCTAAAATTTCTTCTTTTTATGCAAAGGAAAGCAGGCTGTGCAAACCTTGCGCAGAAAAGCCCCCGATTCGGGCAAATGTGCAAACGGTGTGCAGAAAGTGTGCAGCCGCTTTCTTACATAAAGAAAGAACGTCAAATCTTACGATTTGACGTTCAATATCTGGTGCACCTCCAGGGACTCGAACCCTGGGCCCACTGATTAAGAGAGCAAGCCGCCGGTTCGTCTCAATTTATGGAAGTTTCGAGTCATCGTTATTTTTAATCAAGACAACGTGATTTTTCACCCAGTAATTTCTGCACCCTTTGTCGGATTTTGCAACGAAAAGCACCTTCTGCACGTTTTGAAACCGTGCAAAATCCGTGCAGAAACCGTGCACTTACTCCCCGACAAATAAAATCGCTCTATCCCCCACCGGCTTGACGGCATTGGTTTGAGTGGCCGCACACTAAAAATCAAGTCTTGGAGGATACCACTATGATGAAACTGCTTTCCTGCCGGTACAACGGAAGACCCCCGGCCTGACAAAGCAGACCGGGGGCAAGGAAGTATCTCCGGGAATGTCACATGGTAAACTGGATAGCGCAGAAGGCAGCGTAGATGCACAGCAGAATAATGCCCTGTGCACGGGACAGCTTGCCGCGCTTCAGTGCGGGAAGGGTCATGATCATCATGACAGCCAGCATGACCGGGATCTCCAGCACAAGGCTGGAATTGATGCCGAACAAAGTAGAGCTCTGCGGCACGGTGAAGGGCGCCAGCGTGACGGACATACCGCTGACCAGCACCAGATTGAACACGTTTGCGCCCACGATGTTGCCAAGGGACAAATCGCTGCAGCCCTTGACCAGCGAGGTGATGGCGGTGACCAGCTCCGGCAGCGAGGTGCCCAGTGCCACAACTCCGGCACGCCCAGCGCCTGTGCGATGAGGGTGCCGTTGTCCACCAGCAGGTTTGCGCCCAGTGCAATCAGCACAGCGCCCAGCACCAGCAGCACCAGCGTTTTGGTAAGGGACATCTCTTCCCCTGCATTTTCGGCCTCGGCCTCCGCTTCGGCGGCGGCAGGGGCTTTTTTCATCTGCAATACGTTTGCCACCATGTAGGCCACGAACATGGCCAGCATCACAAAGCCCAGCGGGCGGGTGAATTCGCCCATGGCGTAGGCAGCCACGCAGTAGATGGCGGCTGCGGCAAAGAAGAAGGCTACCGGCACCCGCAGGGTCTTGGGGTCTACCTTGCCCGGACGGACGGCGATGGTGATGGCGGCGATCAGGGCAGAGTTGCAGATGACCGAGCCGATGGCGTTGCCGTAGGCGATCTCACCATGGCCGGACACGGCGGACATGGTGGACACCATGACCTCCGGCAGAGTAGTGCCGATGGACACCACCGTTGCGCCGATAAGCAGCTCCGGCAGGTGGAACCGCCGGGCCAGTGCCGAAGCACCGTCCACGAACCAGTCGCCGCCCTTGATCAGGAACAGCAGACCGACGATAAAAAGCAATACAGGAACCAGCATAATTTTTCTCCTCTGAATTTTCGCGGGGCGTGAACCACAGAACCGGGAACGGATTGCTCCATCCCCGGTTCTGCACAAGATCGGTCAGTTGGCGTTATTTCTGCATGATGTGGATGGCAAAACCGCCGTACTCGCCCTCAAGATACACATTCTTGATGCGGCCGTCCTCAAAATAGGCGGCAGTCTCCATGCGGAAGCGGAAGCCATTTTCCTCCAGCTCCTCCATCGCAGCCTTCAGGTCGGGGGTGCGCATTGCGATGTGGCCGTTCTTGCCCAGAAAGGGGCTCTTCATGCACTCGAAATAGTTACCGGCAAACTCGGACTTCTGTCCGTGGCGGGGCTCCAAGTTGAACAGCTTGCACAGCAGCAGCGCCAGCTGCTCGGCCTCGCCTGCGTTGTCGGTGTTGATGCCGACGTGCTCCAGCTCAAACGTGTTTTTCATTTGGTGTTTCTCCTGTTACTTCATGGGGAAGATCAGCACAGCACCCACCGTCAGCGCCAGCAGACGGATGAAGTACTGCGGAATGGTGAACTTCCAGAACTCGGTGATCTTGTAGTCGCCGGCGCCCATAATCATGGCGGGCATACCGTCAATGGGCAGGAAGTGTCCGCACCAGCCTGAGACCACGATAGCGGCAGCGGCTGCGGTGGGATCCAGACCCAGATTGACGCAGGTGGCAATGGCCATGGGAGCAAAGACGTACACGGTGCCGATGGTGGAACCGGTCAGGGTGGCCAGCACACTGGTCAGGATGCAGAAGGCGAAGATCAGCACGAAGGGGTTGACGTTGGTGCCCAGCATCTTGGCAACAGTCTCGCCGACCAGACTGGTCAGGCCGGTGTTGCCCAGAGCATCGGCAATGCCGATGACGCCTGCGGACATCAGGATGATGGGTGCGCTGATGGAGTTGCGGATCTCGTTGAAGTCCATGACGCCGGAGATCAGGATGACGCCCACGGCCAGACCGGTGATGGCGTAGCCTGCATCACCGATCTTGCTCTGCAGGATCATGCCCACAACGGCGAGCACAAAGCTGAAGTAGGTGATGAGCTCCTGATTCTTGGTTAGAGCGACCTTCTGCTCACCGGCGTGGAGAGCCTCTTCCTTGGCCTCGGCAATGGGGTGGTCCGGCAGGATCTTGTAGGCCAGGATGCACCACACCAGGAAGCCGATGGACAGGCACAGGTTGACCAGAGAGAACTTGACCAGATTGACGTTTGCCGCAACGCCTGCGCTTTCCAGAACGGCGATCACGATGCCGTACTGCAGAGCGGTGTTGAAGGGCAACAGCGGGTGGTTTGCTGCAAAGCCCGCAGGCATCAGAACCCTGGACGGGGGCAGCTGCTTGGAGTAGGGCAGAGTGGACAGCAGGCCGATGACCAGCACATAGTAGGCGGTGGAACCGGTGCCGAACAGGCTGCAGCCCAGCATAACGATGAGGATCAGCAGGACGTAGGCCTTAAAGCCGCCCTTGCTGGCCATGTTGAACATGGTCTGCTTGAACTTGACGATGAAGCTGGTCTTCTGCAGGGCCGCAATGATGGCCATGAAGGATGCCAGCATGACGATGGTGGGGTTTGCGAAACCGCCGAAGGCGGTCTTAATGTCGGTAACGCCGAACACCACCAGCAGCAGCAGCGCCAGCAGCGGGGGTGCACCGAAGGGCAGTTTATCCACCATGATCAGGATGATCATGAGGACAGTCACTGCCAGAGCAATGATCATGGGAAGTGTCATAGAACGTTTCCTCCTTTTTTGTGTCCGCAGTACCTGTTGCGCAAGAGCCCGACCCTTTGCACAATTCCGATGCGGCTTTCTTGATTAAAAGTATATAGTTTTCCGCTGTGCGTCACAATCATTTTGGGGCTCGTTGTGTTCTTTTTTGAAACGTATTCAGAATTTGTTCAATTCTTTTGCCGCAATGTGTCGCTTTTTGAAACATATTGCGGTTAGTTTCGGCTGATTTGTTGCTTTTTGAAACAGGGAACCCTTTCCGTCACGGCTATCGCCGTGCGCCCTCTCAGTCAAAGCCTACGGCTTTGCCAGCTCTCCCAAAGGGAGAGCCAAGAGCACTGCCGAAAACTTCCTCATTGAACCTAATACTTTAGCAACGAGCCTTAGACCTTGGCTCTCCCCTTGGGAGAGCTGGCGCGGGAGCGCCTGAGAGGGCGTGCAAGGCTAACGGGTGCTGCCCCTCATCTGGCACGGAAGCGCCTGAGAGGGTTCGCTCCCTGAGGGAGTTCGTCTCCAAAACCAGAAAAAGCCGCCGCACCGTACGGGGTGCAGCGGCTCTCTCTGGAAGAAAATGAAGAATTGGTTAGGATGGGGATAACTTAGTTGGCGCGGCCGGTCATTTTGACCGCATATTTGATGGCATTGACAAGGCTCAGCTCGTTGCCGTTGCCCTTACCGGCGTGGTAGAAGTCGGTGCCATGATCCACGCTGGCGCGGATGATGGGCAGACCCAGCGTGACGTTGACGCCCTCCACGGCCTTCCACTCCTGCTTTTCGCGGTCGTAGACAAAGCCCACGGTCTTGAGGGGGATATGACCCTGATCGTGGTACATACACACCACAATGTCGTACCAGCCGCCGATGGCCTGCGAGAACACGCTGTCCGGCGGGCAGGGGCCCACGACGCCGGTAATGCCCTCGGCCTTGGCAGCCTCAATGGCGGGGGTGATCTCCTCGATCTCCTCCCGGCCGAACAGGCCGTTCTCACCGCAGTGGGGGTTCAGACCTGCCACAGCGATGCGGGGGTTCTCGATGCCCATATCCTTGCAGGCCTTGTTGGCGATCTCGATGACCTCCAGCACGCGATCCTTCTTGACCCGGTCGCAGGCCTCCCGCAGGGAAACGTGGGTGGAAACGTGCACCACGCGCAGGTCACGATGAGCCAGCATCATGGTGTACTTTTTGGTGTGGGTGTAGGTAGCGTAGATCTCGGTGTGGCCGTCAAAGTGGGTGTAGCCGTCCGACTTTTCGCCGTGGTAGTACTCCAGTGCCTTGTTCATGGCTTCCTTGTTCAGGGCGTTGGTACAGGTGGCATCCACCTCACCGGCCATGGCCAGCTCAATGACCTTTTTCACGCACTGGAAGGCTGCGTTGCCGCCCTCCACGCTGACCTTTGCTATCTCGAACTTGCTGATGTCCTCGATCAGATCCAGATGTAGCACGTCGATGGTGCCGGGGGTGAACAGGGCATCCGACACCTTCTCGCAGCGGTGGATGACGATGTCCTCGCGGCCAACGAACTTCTTGGCCTGCTCCATCACCTTCACATCGCCCACCACAATGGGGCGGCAGTAGCTGTACTGCTCCGGGTCAGCCAGAGCCTTGATGGTGATCTCCGGGCCGGAACCGGCGGGATCGCCCATGGTAATACCGACAATGGGTTTATTCATAGCAGCCTTCTCCTTGCTTCAGCGCGTTTCAGTGCAGACCCTTGGCCTCGTTCTCTGCCAGAACCTTCTTGATGGCCTCCATGCCCTCTTCCGGCACATAGTTGAAGGGTGCGCGGCACTTGCCAACGGGGTGACCCTGCAGGGCAACGGCGGTCTTGATGATGGTGTTGGGGTTGCCGTACTTGAAGGTCTGCTGCAGGATGGCAATGGCGTCCTGTGCAGCCTGTGCGCCCTCCAGATCCCCGGCCTTGAAGCAATCGTAGATCTTGGCAACGGTCTCCGGCCAGATGTTGGCACGGCCTGCAATGCCGCCTGCGCCGCCCTCTTTCAGGCAGGTCAGGATGGCACCGTCGTTACCGGCCAGAATAGCAACTTCCTTATCCAGCTCGCGGGTCAGGCGGATGTAGGCCTTCAGGTTCTCGATATCGCCGCTGGAATCCTTTGCGCCTACGATGTTCTCCACGTCACGGCACAGTGCCTGCACGGTCTCGGGCAGCAGCTTGTTGCCGGTGCGGGCGGGGATGTTGTACAGGATGATGGGCAGGTTCACGGCCTTTGCCACGGCGGTGTAGTGGTCGTACAGCTCCTTCTGGGAGGCCAGTGCAAAGCTGGGGGTGATGATGGACAGTGCGTCTGCGCCCAGCTCCTCGGCACGCTTGCTCAGGCGGATGGTCTCGGCGGTGGTGATGCAGCCGGTGCCTGCGTAGACCGGTACGCGGCCCTTTACCTGATCGATGACAGTGGCAAGGATCTCTTCCTTCTCCTGGAAGGACAGGGCGTAGGCTTCGCCGTTGGTGCCCATGGGGAAGATGCCGTGCACGCCGCCTGCCAGCAGGCGCTCCACCTGCTCGCGCAGAGCCTGATGGTTGACCGTCTGCTCAGGGTCGTTGTTCATGGGGGTGATTACGGGAGGGATGATGCCCTTGATATCGCTGGTCTTCATAAGTCTTTACTCCTTTTCTGTTACATGATTTCCTGATACAGCTTGCGTGCGTCGTCGGCGGTAACGGGGCGCATATTGTTCACCAGCAGGCGCTGTACCTGCATACCGGCGTTGACCAGACCTTCCAGATCCTCGGCAGGCACGCCGAACTCCTTGAGGCTGGTGGGGATATCCAGATGCTTGACGATGTGCTCCAGACGGGCGATCATCCATGCAGTCTTTTCCTCCACGGTGGTGCAGGTCTTTTCCTCGTGGCAGCAGCGGTCATAGGCGGCAGCCAGACGCTCGCGCACGGCGGGGTGCTCGCTGTTGAAGCGCATGACCGGTGCCAGCAGGATGGCGTTGGACACGCCGTGTGCAATGTGGTACTTGCCGCCCAGCGGGTAGCTCAGTGCGTGCACAGCGGTGGTGCCGGAAGCGGTGATGGCCAGACCGCCGTAGTAGGCTGCGATCTGCATCCGGTTCTTCTCTGCCATGGCCTCGGGGTCATCGCAGGCTTTTTCGATGTTGTTCAGGATCAGGTCAAGGCCTTCCAGTGCGTACAGATCGCTGAAGGGGTTGGCCTTGTTGCTGGTAACGCACTCGATGCAGTGTGCCAGCGCATCCACGCCGGTAGCGGCTGCGATCTTGCGGGGCAGGTTCTTGATCATGCGGGCGTCCAGAATGACGTAGTCCGCGATCATGTTCTCGTTGACGATGCCCACCTTCAGTTCCTTCTCCGGCACAGCCACGATGGCGTTGGGGGTGACCTCGGCGCCGGTACCGGCGGTGGTGGGGATCAGCACGATGGGCACGCACTTCTGTGCCATGCCGGGGTTATCCAGCAGCTCCTTCACGCCGTAGGCGTCGGTCACCAGCACGCTTGCCAGCTTGGCTGCGTCCATGACGGAGCCGCCGCCGC
>OBLF01000772.1_pt1 | contig 31718 bp, 34 predicted proteins | sample 1519231 | NCBI WGS metagenome assembly OBLF01 (sample SAMEA2602895, study PRJEB22501) | metagenome | reverse complement strand
TACTAATAAAATCAAAGAAACGATAGCGGTTATTGATCCTGCTATCGCTCCCCATTCCCCTAAATTAATCATATTGCAACTCCTTGTATCAAAACTAAAAGCACATCAATTAAGATGCACTCTCTTCATTGTTAATAATTTTTTCTGCTTCTTCGTCTGTAATGCATAGCGGAACGAACTGTAGAACTTGATCGTCAGTAAAACAGCCCCAGTCAAACATCATTTTCACATCGCTAAAACTAAACATACTACTCGCCTCCTTCTGGATTTAATTGCTCTTTAATTTCTGCAATATCCTTGCTGTTTTGAATCGAAGCAAGCATCATTTTTGAATTGATTTGTGCTAAACTATCAGCTTTTTCTTTTAATGCAGTGTTTTCCTGTTTAATTGCTACATCGTTTAGCATGAGTTTGGCATTGAGCTGTTTTAGATTGCCGTTTTCATGTTCCAGAGCTTCATACACTGCTTCAAGATTATTTAGCTTATTGTGATCCAATACATTCGTCAAAACAATCCATCGGTTTTCTTGCGGATCAAATAATTGATCATTAATTGTTAAAGGCTCCCCATCTGAACGAATTCCTTCTAATAGTGGGACATCAGTAAACGGGACAGTCATAACCATATCATCTAACACTTTTCCGGCATATTCCCCACCAGGCTTGCCATACTTCCAAATATCTTTCATTTATTTCACTCCTTTATTTTTTTGTTTGCGTGTACCGTAAAGGACTAATGGAACAATAAGTACCATCTGAATCGCCAGGTATGAATACAAAAGTTGGCGTTGTGGTTACAGCTAGCCGACCACCGACACCTGTACTTGTTGCGCCGTAACCAAAGGCGGTTCGGTCAGGTTTCAACTCATTTGGTATATTTGTAGCTTGATTAGCACGTCCGAATGGATAATAACTTGTATCCTTTGTAAATTTTGTCCCTCCGGTCAGTTGGAACTCACCTCTAAACTCAATTTCATTATCACCATTTGCTTGATACGTGATTTTATATTGAGGTGGATTATTCTCAGCTACTTCGAAACCGTCCACAAGTGTAAGAGCAAGCCAACCTGTACTTTCTGCAACTGTCGCAACTTCTTCACCTGCAATCTGCAACCCATCCTCAAAGTTTTTTAAACCTTCAACTGACTGTGGCTCGGTCAAACTAACCGTATTATTCAAGCCTTTTTCAGCATATTCAGGCGTGATGTCCCAACTGTAATCATTGGGATTGTTGCTGTCTTTCAATCCTTCACCACAGTATTTATATTCACTAATATTTGGGGTTCGTGTGTCGCCTTTTTCTAGTTTTATCCATTCTACTTTACATTGACCTAAACTTGTATTTGGCACTTGATAAACATATAGTCTCCCAGTTATATCAGTGGCGCTTCTAGTTGCTTTAAATGTCAATTGCCACTCATCAACAAGACCTTCAACTGGTTTCATATCAAAAAGATTCACAGTAGAACCATTAGTTTCATATTGTACAAAACAACGGAATGTCTGCGTTGCCGGTTTAGTTCCTTTAAGTGTAATAGTATAGGTCTGGTCTTTAAGTAACTTTTCGCTTGGTGTTTTAGTTAGAAGCAAATATGAGCTACTTGTAATGCCAGTTGGATCAAGTAAATTTTTACCTAGTGTTTTTTTACTCAAATAATATGGCGCATCGAGTAAATTTGGCTGGTAAGGAGTTGCCGTATCACTTGTTGACGTTACTTTCTCAATCTTAATATCATAACCAATGTAGAGTTTGCCGACTTGTCCTTTAGTCGAGTAAACCTAAAAATAAGTAAATTCTCCGTCTGACACGTTTTCAGGTACAGTAAATGTCTCTTTAATGAACCCCCATTTTCCCCTACAACTATTATCTGGATATAAATAAGTGACACGTGTCACAACGTTATTAGCTGATACACAATACGGATAGATAGGCGAAGAGCCGTAATTTGTGGAGAAATCCTCACTAATCATTATAGGCACAGTTACGATATAAGTAGAGCCTTTTTCTAACCGTCCTACAGATGGAATATATACGCTTCTACTTACATCGTTTGCTGACGGATCGCTAAAGTCAAGTACAAAATGCGAACCGCCGTCTTTAACATAAGCAGGAGGTTCTGTAATCTCTGAAGCATTTTTACTTAGTTTTGAAAAATCTAAATTTAGGAATAAGTTAGGTCTTCCCGAATAATCATAGTCCCCGAAGTCAATGCTGTTACTGTACATCTTTTTCAGCTTGCCGAGGTCGCCGATTTGCTGATTGGTTTGATCAATACGATCATTCGCTTTATCAATATTAGTATTGAGAGTTGCGACATCTTGATTAGATTTCGTGATTTTGTCGTTTGTGTCTTTTACTTTCGCATCAATCTGCGTTTCGGATTCCGCAATTTTCTTTTCAATCTCTAGCTTTCCATCAGCTAGAATTTTTTCGATTTTATCGATTGTCTGGCTAAACCCATTGAAATAATAATCTTCCAGCTCTGGCGTACTATCATCAATTGGACTGCGTTTGATATAAAAAGTAAAACGACCAGCTGTATCTAACGAGCGGTCGTTTGGAAAATCAATATATACGCTACCTTCTACTTTACCGACATATCCTAAAATATTATCTTCTAATACGATAAATACAATACCATTCACAGGATCTTCTACCGTAGCTAGATAGTCATGTTTACCATAACCACCTTCTGCCGTTGCAGATTTGAACATCAAGCGAATCGGAACAGTTGTCCCTTCGGGTAAGCTTTGAGGGATGCCGTTTTTCCGAACTAACTTCATTCGAAGCTTAGCTGTTCCTCGATCATGCGACCAAAAAACAACATTCGTCCTGTTTGGACTAGTGGCTTCTGCTTGAATCACAATGATCGATTCATTCATTTTATAAACCATTAACTTAACACCTGCCCATTATTGATAATCAAACCTCTGCCAATAATTTTATTTTCAGTTGTCGCAAATCCTGCAACTGGCTTGGCATATCTAGCAGTTGCTGCATCAACGTACACCCCAATGTTATTGCCTGAACCCGCCGTCTCCATATATATATGTATGGTTGAGACTAATAGATACTGTAAAAAACGTTGATAAATCAACGTTTTTTTATTTTGGCTTAATAAAAGACTTAATATTTTTGCATTGTTTTTGCCTAATATTTAGCATAGGTATATGCCAAATTACAGTATAAGGATTGTGTATATAATGAAAAAATTCTACTTATCAGTTTATCAAGCTTATTTTTACTTACTGCTTGTGGAAATTCCTAGTCAAAGAGTATATCTTCAGATATCCACATTTCGAGTAGTATCGATCAACAATTTCTAGAAATAAGAAAAATTCTTCTGGAGAAACTTCTGAAACTTCCGATATAAAAGTTTCTTCCACTAAAAAATACAGGTTAGAGAAACTAACAGCACATCTTCATCATTTCAAGTAAACTCTAAGTCAACTTCTTTGTCTTCTTCAACAAATAACTATGATAGTTCTACGTTTACTCCTGATCAGGCACAAGCTTTACAAATACTTTACGGATAATAAACCTGGTCTAAATGATTATGATATCAGTTTTGCATTTTTTAAAATGATTTGCTCGGGCTATCTTCTTAAGGCAACTAGTAGATCCATTCGACAACTGGACGGCTCTGGTACTATAGATTTTTATCGAGTTTCTTCACAAGGTATTGTTACAGAAACAGATTCTCTAGGCGAACCTTTTTAATAAATCAAAAATCATAAAAAAACAACGCCAACTAAATAAAGTGCCTTCAAAAGCTTGGACTCCTCGCTTTTGAAGGCACTTTATTTAAAATCTTTATGAAACTAAAGTATGTTCATATTTATTGCTGTAATTATATAGATATTCTGTCGTTTCCAACTCATAAACGTGAGTGTATTTTGCCACTACTTTTCCGCATTTTTCTAATATTTCATTGCGATCGACGTCATGATATTCGTCTACGCAGATCACAACACAATTTTCTAATTTACTGATTACTTCTCCAACCACTTTTTGTTTCAAGCCAATAGGTTGGCAAATATATTTTTTTCCTAAAATGATAGTTTCGTTATTCATATTTCATCCACCCTTAATGTGTTTTTCATTATTTAAAATGATAATACCATTAAAATATGATTATGAAAACCAATAACACTTGTGATTTTATAAAAAATAAAAAAACCGAAAAACAGATATGCCCACTGTCTTTCCGGCTCTTTTTATTCTTGATTTCTCTTCTTTTTTGTTTCAATAATCGATTTTAGTTATTAATAAATGAAAAGGCATTTATATTAAAATTTGCTAATAAAAGATCTACATATTTTTCTAGAAATGCTTGATCGATTTCATCGTACCCTTTCGTTACTCCGCAATCGATATCTAAAACACCGATTAAATGACCCTCTTTTACCATTGGTACAACGATTTCTGATTGTGCGGCTGAATCACAGGAAATATAGTTTTCATGTTTTTTGACATCGTCAACGATCAATGTCGCTTGTTTTTCAGCTGACTCTCCACAAACTCCTTTTCCCATCTTGATACGTGTGCAGGAAACTCGCCCTTGGAACGGTCCTAAAATCAATTCATTACCATCAAATAAATAGTATCCTGCAAAGACGGTCTCAGGTAATGTTTCATTCAACAATGCAGATGAATTTGCTAAATTTGCTAACCAGTTATCTTCTGCTTCTAATAATCCTTGTTGCTGTAATAATAGAATTTCGTATGCATCTTTTTTCTGTTTTTCTGTCCACATGATAAAAACCGCTCCTTTTTGATCTATGGAGAAGATTATAGCTCAGTTTTTTAGTAAACGCTAGGTTTCCTCCTCAAAAAAACGAGATACGTCAGGTTGATCACCTTGAACGCATCTCGCTGTCTTTTTCTATTCTGCTTGTTGGATTTCTGCTGCTAAATCAGCATAATCAATCGTTTCATGAACAAAAGTCGGATCATCAACTGGAAAGTGCTGTACAAGGGACGAGATGCGGCTGATTTCCACATTTCCTTCAGTTACTTCAAAATCCATTACATGTCCACCAAATGTATGTGTATCATCGATAAAATGCAGATGAAATCCCGCTGCAGCAACTCCTTGGAATAATTCAGGCGTAAAGAACCCAACTAATGTTCCATGAATGTTGCTTTGTTGGAATTCTGGTTGAGACTCTGAAATTTTTGCTAGTCTTCGATAAGGCTTTTCTTGTTTCGGCATGATACGGATATGCATGTTTTTGAATAATCCAGTTATCTTCACTGCTAAAAATAGATTTTCCCCATCTTCTTTTACTAAGATGTCTTTTTTCAATTGTTCTCCATCTGCAGATTCTGAAACAGAAAAACTAGTATCTGGCGTAAAATCTGTAATTGCTGCATAGGGGGTAAGTTCACTTCCATCTAATTGGACAACTGAGCCATCTGATCTTCCTTGATAAGCTACGCCATCTAAAAAGATGACTTCACCATCAAGTCCATGCAATGTTCCCAATCCCAGAGTTCCTTTTTCCAATATATGAGCAATCGTTTCTGTTCCATCCATCAAGCCGGCCATCAAAGCTCCTAATGTCCCGTGCTGGTATAAGATTTTTTCAGTCATGTCGCCACTTCCTTAATAGAATTGATCTGGTAAGATTGTTTCTCCCAATTTCTCATTATCACGGTAATCGATCGGAATATCAATAATTACGGGTCCTTCTGTCGCAAAACCTTCTTCTAAAGCTTTTTCTAATTCCTCTACACTTGTAGCTCGGATCCCTTTAGCACCAAAAGCTTCTGCATATTTCACAAAATCAACTGGACCAAAGTCTACACCTGACGCCCGTTGATATTTCATTTTTTCTTGAAACTCTACCATATTGTAGCGTCCATCATTCCAAATCAAATGAACGATATTCAATTTTTTACGTACGGCCGTTTCTAAATCTTGGGCAGAGAATAAAAATCCGCCATCTCCGGAAACTGATACGATTTGTGTATTTGGACGTACCAGTGCAGCAGAAATTGCCCATGGTAATGCTACACCAAGCGTTTGCATACCATTACTGAATAACAGATGTCGGGGTTCATAACTTCTAAAGTGGCGTGCCATCCAAATATAATGACTCCCTACATCTACAGTAACGGTCATATCATCTGTTACTTTTGATTGAAGTGTGTTGATGACTTCTAAAGGATGCAAAATACCTGCTTCTCCTTTTGATTGGACAATATCCCGCTCCGTTAGTTTTGCTTGAAGAGAAGCTAAATATTCTTTCGCATCTTCTGACACTTGTTGAGGCTCTAATGAACCTGTCAATAAATCAAGAGTAGCTGAGATATCGCCAATCAACTCTCTTTCAGGCTGCATAAACGGATCGATTTCAGCTGGTGCTTCATCGATCACAATGATCCGCGCATCTTTTTCTGCGTTCCAGTTTCTTGCTTCATATTCGATTGGATCATAGCCAATTGCGATGACTAGGTCGCTTCGTTTCAAAAGCATATCGCCTGGTTGGTTTCTAAACAATCCCACACGACCAAAGAAATGCGCTTCTAATTCACGTGAGATCACTCCTGCTGCTTGGAATGTCTCTACAACAGGCAATGCTGTCTTTTCAACTAATTGTCGGATAGCTAATGTTTCTTTTTCGCTTGATCCCCGCATACCTACTAATAATACCGGTAGTTTTGCTTCCCTGATGCGTTCGGCTAAGTAACGGATATCATCTGCAGAAGCAGAACCTAATTTAGGATCACTCAATGGCTTGATGATATTACCTTGAACTGGCGCATCCACTACGTCTTGAGGAATACTGATAAAACTCGCTCCTTTTTTTGAGCTCTTAGCCATACGATAAGCATTGGCAATCACTTCTGAAATTGTTTCCGGATCTTGGATTTCTGCACTGTATTTTGTGATTGGCTGGAACAGCGCTGCATTATCCATGCTTTGATGGGTCAACTTCAATAGATCGCTTCGTTTTACTTGTCCGGCAATTGCTAAAACTGGGTCTCCTTCTGCTGTCGCTGTTACCAAACCTGTAGCTAAGTTACTAGCACCTGGACCACTTGTTGCGATAACAACCCCGGGTTCTCCTGTGATACGTCCGATTGCTTGTGCCATAAATGCAGCATTTTGTTCGTGACGAGTTACGATTAATTCAGGACCATGATCCTCTAATTCATTAAATACACCATCGATTTTTGCGCCTGGTATACCGAATACATAATCAACGTGATGATTGATCAAACTTTCTACTACAGATTTCGAACCTTGTTTCATTTTTTCAGCCATTGAACATCGTCCTTTTTATGCTTTATTTTAATTATTAGTTAGAAATAATCACAAACAAGTGATACAGTTTCTAAACCTGTTTCATTCAGAAGTATAGCACGTTTTATTTCATTTGTTTAGCCATATGTTTCAAAAAATGAAAAAGAATGACAGATTTTACATAAAAAACTGTCATTCTTGGTTGAAAGTTTCAACCAATTTCACAAGATGACAAAAAAAATTCAAGTATGCGACATTGGTTCTACGCCGCATACTTGAATTTTTTTCAATTAGTATACATCAAAACTTCTAATTTTCATTTCCCATCAACTGATACGCTCGACCATCCGAACTTCTTTTGAAAAAACCGAATGTGATTAGGTAACGCCTTTGTTCGACATAATCAGCACTAGAAAATACGTCCATCAATATCGAATTGACTTCTGTTTCTGTATAGATTACTCCATGTTCGAATCGTTTCAAGACTTCTTTCAGCAGGATGTATTTCTTTTTTGTTGCGCTTGGTACTTGTTTTACTTTTCCATCCTTCATAAATGTCTCCAAAACTTTCATTTTCTCTTGCTCCGTATAAGTATAAATCATCTTCTTTCTCCTTTTGATTCTAAGAATACTCCATTTATGTTAGAATATTCTGGATTTTTTAAAGCGGTTACTCTCAAGAAAGATATTATCACATGGCTCTTTTTTTTACTAATATTTGTCGGAAGACTCATCCTAATAAGTTATTCGCCCAGTCGAGTAATTAAAAAATACTGAATCAAGAATATTGCATTACATGATAAGAACAAAAAAAGAACCCTTGAATACCAAGGGTTCTTTCTCTGTCTGATAACAATGATTAACGACGGATTTCTTTGATACTTGTGAAAAGTCGTTAAAGTATTGATATAAAAAGATTTTTATTACCTCTGACTACACTTTGACTAGTTTATGAAAAATTGGCTCTTTAAGAATCCTATAATACCAGCGTTTTCACCGTATTTTAGTCTTCCAAAGAACGAAATGCAAGTAATGGTTTTACCTTTTCATTATTAGTCAAATGACGGTAGATTTTTGAAGTCGTTTTGTCCGTATGACCTAATCGATCCTTCAAGACATCCCAACTACAATACTCGGCTACTAGACTAGCCATTGTGTGGCGAGCTAAGTGAGTATGGAATGACTTTCCAATCCCTGACCGCTCCACGCACCGCTTAACGTGATCATTTACATATTCCCTGCGATAAGGCACCCCACGTTTACTAGCATCGAGATAAACAAATAAATAAGTCTCATCCACAATAAAGCGATGATGCCCTCTCATCTCAGCTAAAGCACGAATCAATTGCTTTAGCTTTTCCATCGCCAATGGTGTTACCGGCACTCGTCTAGCAGAACTAACTGTCTTAGTAGTTTCAATATGAAAATCTTTACTCTTTCCTTTAACCGCTGTCTGTTTATAGAAGAGAATTTCATTTCTTTGAAAATCAATATCTTCTGGTTGTAAAGCAAGTGCCTCACTAACACGGCAGCCTGTATAGAATAGAACATGAAAGAGAACTGACATAGGTAATTCTTCATGGACAATCCCATAGTTCAAGAACGTCCTCAACTCATCTACCGTCAAAAACTTATCTTCCACATTATTGACAGCTTCTTTCAAATCCCGAACGGTTACTTGATACTTAGGTATTCTGACTGTCTTCATTGGATTTTCACTTACTAACTGCTTTTTGAGACAGTACTTGAAAACCATGTTTAGGACTTGAATCAGAGATTGTAGACTATTTTTAGCATAGCCTAGGTCTGTACCGTTGAGGCCTCGTTCCTTCAAGTTGAAAACCAACTCTTGTAGTTCATCTGATGATAAATCACAGAGTCGTTTATTGCCAATCCAACGATTGATGATAGTCAGTTGTTCTGCTCGCTTATCATAGGTCGATTCTTTTTGTTCATTTAAGGACCGGTAATATTGAAACCATTTTTCACCTACAACGCTAAACTTGTCGTTGCTTGCAACAATCCTTTTCTTGTGTCGTTGCTCCTTTTCCATTTCCAGATAAGCAAGTTGTGCTTCCTGTTTTGAATTGAAACCACGTCTTGTTGTTCGAAATGCTTGAAAATACCAAGTGACTCTGCCAGTAGAACTAATTTGTTTTTTAAAACGATCTTTTGTTTTCATTTATTGATTCCTCCTATTTCGAAGGAACCCAACAAGCGAAAAATCTTTGGAAATCTTTCTATCTATGCTTCCATTGTACCGCATCTTAATAAAAAGATGTAACCTAAAAAGATCGAAGTAGTCGCATTTGTTCACGAAAGCCATCTGCATCACTCTTCCTCATCCATTCTAAAACATCGTCTCGCAGGTAGTGTCCTCGAATTCCATACCAACAAGTCGGAAAATCGCCAAGTTTGACCAAGCGATTTAACGTACTATCACTGATTTGAAAAAGACGTTTCAAATCAGTATTAGTAAGTACTAGTGGTAGTTGCGCCATAGCAAGTAGCCTATCTGTGTATTCTTTGTCAAGGGCAGCTTTAAATTGTAGGTTTTGGGCAGTATAAAAATGTAGGTTTTCGGCAATAGTAATTGTCGGCAAACGACACTTTAAATCTTGTCTCTCATACGATAAGACTTGCCTGTGATCTTGAACACCTTGACGTGATGTACTAAGCGGTCAAGAATGGCAGCGGCGATCTCAGGACTTTGGAACAACTCGCCCCAACGAGATAAGACAATGTTCGTCGTAATGATCGTAGAGCGGTTTTCATAACGCATGGCAAGAAGTTGAAAGAATAAATCAGCTTCTTGTTTTTGAATTGGCAGATAGCCAATCTCATCAATAATCAAGACGTCATAGCGAGCGTAGCGGTTGAGGACACGTTCTAGGGTACCTTTTTCATAGGCTGTTCGCAGACGCAAAAGCAGCTCATGACAGGTGATGAATAGTGTCCGATAGCCTTGACGACAAGCTTCAATTCCCAATGCAATCGTCAGGTGCGTCTTGCCCACACCAGGACTGCCGATAAAGACCAAGTTCTCATGCTTTTCCACAAAGCCCATGTGCTTTAAGTCTAGTACTTCACGCTTATTGATACTTGGCTGGAAGGCAAAATCAAACTCTTCCAGGCTGGTTCGCTTGGGAAAGCGGGCGCGCGCCACCACACGATTCATTTTTTGCTTATTTTGATGATCAACTTCTCTGCGCGTCAGTTCGAGAAGGGCTTCCGTTAAAGAAAGCTCCTCTCGATTGGCCACTTCGATGTAGTTAGGAACATATTCCCGCATATGATTCAAACCAAGAGTCTCTAAATTGGTCATCAGTTCTTGGTAATGGCTATTCTTCATCGGCGACCTCCACCAGATCATATTGCTTGAGACTTTCACGAGTATACGCTCTTATTTCATCATCTTCTTTGTGACTCATGACATCGGATTTCAAGATTTGGAAATAGTCCTCTTCGTGGTAGTTCAGTTGTTTTGTCGTGAGTGGATGCGACCGGATCAATTCTCCGTTATAATAGATTTGTACTTGGTCTTCTTTATCGGAGAGTTCGATTTCGACTTCTTTACCGATATACCGAGGCGCCACAGAGTATCTGCATTTACGGAAAATGACCACCTGCTCACCTTCTACGACTTCCCGGCCGCAATCCGGCGGAGCCTCTACTCCACCAACCTGATTGAGTCCTTCAATAAGCAGGTCAAGAAGTACAGCCGGCGCAAGGAACAGTTCCAGAACGAGGAGTCCATGGACCGCTTCCTGGTCTCCCTCTTCGAAAACTACAACCAGAAGTTCCTGGATCGCAGCCATCGCGGGTTCCAGCAGGCGGAAGGAGAACTGCTCGGGCTGTTCGAGAAACTGGCGAATAATTAGAAAAATTTCTGCAGCAGGGAATTTCATTTACACAAAATTATTGACGCTCCCCATGGCTTTTCAGCCTATGATAATCTTCTAGAAATGAATCTAAAAAACTTCCATAGAATGAAAATTGGAAAGAGGAAGGCACTACTAGCGACTGGCATCAAAGGCCAGGATTTTTTCAATTAGTTTGGTTTCCAAGTTTCTACGCAAAAACTCATCAATATAAACAGACGATGTAGAATCAACTTCATAGTTATTTCGCAATGAAAGTCTGATAATATACTTCTGATAGTGATGAAGAACCTCTGTGATTGCCACTGGCTCCCCAGAAACTGCCGAAACAATTGTCTCTACTTTTAATGAAGAAATAGCCTTGTTAGTGTCATTATTCATGGCTATTTTCCTCCAAATACTTCCTTAACTCTTCTTCAGCTTTCCTTCGTTGGTACCACACACCGCCAACACTCATCCCAATTATTTCCCCTATTTCACGATCGTTGAATCCAGCAAAATAATAAAGTAAGATAATTTTTCGTTTAGGTTCGCAGAGTTGGTGAATTGCTTCTGCTACATCGAGATTTGCGACTAATAGTTCCATACCTAGAGCTAGAAAAACCTCACTATTCTCCATGGAAGTATCGTTGATTTGAAAAGATGCTAGAGCTGATTCTGGTAATTCAGTTAATGAAATTTGCCGTTCTCGGAGTCTGGCATATTGCTTTTTGATATTCCGTGCTTCATTGCGAATGACTGTTTTACAAAAGCTATCAAAGATTTGTACAACGCGGAAATCCAATAAATCTTTCATATTCTTTCCTCCTCATGTTCAAACAAAGATTTTGTAACTCATTGCTTTCCCCTTTCCACTACTAATACAATTTGGGCAGGTCTATTTTTCGAAGAATCGGAATTTTTTTCAAAAAAATAGCGCACAGACAAATTTGTCTATACGCTTCAAAAAAAAATCATAATGAACATTAGTTTAGTTAGCAACAATAAATAGATTTTTTAAAAATTATCTAATGAATGTTCCCTCATTTCCCTTATTATTTTTTACAATATAATTATTCTTAACTTTATCCTGTAGAAGTTTCTAGGAGGTGTGCTTAATAAATTACTTCCATATCATTTTGTTCCTTAATGAAATTAATTTTCTGTCCTAATCTCTCCACTCACAAAAATATCATCATGATATAGTGAAATAATTGACACATTTTAATTCCCAACTATTTTATAACACCAACGCTATATAATAGACAATTTCATTACTGACTCTTTATCTAGTGGATTCATATACTTCTATACTTACTTTTTTTTATACTTTGCTTTAAGACTGGAAAATAACAACATATAGATAAGACTACAGCAAATGCTCCATAAATAATAAATCCCATCCACAATGACTTTATGATAATTATGCCTTTTAGGTAAGTGACTATACTGACAACAATAAAAATTACTGTAATCGAATATAAAATTTGCTGAAAAATATTCTTGGTAGAGATAATATTTCTAAGTAGTTTTAAAATCGTTAGTAAATAAGAAACTGTGGATATGATAAAAGAATATGCTGCACCTCTAGCACCAAAAAGTTTGATAAAAATTAGAGAAGACATTATCAATACAAAAGTGGAAACATATGTTGCTTTTCTATACTCTGAATCTTTCGACATAGATAATAATAAACCCTTCCCTAAAATATAACTAAGTGAAGTGCAAATTAATGATAAAGATGAAACCTTCATGATAAAAATTACTGGGTCATATCCACTACCAAAGAATATCGGAACAAAAAATTCTGCTACAGAAAATACCCCACAAATAAAAGTAGTCGCCACAAAAACTCCAATACTCGTTATTTTTTTAACTAATTTTAAGGCTTCTGGAATCTCTCCTTGTGAAACAAGGTATGTTATTCTAGGCATAATTGCAGTTGTAACAGATTGCAAGATACCATTTAACATTGTCACAATTTTCAAGCCCTGATCATACAATCCAGCTTGAGTATAATTAATTAAATTAGCAAGTAATAGTCTAGGGATAACATTTTTTACCGAATCAACAGTTTGAGGTATAAGTAACCCGAAGCTTTCGAAAAAAAAAGTTTTTTTTATCGATGCCTTCTTGAATTTTTTAAATGACACGTATTTTTTTAATTGTAAAATCATCGTTAAATTACCTAATAGTACTCCAATAATATTTATTACCGTATATAAAATAAGACTTGCATCTGTTTTTACTAATGTAAATATTAGACAAATTGTGATAATTTTACTTATTGAATTTCTAAAAATATTCTTTTTTATTTCTTCTATTCCGATATAAAACCAGGATATATCGAATAGACCAGATAGAATTAATAATGATTGATAAAGATATATTGATCTATTATTTCTAATAAATATCAATACAATAAAAATGTATGCAAAGAAAGACATAATGGTTGTTAAAGCTTGGATTTTCCATATATTAAAAAACTCAATTGATTGCTCTTCACTATTTTTTACACGAGATATTCTTCTCGAACCAGAAAAAGGAATTCCAAACGAGGCTAACTGTACAAAAAACATCGCCAAGGTATATGAAGTTCCATATAGACCCAAATTTTTTGGAGTAAAAATTCGTGCAACATACGGAGTAGTAATTATTGGCCCAAGTAAAAATAATAATTGAAAAAGACCACTATAGATTATATTACTTAACAGTTTCTTATTGCTTCTATCCATCTAATAACTCCAATCTTCATAAAAAATACACCCGAGCTAATTTCATAATTCACTTTTTTAAAAAAGTAAATACTAGTCCAATTTCGAATTGCACATTTTTTCAAAATCAGGCGACTACTTCTTTCCTACTCCTTCCTAGCTAAAACGTTGTATTGCATATCTCTTAGCATTATAACCCAATTGAATAAGCAGATGCTCTACTTTCGCTAGTTCAGTTTCAAAATGTGTGGTGTCATTTAGTTTCATACTTTCTTTAAAATTTCCATTTACACGTTCAAGTGAACTACGCTGTGCGTAACTTTTGCTCCAAGCGTTAGTTACTCTGGCATGTTATATTGGCTAGGATTAGTATTTTATTTGACTTTAATAATCTTTTGACAAATTTTTCGTGTTGCAAAGAATACTGGGTATACCAAGTATCTGGTCAAACATATTTTAAAGCGCCTTGGCGGAAATCGTATTGTAGCTATCGTACGAATACTCTTTTTCAATCAAAAAAATTGTTGCGTAAACTGTGGTTCGTTCCCCATTACTTTTTGCATACCGTTTTAGGGGAATGACCGGTTCAGATCTAAGACTTTTGGCTTCTCCATAAACACTAAGTGCGTCATATCCCCTTATTAAATATTTTGAATGTCCAAATCTCTAACCTCTCTCATTAAAGTAATTACACACTGCCTTCAGCACAATGTAGTCAGAATAGCTTCAAGAATACATTGACTGGCAATCGCGCGGCAAGGGCAAGATTTACTTTATAGTAGTGCCAAAAGACATTGCGCCTTTACGATTTACTGTGATTTCCCATTAAAGGGCGATGCTAGGTTCTTCCTTATTTCTTCATTAATTGAAGCTCTTTAATCAGATAAACTAGAGACTGATATTTTTTCAGTTTTATTCAGTTTCGAATGTGATTCAATCGCAGTGGCATCAGTTACGACATTTTCCATAAAAATACTGAATTCCTCATCAATTTATGAAATAATGCTTTATGCACATCAATCAATTTTTGGCGCTGCTTATGTGAGGTTTGAAAGGTCCTTGACTAGGTTGCCTCTGGTGGAATACGATCAGAATACAAAAATCGCAGGCTGGGTTTAAATCGTAAGCTGATTTGATCAGCTTACGGTTTTATATAATGAAAAATTTAATGGAGAGAATTATCCTCAATATCAAGGAGTTTTAAATTTACATATCAAATATTTAGGCTGTTGTATAATGGTCATTGGAAGTCTCCTTATCTTGAATACGTGTCTGTCTAGGACAATAATTGTACCTATGAGAAGATTCCTTTTTTGTGTGCGTTAAAAACTTTAATCTACCAAGGGCTGATAACTATAATATTAGCTCATGTATGGTAAATTATTTGACAACTATTCGATATCACTACGAAATTTATACATTTTTAGCCTTCAAAATTGATAAAAGTATACCAATTTAAAATCTAAGTAATAAAACCTGCATATTCGTTATACCAATAATACTTTTAGAAGCATCAGTGTGGCAGTAGTTTTAAAGCATTCAGTAGGCTTTAACCAAAACAAGTTAATCTACAAAAATTAGGTATACTAAAATCCTAAAATAATCAATTTCATTACTACTTCAATTTTTGCTGTTAATCAGTTCTACTCATTGGTCCTTTATGATATGACGTTAGCTGGTTAACGTCATCAACACTTTCAATGAAATCAATAAGTCTTCGAACAGCAACCTTCGAAGTCCACTCCTCCTTAATTGTATTATAAGCTGCTTTTTTTATATTTTTGATTCTATCATCAGGAAGTGATAATACAATTTTGAGTGTATCAGAAAATGAATCCAGCGAACCATCGTATATAAAACCATTAACATTGTTCTGAACTAAATAATTCGTACTACCTGCTAATTTGCTAGCTACAGGAATACATGCATTCCCCATGCTCTCGTTTAGTACTGCTCCCCAACCCTCCGCTTTATCACTTGTAAAGATAAAAACATCAGCTACTTTCATCTCGTGCTGCACTTGATTTGAGTTTAATTTCCCTTTAAAATTCACATATTGGTTCAGTCCTGCTAACTCAATTTCTTGTCTTATATCATCAAAAAGTTCACCTTCACCAACTACGTTTATCACAGCCGAAATATTTTCACTATGAAGAATTCTCGCAGTATGAAGAATGTATTCCGGATGTTTCCAGTCAATCATTCTTCCCACCCAAAGAATGGTAGATATTTTCTCAGAAAAGCACTGGTCTTCCTTGTTAAAAATTGTTGGAAAATACCCCCACCTATATGTTTTTCCTATAAAAGAGTTTGCTTTTCTCATATCCAAAGCCGTATGAGAACTTGCACATAGTAAATACACTTTTCTATTTCTTAATTTCAAATTCCTCAGAAAATATTTAATAATCCTCAGAAAATCTAATTTTGAACCTTTAAGGATATGTTCAGAGACTCTAAAGATCAACTTGTTTTTCTTGAGATTAGCCTTAATATACTTGTCACTTGTATCTCCTTGAATAACTACATCACATCCTTCAAGAAGAGAAATCAACTTTTTTTCTGATATTAAGTTATAGCTACTATTATAAAAAGAATAAAGATATGGTATATTCAAGAAATCAGAAACCTCACTCCCCTTCAGAGAATTGTCTGACCTCACCCGTGCAGTTTCAACAAAGATAAAATTATTTCCCAGAGTTTCAAATAGCTCATCAGCAACGGGTCTTACATGATGATTCATAAAATTTGAAACATAAATTACTTTCATTTATCTACCCACCCCACTTACTTGATAATGCCCAGTTCTTTTAAAAGATCTTCTGAATTATGGGGAGTATTATCATATTTTTGAAATATCAATTTTTGATTTATAGCAGTATCTCTCATATCACTAACTATAGATTCATCTGTAAAATGTAACAAGAATTCTTTCAATTGAGTTATGTTTCTAATATTGTAAGCTTCAATATTACTTTCTATAGTAGGAATAAATCCACGAGTACCAGCATATTCAGTTTCATCTTTTACAACTAGCCCAATAGGTTTTTCTAGAAGCAAATAGTCAAAATAAATTGAAGAATAGTCAGTAATTAATGCAGAAGTTTTTGATAAAATAGGATATATATTTTCAGGAAGTATTTTAGTTTTATAGGTATCAATTTTAATATGTGAGCATTTCGAATTGATTAATTCTATATTATCGTTCTCATTTTGAATATCCATTGGATGTATCTTGATTAAAATATTAGTTTGAATTTCAGATAGAAATGCATCAAAGCTATCTATTTCAGAGTAGGTTAGAATTGATAAAAACTCATTACCATGATCATCAAATTCTTTTCCAGAATAGATATCTTTTCTAAACGTTGGCATCCAGATTACAGTTTGATAATCATTAAAAAAGATATGATTAAAACTAAAAGTAGATTTTTCAAATAACATATCGTTCCGTGGAGATCCCATCTTCAAGATTTTAGTTTTATCAACCCCAAAAGCGATGGAAAGCGTTTCGATAAAGATTGGTGCATTTCCTATAGAATAATTAAAGTGAAAATTTACTGGAGATTTCGTATAATGCCCGATTTTTTTTAACGGTATACCATGCCAAAGATTAATTTTTTTTTGCCAAGGAAATATTGGAAATTTTTCAAACATACCGTGTGTATAAAAAACATAATTCGAGAAAATAAAATGAAATATCCCTAATAATGAATTTTTTTTCAAAAAAAGTATATTTTCATCATCTTTAACACAAGAATTATTAAATTCTCTGTTACCTTTCTCTACTTCTATATCATCTTTACAGAGCCATATATATTTACCTTTTATAGAATTTTTTTTCAGCTCATTAAAAATAGCTACTGTATTATCTGTAAAAACAGTACTACTGCAAAATACGAATTTTTTCACTAGAGTTTTTCTCCTTCAAATGCAACTAGGGTAGATTTTTCGTTTATTGAAATGTAAATTATTCCAAGAAATAATAACGAAAATAGTGATGTAGAAACAAACAATGTATGCTCGAACAGCGATGTAATAATCATTATTAAAAAGCACAGGAATCCAACTTTGTTGTTTAATGTTAATTTTGATAAAATCCATATTAAAATTCCTGCTACCTGACAGAACCCTACTACCCCAATAGTAACTATAAAATATATAGGTGAATTATCTGTATTTAGGAATGGTCCTACGCTACTAGAATATAACCCTGTAGAATTTATATTTCCCACTCCCCACATCAATAAATCATTGGCACTCAAGTATTTTAATGTTGCGATTTGTCTTTCAAACCTATAACTAGTTAGTTTATTTAAGCTATCAAAATCAAAGTTTAACCCTTTTGATAATAGGGCATAATAAAAGTATAAAATTGTAGCTGACCCAACAAAACAAATTAAGACAATACGAATTTTTCCAGATATTTTACTAAGTTCAGATACTGTCCCCAAAATTAATAATGCTATAAATGGTGAAAACAATGCTGTTCTTGATCCTGTATTAATGATAACTAATAAATAAAAAACTGCACAAGCAATATTTAATATAGTAAATTTGCGATACAAAAATTGAGATATAACTATGACTAGTCCCATAGTAGCAATAAGGCCCGCAGAATTAGGATTGGAAAATCCCAGTACCGCACGGTCAATTCTAGTATTCCCAATCATATTAAGTATCATCTGCTGAATATTAAGACTAAATTCCCCAGAAATAATAACGTTTGCCATAAGTGGAATGAATATAGAAAAATTGGTAACTTTGCAAAAAAATAACGTACTTGGAAAAAACTCAATAACTGAAATAGTCAACAAAACGAATAATATATACAAACTGCTATAAATTAATACTGAACTTGTAGCTATATCATATTTACCAAGTATTATTAAAGTTAACGGAAGCACAAAAAAAGGAAGCAGTAACCCGAACAGACTTGTATATTTTTTAAATTGTATTTTTTCCGTTATTAAAGAAGAAAGTAGGAAAAATGCGCATGAGTATTTAAGAGCTGCCCCTAAACTTGAAAAGTTTCTTGAATAATCTAAAACATAACCTATTATCATAAGGATATAGCTATAAGTGTAAAATTTTTTTGACATAATTGCTCCTCAATATATTGTCTTACATTATTATTCATCTAAATTTTTTAGAATAAGATCACTCATCAATAAACCAGAATTGTCAGCTATATCTTCAACGTTCTTATTATTAAGTGTTAAAGTGTTCGTCAGTTGCATCTCCATCAAATTAGCCAACTCATTTGAGTTAAAAGCATTAAAAAAGAAAGCATTTGAATACTTACCTAGTACCTCTCTCGAAACACCCGTGTCAGAAGAAAAAATAGTACTTCCAAATTGAGTCGCTTCTTTCAAGGGTAAGCCGTACGATTCTATATATGATGGAAATAACAAAACGCTAGTTTCATAATAATGACACACTAATTTTTTATCAATCATACCTAAAAAAAGATAAGAATCCGAATTATTTGGTGATATATCTGGCTTATCAATCGTAAGTACTACTCTAAAATTTCTATACCCTCTTTCTATCAGTATATCTACCGCTTCAAAAATTAATTTATGATTCTTATAAATTAAATTAGCAGCAGGATAAAAAAAAGTATTGCTTACTTTATCCTGCTTTCTTCTTTCGGCACAGTTTGTTAATCCTTCAACAGTTGGAGGCACAACCTTTATAATATTGTCTGGAAAAAATGAGTCTAATACACTTTTTAGCCATTTTGTTTGTACAATTACATTAGCTTTACTTTTCTTTATAGAAAACTTTATCACTTTTCCAATAATTTTCTGGTAAACTGCATATCTTCGTTGGTTTCTCTTGAAAAAAGAAAAACTTTGTTCTTTTTGAAAAGGTAATACTTGATGAAGAAAGACAAACTGTTTACAATTGACACCTAACGTTGCCGTATTCTGAAGCGATAGGTAGATGTCGGGGTGAAGTTCATTAATTATTGTCTTTCCTAAAACCAAATCGAAAAATAACCGTTTAATCCAACTTTTTTTTATTTCGGGAAAAGTTTTAATTCTAATGTTCGTTGTATTTTCTAGATATTTGTCTCCTAATAAAAAAATCCATTCATTATCATCATCTTTTTCAATAATTTCCTGATAAAAATTTTGAAGAACTGACATTGCCCCCCCTTTTGAAGCAGCAATATCATTAACTACTATTCTCACTTACTCCACACCACTCTATTCACATAATCTGTATAACTCAAAATAATTCGTAAAACTTTGTCGGAAACATTAGGCATCGAGTAGTCTGCCACATGTCGCAAAGTTTCTTTTTCTTGAGTCTCTAAAACTTCTAACCCTTGTAAGATACGTTCTTTTTCCAATCCAACCATTATTACACTAGCTTCTTCCATAGCTTCTGGACGTTCATGAGCTTGTCGAATGTTTAGCGCTCGGAATTGTAAAATAGAAGATTCTTCGCTAATAGTTCCACTGTCACTCAAAACAGCTTTAGCATTAATCTGTAGTTTATTATAATCATTAAAGCCCATTGGTTTCATAGTTTGAACTAATTCATGGAATTTAACACCTTTTGCTTCAATCATCTTCATTGTCCGAGGATGAGTACTGATAATAATTGGTAATTGATAAAGTTCGGCTATAGCATTTAAACTATCCACTAAATTCAAAAAATTTTCTTCAGAGCTAATATTTTCTTCTCGATGAGCAGATACTACAAAATATTGACTTTTCTCTAAGTCTAAACGAGTTAGAATATCAGAATTTTCAATTTCTTCTTTCCTTGAGTTCAGAACTTCAAACATTGGGCTACCAGTTTTAATAATTCGATCTGCAGGAAGTCCTTCTCTAAGTAAGTATTCACGAGCAATGTCACTATAGGTTAGGTTTATGTCAGACGTGTGATCCACAATTTTACGGTTAGTTTCTTCAGGTACTCGTTGATCAAAGCAACGGTTTCCCGCTTCCATATGAAAAATTGGAATGTGACGACGTTTGGCAGCAATAGCACATAGGCAACTATTCGTATCTCCTAAAACTAAGAAGGCATCTGGTTGGACTTCTTCTAGGATAGGATCAATCTTAATCAAGATATTCCCTACTGTCTCAATAGCTGTTCCTACCGCAGCGTTCAAGAAAAAGTCTGGTTTTTTCAAATTAAAATCTTCAAAGAATACTTCATTTAGTTCGTAGTCATAGTTTTGCCCCGTATGCACTAAAATATGGTCAATTGCATCTGATTCCTCTAATTTATTGATTACTGCTGATAGTCTAATAATTTCGGGTCGTGTTCCAACAACCGTCATCACTTTCAATTTTTTCACAACTAAACCTCCACGTAATAGGTATCAGGCTTTTCCGGATTAAATGGCTCATTAACCCACATTAGAGTTACCATATCTCCATCACCTAAATTTTCAATATTATGAGTATATCCTACAGGAATATCCACTACTTCCAGTTTTTCTCCAGAAACAAAGTATTCCAGTACTTCTACACTATCAATTCTTCTAAACCGAATCACACCAGTCCCACTAACAACTAAAAATTTCTCGTTCTTTGTATGATGCCAATGATTACCTTTAGTAATACCTGGTTTTGAGATATTGATTGATACTTGACCTCGATCGGGTGTTCGTAAGACTTCAGTAAAGGAGCCTCTTTGGTCAACATTCATTTTTAATGGATAGCTAAATTTATCTTCTGGTAAAAAGCTTAGATAAGTACTGTAAAGATTTTTTTCAACTCGGCGATCCAATTTTGGTACGGATAATGTTTTCCGGCTTTCTTTAAAAGAAAGAACCAAGTCTCTAAGTTCTCCTACTGAAAGAGGATCAATTTCTGACACTGTTCCAAATCCATTTTCAATAGTCGGATTTCCTTCAAGGCATCGAAGCAATTCTTTCACCACATCATCAATGTAGCACAAGTCAATCATTGAATCCGGATCATTTACAGTTATCTCTTCTCCACGTGCTACTTTATAACAGAAAGTTGCTACAACTGTATTATAATTTGGCCGTGACCATTTTCCATATAGATTTGCAAATCGATAAATATATACTGGGGACCCTGTCTCATCGCCGTAAGCTCGCAATAATTCTTCACCTGCTCGCTTACTCTCCCCATAAGGATTTTCTAATGCTGCTTGAGTAGAAGAGGATAGAACTACAGGACAAGAATTGCCAGATTCTTTTAAGAGATTCAACAATTCTGAAGTAAAACCAAAGTTGCCAACCATAAAATCTTCGTCATTCGTAGGTCTATTCACTCCTGCTAAGTGAAAGACAAACTCTGCTTGTTGACAGTATTCTACTAACAATTCTTTGGAAGTATCTAAGTCAAATTCATAGATTTCATGCTTACCTTGATTTCTCAGCTCTGCATTCAGATTTTTGCCAACAAAACCGTTTGAACCCGTTATTAATATTCTCATCGGTTATTCCACGCCTTTAATTCCTCTTGAACTAGGTCCAATTCAAGTAATTTTTCTTTGATTTCTTCGACAGACAAGCGATAAGTATTATCTGAATTATATTCTTCGTCTTGTGATAATGCCTGTTGACCATCGATAAAGTATTTATCATAATTTAAATCGCGTTTATCTGCCGGTACACGATAGAATCCATCCATATCCTTGGCGACAAAGAACTCTTCACGAGTCATAAGTGTTTCAAAACGTTTTTCACCGTGACGAGTTCCAATGATATGAATCTCATTATCAGCCTGGAATAATTCTTTCACTGCTTGAGCTAAATCACGAATTGTAGAAGCAGGTGATTTTTGAACCATGATATCCCCAGGATTGGCATTTTCAAAGGCAAACTCAACCAATTCTACAGCTTCCTTTAAGTTCATCAAAAAACGTGTCATGTCAGGGTCGGTAACAGTTAACGGCTTTCCTTCTTTAATTTGATCAATAAACAATGGAATAACCGATCCACGAGACGCCATCACATTCCCATAACGAGTGCAGCAAATTGTTGTACCAGAATCTTCTACAGAGCGGGCTTTCGCAACGATTACTTTTTCCATCATTGCTTTAGAAATCCCCATTGCATTGATTGGGTAAGCTGCCTTATCTGTTGATAAGCAAATCACTTTTTTCACACCAGTTTCAACAGCCGCATTCAAGACGTTTTCTGTCCCCAAAATATTAGTTTTAACTGCTTCGATCGGAAAAAATTCACATGATGGAACTTGTTTCAAAGCTGCAGCATGAAAGACATAATCTACTCCGCGCATAGCATTTCGGACACTATCTATATCTCGAACGTTACCAATGTAAAATTTCAATTTGTCATTGTTATAATGTTTTCGCATATCATCTTGTTTCTTCTCATCACGAGAAAAAATACGAATTTCTTTAATCTCTGAGTTAAGGAATTTTTCCATCACCGCATTTCCAAATGAACCTGTACCACCGGTGATTAATAAAGTTTTATTTTCTAACATTTCACTCGCTCTCCTCAATTAAAATGTTTCATAATGATTTCATAACTATTCTGAACAGAAAAGTGATTTTTTAAAAACTGATTTGATCTTTTTCCCATGATATCTCTAGTCTCTGGATCATAAAGCAATTCAATGTTATCAGAAAAATCATCTATATTTCCATGCTCAGACCATCTCCCAAATCCACCTGATTCAATCATTTCCTTCAAATCTGTACTTGTATCAGTTGCAGCTATTACAGGTAACCCCTTTTCCATATATCCTAAAATTCTCGAAGGAATATTAGGGATAGAAAATCTTCTATCTAAAAAAACAAGTCCAACATCCGAGCACATTTCGATTTCATTATATTCATCTCTTGACACTCTATCTAGGAATAACACGTTCGTTAAGCGGTTCTCCGATATAAAGTTGGTAACTTTTTTTGATTCAGTTCCCGACCCAACAATCACAAAGAAGCTTTTTTCCTTATTAGAATTTGTTAAGAACTCAAGAAAAAAATCCAGACCCTGAGGTTTCCCTAAATTTCCTCCATAAATATAGATTGTCTGACTATCTAATATTCCATATTTTTTACGAAACAATTTTTTCTTTTTACCTACTCTATTTGAACTACTATAAGCTAAATTATTAACATCGATTGAATTTGGATTGATTTCTACCCTTGTTGGATTAACAGAATTATGACTTAACAAATAATCGATATTTTTTTGAGACATGCAACCTATATAATCAGAAACTTGATATAGTTTCCTTTCCTTTCTTCTAAAAAAGTGATAAATAGGACCATTTTTCTTTATGAGATTTAGATCAACAGCATTTTGAGGAAAGATATCTTTTAGTAAGAGATAACTTTTTGCTAAGTCCCTCTTTTTAACATAACGAATCACTTTTTCAAAAGTTATTGGTGGTGTAGCATATAGCACAATATCAAATTTTTCATTTTTAAAAAATTTCTTTATTGCTTCAATATATTGATTTTCAAGTAACATTTGAGAAATAGCCTTTTCGATCGGTTTTGTTTTAGTAATATTACCAGTTCTTACCCGAAGAATTCTAAGATTCTCTTCATCAATAAGTTCCGTTTTCCCTCCTTCCCTTTTCTGTTTAGCAGTAATTATACTCACAGAATGATTGTTTTCAATAAACTGTCTTAGCAAATCTGTATAAATTCCTGGCTGCTTGATATCAGTAATAGTAGATATCGTTAAGAATAAAACTTTCATTTATCAAGTACCACCTTAATCTAAGGAAGAGTTTTTATTATTACTTCATTATATTTCATCATATAAATTCCGGATTTATATGATGAATGTTGTTCTTGAAGGTTTCCATCTATATTTTTTATAATGTAGCTCATAAAGTTAACACCACATTCATATGCGTGAGGATATCCACCACCGAATCTCGGATTGATTTCAGAAATATAGTAATTCCCATTTTTTTCAAAGATATCTATATCAATCGGGCCAAAAAAACCCTGAGATTGACAAACAAATTTTTTTACCAAATCTGATATTTCTTCATTGACAACAGAAACTGATTTATCAGTCTCTCCAGCTCTCATTTTGATCTTTTCCTTAATGAAAAGATCGACTAGGTCACCTGTGGTCAAATCAATATAGCAATCAACACCATATTCAGCACCATCCATGTTTTCTTGAATCATCAAGTCTACATTTGAATTGTCAAAAAGATTTAATAAATTATCAAATGTATTAACTTTACTAATACCAATGCTTGCACTACCCAATACAGGCTTAACAAAAACTGGGAAACTAATTATCCTATTTTTATAATCATTTTGAAAAGAATCAATTGAAAAATAACTTTTTTGTGTGGGAATCCCTATCTCATTAAAATATTGATACATGTCTTTTTTATTTAAACATTTTTGTGCCATTCCAAAATTTGGTCCTATAACTTTGATACCATTAAATTCAAACAGCTCTTTATTCTCTGCGATAATCGTAAGTTCAGTATCAATTAACGATAGTAAAAATGATATGTTTTTCTTCTTACAAATTTCCATAATTGAATCAATATAGTTTGATGATGTAAATTCAGGAACAATAAAAAAATCATCACACTCATATAACGCTGGGGCTAATTTACTAGCATCTGCACCATAGATTTTACCTCCAACAGGTTCCAGTTCTTTTTTAAAGTATTGAACTATCTTATTTCTAGTTCCACAACTCAAAATTAGCCCGTTCATTTTAATACCCTCACTTTATATTATGCTTATAAAAATTTTTCTCTAATTTCAACATCACAATATTTTCCATCAATAAATCGCTCTTGATTCATTGTCCCAACATGACTATATCCTTGCTTATTCCAAAATTTTGTAGCTGATTCGTTTTCAGAGACAACCATCAAAGAAATCTTTCTTAAATTTAAATAATTTTTTGCATATTTTTCCACATATTCTACTGCAGTTGTAGCAGCACCTTTTCCTTGAAAGTTTCGATCTCCAATGTATATTCCAATCTCACACGTTCTATGAATATGATTTATACTATATAAGCCCACTAGGCCGATTGGTTCATCCGTCTTAGCATTCACAATCATAAATCGCTTATTTTTGGATGATTGTTTTGATAGTTGAGGCATGAACTCCATAACATCATATAAAGATTGTGGATTATACCCACCTCCAAGATATTTAAAAACCATTGGATCTTTTTTCCAATCATAAATATAACTACCATCTTTTAATTCAATTGGTCTAATAGAAAATGAATTATTCATTACGTTCAATCTTCCCTTCATCATATACATTAGAAGTCCTAATCACTCTAAGAATTGTCAAAAAGAAAATTTTAACATCATTAAAAAAACTTATTGATTCTATATAGGTTAGATCAATCTCTATTCTTCTATCCCACGGCACTGAATTTCTTACAGAACATTGGGCCAAACCAGTTACTCCAGGACGAATCGAGAATCTTTTTTTTGCCCATTCAGGATAGTTATAATATCCATCATACGGGAAATAAGTTACTGGGGGGCGTGGACCTATTAATGACATATCACCTTTCAAAATATTGAGCAACTGAGGTATCTCATCAAGGCTTGTCTTTCTTAATACATTACCAATAGGAGTAATTCTACTATCAGAATCAGATTTTACAGTTAGTCCGCTTCCCATGTTTTCAGCACCAACACACATTGTTCGAAACTTAAAAATCAGGAAAATTTTTCCATCTCTACCAATTCTCTCTTGAACAAAAAAGACGGGGCCTTTCGAGGTAAACTTCACAAAAAGAATTATTATTATAAATAAAGGTGAAAGTCCAATCAATAGTACGAAAGAAATCACAATATCGACAATTCTTTTTACATACTTTTGATAAAATCTTGTCTTACTTTTCATTGGCTAATACTCTCTTAATTGCATTTGTAACTCGATATAAATCGTCATCTGTCATTTTGGTATCTGAAGGTAAGCATATCCCTGTTTCAAATAAGTTTTGAGCGACGTTTCCACCAATATAATCATATTTTTCAAATACTGGTTGAAGATGCATCGGTTTCCAAATCGGACGTGATTCGATATTTGCGTTATTCAACTCATCCATCAGGTAATTAGGATCCACTCCGTCAAGCAAAATAGAACTCAACCAAAAGTTTGCTTCACTCCAGTCATTTTCTGGCATAAATGATATTTGAGGTAACTCAGCTAGTTCTCGCTTGTAAAACTCATGAATATTTTGCTTTTTAGTAATGCGATTGTTCAATACTTTCAGTTGTCCGCGTCCAATGCCAGCAACGATGTTACTCATGCGGTAGTTATACCCTATCTCGCTATGTTGATAATGTCGGGCTTTCTCCCGAGCTTGGGTAGACCAAAACCGAACTTTTGCAATCCGTTCTTCATCTTCCGAAACCAACATTCCCCCACCCGAGGTTGTAATAATCTTATTTCCATTAAAAGAAAATATTCCATATTTACCGAAAGTACCGGTATATTTTCCTTTATAAGTAGTTCCCAAAGATTCTGCAGCATCTTCAATCAAGGTAACACCAAATTCACTACAAACTTCCATAATTTCGTCTAATTGAGCAGCTAGCCCATACAAGTGAACAACGATAACAGCTTTTGCATTTGGATACTTTTCTAGAGCTTTTCGCAAAGCTTTAGGATCCATATTCCAAGTTTCTAGATTACTATCAACAAACACAGGAATTGCATTTTGATAGATGATTGGATTGGCCGTTGCTGAAAATGTTAAAGACTGACAAATCACGATATCACCTGAACGAACATCAGCTGCTTTTAAAGCCATATGAATAGCCGAAGTACCAGATACTAGAGCTGCAGCGTGACTAGCACTGACAAACTCAGCAAGCTCTTTTTCAAAGCCATCTACATTTGCTCCAAGTGGTGCAATCCAGTTTGTATCAAAAGCTTCCTTGACATACTCTTTTTCGTACCCTTGATCACTCATATGAGGTGATGCTAACAAAATTCTCTTATCCTCCAATTATCCCACTCCCTATTTATTCGACTCGTTTGCAAAAGCTAACACTTGCTTTGCCAGCTCATCATCTTTATCTGGTAAATCTGCCACAAAACTCATCACTTCATCCATCGAAAATCCTTGGATGTTTCCAACAAAAATCTTTTCAAAGACTTCTTCATCATTTCGTTCTTTATCAAGTAGCAACTCTTCATACAGTTTTTCTCCTGGACGGATACCCGATTCGACGATTTCGATATCATCTTCGGTCAATCCACTGAGACGAATCATGTTTTTCGCAAGATTGACAATCTTCACTGGTTCACTCATATCCAAAATGAAGATTTCTCCACCTTTAGCCAAAGCACCTGATTGGATGACTAGACGACTGGCTTCTGGGATAGTCATAAAGTAACGAGTCATCCGAAAATCGGTGACAGTGATTGGGCCGCCTTTTGCAATTTGCTTACGAAACAACGGGATAACACTCCCACGTGACCCTAAGACATTGCCAAATCGCACGGCTGAGAATTTCGTCTTGCCAGCTTCGTTTAAGCTGGTAACAATCATTTCTGCCATTCGTTTGGTAGAACCCATCACACTTGTTGGGTTATTTGCCTTATCAGTGGAAATCATGACAAAGTTTTTCACATTGTTTGCTTTGGCAGCCTCGGCGACATTTTTTGTACCATACACATTATTTTTGACTGCTTCTCTTGGATTGTATTCCATCAACGGTACATGCTTGTGGGCAGCCGCATGATATACGATATCAGGTTGATAGGTTTCCATGATTTCAAAGATTAATTGTCGATCTTGCACATCCGCAATAATTGGGATAAAGATGGTTTGACCGTGACGATGAGTATTGAGCATTTCTTGGTGGATTTGATAGATAGAATTTTCACCATGTCCCAATAGTAACAATTGCTTAGGGTTAAATTTCATCACTTGTCGGCATAGCTCTGAGCCGATAGACCCCCCGGCACCTGTGACCAAGATGACTTTACCTGTAATTTGATCTTTGATGGCATCCATGTCCAGTTTTACTTCTTCTCGACCTAAGAGATCCACGACATCGATTTCTTTCAGGCGGCTGATACTGATTTTACCTGAAGCCATCGCCTCCATTGAAGGCATCGCATTGACTTTGACTGTTGAATCCGTTAATTTTTCGAAGATTTCTTTGAGGCGTGGTTGTGGTAGGGATGGAATGGCGATAGTAACCATATCAATTTGGTGTTCTTTAATTAGCTTGGATAGATCGCCCAAAGTACCTAAAACTTTCTTGCCTGAGAGATATGTCCCCACCTTATTTGGATCATCATCAACAAAACCAATGATATCGATTTCTCCAGAAGTCGGCGTGCCTATCAAACTATTTTGTAGGATACGTCCGCCTTCACCTGCACCTACAATCAATGTTCGTTCGACCTTGGTGGACTTTCCATTACGGTGATTCTTATGTTCTATATAGATGCGCCACGTCAAGCGACTGGCAACAATTAGACTGGTGGCAACACAATAGGACAACAGTTCAAAGCGCCGACTGTGGCTACCTTCCCAAATGAAAGAAACTACGAAGAGGCCCACCAGAAACTGACAGGTTGTTGCTGAAAAAATAGCCACAATCTCTCGTAAGTTGGTATAGCGGTTAATACGGGTAAAGACTTTAAAAAATGCGCCAAACCCTAAATACAATACAATAGAAAGACTCATCGAAATCAATAGAAACTGTTGTGTGACATTTACATACGGTTTCATAAAGAAATAACTTATCACACATGCCAAAGCAATTAACAAACTGTCTAATAAAACTAGTATTTCAATCTTTCTTCTTCTATTAAGAACAAACACTCCAAAATTCCCCCTAAAACAATCCAAATCGTTTCTTCTTTATCTCTGTATATTCTGGAAATGTGACCGCATCCCGATTGATTAGATCTTTCGCCACCTGCTCCATTTCTACAACTTTATTATCACCGAAGTCGTGAGCAATCTGTCGAAAGGCTTCTTTCATTACGAACGTTCTTTTTTTGATACCATGAGCATCTGATGCCATCATCTGGACGAGATGATGATCAACCATTTGTTTTGCAGTTTTTTGAATGTCTTTACCAAAGACACTTATGTAGCTTGGAGCGGTAAGTTGTGCCAGACAGCCCATCTCCAAAAAAGGAATCAGACGATTAGGATCTTCTCGAAACTTGGCATTGCGTTCCGGGTGGACAATGACTGGGGTTTTCCCCATGTTTCGTAACTTAAAAAAGAGTTGCTGAGTATAGGCTGGCACATCCATTGTTGGAAACTCGAGGAGAAGGTAGGTATCTGTCAGGTCAGTAAATAAAATTCGATTTTGTTGAATCTCTTCTATTAAATCCCCAGTGATACGGACCTCTTGACCTTCAAGAAGCGTTAGAGGTAAATTTCGACGATCCAGTTCCGCTTGTAACACCGCAACTTTTTCAATGACTTCCACTTTTGGATTCACATATTTACCATTATTATGGTGAGGAGTGCATAGGATATGTGTAATTCCTTGCCTGACAGCTTTTTCCGCCATATCAATGCTATCAGTTAATGTGTCTGCCCCATCATCAATGCCCGGTAGAATATGACAATGAAGATCAATCATCTAATCTCCTCCAATCAATTTTGTTTAGTGACCATAATAATAGTAGTCTTGGGCGTGGCCTTTTTCTACACCATTATAAACTACCCCTAGAATATGAGCGTGTACCATATCCAGCAATTTTTTTGCATTCATCAAAGCATCTTTGCGGGTAACTTCTTCCCGAACGACCATTAGCGTACCATCAACTTTCGAAGCCATGATTTGGGCATCCGTTACTACAACTATCGGCGGCATATCAAATAAAATCACATCATATAATCGACATGCTTCTTCGATAAACTGATCCATTCGCTTAGACCCTAACAACTCAGATGGATTGGGTGGCTTGGGACCAGCTGTCAGTACTGAAAGATTAGCTACACTTGTATGTTGAGCCAAGCCTTCTATTTGTTGATTCGAGCTCAAATATAAACTAAGTCCCGCCTCATTTGATAGGCCAAAGGTTTTATCCACAGTCGCTTTGCGCATATCAGCATCAACTAACAGCACTCGTTGACCTGCATCAGCTAGGACGATGGCGAGATTCGCGGTTGTTGTCGATTTCCCCTCACCTGCTCCTGCAGAAGTAACGACAATAGTCTGCATTTTACGATTAGCTGAAGCAAATTGGATATTTGTCCGTATTGTCCGGTATTGCTCTGCTACTGGAGAGGCTTTATCGGCCAAGGTAATCAAGCTTACTGCACTCGTTTGTTGATTTTGCCACTGTTTTTTCGATAGTTTTTTCATGTGTTTTCTCCTACTCGTTAGACTCGTGAACGACTGCGCCGATCTTTTTTATGCTTGCCAAGTGTTTCAGCTTTTTGCAAGGATTGTGAACTTCTCATCACATTCATTCCTTGCTTGATTTCTGCATTCGTCATCTGTGGAACTGAACCAAGAATTGTGAATCCGGCTGTTTCTGTAACAAAACGAGTGTCTTTCACTGTTCGATCCAGCAACGCCAATAGAAATGCCAAGCCAATTCCTATCATCATGCCTAAGACTAGACCAATAGCAAGATTCAACTTATTATTTGGAGAAATAGGCGTCATTGAGGCTTGTGCTTGAGAGACAATGGAAATTTTATCCACGTCCAAGACATCTTTCGCATTCTCTTGGAAAACCTGTGCTGTCATATTGGCGATATGTTCGGCATCGACAGGTTTCGTATCTGTTGCGACGATAGAAAACATTTGTGAATTTTGAGATTGTTGGACTTGAATTGCCCCTTTTAGCTCACCCACCGACTTGTCTAGACTGTAAATTGTTATTTGTCACAATTGTTCATATTATACTATACTCAATATGATTTGTCAAATTAAGCTAGAATAAAATGCTTCTTGTACATAGCTCAAAAAT
>OBLF01000770.1_pt1 | contig 31793 bp, 39 predicted proteins | sample 1519231 | NCBI WGS metagenome assembly OBLF01 (sample SAMEA2602895, study PRJEB22501) | metagenome | reverse complement strand
TTTAGATTCATCCAAAAATCTTGACTCGAAAAAGTGAATCAGTTCTGATTCACTCCGTAAAATTATCATACCAATCTATAGGAGTTATCAGGGTACGGCTGGGGTTATCCTGCACAGTTTTTGAAAGCAGTATGGCGCAATGCTAGTGCAAAAATGACCGTAACAATAGTCTTTGCGTCCCGCTATCTCAATACCCTATACAATTTACCTGCATTCCGTGTGATGTATGGAAAAAACTTTGGCTTACAGATGCAGATCAATGCTGTTATTTCTGAAATAGTACACTGCGCCGACAAGCCCGGCGTCGTTCTGGAGGGCGGCGGCCTTCAGCTCCAACCCCTCGGCGAAGGCGGGCATGATGCTTTTGCGCACCTGCGCGGCCAGCGGGTCGATCAGCAGCGCCTGCTGTGCGCTGACGCCGCCGCCAATCAGAATCAACTGCGGGTTGAAAATGTGCACAAGCCCCGCCAGTCCCTGTGCGATCTCGCTGATCCAGCGGTTCAGCACGGCCAGCGTGCGTGCGTCGCCTGCGGCGGCTGCCTCAAAGATCGCGCGGCCGTCGGGGGCGTCCAGCCCCATCTTCTGTGCGTCGCGCACCAGCGCCGTCGTCGCGGCGTAGCGCTCATAGCAGCCGATGGCTCCGCAGGTGCAGGCCACGCCGTCCAGCGCGTGCAGACGGAAATGCCCCAGCTCGCCGCCAAGGCCGCGCGCACCCTCCAGCAGACGTCCGCCGGTCAGGATGCCGCCGCCGACGCCGGTGCCCAGCGTCACACCGATGACATCGGTATAGCCCTTAGCCGCACCGACCCAGACCTCGCCCAACAGCATGCAGTTCGCGTCGTTGGCGACGGTGACGGGCAGATCAAACTCACGCTCCAGCGTACCTTTAATGTCCACACCGATCCACCCCGGGAAATTGCCGCAGGTCCCCGCGACCACGCCGCGGCGGCTGTCGATCTGGCCCGTGGCGGACACAGCGATGCCCTCAAGCCTCGGCGTGTCCGCGGTCAGAAATTCGTGGATGGCTGCCTGCACGGTGTCCAGAATCGGCGTTTTGTAGCCGTCAAAGCTGACGCTGCGCTCGGCGCGGCGCAGCACCGCGCCGTTTTCGTCGACAAGCCCCAGCTTGACCGCCGTGCCGCCGATGTCGACACCCAGATAGGTTTTACTCATAGCGCACCTGCTTATTTGTGGTTGTTGATGGCTGCGGTGTAGCGCGCCGTGATCTCGGCCGGGCGGGTGATGGCACCGCCAACGACGAGGGCGAACGCACCGGCGTAGAGCGCCTGCACGGCCTGCTCCGGCGTGTGGATGTGGCCTTCGGCGATGACCTTGGCCGGGCACTCCCGCGCCAGCTGGGCGATGAAGCCGAAGTCGACGTCGTCGATGCCCTTCGTCTCCGGCGTGTAGCCGCGCATCGTCGTGCCGACGAAGTCTGCGCCTGCCTCGGCGCAGGCAAGCGCGTTTTCAATGTTGTCGCAGTCGGCCATAACGAGCTGGTCGGGGTACTTCTCCTTGATGGCGCGGATGAACTCGGCGCTCGTCTGCCCGTTGGGGCGCAGGGCACCGGTGCCCTGCACGGCCAGAATGTCCACGCCGCAGGCGACGAGCTCGTCGACCTCCTTCATCGTGACGGTGATGTACATCGGCGTGTCCGGGTAATCCTTTTTAATAATGCCGATGACCGGCAAATCCACGACCTGCTTGATCTGGGTGATGTCGCGCACCGTGTTGGCGCGGATGCCGACAGCGCCGGACTGGGCGGCGGCCTTCGCCATCAGCGGCATGACGCCGCCCTCTTTCGTGTACAGCGGCTCGTGCTCCAGCGCTTGGCAGGAGACGATAAGGCCGCCCTTGATTTGGTTGAAAATTTGTTCGTGGGTCATGGTGGTAACTCCTTTCCATACGCAAAAAGCCTTCCCCCATGGGGGGAAGGCATGGGGCTTTTCTTATCTCATCAAAATCTTGACCACGGCTTTTCTTACGTGGTCACAGCCTTCGCTTTTGCAGCTGGGCTTGTGCAGCTCGCCGGGGAAGAAGATGGCAAACCGCCCGCCGCCCAAAACGCCGCCGGCGTGCTCGGCACCGGACTTGAAGCCGCAGTCGGCGGCTTCGTCGAACGCGCCCTCGTCCTTGCCCTCGGACGCCCAGCCCCAGTGCTCGCTGCCGGTCAGATTGATCTGCAGGTCGGCGTAGCGGCGGTGGTACTCGAAGGCTGCGCCCTCGGCCTCGCGCAGGTCGGCGTCCATCACGTTGACAAACACCTTGTCGCCGTCGATGATGGTCTTACCGTTTTCCAGCGCGTCAAGGGTATGGCTGTTCAGCCAGTCGATCGCCGTGTCCAGATTGGGGTGCAGCCCCTTGTAACAGGCGATGTAATCAAACGAATCTACGATCATGCTGCGCTCCTCACAGTGCCGCGACGGCTTCCTCAATCATGCGCTGCGCCTCGGCGACGATGGCCTCGTCCTCCGGCGCAAGGTTCGCCAGCGGGGCGCGCACACCGCCCAGATCCAGCCCGTACATCCGGCGCAGGATCTCCTTCATGACGGCGTACAGGTTGCCCTTGGCTTCGCACATTTTGTAGATGATGCGGTCTGCCTTGTACTGGATGGCGCGGGCGGCGGGGATGTCGCCCTGTTCGATCAGTTCGTTCATGCGGATGAACAGCTCCGGCATGACGGCGTAGGTGCCGCCGATGCCGCCGTCTGCGCCCATGACGCGGCCGGAGACGAACTGCTCGTCCGGGCCGTTGAAGACCGCGAAGCCGTCCTCACCGCGCGCCTGAATGCCGGCATCCTTGAACATCTGGATGTCCTGCGTCGGCATCGAGGAGTTCTTGACCGCGACGACGTTGGGATTCTTGAGCATCTCGTTCAGCAGGGGCATCGTCAGAGCGGTACCGGCCAGCTGCGGGATGTTGTAGATGACGAACTCGGTGTTGGGCGCGGCGGCGCTCATGGCGTTCCAGTAGGCAGCGATGGAGTCGTTGGGCAGGTGGAAGTAGATCGGCGGGATGGACGCGATGGCGTCGACGCCGCACTTCTCGGCGTGGGCGGCCAGTTCGACGGAGTCCGCCGTGTTGTTGCAGGCAACATGGGCGATGACGGTGATCTTGCCCTTGGCCTCGCTCATGACGGCCTCCAGCACGGCCTTGCGCTCGTCAGGGTGCTGGTAGATGCACTCGCCGGAGGAACCGCCGACGTAGACGCCCTTGACGCCCTTGGCGATCAGGTGGCGGGTCAGTGCCTTGACGCCCTCGGTGGAGATAGAGCCGTCCGGTGCGTAGCAGGCATAAAATGCAGGAATAATGCCGCGATATTTGTTGATGTCTTTCATAGGTGAGATCTCCTTTTTATAAAAAATGAAATTATTCTTTGACGGGTATGATTTTGAGAACCTTATATTCAGTATAACAATTTGAAGTTTGAAGTATAGTAGAAAAAATGTTCAAAAATAAAAATATACGTCTAAAAAATGCGCGTTTTGTTTGCTTTTTGGAAAAGACTCTGCTACAATGTGCGTAGAATCCATATGGCTTACGAAAGAGGTGAACGTCTATGAATGCCATCTATTCCGATTACTCCCCCATTTTCTTGTATGTTGACAAATACAGGTTTTCTAAGAACTGGGGGTATCCCGGCTCAACGGTTCCTTACTCGCTGATTCGCTATGTTATTTCCGGGAGAGCGGTCTTCTCTCTGGGGGATACATCGTATGATGTCGGGCCGGACGATGTCTTTTACATTCCGCAGGGAAGTGTATTGTCCTGCGCAGCCAAAGAGGAAATCGCGTTTATCAGTATCCGGTTTGTCGGCTCTGTCCAACTGGCAGACACAGATATGCTGTGCGCTTTGTGGAATGTTCCGTTCCTGCACAATTTTTCCGATATGCCGGAAATGTGGACCTACTTTGAGAGAGCCTACGCCAGCGCACTGACTAAAACCACCTTTAAATATTTGGAAATACGCGGTTACCTGAACTTGATTTGTGCACAGCTGGCTCGCGTTTCGCTGGATAACTTTGACAAGGATGAGACACTGGAAGAAGATCGCAAAAAGATGGAGGCGCGTTTTGATATTGAAAGCATCCGCCGCCGTGCCGTCAAATCCGCTACCCAGAAAAACGACCCGCGTATCACCATAATCCTAGACACCATCATCAGCCACCTAGAAAAAAACTATACAACCAAAGAGCTTTGCGATATGGCAGAAATCAGCGAGAGCACTCTGCGCCGTCTTTTTAAGGAACAGGCGGGGAAAACGCTGTATGAATTTATAAGGGAGACCAAGATGACCCACGCGGCCCGCAAATTGCTGGTGACCAACGAGCCGATATCTGCGATCGCCTACGAGTTGGGCTATGAAGCGCCAAGCTACTTTACCAAATGTTTTAAGGAAGTGTTCGGTGTGACACCGCAGGAGTACCGCCGAACTTCCCGGGAAGCATGACCTAAATTTGTAAGTTATGCACAAAGTTTGACCGAATATTTTTAAGTAGAAAAATAATACGCTCAAATTTTGAGCGTATTATTTTATTTTTACGCATTTTTTTGGCTGGTAAAGGAAAAGTGAAAACTGTATAATATAGGCACACGGTAAGTACAGAACTTACAAAAAAACGGAATCCTGACAGCATCTTTTTGCGCAAAAAGACAACCACCAAGAACACACAAGAACACACAAGAACACAACAAATTTGATCACAGGAGGTCAAACACATGAAAAAAGCACTTGCATCTCTGCTGGCCGCCGGTATGGCAGCGTCCCTGCTGGCCGGCTGCGGCGGCTCATCTTCAACGGCGGCCAGCACGGCCGACACCAGCACTGCTGCTTCCACGGAGGCTTCTTCCACGGCAGAGTCCGACGCGCCGCTGGAGGGCGAGATCACCTTCTGGCATTCCTTCACGCAGGGTGCCCGCATGGAGGCCGTCCAGAATGCCGCCGATAAGTTTATGGAAGCCAACCCCGGCGTTAAGATCAACATCGAGACCTACTCTTGGGGCGACTTCAACACCAAGTGGAATGCCGGCCTGACAACGGGCGACCTGCCCGATATGAGCACGGCTCAGGGTACCGGTGAAGTCGTTGAGATGCTGAACGCTGATGTCCTGACCCCGATAGATGATATGGTTGACGACATTGGCCGCGACCGCTTCTCTGCTAACGCGCTGGCCGATATGACCAGCGATGGCGCCACCTACGGTGTGCCGTATTACTCCCACGCACAGGTCATGTGGTACCGCACCGACCTGCTGGAAGCAGCCGGGCTGGAAGTCCCCAAGACTTGGGACGAGTTCTATGATGCCGCAGTGACCCTGACCAAAGACGGCCAGTATGGCGCAGCATTCTCCTGCAGCCCCAACGATCTGCTGAGCACCCGCTACCTGAACTATTACGTTGTCAGTGCCGGCAGCAGCCTGCTGAATGATGACCTGACCGCCAACCTGACCAGCAAGGAAGCCATCGACGGCATCAACTTCTGGCTGAAAGTCTACAAGAACTGCTCTCCCGCCGAGACCATCAACTACACGGTCAACGATCACGCTACGCTGTTCTATCAGGGCAAGACTGCCTTTGACTTCAACTCCGGCTTCATGATCGGCGGTGTGCAGAACAACACCCCGGAGATCGCCCAGTATGTCCGCTGCGCTCCGCTGCCCCGCATAACCGACAGCGACCCCATCTACAGCGCCGAAGCCTCCCACATTCCTCTGGTCGTCTGGAAGAACGCCAAGCACCCCGAAATCTGCAAGGCCTTTATCGAGTACCTGTATGATACGGACAACTACGTTGAATTCATTCACTCCGTCCCCGTTGGCATGCTGCCCGCTCTGAAGGACATCGCCACCAACTCCGATTACCTGAACGATGACACCATCAAGGAATACTCCGACTGCGTGGATGTAATCCAGACTGCCGTTGATGAAGGCCATGCCATCGGCTTTGAGCACGGCCCCAGCGCACAGGCCAGCTACCTGACCTCTCAGGGTGTTATCGAGGAAATGTTCCAAGATATCATTACCAACGGCACTGATGTGGAAACGGCTGCCAAAGCTGCGGAGGATAAACTCAACGACATCTTTGATACGATGATCAGCTGATAGCTTCACGTTAGGCGGGGAGGACCCACCCTCCCCGCTTTCTTTGTGGCAAAAATGACCGGGAGGATACTATATTGAAAGAAATTACGCGCACTCCACAATCCAGACCGGCGAAAAAGGACCGTAACCTTACGCGCTGGCTGTTTGTGGCCCCTGCTATGCTGGTTGTTCTCTGTCTGCTGGTATACCCGCTGTGCTCGACCTTGCTGTACAGCTTTACCAACAAGACCTTGATAAAGTCAACATACGCACTCAAAGGGATCGACAACTACATAAAAATCTTTACGGATCCTGCATTCGGCAAGGCGTTCTTAACGACGCTGGTCTGGACTTTCTTCAGCCTCACCGGTCAGATCCTGATCGGTTTCTCTGCCGCACTGGCTCTGAACCGCATCCGCAATCCCATAGCACGCCCCATCTACCGCATCTGTATGATCATCCCTTGGGCGTTTCCCTCCATTGCTATCGCACTGGTATGGAAATGGATGCTCAACGGCATTCAGGGTTATATCCCCACTATGCTGATGAAGCTGGGCTTGTCCGATGGGATGCTGCAATTCCTGAGCGACCCTAAACTGGTGCTGCCCACGCTGGTGTTCATTAACATCTGGTTCGGTGCCCCCATGATCATGGTCAATGTCTACGCTGCTTTGCAGACCGTGCCGCAGGATCAGTACGAAGCCGCCCTGATCGATGGTGCAAGTTCCTGGCAGTCCTTTATCCACATTACCGTACCGCCGTTTAACATATCAATTCGCAACATTGCCAAATAAAGAGGTAAAAAGCCCGCGTTATACCGTTAAAATCCACAAACAAATAAAGGCGGGTATACAGCCCGCCGGGGTAGTTGGCGCACATTTGGCGCACGGGGTCACTTTTTCGGGGCGTAACCCTCACGCTGCTGGTTGGCTTTCTCTGCCTTTTCCCACGCTTCGCCTTCTGTTGTATCTTCGTGCAGATAGTAGCTCATATCGGTGGTTAAATCTTCAAAAAACTGGTTCATTGCGTCCATATGGTCAAGGACGCTAAAAAGCGCGTCCAGTTCGCCATTATTGGCAAGTGTGCTGCTGCATTCCGTGTACCACGAAAAGAGAAAATGCGCGTTTTTCAATGCGCAAGCAAACCGCGTTTGCAGGTCGCACAACTCGCCCCACAGCAGCGTTATTTCTTTAAGGTCGTTTTTCTGGTCGTTCATTTTCTGGTCGTTCATTTTCAATACCTCGCAAGCCCGTCAAGCCGTTAGCGCAGCTGTGTTTATTCGTTTGTTATGCTTCAATCGGCTGCACTTGGCTTGCGCCGAAAAAACTTGCCGTGTACCTCGCGCCATCGCCGTGACTTGCCCAGATTAGGACGGCGCGGAAAAGCGCCTTGTTGCCGTGAACCACTTCAAAGCCCGCCGCTTTCCAGTCAGCCCACGTTTTGCAATCCTCTGCAATCCCGGCGGCTGCTTTGGCCGCTGCAATCGCTGCCGCGTTCTGTGGGCGGGCTTTGGCGCTCTGCCAAGCTCTGTGCAGGGCTTCGGCGAATACTATCCCGCCTTTGCGGAAAATCGCCCATGCACGGCTCATAATGGCGGATAGATCATACTTCATAGCTTGCTCCTTTACTTTGTGGGGCAAACCGTGCTATAATAGGCTTGCCCTATTTGTGGGGTTGCGTCTCGCGGTGCTTTGGTCGGCCTTTGCGGGACGCTTTCTTTTTTGTCTTGGGGCTTCGGGTGCGCGGGGGCTCGGTGCTGTCTGCACGCTCTGTGGCGGTTCTTGCAATCCTGTCCGCGTCTTGTCTGGTATTTCTGGTGGGCTTTCGCTTGACGACTACCTTGACCTTTTCCCTTTCGACATCTTTATTATATACCATTGCGCAAGTACATTCAATATGCAAATTGCACAAAGATATACACTTGCATAAGTACAAATTGTACACTTGCGCAAGTACAGATTGCGTGCTATAATATGTAAGAGGAGGTGTAACCATTGGGAACAGCAAGAACAAAGGCGAATAACAAATGGAATGCTAAAGCCTATGACCGTGTAAACCTCGTGTTGAAAAAAGATACCAGCCCGACAAAGGATGAAGTTCAAGCCGCTGCCGATGCGGAGGGAGTTAGCCTGAATGCGTATATTGTGGCGGCAATTAGCCAACAGTTAAACAAAGAGAAACCGTGAAGGGGGCGCTATTATGAGCGAGAGAGAGCAGGCAAAGCAGATTATTGATACCTTGCCGGATTACAAGATGCAGGCTATTTTGATGTTCCTGCGCGGCGTAGAGTTTGACGATGAACTAGAAGATGATCGTTTCTGTGAGGAATTGGCAGAAAAGTACGAGAACGACCCGGACAAGGGGCAGTTCATCACGGAAGATGAGCTTTGCAAAGAACTGGGGATTGCATTATGAAATATACAATCCTGTATGATAAGGCTGCTGTAAAGTTCATCAAAAAACAATCGCCAGCACAGCAGCGGCGCATCCTGGAAGCCGTTCATGCTTTACCCGATGAGGGAGACAGGAAGCAGCTAAAAGGCCACAGGGGGCTTTATAGGCTGCGCGTAGGTGACTACCGCATTATCTACAGTGTCGACAACGGTAAGCTAATTGTGCGGGTCGTAGATGCCGGGAATCGCGGGCAGATTTACAACAGGTATTGATAGTTCAAACCACGAATAAGATAATACGTTATGAGTAATATTGCCTTTACTGCGCTGATAAAAAGCAAAGGTTACAATCAAAAGCGCCTTGCAGAAGAAACCGGCATTCCGCCCGGCGTCCTGTCTCTCCGCATCAACGGCGTGAACGATTGGCGCTGGCCGGAGGATTCGCTCATCTGCGCTGCGCTGGGCATCACCTACGATGAGTTTGCCACTTACTTTCCCACTTCCAGCACTATAAAGAAAAGTTCTAAGCCAAAAGAACCCACAAAAAGAGAGCTTGCTGTAGATGCTATAAAGGCATTTCTTGAATATTTAGAGCAAGAAGTATAGCCAGACAAAAACGCCCCCTGCGGTTACAATCCGCCGGGGGTGATGGCAAAGAATAAGACAATGCGCTGTAAAGCCCCTGCAAGGTTCTGTAACGTGTTCTGCGTTCCAGACGGCAAACTATATTAAAAAGACCTGCAACGCCAAAACGGGCGCGTTTCTCGCGCTGTGGCGTTGCGATGCTCAAAGTATGCAAAAGCCCCCGGTGGTTCGTCCCGCCGGGGGTAAATTAGTTTAATGACACGATACTCGCACGTCAAAAATTTTCAATGACGTTCGCGGAAAGTTCTTCCCATTTTTCGCCCATTTCGACAATGACGGCGGGGGAATCATTGCAACCCTCGTAACGCTGCCCGCTGCACCGATTGGCGACATGTGAAATATCATCCCACAAACGCATGATTGCGCTGTTTCCGTCCTTACAGTCGGAGTACACCTGATTCAGCGCGGCGCGTTCTTTCGGTTCTGCGCTCTCTGCGGCGGCGTGTGCGCGGGCTGCAATCAGCCTTAGCATAGTTGGATTGCCGTCGTACTTCTCGGCAAAGGCTGCATAGTCTGCCGCCGTCATCGTGCCGCTGTCCAGCAGATAAACCGCGTTTGTGTCCAGCGCCGCCGGGTCTGTAATGCAATCGGCTGCAATAGCTTTTTCAAGTTCTGCCCGCAGCTCTGCCCGCTTGCTGTTAAAAACAGACCACACATTCTTACGCACTTCTTCAAAGAGTTCTTTCTTTTCCACACGCTCTACTTCGGTTTCAGCCTTTCGCAGCGCATACGAATAATTGGTATCATCGGGGGCGCGGCGCTGTGCATCTTTGGCGGCGCGTTCTGCCTGCGCGTATTGGGAATACGCTTTCGCATATGCGTCGCGGGAGGTCTTAAACGCCGCGTCAAGGTCTTTTGCAAAATGGTTGTACTTGCTCATTTTTTACCTCTCATTCCTCGATTGTATCCGTCAGCAGTTCCTTGCCGTCAAGAACGTCCATCATGTCAATGAATTTCTGGCAAAACTTGTCGTTTGCAAGGCAGGCGGCACTATAGCCGTTAATGTCGCTAAGTGCTTTCTGTGCAAACATTTTCAGCGTATTCATGGCACGCAACGGGGCATCCACGTCAATGATGCGGATATTAAAGCCTTTTTCTGCGGCATATTTGCGGATGGGTTTGCACATGGTCGGGTTTTTGCGGTGCCTGTCGGCAATGTGCTGCAAGTCAGCTGCGCTCGTGATAAACACGGGGTTAAGCACTTTCAGGTCGGCTTCATCAACCTTGCTGCCGTCCGGCGCAATCCATGCAGAATAGGCCGCGTCAAAGTCTGCAACGATTTTGTCAGCCTTTTTGCGGAACTCGGCCTCTTTCGGGGCAGTTTCGAGAATGGCGGCAAGTTTGGCGTCAAATGTAGCCTTTGTAACGCTGCGGGCGTTGTACTCGGCTTCGAGTGCGGCACGGGCTTCCTTTTCGGCTGCAACGGCGTCGGCGTATCGGCGGAAGTTGTCAATGTAAGATTTTGCGTAATTCATAGTTTTTACTCACTTTCTTCAATTCTCGGTACATCGTAAATGATTACAACGTCGTACCGCTGGTGTAATTCGTCCATCGTTACAATCGCGCCTTTTTGTTCGCCAGTTTTCAGCAGGTAGCCGCCGGGCACAGGCTCCACGATTGCAACGGGGTCTTGCGTTGTCAGGGAATCTTCAAGCGCTTTCAATCTGGCTGTGAAGTCACGTTTCATTTTCTGCTCCTTTCTTCCAGCGCCCGCAAGCGCTGTTCAATGTCTACGGCTTCATTTAGCCGCAAAGAGTATTCGCACACGGCGCGGGCTGCTGCAATCTGTTCACGGGGCTGCTGCGCGTCATCTTGAACAATGGCGTTTAGCCGTTCGATTGCGGGCGGCAAGGCGCTTTTGGCTTTGGTGCAAGCTGCTTCAAGTAGTTCGTTGCAGCGCTTGCGGTATTCGGCTTGAAATTCCGAGTCTTTCTTATAGCGACGCAATGCAGATTCAGAAAGCCCGGCGGCTTTAGCTGCTGCCCGCGCTGTGGGGCACGAAATAAGCGCTGCAAGCGCCCTTTCCTGTTTAGGTGTCACTTCATCACCTCTCAATCAAAACGCCGTTTTCGGGCGGTTTTTCACGCTTTGCGGCGATTTCAGCGGCTTTCTTCGCCCAGTAGCGTTCTTGTGCCGCCTGTACCTTTTCCGGGTTGCGCTTTCTCCATTCTCTGATATATTCCCGGCGGGCTTCTCGCTTTAATTCCTCCATGTCCATTTTTTGTTCTCCTTTCAAACTCCATCTGTAAGTACAGACTCACAAAACCGCAAATAGCGGATACTGCCGCTGAAAAAGTGGCATATATTATAATCGCAGTTGCGGTACCGTGTGCGAAAATGCGCGGCAATCATTGCAGGGTAATCCGCCGGGACAAAATCAAAGCCATCATAACGGCATTCTTCTGGCGTTTCCCCCATGTCCATGCGTTGAATAAGGTCAACTATACGTTCTCGCTTTAGTTGCGGGTGCGCTGTTCCCATGTAATACTCATACGTCAAAAAATACTTCTTGAAAACAGCTAAAGCATCGTCATAAGAATACAAACCGCAATCCATGCCGCAGTATTGCTTATGTCTGCCGTACACTGCAACGGGATAAGCCCGCGCAAATAGCTTTGTGAATCGCTCAAAATCGAATAACATTTGCTTTCCCTCTTTCGTGGTTTACTAGCCGCCGGGCGACGCCGTGCGCCCCCTTAATGGGCGCCTTTGGCGCCGGCCGGCGCTAGGCGCGCCTTTGTTTGTCTTTGTTTTTACCCTTTATTCGCGGCACTTTGCCGCCCTTAATATTGCCTATGGCAATAGTTAAGTTATGCTATGTTAAGTTATGTTATGGTTCCAGTTTGGTTCCAGTTTGGTTCCAGTTTGGAACCGCGTTAGAATTTATTCGTCTATTCGTGAATATTTTCCGTTTTCGTCGGTTTCGAGTTCTGCAAACTCTTTTTTGAATGAAGTTGGCTTATATCGGTCATTTTTCAGCGTATTATTTATTTTCCAGTCACGAACGACAACGCACCCGCAATCGTACTGATAAATAAAGCCGTTGTTTTCAAGTTCTGTCAAAGCTGCACCGGATAAGCCCAAACCACGCACAATAAAGCGCGGAGAAGCAACAAACCCATCATCATCTCCGTTCATGCTCAAATGGAAATAAAGGCTTTGTGCCTCGCTGGTAAGCGAATAGAAAGAATCTGTTTCCACAACCTTGCTAGAAAACATTCTCTTGTTTGCCATTTTCAGCCCTCACAATTCACCGTCAATTCGCAGTTAATCCAAAAGAACCGCCGCAAAAGGTCGTATGCGGCTTGCGTTTCTTTCCCGGCATCTTCGCACCAGCTACCGGCAAAAAACAGCTTTCCGGCGCGTCCTAGCGCTTCGCTGTCGGTTTTTTGGATAGCCTTTGCAATCTCTTTTTGTTCGGCTTTAAGAGCTGCGCGGCGCTGTGCATCTTTGGCGATCTGTTCGTTTATCCACGCCGCAAATTCATCATCTGTCATTTTTATTTCTTCATCGGTCAGTCGTCGAATGAATCGGTTCTTTTTCATTCTCTTGATTTCCTTTCGTCGTGTTTATCTTCAGTTGCCCCGCCGGGATTTTCAGAAATCGCCCGGCGGGTGCAATCGCTGCAAAGCCGTTGCGGCATCGTGCCGCCTGTGTGTGGTAAAACTCCGAAACTTCGCGCTGTGCCTGTTCTTCGTCCCGTGACGGCAGAAAGTAGCCGCAGCCGCGCCCGCCGGGCTGGTAAAGAATCAATGCACCGCGCTTGCGTTCGTCCATAATAAGGCGGCGCAGCTCTCGCGGGGTCGTGTGCGTCACCGCTGCCAACGTGGCGGCGGTAATGGCGTTCTCTGCGCCGTGTCCTAAGTATTCCGCAATCATGCGCCGCACCCGTTCTGCACATATTCGTTCAGCTTGTCAAGGTCAATCAAAAAGGTCTTGCCCGCCTTGACGTAAGAGATGCGGCCCTCTTTAATCCATCGACGCAGCCCCCACACGGTAACGCAGCAATCCGGGTCGGCCTTTTTCAGTTCTGCAACTGCTTTCGGGATAGTTCTGATTCTTGCCATTGTATAGGCTCCTTTCGTGTAATGAAAATAAAAAAAGCCCACTGCGCCGCGCTGTCATACGCGGTTTAGTAGGCTCTAAGGCACATTCAAGGCGGTTTTGTCCGTCCTGTTTTTTCATTTATTTTTATAATATAATCATTTAATAGATTTCTAATTATCTCTTTAGATGTTCTTATATGCCGGTATAGCCCGTTATTCCGGGCTTTTCCGGCACTTTTCATATCGGAAGAACCTCACAAATCTTTTTATTACCCCTCATGTTTTCGCTCTCAAAAGTAGTAAAAGCAGTAGTAAATTCTGCGTACTACTTATGCCGCCTTGGTTTCCTCGGCGCTTTCCGCCACAGGCTCCGGCTTGGCCTCTGCGGTGGTTTTTGCCTTGGCTTGCAGCCGTTCCATTTCCTCCTGTGCGGAATGGAAAGTAGCGTGGGCATAATAGTTCAGCGTCATTACAATGTTGGCGTGTCCCATGATGTACTGCAATGCCTTGGGGTTCATGCCCGCGTTTGCCATTCTGGTACAGAATGTATGCCGCATGGTGTGCGGCGTCATCACATCGGGCAGCGGCTCCTTGTGGCAATAGCTGTCCGCAATGTTGTGGCGAAGATTTTTTTGCAGTGAAAGTGTAATCTTATCTCCAATACCGCCCTCAAAGCCAAGATATTTCAGAATATCTTCCGAAAGAGCTATTTCCATCGGGGCTTCCGGCAGACAACCTTCTTCTACACTGGTACTGGACGGATAGATAGCGGCATTGTCATCCAAATATTCCATCAAACCAAGGGTAAGAGATGGGGAGAGTTCTAAACTTCCCATATAAATAGATTTCCCTACATAGGAAAGACGCTCATCCTGTTCCAGTGCGTGAAGCTGATCTGCATTCATCTGCAAAAAAGTGGCATATCGGTTTCCTCCGATAGCGATGGCCTGCTGTTCCCGCATTGCACTAAGTACGCCAATGGATTGTCCTACAATGGTTGTCATCATAGTAGACAGCACAACGGCAATCAAAATAAGAATAGAAGTGACTTTTTGGGACAGCAGTTCTTTCAATGCTAATGTACGATAAGATTTCATTTCGCTGTCACCTCCGTAAGCACACCATCTACAATCTGAAACTGCCGGTCTGCCATTCGTGCAATACGGCTGTCATGGGTAATGACAACGAGAGCTTTCCCCATCTTTTTCCATACATTTTGAAGCAGTTCCATGACTTCGCCGCCGCTTTTGCTGTCCAGATTTCCCGTAGGCTCATCAGCAAAAATTACATCCGGCTTTGCAATCAAAGCGCGGGCAATGGCTACACGCTGCTGCTGGCCGCCGGATAACTCATGGGGCAGATGTTCCAAGCGGCCCTGAATGCCAAGTAGTTCTGTAAGCTGTTTCAGGTATGCTTCATCCGGTTTTTGTTTATCCAGCAAAAGAGGCATGATAATATTTTCTTTCGCCGTCAGAACCGGAAGCAGATTAAATTGCTGAAAAATAAATCCAATCCGTTTCCGGCGGAATGCCGACAACTCCTTATCACTGTAACTGTAAATATCTTTACCATCATAGGTCAGCGATCCGGAAGATGGCTTATCCAAGCCGGAAAGCAAATGAAGCAGGGTACTTTTTCCGCTTCCAGATGGTCCCATAATAGAAATAAAATCGCTGGATACAATTTCGAGATTCGCATGATCCAAAGCCACCACTCGGTTTTCACCGTCACCATAAATCTTTGATAAATTCTTTGCCTCAATATTCATAAAAAACACTCTCCTTATTTGTGGTATAAGGAGAGTGTAAATGATAAATCTCAAAAATCGCTCAAGGATTACACGAAATGAAAAATAGCCGTTGCGGATGCACCGCCCCCAACCCTATTTTCCAAAATCAATCGGCCACCATGTTTTTCACATAAAATTCTGCTGCTGTAAAGCCCCATTCCAAAATGTGAGGAATTACTACTTGTCGTTTCAAAAGGGTTTGGCCCATTCTGCACGAGAGACAGCGGATAACCAGCACCATCATCTTCTATATTCAAGGTCATAGAATCATTTTGCAGCGTTATTTGAATAGAGATTGCTTTTTCTGCAAATCGCGCCGCATTTCCAATCAGATTTTCCGCTACGGTAAGAAATAGCCCGTGATCTATACAAACTGTTCCACCTGATGGTACTAAAACAGAAACTTTTTTGGATAGCGCTAACAGTCGTGCTGTTTCCTGCAATTCACTCTGCAAAACGGATAGTCTGATTTCTTTTGGCTTAACAGAGAGTTGTTCCAACTTTTGAACACTGCTCATAGCTTCTACATACTGCTCAATCCGTAAAGTGTAACTTTCCAGCCGGTCTATGGTCTGTTCGTCCTGAATACCTTGCCGCAAAAGTTTTACACTTCCTTTTAATACCGTAATCGGGTTACGCAGATCATGGGAAAATGCGGCATTGAGCCGTTTGCGTTCCTCGGCCTGTTGCCACAACAGCCGATTCGATTTCAGAAGTTCACTCCGCATTTCTTCAAAGGCAGCACATAGTTGTCCCATTTCATCGTTAGACAAAATCGGCAGCGAAAAATCCAGATCATTATTCTGAATCCGCATAATGCCATTTTGCAGGCAGGAAATAGGCTGTTTCAATTTGAGATAATAAAAAAGAAAGACTGAAACAATCAATCCGCCTACTGGAAAAAGAATACAGGAAACCGTCTGCACAATGTTTAGGGTAGCCAAAATACGCTGTTGTGACACCGTAGGAGACGGCAGAGGTACAACAGAGCCATCCGACAAGATTTCTACACCGCCTAAAGGATAATGGTTTTCAATGCCTCGGCAAAGGAAGATAACTGCCCCAAGCAGGAGAAATGCTACTGCCAAACAGGAGAGGGATAATAGCAGGAAAGATTTCTTTAGTCCCATATTTTTTAGGCGTTCCACCGATAACCACACCCCCAAACCGTTTCAATGTAATTGTGCAATGTATGTGCTGCAAATTTAGCGCGTATTTTCCGAATGTGCTCCATAATTGTATCGCTGTTTCCGTCCCCATCCAAGCCCCACACAAGCTCATAAATTCGCTCGCGGTCAAAAACCTGTCCTGCATTGAGGGATAAAAGTTCTACAATCTCAAACTCCCTCTTAGATAGCGGGATGTTCAGATTATTGATTGTAACTGTTCGGGCAGAATAATCCAGTATCAATTCACCAAAGAAGCGTACTGCCGAATTATTTTGGCGTCGCTGCTCCCGGCGCAGATGTGCGGCAATACGCGCCCCCAATTCATCCAAATCAAAGGGCTTGACGATATAATCATCCGCCCCGGCCTGAAATCCAATGATCTTATCGCTGGATTCAATACGAGCAGTCAAAAAAAGAATGGGACAGGCAATGTGTTCCCGTATCCTTTGGCATACAGTCAGACCATCCATTCCCGGCATATTGATGTCCAATAAAATTAAATCTGGTTTGCAGGCTACTTTTTTGAGCGCTTCTTGTCCGCTATAAGCAGTCAGAATATCATATTGTGTTTGAAAATAACTCTGTATCATATCAACAATACCGCGTTCATCATCAACGATCAGTAATTTGGGATTCAAAATTATGCACCTCCGTTCTTTATATGATATATGGTAAATCTCAAAAATCTCTCAAATTTTACCCAATAAACGCTATTCATTTTATTATAGAATACATCGCTTTTCCGTACAAGGCACAAAATATGAATTATAAAGTTTAATCTTCCTGCATATAGCAACATTCCATTGAGAAAATATGAAATATACAATGTAGATGGGTGGTGCTATATGGCAAATATCAAAGATTGTCCCGGCTTTGAAACTTTCGGCGCGGATGTAAAAGAGGCGCGGAAAGTCAAGCAGTTATCGCGTAAGACGCTGGCGGAACAGGTCAATATCGACTGGCGCTATCTTGCCAACATCGAAAATGACGGCACGATTCCCAGCCTGCCGGTTATCATACAGCTTATCAAAATCTGCGGGCTTCCCGTGGAACGGTATTTTAACCCGGAGATCATGCGGGAGGAAAGCGCACAGCGGCAGCGGGTCAGCCACAAGCTGAAACTCTGCCCGGAAGAATTTCTGCCGATCATCGAGGGCGCGATTGACGGGGCCATTCAAATTCAACAGAAGAATGACGAAACGGAGGGTGCATGACAACCCTCTGTTTTGTTTTTGGGAGGACGCAATCTGCGCCCTCTCTTTTTTTGTACGGTTTTCGGAAAAACCGGGATTTTGCGGGTATTTCCTTGGGGTCAGAACGCTTTTTAGGGGAAGAAGAACAAAGACAGCAAGCATAGGGAGTGTAGCCACACTCCCGGCAAACGGCTTCCCGTTTGTATCTTGGGAAAGTCCCCAAACCCCTGAATGAATGGAGGTGAGAAAGTGGCAAACCGAAAACGGAAGTTTGTGCTGCGCGTCCCGGTGACGCCGGAGGAACGGGCGCTGATCCAGCAGAAGATGGCCCAGCTTGGCACAAAGAACTTTTCTGCCTACGCCCGGAAAATGCTGATTGACGGCTATATCGTCCATATCGACACCGGCCCTGTCCGGGCGCAGACCGCAGAGCTGCAAAAGATCGGCGTCAACATCAACCAGATTGCAAGGCGTATCAACAGTACCGGGACTGTGTACGCGCAGGACTTGGAGGACATCAAGGGGGCGCTGGCACAGATATGGCAGTTACAAAGATCCATCCTATCAAGTCAACGCTGAAAAAGGCGCTGGACTACATCGAGAACCCGGACAAGACCGATCAAAAGCTGTTCGTTTCTTCCTATGGCTGTTCCTATGAAACGGCGGATATTGAATTTCAAATGCTGTTAGATCAGGCGTACCAAAAGGGCAACAATCTGGCCCACCACCTGATACAAGCCTTTGAACCGGGGGAAACCACGGCGGAGCAGGCCCATGAGATCGGGCGGCAGCTTGCCGATGAAGTGTTGCAAGGCAAGTACCCCTATGTGATTACCACCCACATTGACAAGGGCCACCTGCATAACCACATCATTTTCTGCGCCGTGGATATGGCGAACCAGCGCAAGTACATTTCCAACCGCCAGAGCTATGCCTTTATCCGGCGCACCAGCGACCGGCTGTGCAAGGAACACGGCCTGTCTGTGGTAAAGCCCGGCAAGGATAAGGGTAAGACCTACGCCGAGTGGGACGCACAGAAAAAGGGCAAGAGCTGGAAAGCAAAACTGAAACTTGCCATCGACGCGGCCATCCCGCAGGCCAAAGACTTTGACGGTTTTCTGCGGCTCATGGAGGCGCAGAGCTATGAAGTCAAACAGGGCAAGTTTATTTCATTCCGCGCCCCCGGACAGGAACGCTTCACCCGCTGCAAGACCTTGGGGGAGGATTACACCGAGGAACGGATCACCCAGCGGATCAGGGGCATTGCCATTGACCGGGGGCCGCGCAGAAGAAGTGCCGGGGAAATCTCCCTGCGGATCGCCTTGGAGGACAGTATCAAGGCCCAGCAGTCGGCGGGTTATGCGCGTTGGGCGAAGCTGCACAACTTGAAGCAGGCCGCCAACTCCTTAAACTTCATCACAGAACACCAGATCGACAGCTACGAGGGCTTGGAAAGCAGGCTGGCCGAGATCAGCGCGGCAAACGACGCGGCGGCCTCCGCCCTGAAAGACGCAGAACGCCGCCTTGGGGATATGGCGCTGCTGATAAAAAACCTCTCCGCCTACAAGCAGCTCCGGCCTGTGGCGCTGGAACTGCGAAACGCCAAAGACAAGGCCGCGTTCCGGCGGCAGCATGAAAGCCAACTGATCTTGTATGAGGCGGCGGCAAAGGCGCTCAAAGAGGCCGGGGTCACAAAGCTCCCCAACCTGTACGCCCTCAAAACCGAGTATAAAAAGCTGGACGCAGAACGGGAACGGCTGTCCGCACAGTACAGCGAAGCGAAACAGAAATTGAAAGAATACGGCATTGTCAAACAGAATGTAGACAGCATTTTGCGGACAGTGCCGGGAAAGGAGCATACGCAGGAACGATGAACATACCGAGAATGAGTTACCCTCAATACCGCAAGGCCCGCAGGCTCACCCATGAGTGCTGCAACTACTGTAACGGAAACTGCCTCCTGCTGGACGATGGGGAGGAATGTGTCTGTGTGCAGAGTATTTCCTATTCGCTGCTGTGCCGGTGGTTCAAGGTGGCCGTCCTGCCGCTGGACGCGGCCCTGTGCGCCGAGATCACCAAAGGCCGGGACGAGATCAAACGCTGCGCCGTCTGCGGGGCGGCGTTTACGCCCAACTCCAACCGGGCCAAATACTGCCCGGATTGTGCGGTGCAGGTACGCCGGAAGAAAGAGGCGGAACGCCAGCGGAAAAGATACCTCCTGTCTACGCATTTAGGGCGGTAAAAGTCCACGGAAATCAAGGGTTTTTCCGCATGGTCGGCAGGCAGGTGGATAAAGTTATCCTGTTCCCCTCAAAACGGGGTTCTAAATGCGGGAAAATGGACAAAAAAGAAGTGCCGGGACAAAGACAGCTTTTTAGGTCTTTGTCCCGGCTGAATGATTTTGGCATGGACACTGATTTTGTGCAATGCTATAATTGAGTAAATTTGAATTGAGGTGTACTTATGCTTTATTATAGAACTCTGGAATTAAACCAAATAGAAGATTTTTGGAAGTTATTAAACACTTTGGACGCTGAAACAGATTATATGATGTATGAACCAAATGAGAGAACCCAGACCACAAATGTTCAAGAATTAAAAAATGATATTGAAAATAATGTGATTTGTGGAAGTGATTTTTTACAAGTGGCAATGGAAAATCAAAAAATGGTTGGCTATATTCGGGCAGAACGGGGAAAGTTTAATCGGATTCTTCATACAGCATATATTGTAGTAGGCATTTTGAAAGATTATAGAGGTAAAGGAATCGGTACATCTTTTTTTGAAATGCTGAATTGTTGGGCAAAGGAAAATGGAATTAAGAGACTGGAACTTACTGTTGAATGTTGCAATGAAACAGCAAGACACTTGTATGAAAAAAGTGGTTTTAAGATTGAGGGAACAAGGGAGAAATCCATGTTCGTCAACGGCTCCTTTGTTGATGAATTTTATATGGCAAAAATTTTGTGAAAAAGAAATGCCGGACGCAGAGGCAATACAGCCCCCGCGCCCGGCGTTTTGCTTATTCGTCTGTGAAGTGGAACCGCTGCGCCGCAAAGTCGGCGTCGCTCATGGCGTCCAGCTTATCGGCGGTCTGGCAGGCCAGCGCCGCCATTTCCTTGTCCATGTCCGGCAAAGCTGCCCGGAGATTTGCCGCCGTCCTGCGGCGGTCGGCGTTGTGGTACAGACAGATCAGGTTTTCTTCTTCCACGGTGAAATACATTCCTCATACCTCCATTTCTTTTGATTTTTCCCGCGCCGGGGGCTTCCTTTTCTGTTCCTCCTTGGCGGCGGCAAGTTGCGCCCGGATGGACGGTTTCTTTTGTTTCTGCGTTGTCTTTCGGGTCTGCTTGGGCTTTTTGGCCTCCGCCTTGGCTGCCTCGGCCACATCCAAAAGGGAAATCTGTTCCCCGGCTTTTGCCCTTGCTTCCAGTTCCTCCATAGACGGGGCATTGTTCATCATGCCGTCGATCATGTTGTAGTTCTGCTCGGTGGACATTTCCGCCGTCTTGATATGGCTTTCCTGCTGGGCGGGGATGGCAAAGGCCCTTGTGCCGTTTGCCATAATAAGATACCTGCCGTCCTCCGACTGGTGGTGGAATCCATACCCGGCGGCCTCCATCTGTTCCCGGCTCCTGTCAGTCAGATAGAAACGGCCCCTTGGCGTCTGGATTTGTTCGCCGGTCATGCACTCGTCCGGCGTGAGCTGCTTTTCCGGCTGGGCGAAGAACTCCGGCACCTGCCGGTAGTCGGCTCCCTCGTCCACATAATAGGCGGTCTGTTTCCCATCCTGCCGGAACACCACAATATCCCCCGTAGAGAGGGAATGTCCCTTGTAATCGGCGGGATGTTCTATGTTGAAGCGGCGGTAAATCTCGTCCAGTGTGGTGTCCTTGTCCAGCGGCGCGGTGTAGACAAGCTGGTAATTTTTCCTGTCCACCGAAAGCCCGTCCGCCTGCAAGTCCTCATAGGAACGGTAGCGGAAGTCGCGCCCCTCCGGGCCGGGTGGCACTTGGTAGATGGAAAAGTTGGGCTGCGCTGGTGCTTCATAATCAGAGGCAACATATTCCTCCACCGTCAGCCCAGCAGCGGCGGCCTCCTGTTCCAGCTCTGCCTCGATCTGTTTTTTGTAGTCCTGCAAGCTCTGGTCGAAATCGGCAAGCTGCGGCGGCTCCGGCAAGTGGTACTGTCCCTGATTGAGAAGCGGGCGGCACTCCTTTACATAGTCCAAAACCGCGTTGAAATAAGCGGTCTGTTCCGGCGTCAGGGTTTCCCCGGATCGCAGGGGACGCCGGGCCTCCTGCTCCATAGCTGCCAGATTGCAGTGCAGCTCCATATACGGGACAAACTCATGCAGCAGCATATCCCGCTGGGCCTTGTCCGCCTCCCATGCCTCCGGCCCCTCATGGTGCAGCACATGGTTTTTCCAGCTTTCATCCTGCGCGTAGTATTCGTGATAGCCCCGGATATGCTGGATCAGGGAACCGTTCCCGTCGCCAAAGTCCTGCCGTCCCTCGTAGCTGTCCGGCTGGCCCTGCATGGTAAAATCAATGCGGAACTTGGTCTTGTCGTACCAATGGCCCGTATAGCCCGGCTGCTCCCGTTCGTGGCGTCTGGCGCTGTCCAGCTCCTTGAAAACGGCCTCGGCCTCATGCAGCGGCATTTGCTGGCCGTCTTTCAGATGGGGGCTTTCACTCCAAAGGATCGTGACAACCGGCTCCGCTGCCGGATTCTGTGCGATCTGCCGCTGGGCGTTGGCGACGGCAATCTCACTTTCGATCTCGCTTTTCACAAAGGAATCCATCTGGCCCTTTTGCAGCTCATAGCCCTGTTCACACAGGCGGTTGATAAGCCCGATCACCTTGTCGTTATCGCCCACGGCCTCGGCATAGGCCACGATCAACTGCCGTTCCTCGCTGCCCAGACGCGGGGCGTTTTTCTCTGCCAGCTCGATCAGGGCGGCGGCCCGGTCAGCCGGGGACGCCTCCGGCATGAACGGCTTTCCATTCAAAAGGCCGTCGATCCCATTCCATGCCTGCGGCTGGGGAATGGCGTTGGCCTGTTCGGTTGCTTCCAGAAAATCATCCATCCTGTCGCCGGTCAGGGGTTCCATTGCCCCAGCCGGTAGCTCATGGATGGCAAGGATTTCTTTTCCGGCTTCCGCAAGGGACAGGCCGGGATTGTCAAGCTGGCCTCCGTCCAGTTCCTTGTAGTCGGGGCCGTACAGCGTGTAATCATAGCCGGTTTCCGATGTCTGGATATACAGGTAATCGCCGTTTTTCAGACGGTAGGCGGCCTCCTGCGGGGCTTCTGCCTGTTCCAGCGTTCCATCCCCGGCAATGGTAAAGCCCTGCGCCTGCGCCGCCTCCTTGGTTCCCTGCGACACTTCGCCGGTAGATTTCAAATCCGCTTCAATGAGGGTTTGCAGCATGGCTTTTACGCTGTCGGTCATTTCCTGCTGTTGCTCCGGGGGCAGCTTGGAAAATACGCTGTCCGGGTCTGGCTGCTCGGCGGCCTGTTCCAGCGGCGCGGCCTGCGGCTGTTCCTGCTGGGCCTGCCGTTCTTTCTGAAGCTGGGCAAGGTGGCCGTCAATGGTGGTAATCAGTTCATGGGCGGTGGCCCGGATGGTTTCAAGGGAGGCTTTCAGCTCTTTCAAGTCCTTGCCGGAACTCCAACCGGCCACATAGCCAAAGGAATAGTCGGAGGTGTCCAGCCCGTAGTGCTGGCAGACGGCATAGGCCACGCTTTCGGCCTGCACCTCGCGGGTGCGGCTGTCGGGGCGGTCGGCCTGCTCTATGGCCGGGGCTTCCGGGTCGATGGCGTGGAGCTTGGAATGGGCAATCTCGTGGATAGCCGTCTTTAGGGTCTGTAATTCGCTCATGCCCTCCTGAATGGCGATCCGCTTTTCCGTCAGGTGGTAGTAGCCGTGGGAACCGCCCGGAATGTCCTCAAAACCAATGGGAACCGGGGAGGTCTGTTCCAGCGCCTTGAAAAATTCCCCGTAGCGTTCCACGCTGCCGGTCAGTTCTTCCACGCCGATAGAGGGCAGCGGTTCCCCCTCGGTCTGGCTCACATCAAAGACGGAAACGATCTTAAAGGCCGGAACCTGTATTTCCTTTACTTCGGTAACAGGCTTTCCGTCCTTTCCCATCACCGGCCTGCCCTGTGCGTCCAGTTTTTGCACTTCCTTTTTTGCCTTGAACGGGGCTGGGGCCAGTATCTTGATGGCCTTTTCGCCTTTCCTCACATTGCGGTGAAAATCGTCCCGCCACTTGTTGTAGCCCGCCACAAGCTGTCCGCCCTGCATGGCGATCAGGAGGGTGTTGTTGAAGCTGTAACTGTGGAACTTGGACATGGTGGTGAGATAGGCTTTGTAGCGTTCACTCTCGAAAAGCTCCTGTATGCCGGTTTCCAGCCGGTCGGTGATCTCTTTCATGCGCTCGGCGCTGTTCTGGCCGTTTAAGAGAATGGGGGTAACAGGCTGCGGGGCCTTTGTAGGCGCTGCCGCCTCCGGCTGTACCTTGCTTTCCTCCCGCAGAATTTCCGGCGCAGGATAGGCCATCACCCGGTATTCCTCCGGCACTGGCTGTCCCTCATGGACGCGCTGCCATTTGTCGCTGGTTCGCAGAATATAGCCGTAATCGGTAAAGGTTCCCTGTTCCTCGTTGGCGATAAAACTTCCCAGCCGTTCCGTGTCAATGGCCGGTTTCCACGGGTCAGGAACGACAAACAGCCCGGAATCATTCAGATAATATTCCCCCAGACTGCGGTTGTCCTTGGCGTTGATTAAGACAAAACAATCGGTGTTTTCGGCGTAGTCCAAAAGCTGCCCGATGGTCTGCATTTTTGCCGGGGACTGCATGGCGGCGTTCAGCTCCGCAAGCTCCACGGCGTCCAGCCTTTGAAGCTGGACGGCAAGGAAGTTCAGTTCGTCCACGCTGGCGGCCTTGATTAAATCCTCCGGCAGTTCCAGCGGTTTTTCCTCCGGGGCGGAAAAGCCGCCAATGAACAAGTCCTGCTGGTTGTCGGCGGTGATGTGGATTTCCTTTAGGGCTTCCTGTACCTGTTCAGCGGAAGTCGGCAGGGAAAGCCAGTAGCCATGCGGCCCGCCGGTCTGCGCCTCGGCGCGGTTATCAAGAAAAATAGAAAATACTTCGTTCACGGGTTCCCTCCTTTCCGGGGTGGCTGCGGTCTGCTGCGGCTGCGCGGTTTCTTCCTGCGCGGGAAGCTCTGCGGCTTTTGCCGGTTCCTCTCCCTCAATGGTGTAGCCGGGGAGCAGGCAGCCGTTGACCTTGAAATAGTCGGCGTATTCCTTGGGGATGGCCGGGGAAATTTCGGTAAAGTAATGTTCATGGGCTTTAATCCGGCCATTCAGGTACTTGTCCAGTTCTTCCCGGCTGGAAAAGACTTTCCGATCCTGTCCGGCGATCTTGGCCTGCCGGTAGCTGCCCGGCGCGTTAGTGCGTAGGCTCCAGCGGAGCGTCCACGAGTAGGGAACGGATTTTGGGGCGGCGCTGTCATACCGGGTGTTCTCGGAAATGGAGTAATCCATCTGGTAAACCATGTTGCTGCGGATATGGCGGTATTCGTCCGGGGCCTCCCACTGGTTTGCGGTGTGGGTGACGGGAAGCGTCCGGGCATATTCAAGAGCTTTGTCCAGAAACAGGGTTCTTCCGGCCTGTTCCTCCCATGCGGCGGCCTGTTCTTTCAGGCGGTCAAACACTTCCTGTTCTGCGGCGGCGCTTTCCGCCCGCAGGGAAAGAAGCTCCGCAAGGGGCAGCTTTACCATTTCGGAAAGATCGGCCTTGCCGCTTTCAAAGTAAATCCGGCGCTCGATCCGCATAGTGCTGGCCGGTTCTAAATCGTCGTGGTCGTAGGAACTGTAAGACATTTGGGGTTCACATCCTTTCTGAAAAATAGCATAAGAAAAGCAGGAAACCTTTGAAAGATTTCCTGCTGGGTGGGCCGATAATAAGTGGCTGATATTCAATTTTGAAAGTTTGGGTTAGATTGATTGAAGCTGGGGACAGTCTAACAAATTAAAGCTTTCTACTTCTTCAACATCAATAACTTTGATGCCTCGTTCTTTTAATGCCTTTGCAAACAATCCCATTCCAGAAATCAACTTTCCGGTAAAGCTACCATCATATATTTGATTTACTCCGCAGGTAGGACTTCTGGATTGTAGTATAGCTAACTCAATATCTTCATGTTGAATTTTGGATAATGCCATTGATACTGCTCGTTTATATTCCAAATCGACATCATTTCCATTTTCGTCTGTTACTACACCATTCACAATCTCTGCACAAGGTCTGGGAGTAGTCATACCTGCTAATTGCTCTGGACAAATGCAAATAATTTCTTTATCTTTTAAGTAGTTGATAGCTGCCAGATTTTTGTTATTTTTTCCATTGTATTTACAATCCACTCCCATAATACAAGCACTAACTAATATTTTCACACTTATCACCTCAAATGGATATTATCGTTGGCTTTATTATACTATGACATGGTGTATCTTGGAATAGATGAATTGTAAATTTGCTGGATACAAGGGGTTTGGGGCTTCCCCAAAGAGAAAATCCCCGGCCCGGCAGGTGCGCCGGGTCAGGGATTTTGCCGGGAGTGTGGCTACACTCCCTATGCTTGCTTTTCTTTAGTTCTTGCCCCTCTGTTCCACGCGGTAGTTCACATACTTGCCGCCGGTATCCGCCAAAAGCACCGTCCCGTCATAGGTCTTGCCGGTTTTCATGGAGCGCAGGCCCTTTACCTTTGCTTTTCCGTCTTTAAGGAGCGCGGCGGCGATCTTCGGAATGAACGCCTTGCCCCGTTCCTCAAAAAATCGGTCATTCTTCCACATGACAAACTGGCAGCTTCGGTTTCCGCAGTAGTAATTCTTTTTGCCCTCGTAGACGCTTTCCCCGCAGCGTGGACATTTGCCGATAACCACACGCTCGGTTTGAAACAACCTCTGCGCGTCCTCGCTGATCTGGGAGTAGTTTGCAATCAGGCCCCTTGTCATTTCTGCAATGCCAGCCATGAAGCCCTCCGGGTCGGCCTGCCCCTTGGCAATGGCCGTCAGCTCCGTTTCCCACTGTGCCGTAAGCTGGGGAGAGGTCAGCACTTCCGGCAGCACGCAGGCAAGGTTGTGGCCGTCCTTGGTGGGAAGTAGCTGTTTGCCCCTGCGCTCCACAAAGCCCATCTGCACCAGCTTTTCTAAGATGGAGGCGCGGGTGGCCGGGGTTCCCAATCCCTGCCGCTCGGCGTCCTCCGGCAGATCGTCCGCACCGGCGCGCTCCATAGCGGAAAGCAGGGTATCTTCCGTGTAGGATTTTGGCGGTGCTGTGAAATGTTCGGTGACGGCGGCAGTTACCTTGTCAAAGGTCTGTCCCTCGGTGATCTCCGGCAGTTCACGCGCAGGCTCCGGGGCGGTGTCGTCGGCGTCTGTTTTGAACGACGCCTTAAAGCGGCGGTCAAGCTCTTTCCAGCCGGGGGTCAGGATGGTTTTTCCCTTGGCGGTAAAGGTGTTCCCGGCACAGGTGAATGTGGCGGTGACAGCTTCATACACATGGGGCGCGGCCACGGCGCACAGCAGCTTGCAGCACACAAGGGACAGCAGTTTCTTTTCCCCCTCGGTCAGCCAGTCAAAGCCTTTCTGCACAAATTCCATTGTCGGGATAATGGCGTGGTGGTCGCTCACCTTTTTGCTGTTCAGCACCCGGCCAAACTGCGGGGACAGGTCAAGCCCCGCCGCAAAGGGAAGCAGAGGCCACAGGCCGGACACAAGGCTTTCCGCCGTTGGCAGCATATCATCGGTCAAATACTGGCTGTCGGTGCGGGGATAGGTCAGCAGCTTCTTTTCGTAAAGCTGCTGGGCATAGTCAAGGGTCTGCTTGGCGGTAAATCCAAACAGGCGGTTTGCCTCCCGCTGCAAGGTGGTGAGGTCATAGAGGCGGGGCGGCTGCTCCGTTTTTTCCTCCCGTGTTACCGACACACAAACGGCCTGCGCCGTTTCACAGGCGGATTTCAGGGCCTTGGCGTCGTCTGCGTTTCCTATGCGTTCACTGGCCGCCTCCATGCCGCCCGCCGCGATCTGGACGATGTGGTATTTCTCTTTCTGAAAGCTGCTGATCTTGGCCTCCCGGTCAACCAGCATTTTAAGGGTCGGCGTCTGGACGCGGCCCACGGTCAGGGTCTTGTGGTAGAGGATGGAGAAAAGTCTTGTCGCGTTGATCCCCACCAGCCAATCCGCCTGCGCCCGGCAAAGGGCCGACTGATACAGGTTGTCGTAGTCGGCCCCCGGTTTCAGATGGGCAAAGCCGTCCTTGATGGCCGCGTCCTCCATGCTGGAAATCCAAAGGCGCTGAAACGGTTTCTTGCAGCCCGCCATCTGGTAGACAAAACGGAAAATCAATTCCCCCTCGCGTCCGGCGTCGGTGGCGCACACAAGGCCGGTGACATCGGGGCGCTCCATCAAAGAACGCAGGGTGTCAAACTGCTTTTTCTTATCGTCGGGGATAATGTACTGCCATTCCTGCGGCAGAATCGGCAGGTCGTCATAGCGCCATTTTTTGAAACGCTCGTCATAAGTCCCGGCGTCGGCAAGGGAAACAAGGTGGCCGATACACCAGCTCACCAGATAGCCGTTTCCCTCCATGTAGCCGTCCTGTTTCTTGTCCGCGCCGATCACGCCCGCAATGCTGCGGGCGACGCTTGGTTTCTCTGCAATTACTAACTGATAGCTCATACTTCGTCCTCCTTATTTCCATCTTCACCTGTCATATCCTCGTCCGGCTCCGGGGCTTCGTCCTCGTCGTCCTCGTCCTCGCCAAAATCATACTCGGCCAGATCGTCATTGCCTGTGGTGTCGGCTTTTTCCTTTTTGAATTTCAGGAAGTAGAGGGCTGCGCCGCCGCCCAGCAGCACCACCACAAAGAACACCACAAGGCCGCCCATGCCGCTTGGCTTTTCCTCCTGCGGCTTTTCTTCCTCCGGCTGGGGCTTCGGCTCCGGCCCGTTGCAGGCGGTCAGGTTGTTTTTGCAGACCGGGCAGGCCGTATTGACGGCCCCGGCTTGACATTTGGCCGTACAGGTGCAGACCTCCGGCTCTTTTTTCCCGTGCTCCAACAAGGCTTGCAGGTCGGCGTCATCCACTTGGTTGAGGAAATGCACCGCCGTTTCCTTGTCCTCGTTGGCCCGGTCGATCAGGATGTAAAAATAATTTCCGGCCTTGGTGGTAACGGTGATAAGCTGCTTATCCCCGAAAAAATCATCCACCAGCGCAGCGTTGCCCTGCGGGGTGACAGGTACGCCCTCCGGCTCCATGCCGCCGGTGGTGGGTTCTTCGGTTTCCTCCGGCACTTCTGCGGGGGCCTCGGTGGTTTCCGGCAGCGGCACCGGGTCAGGGTCAGCACCCCCGGCGTAGGCGGTAACGGTCGTGGTCGCCATGCAGAGCGCAGCGGCCACAGCCAGCGTCAAAGTGCGGAACAGTTTAGATTTCTTCATGGGCGCTGTCCTCCTGTTCAAAGTCCGGGATCGGGGCCGGGGCCGCCTGCAACGCGCCGCCGCGCACAAAGGCGGCGAACTCCTGCGGGGTCATGTTGAGGCCGCGCACAAGCTGGACGATCTGCAAGTTTTCCTGTTCGGTCTTGGCTGCTTCCAGCTCCCGAAGCTGCTTTTGCAGCTCCGCGATCTTGCCCTTGGTTTTCTCAATATCCTTTTCAATGCGCTCCAATTTGTTCATTGCCATAGTCAAAAACTCCTTTCTGGCGTTTAAGGCAAACGCCCGTAACAATAAAAATGCTGCTGCCAGTAGCTTGAATTGAGGTTTGTGTAGGAAATGGGGTCGCCGCAGTGCAACATGACCGAATTTCCCACATACAGCCCCACATGGGACATTCCGGCAGTGTCATAAGTGCCGACGAAAAATACAAGGTCGCCGGGCTTGGCCTGCTCCGGGGAAACGGGGGTGCAGATGTTGTAAAGCCCCTGCGCCGTCTGGCGTCCCACATTCCATCCTGAATGATTGATAACCCAGCTAATGAAGCCGGAACAATCAAAGCTGGTGCTTGGGGAGCTGCCGCCCCACACATAGGGATAGCCCACATACTTTTCCGCCTCGGCAATCATGGCGGCAAAGGCTTCGTCCTTTAGCGCCTCCGGGGGGATTTCATAGTAGGTCGGCTCTTTCGGGGTGGAGGCGTGGGGATAGCTGCCGTTGGGGAACAGGTCTGGCCGGTTGCCCAAAGTCTGCATATAGGCAGCATAAAAGCCCATCTGTTCCTCGGTGAGAATGTAGATGGGCAGGTGGGACAGGTCAAAGTTTTCCAGATTCACATTACAGATATAGTAGGTGTAGGGGACTTCCACGGTGTAGGTGTTTCCCTCGCTGTCCGTCCTCGTTTCGGTGCGGTAGCGGGTTTCCGTTTCGATGGTCTGGGTCAGGATGTACTGCTTTTCAAAGAGCATGGCAAGGTCGCCCTGTACCTCCCCTAAAGTGAACACGCCGTTATGCAGCGCGGAGAGGATGGAGGTCAGCACATAGGGGTCATGCTTGATCTCGTCCAGATCGAAACGGTATTCGTCATAGCCGGGGTGCAGGCTTTCGTAGTTGTCAAGTTCGTGTTGCAAGTCTGCTTCCAGCGCGGCATAGGCGGCTTCGGCTCCCAGCATATCGCTGTCCTCGGAGAGATAAGAGGTGGCGGCAAGGCCCGTCCCGGTGCTGCCAAACATGGCGGTGCAGGATTGCAGGCCGCCCATCACCAGCAGGAGCATGAGGCCCACGCCGCCGACGATCAGCGCCCCTTTCCAGTGCCGGGCGGCAAAGGACGCGGCCTGTCTGCTTTTCTCTGCGGCTTTCTTGGCTGCGGCAGCCGTGGTCTTGGCGGTGCCTGCGGCCCCCTGTGCGGTCTGGCCCGCCGCCCTTGCTGCCTTGGCATATTCCCGCTTGATGTGCTGTTTCTGCCAGAAGCGGGAAACGGGGTTCTTGGCCGCCTGCGCCAGCTCCGGGTTGTCCCGCAGGGATTTTTGATACGCAAACTCGGCGTTGGCGGCGATGGACTTTCTCTCGGCCTTGGCTGCGGCCCGGTAGGGTTTGAGCTTGTGGCGGTGGACGCCGCTGCGGATCATGCGGCCCGCCTGCCGTTCCGCCAGTTCCTCCCCCTTATGGCCGCCCTCCACGCCCACATTTTCGTGTTCTACCTCATGGATTTTTCCGTGGAGATAAAGCCCGGCTTCCTGTATGGGGCGGCTGGCCGGGTTTGGTTTGAGCTGGGGAGGGGCTTTCTCCACCTTGTCAAAATACAGCCTGCTTTTGGCCTTGCCCTTGGCTTCGTCATAAACGGTTTCCTTTGTAATGACGCGCTTTTTCGACAAGGCTTCTTTGGCCGCTTCCAGCTTATCCGCCCGTTTTTCTGCCTTTCTGATATACGGGGCCAGCTCCGGGGAGGCCCGTTCCTCGGCGGTAAACTGCAACCGGGAAACAGGGTCGGTGGCCTGCGCCACGGTTTCCCCGGCGTCCTTGGCCGCTTTCTTTGCCTTGTGGCGGTCGTGCAGTTCGTCCGCCCGTTCCAGTATTTTTTCCGCCGCGCCCTCCGGCTGGGCGGTGTATTCCTGCTCGGCCTCCCGGCTGGACACATTGACGCTTTCGCCGGTGGTCTGGTTATCCAGCGTCAGGCCGTCGCGGGTCATGTGCTGCGTTACCTTGTCGCGGGGTTTTAAGGGTTCCATATCCGATCACCTCCTTGCTGTCTGTTCCGGCAGCGCCCGGTTTCGATCTCTGCAATATAGCGCAGGATGGGGTACACCTGCGGGGGAACAACTGCGTTTCCCAAAGTCTTTAACCGCTTTGCCACATTCGCCGGCGGGTCGCTGATTAAGTACGGGATTTGCGCCGGTTCTTTGGCCCACATGGAATGTCCGTCCATCTCCGGGGGAATCCCATCAGCCATTCCACCCAGTCGGGATTCAGTTTCACATCCCCCGGCGGGCTGCCCAGCAGTTTGTAAACCGCCCATGACAGCCGCGCCGTCCATACGGTTCCGCTGGGGTTGTATTTTCGGAAGCTCCCGGTCGGGGTCATCCGCACATCGACAGTTTTCCCCACATCCCCCGTGTCGCTGGCAAGGGGCGTGGGAAGCAGCATGGCCGATGATGAAAGTTCTTTTGCGCTCATGCCATGCGCCGACGGCGACAGCAGGAAGTACGAAAACCCTAACGGCGTAGCCTGCCTGCTCCAAGTCAAAAACCGTCTTGTCGAGCCCCAGATGGATGAAGCCAGCAACATTTTCTCCAAGCACCCAAGAGGGGTGCAGTTCCCGGATAACGCGGAGCATTTCGGGCCATAAATACCGTTCGTCCTCAAATCCTCTTTGTTTCCCGGCGCTGGAAAAGGTCTGGTTATTCCGAAATTCAGGATAACCAGACTTATCCCGAATAAAATAAGAAGCCCGAAGCCCAGCCGGGAATCCTTGCA
>OBLF01000769.1_pt1 | contig 31795 bp, 35 predicted proteins | sample 1519231 | NCBI WGS metagenome assembly OBLF01 (sample SAMEA2602895, study PRJEB22501) | metagenome | reverse complement strand
GAAATGCTTGTATGGAAGAATCTAAAAAGAATTGTAACTCCAGAAGATAGTAGATATGCTATGGAAAACATGAAGAATATCTTAATATTGAGTTCTGGTGGAATGCTGCAAAGCGGACGTTCTGTTAGATGGGCGAAAGAGTTACTTCCCAATAGTAATGATTGTTTGATTTTGAGTGGCTATTGTGGAGAAAACACGCTTGGATATAAAATCAAAAATTTCAGTGACCAGAAAACCATTTCGATCAATGGCGCACAGGTGAAAAACAAAGCACAGATTGTAAATGTACGAAGTCTTTCGGGTCATATGCAAAGAGATGAATTATTAAAATACTACTCTTCTATTCATACAGAAAAGATTTATCTTCTGCATGGAGAAATGGAAGGAAAAGTTGAATTTTCGCAAGATTTGAAAAGAGAAATCGCAAATAAAAGCATGACTACAAATGTTTGTGTGGTTAATAAAGGAACGAAAATTTCGTTATAAAATATTATGAAAACTGAGGTATCTTAAATTTATGGTTAATAAAGAATTATTGGAAATTCCATTAAGTGATTTAGGATTGAATGATTCATTACCTGATCCTGTCACATACCAGTATTATAAGGGATTAAAAGAAAGAAAAATTATTATTAATGAACAAATTAGTTCAGATATTGTTGAAACGGTTATGCTTCCGTTGTTAGAGATGGATAATGATGGTACTGGTAAACCAATTAATATTATCTTAAATACAATTGGCGGTTCATTATTTGATGGAGCGTCCTTATGTAATATCATTGATAATCTCAAGTGTCCAACGACAATTACAGTTATGACATATGCGTATTCAATGGGAAGTATTATTCTTATGGCAGGATATAATAATCCAAATGTTAAAAAGCGTTGTTATAAATTTTCAACTGCTCTTCTACACGCAGGAAGTAGTTATCTTGAAGGAAATAGTACATCTGTAAAAGATCAGTTTAATTTCTATCAGAAGTTTGAGGACATTATTAAAGATTATACACTTTCTCATAGCAATATTACTCCAGAAGAATATGAAAAAATGGAACGGTATGAATGGTATATGACGAGTGATATTATGCTTGAAAAAGGTCTTGTTGATGAAATTATCTAGGAAGAGTATCTACTACTCTTCTATTTTTATATTTTTAGTTAATTGAAAAGGAGTTTTATATATATGATTAAAATTAGTAATACAGAAAGCAAAACAACACCAGCTAAGAAAAATATTCAGTTAAAGAATATTTCTGTAAAAGATTTACGCCTTATAGATACTGATACTGGGGAAGATATTTCTCAGGAAGTTATTGATGAAATTCCAGGTGGAATTGATACAGTTAATTTTAAAATTACTATTGAACTTCCAGAAGAAGTTGAATAAAGAGAGTTGGTGTAGTTATAACTGATTTACAAAAATTAGATAATGAAACGGATTTTGAGTGGAAACTAAGATGTTGTCTTGCAAAGAAACGTAGAGAAACAGATATGGATTGGGTTGAAATCCGAGATATGCTTGGATTATCTATCACACCAGACCAACTTAGAAAACAAGCTGTTGGATATCTGGAATATGATAATTATATCAATGGATTTGAGGGAGTAGCTACTACTATACTTTCTATTTCTGATTTACATTATCCATTTGCAAAGCCATTAGATACATTTAAGCAATATGTAGGAAAGATTGATATTCTACAGTTGAATGGAGATTTGGTGGACTGTATGGCATTATCACGCTTTTCTAAGTCATATAGGGTATCCCCTTTGGAAGAAATGATAGGTGCAAGACAATATATTATTGATTTGATTGAAATGATTAAACCAAAGAAAGTCCTCGCTAATCATGGAAATCACGAATTGCGTTTAGGTTCATATTTAGCAAAGAATCTTGATAATGAATTGCAGGAATTAATGCCTGAAACTGCATTAGATTATATCTTTAATGATGGTTTTACCCATTATGATAGAAGAACTAAAGCAAAAATCAAATACTCTCCTTTGTGTGAAGTATTTGAAGATATAGATATTGAATATACAGGAACGTGGTTCTCACAGTATAAAGGTATTTTATTTGCTCATCCAAGAGCATTTAGTTCTATACCAATGAAAACCGCTGAGAAAGCTATGTATTGGTTTAGGAATGAGGGATATATTTTTGATTGTATCACGCTTGCTCATACTCATCGTTTAGGTTCATACAAGATTGGAAATACAATGTGTTATGAACAAGGATGTTGCTGTGAAACGGATAAAATGAGATATACAGATGGTAAACTTATTAATTCTCAGAAAGAAGGTTATATGATTATCTGTCTTGATAAAGATGGTAAAATTATTGACAGTAAGACGAAGATTATTTCGTTAAATTAAAAATATAGGATAGTTTCCAGTCATCAAGAAATAAAAATCAAACAAAGAGAGCGGTTAGACACTAACCACTCTCTTATTTTATTGCTTAAAATTTGAAAGGAATTAAAAATTATGAATAAAAAAGAATATATTGCTGCGACAGCAGAAAAAACAGATGGGATTAGTAAAGCAACTGTAGAAGAAGTATTAAAAGCTTTTACAGAGACAATCACAGAAGGATTAATCAAAGGTGAAAGAATCCCTATTGTTGGATTAGGTGCTTTTGAAACGGCAGATGTTGAGGAACGTATTGGTAAGAATCCAAAAACTGGTCAGCCAGTCAATATTCCTGCTCATAGAAAACCTAAATTTAAAATCAGTAAGACATTGAAAGATGCGGTTAGATAAGGAGATAATCATTTGAAAACTAAATTTTATTCTGATATTGAAGATTTATGTTTAGATATTGCCCAGAAATATCATGATTCTTCACAAAAAGATGAATTTTATGGAGTTTCTATTTTAACATTCCATGATAAAGCGAAAGAAATTATTGAAGAATTAATTTTTCATGAATTTACATTAAATAATATTGAATTAGAAAGTTATGAACTAACTGGATATAAAGATGAATTTGTTATCACTATTGACGATACAGGATGTATTTGGTGTGAAAAAGCAAAGAGAGAAAACGGATATGTGAATTTTTATGATAAAATTTTATATATTGATTCTGATGCAAATTCTAAGATTCTAACTTATATCCATGATGCAGAAGAGATTATTGAATTTGATATTCATGACGATTCGTATAAATGTGAAGATGGAGATGTTTCTGCTATTTGTGAATGTGATGGAAATTGTGATTGTAAGGATTGTGAATATTCAGATGGAGTGGATGACGAAATTGAGATCTCTGACTTAAAAGTGTTAACTTTTTCTGGTAGCCACGATGGGAAATACACCTCTTATTGTATCACAAGTAATAATGAAGATAATTTAAATAAATTTCGCAAACTTGTTCAGGAATTAGATATTTAAAATAAATACATTTTATTCTCGGAACACATAACCTGATATGTGGAGATAAGAATTAAGTCTACGGAGAAAAATGTAATCGAGAATGTAGACAGTTATTTATTTAGGGACTTACATGATTTTTCATGTGAGTCCTTTTTATATGCAACATAAACTCAGAAGGTTTGAGACTTGACTGCTAATCAATGTGTGCCATCTGGCATCTGTTTCGAGTACAGTATGTTGCGTTTGGTATATTGTCTAAATGTTGTTAGAGGATATACATTCTGTAGAATATCTTTGTTCTATCTTGTCTTCGTTAGTGAAACTCATGTATAGGGTACGTTCCTATCGCACTAACTAATGGAGAGATTTATGAGAGCAGGTGAAATCCCTACTCTTTCTCTACGTCAATGGTGTAAATGGCAAGCATTAAAGACTCCAACTCTTTAGATTCTGGTTCAAGTCCAGATTGGCGTGTTATTAAATGATTTGTTATTGGAAGGAAGTGAGAAAATGGCAGGAAGAACTGTACAATATAATGTTTTAACGACACCAGAAAAATTACAGCAAGTTAATCCAGATAATGTTGAATTAGGAAATGACTTTTTAGATTATCTTGTATCAGTAGACAGAGCAAAATCAACAATTGATGCATATGCTCATGATCTTAATATTTTTTGGGTATATCTATTAGAAAAATGTAACAACAAATTCTTTATTAATTTATCCAAACGTGAAATTTCTAAATATCAAAGTTATTGCTTGACTGAATTAAAATGGAGTCCTGCAAGGATAAAAAGAGTTAAGTCTACTCTCTCATCTCTTAGTAATTATGTTGAAAATATGTTAGATGATGAATATGAAGGATTTCGCCCAATTATTCGTAAAATAGAAAATCCAACAAATGAAAAGGTATTAAAGAAAACTGTATTTACAGAAGAACAATTACAAGGTTTATTAAATTATCTTGTTGAAAAGGAACAATATGATAAAGCGTGTATGTTAAGCATGGCTATGAATAATGGAAGACGTAAAAGTGAATTACCACGTTTTAAAGTTTCATATTTTGATGATAAAAATATTATTTATGGTTCATTATATAAAACACCAGAAACAATCACCACTAAAGGTAGAGGATCAAGAGGAAAACAACTTATCGTATATACATTGGCAAAACCATTTAAACCATATTTAGATTTATGGTTAAAATATAGAAAAGAAAATAATATTACTTCTGAATGGTTATTTCCCAAAAAAGTGGGAAATAAATATATTGATGAACAAATTTCTACAGATACATTAGATAGTTGGGCTGAAACATTTAGTAAAATATTAGATATTCCGTTTTATTGGCATAGCCTGAGGCATTATTTTACAACGAATTGTGCCCGTAGTGGACTCCCAGATAATGTAATTCAAATGATTATCGGTTGGTCTTCGTTAGATATGGTAGGGTTATACAAAGATATTGAAGTGGATGAAGAATTTGAAAAGTACTTTGGGGCAGATGGAATTAAAAAGGTTAAACAATCTTCTTTGGCTGATTTATAAAACTTTCCCCTAACATACCCTTTCAACATCACTCGTCATATTCTCTCATTCTTCGCTATTTACAAAAATATTAAAATATGATATTGTAAAAATATTAAAATTAGTATTTTTTGGTAAGGAGGATGGAAGAAAATGGATACAACTACTAGAACAAGAGTTGTTCACTCATTAATGAATGATATAGAAAAAGAAAAAATATCATTTAAACATAAGTTACAGAGACGAGAAGGTGTTTGGACAAAGAAACAGAAATCTTTATTAATAGATTCTTTATTGAAACACTATCCTACAAACCCTGTTTATCTTGTTGTTGAAGAAGGAGAACCAAAACGAGTGATTGATGGTTTACAAAGATTAAGCACCATTAAAAGTTATATAAATGATGAATTTACTCTTTCCACATTAGATAACATAGAAATAGACGGTGTTCCTAGAAAGTTATCAGGAAAGAAATTTTCTGAACTTGACCCCGCTGTAAAAGAAGAAATATCTGGCGCAGAAATAGTTCTATGTGAACTTCGAGATGCTACAGATAAAGATATTATAGAGTTATTTTCTCGTATTAATAACGGAAAGCCGCTTAACAGTACACAGAAATTAACTACTTTTATGTCAGTTGAACTTATTGATATAATTTCTTCTATGGTAGAAAATCTGTTTTTTAATAATGTTCTTACGGAAAAACAGCTTAATGATTCTGTTGACGTAGATATTATTATTGAATCTCTTATGATGATTGATTCAAATAAAGATAGAGAACTCAAGAGTTTTACAGCTGGAGAAAAGAAGAAATTTGCTGTTTATTACAGTGAGAAATTCAAAGAAGAACCTGATAACCAATATGAAAAAATGGATAAAATATCAGAAGGATTAAATAGACTTGGCAACCATTTTAAAAAAGATACGAAAATGCCTAAACTACTTATGCCTTTATGTATTTATGGTATGTATCGTATGATTAAAGATAACAAATCATTTGAGAAATATTTTAATTGGTTGGATGATTTCTTAGCTGGTTATGAAAATAATGAAGAATTCTTACAATATTGCAATTCTGGTACGACAAGTGCCGCTAAAGTACAGGGTCGATTCAAGTATTTTAGAAGTGCTATGCATGATTTGTAATATATAAAGATTATATTTAAAAATTAAAAACGAATATAGAATTATCAAGAAGAGTGGATTTTCTACTCTTCTTTTTTGTTGTCTAAAAAAGAATAAACATATGGTCATAAACAGGTTGTGAGTACAATGGTGTTTGGTGTTCTGTCAGTGGAACGTGACTGGTTGGAATGAGTGAGAAACTAAGGAAATCATGAGCCTTAGTATAGTAGATACTCGCCCTACTCTCTCACTCTTCTTTTGTATAAAATAAAGGAGGTGGCGTTTTGCCTACTAAGAAAACTGGTGCAACGCCAGCTAATAAACAAAAAGGGAAAAAGGTTTGTACTTGCTGTAAAAAAAATAAAAATCTAGTAGATTTCTATTTGTCATATAGTCCAATGTACTCATTAGATAAAAGAATTCCTGTATGTAAGGATTGTTGTAAAACTTCTGTCCTAAATGATGATAACACAATAAATTATATTAAATTTAAAAGTCTTTTGATGCAGATAGATAAGCCATTATATTATGATTTACTTGCTAGTAGTGAAGAATCATTACTTAAAGAAAATAGTTACATGGATGAAAATGCGTTAAAATATCGTGGAAAAGAAATATTACAAAAATATTTTACTCTTATAGCAATGCGCCAAGATCGTCAACGAAATTGGGCAGATGCAGAAAAAGAAGGGCATATGCATCAAAATAATAATCGCACTGTTGCTGAAAAAAGTGTGATTATAAACAAATATCAAGAATTATTTAATTTATCACAAGATAATCCAAATAATGATATTATTGACTTAGGTATTAAAAAAAAGATAATAAAGTGGTCTAAAGAAGATAAACAAAATATGAAATATGCTATTGAAGTAATTGGATATGATCCATTTGAAGATTATCCAGAAGAAAATAGAAAATTTTTGTTTAATTCCTTATCTCCTTACTTGGAAGATGATGACAATGTTGAGGATGCTTATAAATTATCGCAGATATTACAAATTATAAAAAATAATTTTCAAATAGATACATGCGATAAAAAGATGGCACGTTTAGACCCTTTGAAAGATGCTGAAAGTATAAAAACTTTAAGTGATATTAAAAATAAACTTGTTCAGAGTAATGATAAAATTGCAAAAGAAAATGAAATTTCTGTAAAAAATAGATCCAATAAAGACGCTGGAAAATCTACTTTAACATATCTTATGCGTGATTTAAGGGAAAAAGATTTTGATAAAGCTGAAGCAGATTACTATGACCAATTAAAGAGCAAAGGGACTCGATGGGCTGTTGAGATTTCTCAGAAAGCTATGTTGGATCATTGTATTTTTGATGAAAATGATAAAAAAGAAATCTACGAAACCCAATTAAAGTTAATAGATGAATTAAATCAAGAATTAGATAAAAAAAAAGAGGAAATTCGCCTACTCTTAATTAAAATAGATGAATTAAATGCAATTATAGAAAAGGGTTCATAATGGCATATCATAAAATTATGTCAGAACGCAAAAGGCGAATTTGCGAATTAGATTCTGAAAGTATTGCTTTTTATAGACGTAACCCATGCATTGCATGTGAAGAATTACTTGGCATAAAATTAATTGATTCTCAGAAATATATTTTGCAACAAAGTTGGAATAAACCACATGTACTCTGGTGTTGTAGTCGTAACTTCGGGAAGTCTTTCCTGGGGGCGATATTTATGATTCTAAAAGCCATTCTTTATGAAAATCAAGCAATATATATTGTTTCTTCTGTTGGTAACCAATCTAAAGAAACTTTTTCAAAAATTGAAGAAATTGTTCTTAGAATTGGTAAAACGGCTGCTTCTATTCGTTCTCTAAAAGATATTGTAGAAAAGGAAACTCGAAAAACTCCAAATAATAAAACAGGATTTCAACATAATCCAGAGTCATTCCATGTCGAATTTTTTAATGGTAGTGAAATATTTACATTGAATGGTAAACCTGATAATAACAGATCTCGCAGAGCTACTCTTGTATTTTTTGATGAAGCGGCTTTTAGTAGTGATGAATTAATTGCAGTTTGTGAAGCATTCGCAACACAAAATACAGAATTCGTAACATCTGTTGATGAAGGTTTTAATCCCGATACATTAAAAAGAAAATGTCCTACCCAATTAGTATACGCTTCTTCTCAAGACGATATGAGCAAAATGTTTTATAGTCATTATAAAAATTTCACAAAGAAAATGATTGCTGGCGATAGAGATTATTTTGTAGCAGATATGATTTGTGATACCGCTATTAAAACTTTTATGAATGGTAAGCCATACACCCCTCTTCTTACTCAAGATAAAGTAGATTCTGCTATGAAAGCAAATAGAGAGAAAGCATTAAGAGAATATTATAATCAACCTACTCGTGATGGAGGTGTTAATCAAATTGTTAAATGGGGTACAATTCGTAGAAATGAAACCTTTTGGATACCTCAACTTTCTTATAAAAAAGATACAAAGATTACATTAGCCTTAGACCCTGCTCGTACTTTTGATAATTCTATTTTAGGAGCAATGAGGATTATTAATGATCCTGATTATGGATATATTGGAGAAATTATAAATTGTGTAAATATGGTTGATACCGCAAGTAAAAAAGGATACAAACTCGATTCAAATAGACAATTAGAAGAAATTAGAAATTATATTGCTTTGTATAATGGACAATACAATGATTATGTGAATATAGATTGTTTATTAATTGATCAAGGATCTGGAGGAGGCGGAGTTGCTGCTTACGCTGATGGATTATTAAATGATTGGACTGGCAATGATGGTAGAGTTCATAGAGGACTTATTGATGAATCACATGATATTTATGCTGGTTATAAAGAAAGATACCCAAATGCTGTAAATAAATTGAAATTAATTAGTCCTAAAAAATATAGAACTCAAATGGTAGATGAATTTATCGAGTTAATGAACCTTGGAGTTATAAAATTTCCGTATGAGTATAAACAAGAATTTATTTCAATATCTGAAAATAACGAAGAAGAAGAAAAAATTGGACATTATCAATTAACGGACGATGAAATTGTTGCATTAGTAAATATAGACTTAATGAAAACAGAAACAACATCTATTTATAAATATGAAAATGCAGAAAAAACTACAAAAACATATGCGTTAGCAAAAGATAAAGAAAATACAATGCATGATGATAGATTCTATGTATTAATAATGTTAGCACACAGATTATATGAACTTCGTAGAAAACAAATCATTGTTTCAGAACCTGAAACAGACTACTCTTCTGCTCCTATCTGTGCATCATCTGTGTCATTTTAAGAAAGGAGGTTTCAATGTCAAAATCAGAAAAAAATGAATATATAGAAAATCCTGATAAAGATTACAAACTTATTATTAATTCAGAATCCAACGATAATGACGATGAGGAAACCATCCTTGTTACAGCGGAATTAATACAAAAACAATCTGAAAGTTGGATGTATGACGCTCTTCAAAGTTTTGAAAAAGGTGGACAACAATATTCTGTACGTTTCAATGAAAGTTCTTCATCTTTAAGTTCAGAAATCACTTTGGATACTATTCAAGAATTAGCGTTAAACGCCCAAAATGATATTAGTAAAATTCAGAAAATTAATATTCTAGTAAGACAGGCAGAAAATGAAGATGATATTATTGGAAAGGTTCATGAAGCTGTTGAAGCTAATCTAAATGCAAATGTTAGATTTTCTTTTGATAATTTACCGAAAGATTACGATGAAGAATTAAAAGAAAAAACCGAAGGAATTATAAAACGATTTCATAAGGAAGTCAACATTAATGATGTAATGACTACTGCTATCACTTCTACTTACGATGAAGGAAATTGTATTCAATATTTACGATCAAAAAAATCAAAAGGCATATACCATCATGTAATTGACAAATATCCATTAGGTGTTGCTATTCTATCAGATTATTCTCTTAATAGTATCCCATATGTATTGATAGATACAACCGAGTTAACTAATAGGTTACAAAAATCTACATTAAAAAATAAGAAAAACAAACCATTGTTTTTTAAAAACACAGTAGAAGAAATTAAAAATAATTATCCAAAAGAAGTTATAGACGCATATACAAGTAGAGAAAAATATGCTGTTCTCGACATAAGACGTACTGGTGTGAATCGTTTTGGAAATTTAGGTAGAGCGTATGGTATATCTCCTGTCTTCAAAGCATTAAAACCTAAGATTATGTTAGATAATTGTGACAAATCTGATTTAGTAAATGCTAAAGCCAAAGCAAAAAAAATCATAGCTCAAATTATGCGAAAAGAAACTATGGGTAGTTCCTATGAAAAAAAAGGATTAGAAGATATGGCTTATGCTCATACATGTCTTATGGCTGCGTGGGGAAATCCCACAGTTGTATATACTCCACCTCCATGCGTAGAAAAGGTGATGTATGTAGAACCTTCTGTAGAATTTACAAATGAAAATACAGTAAAGCAATATCGTTCTCGTATGACTTCTGCTTTAGGAATTTCATTTCTCAATACTGATGGGCAACAAACAGTCAGTACAGCAAATATATCCATTAAACAGCTTATGCGGACTCTTAACAAAATCGCAAAAAGGCAAGAAGTTATACTTCAAAGATGGTATGAAGTTGTTTTAATTGAAGAAAATATTCCTATTGAGTATTGCCCTACTCCTCATATTCTTGATGCTGAATTATTAGAATTTGAAATGAAAAAAGATTTAGCTGAATTTTTATATTCTAAACTTAATTGTTCTTTCCGTACCGCATATGAAACATTAGATATGGATTTTAATGATGAAATGGAACGTAGAAAAATTGAACAAAATAATGGAGCAAATGAGATTTTTGTTCCACATCCTACTTCTTATAATTCTTCTGGAAATGAAGATTCTTTAGGTGGTAAACCAGAAGGTTCTATAAATGATTTAAAACAGGAATATGATAAAAACTATCAACAATCAAAGGTAAATTAAGACTGCTTTGGCAGTCTTTTTTGTTTAAATGAGGTGATTTGAATGGATAATGAACGCATTATCTTAGAAAGTCGTCCCATATCTATAGCATCTTATAGCAATTACAAAGAAGCTATCTTCTTAATCAGCGTATTAGACGAGCCTGATTCGTATGGAAGAATCATTCCCAAAGAATCTGGTGAGAAATATTGCGACACAATTATTGGTTATCCAGTTGTAGCAAAATTAGAAAAAAATATTTTTGGGCAACCTATAGATTTTGGAGGTCATGAATTAATTGTTAAAAAAACAAAAGATGGGAAAAAGAAAAGTTATTTTAATACTGTTCCAATCGGAAGTGTAATTGATTCATGGTGCGAAGAACGTGAAGTAGATGGTTATGAAGGAACTCCAGAATGTATTTTGATTAAAACAAAATTATGGACTTCACGTTTTCCAGAATATTTTAAGGTGTTTGATAAATTATGGGACGATGGCAATATTAGCAGTTCTTGGGAGTTAACAGCAACAGAAGTTGTTACTAAGGGTGTTAATAAAATTTATAAAGTTTTTGAATTTATTGGGAATTGCATACTTGGGAAAAATCATACTCCTGCTGTTCCAGGAAGTGGCGTAATTGAATACGCTGAATTTGATGATGAACTTTCCAATGCATTAATGACTGATATTTCAAATAGTAATACATCAAATTATGAAAATATCGAAGAAAAGGAGGATATAAATTTGGCTGAAAAAACAAAAAAAGATGATCTGATTAAAGATACAGAAAAAGAAAATACAACAACTGATTCCGTAGAAGAGACAGAAAAAGACAAAAAGAAAAAAGATGAAAAAACTGCTGAAAAGAAAAAGAAAACTTCTTGTGCAGAAGATACATCTGAAACAAAAGAAACTGCTGAATCTACTGTTGAATCGGAGGACAACCCAGAAGAACCAGAAACAGCTTCTTTAACGGATAGCGATTTATTCAGAAAGATTAACAAAGCTTGTGAAGATGCAATTAAAGGTTGGGGATATGTTTCTTATTGGTTTCCAGAAGAACATACTGTTTGGTTTCATGTATATGATGCTCCAACACAGTTAGATTATAAGTTATTTACATATACAGTTGAAAATGATGAAGTAACCGTTTCTGAACCGCAAGATGTAAAACTTACTGTTTCTGTATCAGATGTTAATACTGTTCTTGCTGAAAAAGATGAAAAAATCGAAACATTAACCGCAGAGCTTGAAATCAAAGATAAAGCCGTTATCTCCGCAGGTGAGAAAATCGGAAAACTTAATGTGCAGATTTCTGAATTACAACCATACAAAGAACAAATTGAAAAAGTAGAACAAGAAAAAATTGAAGCTGAAATTGCAGAAGAAAAAGAATCTTTAAAGAAAAACCTGCTTAAAGGCGGATTATTCACTGAGGAAGAAATTACAAAAGCTGAAATCGCAGAATTAATTGAAGCAAGAGATAAAACTGCCATCAATGGTTTAATCGCAGAAAAATATATTGCTTCTTTTGATAAAGAAGAAACTGATGTCGCTGATAAAGAAGAAATTGTTCCAGCAACAGCAAGCTTAGAAACAAATGATGTAAATGAAAGTCCAGTTACTTTCATGAGAGACTTTTTATTAAGAAAATAGGAGGAAATAAAATGATTCGAGATATTAGACGTAATGGCGCACAGCCAAAAGACACAATGCATAAAGCAGATGTAGCTCTTGTTACAGGAATGGGTGTTGTAATTAAAGATGCATCCACAGTTAAACTTCCTGGTGAAGAAACAGCAAAAAACATTTATGTTGCGACAAAAGAAAGAATCCCAACGGGAATTAACGCAGCTAGAACAGATATGTCCGATTATGATGAAGATTTTGTAAATATTGCAAAAGGTGAATTTATTGGACTTGAAAGATATACAGATGGTGAAAAGTTTGCAACCGATCAGTTTAAAGCAGATGATTTTTCTGGTGAAGTTGCTGATGGCACAGCTGTATCTGTTGGTGCAGATGGTAAATGGCAGAAAGCAACTGCAAGTACAGTTCCATCTAAATTCGTATATGAAAAAGATTTTAACGACAATGGACATAAGCTTATTATGATCCGTATTGAATCAGACGCTGTGACAAATGCATAAGATAAGGAGGAAATAATATAATGGCTATTAATACAGAGATTAAGGATATTATGAATAAAAAAGGCGTACTTTTTGAAGTAGCCGAAAAAGTTGAGTATAAAAGAGATCTTAATTCTGAGGAAAAAGAAATTGCAGAAATTACAGATTCTTGGGCAAGAGAAATTGGTGAAACTGGAAAAGACCCAGAATGTACAATTGCTGAGTTCATTAATAGAACTGTAAGTGAAGAAGTTTACAATGCTCCAGATGAACTTTTAGATCAAATTTTTGAAAGAGGTTCCATTGGGGAATTTGATGATTATGAAGGTCATAAAGACCCTAAGAATACACTTGTCGCACATGAGGCAGCTAAAGGCGGTACAGTAGACCGTTCTTACATTGATATTTCCGTACTGAAACCTATTTGGAAGAATCGTCAGATTGAAACCGACCTTAGTTATGCAGATCTTAGACGTAACGGCTTTAAATCAATTGCTACTCTTACTACTTTCATGAAAGAAGCTTGTCAGAACGCACTTTTCTTTGATGCACTTGCATTAGCAGATGAGGCTGTAACAGGTGGTGAACAACTTATTGCTGTTTCTAATGCTACACCAACACTTGAAGCTATGGATAAGCTTTCTTTATATCTTAACGATAGAGCAAGTGATAGCGTAATTATTACACTTAATAAATATGCTCAAGCTATTAGACGTATGCCAAACTTTGCACAGTATATGAGTAATACTATGAAGGATGATTTCAACAGATATGGTCTTGTTAAATCATATGACGGAATTGGTATCGCAGGTATTTCTGGTGCAAAGAAAACTGGTACAGGTTCTCTTCTTCTTCCCGATAAACGTATATATGGTGTGGCAGGAAAATTAGGAAATCTTGATATGAAGGGCGAAACTCATACATATCAGGATATGAACAATCAGAGTGAAAAGATTCATATTATGCTGAAAGATTTCACATATGGATTTATGCTTACAAATATTGAAAACTTTGCAAAGGTTACTTTACAGTAAGTAGTCTTTTTTTTATTACAAAATTTTTTAAGGAGGGTGTGCAAACGCCCTTCTAATATTAGGAGGAATTGTTATTAATATTCAAGAGACAAAACATATTACTGTTTTAAATTATAATGATAATTGTGTTTGTATTAATATTGCCCCAGGCAAAAGCACCCTGTTCGAAGCAGCTGTAGATGGTCAGCCAAATATTATCCCACTGACACTTGATGAAATTCGTTATGCAAATAATGGAAGTGCATTTAGAACAGGAACTTTAGAGTTCCCAGAGGATATTGAGGATGAATTGTACAATGAGCTTCGCATTGATAAATCAAAGGTGTTGAAGGCTAATGAGATTAGAGATATTTTATTAAATCCAACAAAAGAAGGTTTAATTAGAATTATTTCTATTCCTACACTTTCTGACTTTGATAGAGTGCGTAGTCAATTTCAAAAACTTAAAACAGATGGATATAAGCTCACACTGGACATGGCAAATGTTATTGAAACACGCACAAGAGAATTATTTAATAATCATATTAAATCAAATATTTCTGTAGATGATGCAGATATGGTAGCCCCAAGTAATAAACGGGTTGAAGAACTTGAACAGCAATTAGCTGAAATGAAAGCACTTTTATTACAGATGAATGCGTCAAATCAGAATACAAAAGTAGATGAATCAAAACCTACTACTAAAACTGAGGAAGAAAAAACAACAGTTAAACCTGTTAAGAAATCCCCAAGTAGAACTAGAAAAAATTAATATAGGAGGTGATTCATTTGCCTCAAGAAATTACAAAATTTGAAAAAATTCTAAATAAATTCTATGATCGTATAGAAAAAGATGAGGATTTTTTCAACTATTATAATGTCGATATTGAAGAAGCAAAAAAAATTGCTGAAAATCGTGCAAAAAATTATCTATGCGAATCACTTGATGAACTATCTTGCCTTTCTGGGCTTGATATTGATTTTTCAGATTATGATGATGAATTAGAACAAATTAATTTCAAATTATTACCTAAAGAAATAAAACTGATTGTGGAATTGATGTTTCTTTATTATATGAAGAGGGATGAAGCGTTACTTCATGCTATGGAGATTAATTTTACTCCTTCTGATTTAAGTGTATTTTCTCCAGCGAATGAGAGAACAAGTTATAAAAATTTTATTGAAAAACTAGAAAATAACATTAATATAAAAATTGATGATTATAAAAATAGAGATAGGAAAACAAATGAACTGAAACAATTTATTAATTATTCTCAATATGAGGACAGTTAAATGTTGGATATTGAATATTATATGAAATTGCAAAATGCTTATTCTACTAAAAATAAACGAGAAAAAGAATTGGTAAAAGTCAATCGTAATGCCAATAAGCATTTTGATGATACATTTGATACACAAGATGTTTTAGTAAATGAAATTCCTATGCAAATTATGATTATCAAAGACACTGATGGAAATACATATAAAAAGAAAATTAAATCAAGACACAAAGATATTATTAAATTAGGTGATTATGTAAAATGGAATAATCAAATTTGGATGATTACATTATTAGATTCTGATGATAAAGCATGGAATCGTGGATATATGTATCTGTGTGAAATTTTATTAAGATGGCAAGACGATAATGGAAATATCATTGAGCGTTGGGGATATTCCGAAGATTACACCAAGTATAGTATGGGTGAATCGGGTAATTCAACAATTACCGTTGGTGATTACCAATATGGGATTACTTTACCTGTAGATGAATATACAAAAAAATTAACTAGAAAAAATCGTTTTGTTGTTGATTTTGAGGGGAATTATCCACCCGATACATATAGATTAACAGGTAAAAAAGGATTCATTTCTGATTATAGATATTTTGATAAAGGTGGAGTTTTTACAATTACTTTATCCTATGAACAATTTAATAAAGTAACTGATAAATTGGTTAAATTAGAAAATAATACAGAAGTATGGATTTGTGATTATAAAACCCCATCCACTTCTACTCTCCCACCATCAGAACCAGATAATCCAACCACTTCCGTTATAATTACAGGTGGAGATACCCTTCGTTATGGTAGATCAAAAACATGGACGGTTACATTTACTGATAGCACAGGCGCAGAAATCACACCATTAAATTTCACATGGAATGTAAAATCAGATTTTAAAATTACTCAAAATATCACAGATAATAAAATACAATTAAAATGTACAGATGATAAAGCAATCGACTGCACATTTACACTACAAGTTCTCGACAATGAAAGTAACATTTTATCTGAAATAACTATTACTATTGTAGGATAAATCGGAGGTATATTATGGAAAAATCAGTTGTTAGAGATTTAGCTTTTGTTAAATCTAAAGTAATTTCACGCCTCTTAGAATCCGATGAATTTGCAGAAGTAATGTTGCGGAAGAAAAATTTTACTGAGGATGAAAAATACAATATGGAATATACTCAAGTGTTTGATTATCCGTATGTTGACGGAACTCAAGAAGAAGTTATGCCATTTGTTTGTATAGAAACTGTTTGTAGAGGTGCAAACCGTACAACAAAATCTATAGATTTATATATTTGGATTTTCGTGCATCGTGACTGTATGCAGATGAATAAACAACACATTAAAACATATATGGGTAATCGTGCTGATGTTTTAACAGATATCATAGAACGATTATTATGGGATTCCAATGATTTGGGCATAGGTAATCCAAGTTTGTCAGATATTGGATATATTATTCCTCAATCAAAATATTTTGGAAGACAAATTAAGTATAATATATCTGATTTTAAAACAAAAGAGGTGGGGTAATGCAATTAGATTATTTTACTCTCCTTTCAGAAGAACCCGTTAAGCTACAAAATATAGGAAGTATTAAAAGCCCTAAGATAAATGATATTAAAAAAATCACATTTCCTGTCTATCAAACATATATAGATTATTTAATCATAGATATACCAACTTATTTTTCTATGTTGGAAAAGAATAGCGAAAATTATCCAGATAAACCAGAATTAAAAGAGTTTGTTTCTCAGTTAAAAAATGAATATTCTTTATTGTCTGACGAGGATAAACAAAAATTATCTATTATTGATGTTGTTAAAAATGATGATTATTTTATTAAAATATTATCTTTGGCTTTAAATTTCTTTTTTGTAGAAGAGATTGTTTTTAATTATGAAGATGTTTGTTTTTATACATATGACAAAACAATAGATGAAGAAAATCCTGTTGGTGTTATCTATTCAGAAAATTACTCTTCTGTTATAGATATCATTCTTTCACGAGTCAATATCAAACGGAAAAAAAATGAAGAAGAAATAAAATTTAAAAATAAAAAAGCTGCTGAAATATTTGCAAAATTACATGGGAAAGAAAAAAAAGACGATAAAACTGATAAACGATTTGAATTAGCAAATATTATATCTTCTTTATCAGTTCATAGTAAAAATCTGAATCTCATAGATATAGGCAATTTGACAGTTTTTCAATTATATGACCAATTCCAAAAACAACAAATTGAAGATTATTATGAAATCATGAAACGCAGTGTTTCTATATGGGGCGATTCTGATAATAAATTTGATATTTTAGGATGGTTGAAATTATACGAAGAATAAAAAGACTTGGTTCATCAAGTCTTTTTTGTTGCAATAAAAATGAACTTTATAGGAGGAATGAAGATGAATAAGAGTTTAAATATGGCTAACCGCCAGTGCTGTAATGTACATATCCTTGACTATGCTACAATGAAACCTTGGATGTTTGTAGATTTCTGCAATACTACCACTGCTGGTTTTGAATCTGATGCCGTATATGCTAATAAGAAAGGTGCAAAAGATATTAAGTTTGATAATCCACTTGAAGGTACAATGACTATGGTATTCCAAGTACATCCATTTGAGATTTATGCATTATATTCTGATGGTACACTTGAAAATTCTGGTCTTATCGTTAGAAGAGAAAAGAAAGCTGGCGAAGAAGGTGGCACTATCACTTTAGAGAATACACCAAAAGCTGGTACAGCATATGTAACAGATTTAGCAACAGGAGATATTATTGAAGGTACAGTTGCAGAAAAGAAATTTACAGCAACAGAAACAAGTAAGATTGCAGTTGGAACAACATATGAAGTGTCTTATCTTGAAGAGAAGACATCTGGAATTAAGAAAATTTCTTTCAATAATAACAAAACACCTAAAGATTTCTTCATTCAGATGGAAACAGTTGATAAAGATGAAAAAGGTAATCTTGTACCAGTAAGAATTACTGCTTATAAGGCTTCTCCTACTCGTAAACTTGACCTTTCTTTCAGTTCTGATGGGGATCCCGCAGAAATTACAATAGAAATGTCAGTTTTACAAAATGAAGACGGAGATGTAATGGATATTATCGAAATCGAAGAATAATATTTTTGAAGTAGGGCGATATTACCCTACTTCTTCTTTTAATAAAGGAGTTTTTACATGGTAAAAGAATGTAAAGTTTTATTGAGAAATCAATATGTAATGGTTATTGAATTTAATGGAAAAGAAATTCAAATGCCGTCAGATCATAGTGATTTCAATAAGGTATTTGTTAAATATGAAAATGGTAAATATTCTATTACTGATAAATTAGAAGAATCTAAACCAGTAAAAATAAAACCAATTTCAAGAAATAAAAAACAAAAGAAAGTAACGGAAGTTGAGTTAGCTGATGATGTTACAACAGAGGAACAAAAATGAATCTGAATAGTTTAATAGTAGTTAGTATAATCAGATAGGGAAGGCTAATTATTATTAGATTTAGTCTTCCCTATTTTTTACGATTTGAGGTGAATGTTATCAAAAAACAAATTTTTGATTCTTTGGATGAAATTAAAGAAGCTTTTGGAGAAGATGGTATTATTGCTATTACAGAAATGAAACAGGTGATTTTTTATATTTCCAGATATAATATTCAGCCTATATGGATTGCTCCTTCTGAGAAAAATTCTGGTCGCATGGCTTATTATTTTATAAAAGCAGAAACGAAAAAGCCATATGCCGATTGGATGCAGAATCGTCCAAAGAAAAACATTTCTTAAAGAAAGGATTTTTATATGGATGAATTCAATACAACAATTATTTGAGATTGACTGGAAAGCATTTGGCATTACTATTTTTCTTGTTTTACTAGGGCTTCAAACCTGTATTAAATTATTTCAATGGTTTTTATTCGATCTTTTAGGAATTGAAACAAAAAGTATGCGTTTAAAAAAACATGAACACGAATTACTTATTGAAACAGCAAATGAATTAAAAAGATTATCAGAAAAACATAAAGAAGATATGGATTCTTTTTTAAACAATCGTATTCACGATAGAGAACAATCTTTTTCTATACAAAAAGAATTAATTACTTCTCAAGAAAATATTTCAAAATTAATTAATTCTCTTGAAAAAAAACTTACGGAAATGCAAGATAATACAGACAAACGATTTAAGGAAAATGAAGAAAAGGAAAACAGACGTGTTCAGGCAGAATTAAAAGACAAAATTGGACAATCATATCGCTATTATCACGATATTAAGAAAATAAATGATATTGAAATGGAAACCCTTGAAGGGTTGATTAAAACCTATGAAGATTATGGAGGCAAAAATAGTTTTGTACATTCATTGGTTCAGAAGGAAATGTACACATGGGAACACATTGACAAAATTTAAAATATGACGACTCTCTTCTGCTTTATTTGATAGAGGGTCGTTAAAATAAAATATTTGTATGAGATGGGTTGTGATTTGATACAAATATTTTATAGAAAGGTGTGTGATTTTATATCTAAAAATGTAGGGAAAAAATTTGAAGATTGTTGGAAAGAATCCGCTAATAAATTAGAGAATATATGGATATATCGTTTAAGGGATAATGCAGCTAGTTTTGGAAATGGTTCTAATACTCGTTTTACTTCACATAATATGTGCGATTACATTATGTGGGATGATAATTCAAGGACATTTTATTGCTTAGAGTTAAAAAGTACAAAGTCTACTTCTCTCCCACTCTCTTGTATCAGAGATAATCAAATTAAAGAATTAACTGAAGCAAGTAAACATAATTTGATTGCAGGTTTTATTGTAAATTTTAGAAATAAAAATAATGATACATATTTTATTGAGATATGTGATTTCAATAATATGATAAAAGAAATTCAGAAAAAATCTTTTAATGTCAAGGACTTAGAAGAACATAATGCAATATACATAGAGTCAAAATTGAAAAAAGTTAATTATAGTTACGATGTGCAAAACTTTGTAGAGAATACACATCTATAGAAATAATAAAAAGGAGTTTTATTTTATGATTAAAGACAATATGAGAATTAAAGAATCTATCACTCTTCAGGACAGAATTAATGCTATTGAAACCATAGTTTCTTTCTATTTTATGGATGGAGATTATACACCTTACTATAAAGATGAAGGAGAAATTTCTGCCGTTATTCGTAATTTTATTGATGGTGTAGAATTTGAAAAAGGCGAAAGTGTTTTTAGTGCATATCGTAATGATGATGCTCTTAGAAAATTAGTTAATATGTTTATTTTAAAGCCTATTGATAAAGAACCAGAAAGCGAAGAAGATAAAAGAATTCAGAATTCTATTAGAGAATTATATGACATGATGGAAGTTATCAGAGAATATGTTGCAGACAAAGTAGAATTTGAGAAACAAAAATATCTTCATGCTAACCCTGACTTAGATAAAATTGTTATGGCAGCTGATACTATTATTGATTCTTTTGAAAATTTTTCACGAATGAATTTTGAAATTTTTACACCTGAGAACTTAGAAAAGGCACAGAAAATTTTCAATAAGATTTCTGAGTCTGGATTTGAACTCACAGCAGAGAATATTATTAATGTAATTAAAGATGCTTCTTCTTTTAATATGGATGAAGCAACTAAGGAAATCGTTGATGCTAAAAATTCAGAAATTCGTGAGTTAAAAGAGAAAATCAAGAAATTAGAAAGTAAAAAAGAATCCAACTTAAAGGTAATTAAATAAATAATAACAAAATGTTTCTAATTTATAGAAAGATACTCCCGTCTGGTGGAACAACGGGAGTACAGGAACTACTCTAAATGATGATATTAAATAATGAAGAATTAAAAATAAAATTATTAATGTTTGGACTTTAATATAAAGTCTTTGAATTGTACTTCGAAGCTTTTTGGTTGGTGTTCATAAACCGTATGTACAATTAGGAATACAAACAGCCAAGGAATATTCTTCAAAATTTCCATAACTAAGTTGCATAGTAGTTCTGCCATTCTTCACCTCCCTTCCGCAATAATTTGTGTCTGGGAAATAAAGCGTGGAGAACCCACAAGATATTAGAAGTTTTTCCAAGAACTATCGCTCTCTTTCTCCTTTGTAAAAAGGACTTTGCGAAATTAATATGTTACAGTAGAATACATGGCGTGTAGAGAGTACACACGCAATACTCTCTCATATATTCATCGTTATATTATACAGCACTTGGATTATTCTGTAAATTAGGAACATTTGTTTATAAAGGGGTAAAAATGAAATTGTCAGATATACATAAGGATTGTCAAAGAAAATTAGCTAGTGCAATGAGAGAAACTTATTCTGACGCAGGTAGCATTATTGACTATTCTTTTGCTACTTTTTATGGACAAGGAAATCCTAAAAGACCAAGAACTGGTACATTGGAAGGTTCAAAAAAAGTTGACCCACCTAGAATAAGTGGAGACACAGCATATTTAAAAGCAGGTTATGAAGGGAATCAGATTAGTTATTCTGATGGTACTTTTAGTGGTGCAGAGGTTTTAGGTGCTACCATGACAGGTACTTATGGAGTTGTTGGTGACCCTTCATATGATGAAGAAGCTTTTAGATTGATTATTGAAACTGCAAAAGCTAATTTTGCATCGCAATTTGGAAAATAAAATAGAGGGCTATAATGCCCTCTTTAATAAAACTATGAAATCAAGATAAAAGTGAGATATCTTGATAAAAATATTCTAACATGATTTGTGTGTTGTGTAAATATATATTTAATAAAATTTTATATTAATACTCAATTATTTGAGAGGTTGTATTTTTTACACCTCTCTTTTTTGTTATTAAAAAGGTGGTGATTTAAAAATATGGCTGATTATAGTGTTGATATTCAAGCGAGTTTGAAAGGATTTGAAAAATTAGATGAATATGAACGAAAAATAAACGAGTTAAGTAATAAAAAGGTTCAAGTTCAATTTGATGCCAAGGGAATAGACAATCTTTTAAAAGGTGTTGGAAGTAATTCTGGTGCTAATATTGGTGTGAAAGTAGGACAACAAATTGGTACTGGAATTCAAAAAGGAATTAGTGCAGTTGACTTTTCCAAAAATCAACAAAAAATTCGAGATAATATTCAGAAAACATCAAATGAGATTCAGAAAAGTTTTAATAAAATAACACCCGAAAATGCCTTTAAGGATGCTTCTAAATATGTACAACAACAAGAAAAGGATACATCCAGTTTCTATAAAAAATATAATTCTCTCCAAAATAAATTCAACAATACAAATTCTAATTTCGGGAATTTAAAAACAAATATATCTTCTGCTGGAAAATCTAATCTAGGTGAATACGCTTACGATCAATTGGCTTCTAAAATCAATAAAGCTGAACAAGCTCTTGCGAATTTTAATGCAGAATCTACAAAAGGTTCTAATGCTAATCTCGATAGTATGAACGCAAGCTTAAAAGAATTCAATACATTAACTACGAGTGCATCAAAACAATATGAAAAATTGATGCAACCTGTGGACAGGTTATCGCAGAATAAAATGTTGAATGATTTTAAGAGTTATTGGAATGAAAATACAAAAGCTCATAAAGATTTTAGTCCTGATTATGAATCTATTGTATCAGAATTAGAAAATACTAAATTAACATCTGGTAGGTCTTCTGAATTAAAAAAACAAATAGCTAGTTTTAAGTCTGAGATTAAAAGTAGTGGGAAAGAAGGAAAATCATGGATTTCAGACACAAAACGAGCATTAGGGCAAATTGCTCAGTTTACAGGTGTTTATGCTGCATTACAAAATATTATGGTGGAACTTCCATCGCAGATGATGGATGCCGTTAAAGACGTTGATGCGGCAAAAATCGAATTAACTAAAGTAAGTGATGCTCCAACAAGTCAGTTAAGTGATTATTGGAACGAAGCTGCGGAAAGTGCTAAGAAGTATGGTGCTACAATTAGCGATGTTATTAGTAGTACTGCTTCATGGTCTAGGCTTGGGTATAATTTACAAGATAGTAAATACTTATCTGACATGACCACTCTCTATCAAAAAGTTGGAGATAATATGACGCAAGAATCAGCGTCAGAAAATTTAATTAGTACACTTCAAGGTTTCAAATTAAAGGCGAAAGATGCTGGTAGTATTGTAGATCGGATAAATGAGGTATCGAATACTGAAGCCATAGATACCAAAGGTATAGGGGAGGCTCTACAAAGAAGTGCTGCATCGTTTAATGCGGCTCATACAGACCTTTCATCTGCTATCGCCTTGGTTACAGCAACTAAACAAAATTGGTTGAACGTACAGAAATGTGCGTAAGTGAACACATCTAAAACCAGTAAAACCTAAAGCTCTATCACTACAATACGGATGAAATAAGCTGGTATGAATGTAACGAAAGTAAAACAACGATAGAGATTCCATATGGTCAAAAGCCTAAGTGGAAATTTGACTATCTTTACATAAGATAGGAATGGTAGCTTGGTCGCAAAGTTCCGAATAGGAATGTGTCAAACGATCATCCCCATGTCGGGGTTTAGAAATATTCTTTAATAGAATTATAAAATAAGGGTGAAAATCCCGAATATCTAAACCAACAGGAGTACGGTACAATCGCAAATGGTATAGGTGAAAACCCTTTAAATGGAAACGGTGTGACTGCTGTTCATAAAGAACGTGGTTAAAAAATGATCTATTCAATAGTGAAAATTATTGGAGATTAATTATAGTAATTAGGAGATTTAATGAAAAAATTTGATAAAGAATATAGTACACAATATGTACCTGAAATGAAATATCTCCAGTCAAAAGGTATTAATTATTCTTTTGTAAAAGATATTCAAGGAGTAACTACATACAAGTACACTAAGACACCAGAATTATTTAAAACTTTGGTGTCTTTTTATATGGAGAATAAATAACAGAAAGGATAAATAATAGGTGATAAAATGGGAAAACATACACACATTTGTAAACAATGTGGAAAAACATATGAAAATTATAAAGAAAACAGTAATTTTTGTAGTAAAATTTGTCAAAACGAATATCGAAATTCTTTTACTTATAATTGTGATAATTGCGGAAAAGAAATTATTGTTGAACCCCACAGGTTAAGAGATTTAGAGACAGGAAAGCATAAAAATTTATTTTGTTCAAAAAAATGTGCAAATATTTTTCAGACAACTTCAATTATAAAAATATGTGAAAGATGTGGGAAATCTTATAAAATAATACCAGCTTCCAAAGATATTCAAAAATTTTGTAGTCAAGATTGTTATAAAAAGTATAGAGTGGAAAATGGTATTCCTCCTAAAATATGTCCAATATGTAATAAAACTTTTAGAACTACACATAGAAATCAAATTTATTGTAGTAAAAATTGTAACGGTATTTCTGGACAAAACAGAATTCGTTGTTCATGCGATTATTGTGGAAAAGAATTTGATAGAATAAAATCAGAAGTAGAGAAAAATAAAAGACATTATTGTTCTAATGAATGCAAAATATTAGGAATGACATGGAGCCATGAAGATATAGAAAAATTAAAAAAATATTATGGAAAATTACCCAAAAGAGAACTTTTAAAAATAATATCTGATAAATGGGATTATAATGCAATTAAAAGAAAGGCGCAATATCTCGGATTGGCAACAACTAGAAATTGGACAGAAGACGAAATAAAAATTCTAAAAGAAAATTACTCTAAATGTATGATGAAGGAATTATTGATATTATTACCCAACAGAACCAATCTTTCTATTACAGAAAAGGCAAAAGAATATAAATTAGTAAGTTATTTTATTTTGTCTCAACGCTATACTGATGAAGAAGATTTGTTTATAAAGAATAATTATTTGATAATGGATAATGAAGAATTAGCTGAAAAATTACATAGAACCGTTAGTGGAATATCTCAGCATATGTATAAATTAGGATTAAGTCGTCCTTTAGAAAAACATAATTATGGAAATTTAAACCGTTATATAAGAGCAAAACTTACAGTGTGGAAAAATAATGTAAAGAAAGAAGCGAATTATACATGTCAATTATCTAATAAAAAATCAAATATTATTGTGCATCATATTTATGGATTTAATTTGTTAATGGCAGAAACTATAGATATTTTAAATTTTCCTATTTATACTGATTTAAATTTATATGGTCAAGATAAATTAGATTTATTTATCAAAACTTTTTTGGATTTACAAGAATATTACGGACAATATATTTGTATAACAGAAGCTATTCACAAACAATTTCATTCATTATATGGATATGGAGATAATACAAAGGAACAATGGGACGATTTTGTTAATAAATATTATAATTAATTAAAATAATTAATCTCGGTTAGAAAGTTGCGATTCTAACTAAATATTAAAGAATGCCGTAGTACAAGACCCTTCTAGGGTTGGTAATATGTGGAAAACAGTTTCCATGAGACTTCGTAGCGAAGATACTAGAGATAAAATTTTAGACCTTATCGGCTATGACATTATGAATAAGCAAGGCACAGGTTATAAGGATATTATGAAAATCATCACTGATATTGGTAGTAATTTTTCAGGGTATTCTGATAAAACCCAAGCCAAGTTGCTTGATGTAATGGGAGGCAAGAATAATGGTAACGCATTGGCAGCCGCATTAAACAACAGCGACCTTATTAAACAAGCCTACAACACCGCTGAATTTGGTTCAGAAGGTTCTGCTGAAAAAGAATTATCAAATTATCAGAAGTCTATTGAATATCATATAGGACAAATGAAAGCATCATTTCAAGAATTGTCCACAACCGCAGTTAGCTCTGATGTATTTAAAGGATTTATAGATGGTGGTACTACTGCTATCAACGTCCTTACAAAATTCATTAGTGTTGCAAATGGTGTACCTGCTGTATTAACAGCTATCGGTGCAGTAAAAGCATTTAAGAATCTGGATTAGCTAAAATCCTAGCTACAGTTTACTTTTAACTTGGTCTATCCATGCAGAGAATATTATAGAAATGGAATAATAAACAATGTAGGGAGATGAGGATTCTTAGATGTTAGAAATTTTAAATTAGAGGAATAATTCGTTGAAACCACTATTCTGTTATTATAACAGTGAATCGAATGAAAATTTCGTGGCAACGCACGAGCCAACTCAATATACGATTAAGTAATATGCGATACGTTACTGTGACGAGGGAAACATATGAAATATTGAGAAGAGTAGAGAGAACACCCTTCCTCCAAAGTATATATTGCCTTATTATATATGCTTTGAATGAATGTTCCAGGGTAAACAAAAATCATGGTAAACCATGCGTAAGTTACTATTCTGACGTTTGTTGGATAAAAATAGAACAAAATATTCTGCATGGTATATTTTTCTTTTTGGATGTATAATAGAGAAAATTATATAAACAAAGGAGAATATATTATGGGAACAGAGAAAAATAACAATAATAACGAAGACAGAATATTTGAGATTTCTTCTAAGCAAAGACCTGAGATTGAAAATCAATCTCGTTTAGAAGATGAAGAAGTAACGAAAAATAAAAAGGAGTGATAAGTATTAATTGGGTAATTGAACTTATAAATAATATCCCAAATTTGATATCTAATATTGTTTATGGATATATATTTTTATCCGCTTACTATTGGATAAGTTTTGTAAGACAAAATAGTTATAAAAATTTCATTATAAAAAGTGTGATTGCTAATTACATATTGAAAAATTTTTATAAAATAACATTTTTTCAGTTTATTTCTAATAAATATGAAAATCGTCCAATTGTTGTAATTTTACTTTGTGTAATAACATTTGTTATTGCATTAATATTAGGAGAAGTATTACATACAACTTGGTTTAATGATAAGTTAATTAAACTTCATATTTATAGAAGTACAAATGAAAATATTTGGGACGATATTATAAAAACTGGAATGTTTTTACGAATATATATGAAGGATGGTACTTCTTATCTAGGTATATATAGAAAGTCAGAAAATTTTGAAAGAGAACCATTTATTCTATTATCAAGATATCAAGAGTTTAATAAAGATAATAGAATTATTAAAGATTATTTTGATAATACGAATAAATTCATTCTTCTTAATACAAAGGATTTTGAACGCATTAAGATTGATTACTCTCAATGTAAAGAATAATTCATCAAAAAAGAACCAGAGTTAAGTTTTCTGGTTCTTTATTAAGTTATAATTATAAAGGAGATTTTATGAGATATGTAAAACTTAAAGATATTGAACCTTATACAGATAAAGATATAATAAAACCACATAAACAAAAGAAAAAGAAAAAATCTAAGAAAAAAGAAAATCCTTATCAGATAAATATATACATAACTATACAGAAATAACAAAAGTAGAAGACCACTATTCTCCTACTATTCTTTTCATTGTAAGTAGAAGTTACATCACAGGAGGTATTTCATGAAAAGAATTATTCGATACATCACATGGCATCTTATTGACAAGAGAAGATTACATAAAGTTATGAAAAAGAGAAGATTTGCATTGGTAGAACCTAAACATCCATATGATTATTCTAAAGAACTTGCACATCCTAAAGGATTAGAAGATTTGAGAAAATTAAAAAAAAAGAGATTGAAGAATTGGAAAAGGAATGGGAACAAACCCCACCTCATCCTCACGACCCAAAAGATAATATTGTTTTATAAATTAAGGATGAAGTGGTTTTATGATATTAATAAGGTACAAGTGATTTTTGACAACTAAATTTTAATATAATTTTATCAGCTACATAAGATGGGATGTCTTCAGAATTTGATTTTGCAACAAAATCCCTATCATCTTTCCATTTTTTAACAGCTTCTGAAAACTTAGGAATTGGCTGATATTTTTCTATTAAACCACCCAAATAAGAACAAATTTCACCTTTCCCTATCTTATTTGAGTTAATTAATGACAATAATATTATATGCCTTTGAGTTTCACTTAATCCTTTTTTAGCTTGAACATTATATCCATGACGATATAATTCAGATTGTTTATCACTTGAAGAAAAATCTCCAGAAGATTCATTTTCATTTGTTGTTTCATCAATTACTTCACATAAAATTATACCTTCTATTTTGTCAAAATCATCTTTTAACATAATATATTTTTGACATTGGTTACAATATGTAGCAGGCAAAATTTCAAAGCCAACAGTTCCGTTTTTATGTATCATAGGAATTTGTACGGTTATATCTGATATTTGATGTTTTTTGTTAATACAACTTTTAATTGTTTTTTGTACTTGTATGTATATTTTATTATATATATCCAATAAATGGTGGTAATTCATATGTAAAATAATATTTGTATGTTCAAGATTGTTTTGAATCCCTTTAATGCTTCTGAAAGTGACATACTTTTTATCACAAACATCACATTTAAAAATTGAGATTTGTTTATAATCTTTTTCAGAAGAATTATAATAATAATCTTTAACATTGTTCATTGATGCATGACAACAAGGACATACTTCATCAGGAGTAAGATATAATTCTAAAGATTCATCGGGTTCTTTAGAGGATTGTACAGTTTCATTATTATCAGATTTATTGTCATCCTCTTCTTCCGTATCTATAGGAATAAGAAAAGTATCAAATTTTTGATAATACTCTTTAAGATATAAAGCATCTTGAGATTTTTGAAGGAACATATTATTATCTTTTTTATTTAAATCAGCTAACTCTTTATAAGCTTGAAGAGATAGATTAGCTTGTACATTCTCTAACTCTCCTTTAATAGAGTTAATAGAATTATTTATGTTAGCAATCTCTTGAAAATTTTCATCTTTATATTTTAATAGTATATTAACGATTTGTTCATCAAGCATTTCATATGTTCCTCTCTTCTACCATTCGTATTTGCATGAATTACAGTGAAATTGCTTGCGGATTTTAGAACTAAATATACCAAATAATCCTACACTCACTGCTTTTGAAGCTGTGGATATTTTGGAAATATCGGTAGAACCACAGGTAGGACATTTTGGAATGTTTAATTCTGTTTGAGAGATAACTACATCATCAGCATTAAATTCTGTTATTTTGACTGCACCTCCCACTTCTTCTATTTGTTTTTTAATAGAATTAGCTTCATCTAAAGAGATGTTAGTTTTTATGAGTAAGAGATTGTCTACTACGTCTTTTCCTCTTTTTAAATCCAATCCTGTAATTTCACGAATAACTTTGATAAGCTTAACTTTTTGTTCACCATAATGTATCAATCTTATGGAATACGCAGTATTTTTATTATCATTATTAGATTCTTCTAGCGGATAACCACAATGAATACATTGTTTTGATTTATCTGATATTTCTTTCCCACATTCAGGACATTTAATAAGTGCCATGACAAATACCTTCTTTCGTTTAATATTTAGTATATTTTATCATATTTATATAATAAATCCAACAATTATTTATAAATATCAATGCAAGTTAAAGAATATGCTGGATTATTAAAAGAAGCTATTTTTGATCCAATGAGCGATAAAGATTTAAATGATGTCGGTTCAATGATATCTGGGTCATTGAAAAAATCTTTAGGTACAAAAACAGGTTTATTAGGCATCAGTCTTACTTCTATCTTCGCCGCTTATAAAGCATTTAAGACTGTAGATAGTAAATTCGGATTAACCTATAATGGTGCTTACGGAAATACAAGTAAGTCATTAAAGAGCGTCCAAGATACAAAATCACAGGTTGATGATTTACAGTCTAAGGTTGATGGATATAAAGAATCTTTGCAACAGATTGCCACAAATAATGATATTGACGTTTCTGGTTTAGAATCTGTAGATGCTATTATTCAGAAAATTAATAGCGTAGGTGGAATTTCTTTAGTAGATCAAGCGGAAGTTCAGAAAATTCAAGTCGCAAATACTCAATTAGAGGGAACTTTAAAGAATAAACAGAATATTCTATCCCAAGAACAAAAAGAAGCTGCGGCAGATGCCGAAAAGAATCTGAAAAAGAAAGTTAATCCTAATGTTAAAAAGTCCAAAGATGGTACTTATGAATATGTTGGTACGAATGGCGTAGCCGCAGGTGCGGGCGCAGAACATCAAAATGTAATAGATGCGACTGCACAGGATTTAAAAGGATACCAAGAATATTCTGATAAAATCGCAAAACTTCGTGAAAAACAATCAAGGGCTACTTCTACTTCTGAATCAAAAGCGATTGAAAAACAGATTAAAGAAGCAGAAACAGCAAAAGATAAAATTGGAAGTAGTTTAGATAGTAGACAAGAAGAGTTATCTACTATGATGAAAGCTTTGTCTGTTAATGGTGAAGGTGTTGAGGCACTTAGTGGACATAGTAAAGGATTTGATAATCTTAAATCAATAGTAAATGCTATTTCCAACAAAGACCTTAATAGCACAGAAAAAGCGTTAAGTTCATTAAATACATTCTTTGATGGCTCTACGGGTAAAAACGCTATTAAAGAAGAATTACAAGATGCTGTTAATTCTGGACAGGATTTACAGACGGCTCTAAGTAGTATTGGCTTGTCCTTAAATGATTTAGGTATTGATAAAATTTCACAGCTTAAAGATTACTTAGATAAAGCTTCTGAGTCTGCGAAAAAGACAAATGATTATCTTGATGGTACTGTAGACAGTGTGACCAATGCTTTTGATAATACAGAAAATCAGGATTCTGAATGGAAGAAAATGTCTGATTATTTATCTCAGGCAAACGACCTCTATAAGAAAGGCAAAATCGGTACTGATGATTTTCAAGAATCTACTCAGTATATGTTTTACGATAAAATCAATCCTGATAAAAAAGGTACTAAGTTTGATGCTGATGCATATGCTGAAAAATGGTCAGAAGCAAACGAAAAACGAAAACGGTATTTTGATTCTGACAATCCAATGGATAGTGCCAATAATTTTATAAATGATTTAAAAAAACATGGTTTGGCAAAAGAAAGTGACGATGGTGAAATCACTTGGACAAAAGCATTTGATAGTTCTGCTAAAGCTGCAAAAGAATTAGACCTTAGTGTTAGTGCCGCTGAAACAGCAATGAAGAATCTTAGTAGTTATGGATTTGAATTTTCGGGTATGAATTGGAATGGAGAAAATCTAACTACATATAAAGAATCTCTTTCTGGAATCAAAGAAATCTATGATAAATTAGAAGATGATGGAAAAGGTGGATATAAGGAACAACTTGGAACTAAAATTGAAGGTTGGGATAAAAATGTTAAAAAATATAACAAAGATATGTCCGATCTTACAAAAGAAAAAGTTGTAAAAATCAAATTTGAGTATAATTTAACAGAGCTTAAATTGAAGTTGCAAGAAGCAAAAACCAGTGCAGAAACTTCAAA
>OBLF01000768.1_pt1 | contig 31886 bp, 25 predicted proteins | sample 1519231 | NCBI WGS metagenome assembly OBLF01 (sample SAMEA2602895, study PRJEB22501) | metagenome | reverse complement strand
ATCGGGGTGACAGGATTCGAACCTGCGACCTCCTGGTCCCAAACCAGGCGCTCTAGCCAAGCTGAGCCACACCCCGTTTTTTGTTTCTGTGTCGTTATCTCCGTGACACAAATAGTATTATACATAAGCCCCCTCTATATGTCAACAACTTTTTTAAACTTTTTTCAAAAAAATTCTTCAAAGTATCTTCCATACTTCGGAAAGCCCGTAAAATCGGGCTTTCCAGACTTATTGAGTTCATATCTTTACACAGTTTTAAGCTCTACTTCAGGCTGTTTTCCTTTTTCTAACTTCATCACCATGTAGGTAGCTTGTCGTCCCTGCTGCCTCGGATAAGTCAGGCTGCCCGGATTCAGCGTCACAAGATCAGCGTCTATTGTAAGTGCCGGTACATGTGTGTGCCCATACATTACAATATCCGCACCTCTGCGGCGCGCTTCTTCCTGCAAATGCGCCTCTCCCATGCTGACATAATATGCATGTCCATGCGTAATAAAGATATGATGTCCTTCCAGTTCAAATTCTTCCTCCCTCGGAAGTCTTGAAAAGAAATCATTGTTTCCACCCACAATATGCGTTGGACACTCAAAAATAGCTTCTATGTAATCTGCATCATCTTCCACATCACCAAGATGGATCAGCATATCCGCATCCGGATTACACTCACAAACATTTTCAATATTCTTTCTGGAACCATGTGTATCACTTACTATCACAATTTTCATATTTCTTTTGTCTTCCTGTCTTTTCTTTTACTGTATTCTTCTAGCTGCCTTTTCTTTCGTCTGGTTATATCTTCTATTTGCTTTCCAGCTTTTCTTCCAATACTTTGCGCATTTTGCGAAGTCCTTCTCCACGATGGCTCAGTTCATTTTTCTTCTCCGGTTCAAGTTCCGCACTGCTGCAGCCAAACTGCGGCAGATAAAAGATCGGATCATATCCGAATCCATTTTCCCCTGTGATCTCATAACCAATACGACCTTCCATCGTTCCTCGTACAACTTCCGTACTTCCGTCTGGAAGCGCCGCCGCTATCGCACATACAAATCTTGCCGTACGCTTCTCATCCGGCACTCCCTCAAGCCGGTCTATCAACGCCTGGTTCTTAATATCATAAGACGTATCCTCACCCATATAGCGTGCCGAATAGATTCCCGGTTCTTTATTCAGCGCATCGATTTCCAATCCGGAATCATCTGCCAGAACAACTGCATTTTTATACTCTGGCATCTTCCGTGCAATATCCGCGATCGTCGTCGCCTTAATTAACGCATTTTCTTCAAATGTCTGTCCATCCTCTACTACATCCGCCTGGATTCCGGCTTCTTTCTGGGACAAGATCTTGCAGCCAAGATCTGCTAGAATCATACGGATCTCTATCATTTTATTTTTGTTACCTGTCGCAAATATAATTGTGTCCATCTTCAATTCTCCTCTGGCTTTTCCTACTTTTCCCTCGGCTTTTTTGGCGGTTTCGGTCCAAGGAACTGATAGAAATAGGTCTTCAACATTCCATTATAAATCTTACGATTCTTATCCGCCTTGCGTCCAAAATATCGTTCAGCTTCTTCATAAGAAGTTATCATATAGGCAGACCAGCTGTCCAAATGCTTAAAGCTCTCACCAAATGCTCTGTAAAGAGCCGGAAGATCCTTTTTATCCTCCAATCGCTCACCATACGGTGGATTGGTAATCACAAAACCATATTTTTTCGGGTGATGCAGATCTTTAACGTCTCTTTCCTGAAAATGTATCAGATGATCCACTCCCGCCTCTCTGGCATTGCGTCTTGCAATCTTAATTACAGAACTGTCCAGATCGTATCCCTGAATGTCCACCTCTACATCATCCTGAATCAAATCATTTGCCTCATCAATCGTGTCATACCAGACCTTTTTCGGTATAATATTCATCCAAGATTCAGCTGTAAAAGAACGATTCATTCCCGGAGCAATATTGGCTGCCATCATAGCCGCTTCAATCGGAAATGTTCCACTTCCACAAAATGGATCTACCAGGATCCGGTCTTTATTCCAAGGTGTCAGCATAATAAGTGATGCCGCCAACGTTTCTGTAATCGGCGCTTTTCCAGACACTTCTCGATATCCACGTTTATGTAAAGATACCCCTGAAGTATCAATTCCAATTGTCACAATGTCTTTCATTAAAAATACACGTACCGGGTAAGATGCTCCATCCTCCGGGAACCATTCAATGCCATAATACTCCTGAAGTCTGCGTACCATCGCTTTTTTCATAATAGACTGAATATCTGACGGGCTGAACAGCTTACTTTTTATCGAAGCAGCTTTCGCAACCCAGAATTTTCCGTTTCTCGGAATATATTCTTCCCAGTGAAGGCTCTTCGTTGCCTCAAACAGCTCTTCAAAGCTTGTTGCTTTAAAGCTCCCCACCTTAATGAGAATACGTTCTGCCGTACGCAGGAACACATTTGCACGACATACAGCCTCCTCATCTCCGATAAATGTGACTCTTCCGTCTTCCACTTCCGAAATCTCATATCCAAGGTCTATAATTTCACGTTTTAGCACTGCTTCCAGTCCAAAATGGCACGGAGCAATCAATTCCATTCTTCTCATATATCTCTCCAAATCATCATTTGCATTAAAAAAGTTTTTCTTTCATATTACTTTTATTACCGGGCACTGTCAATCATTTCCGTAAGTCAGACTCAACAAAAAATATTTTCAGATATCTCAAGCGGTTTCGCAATCATTATCACTTTCTATTTCCGGCAACGCAAACAGGGACATGCCTTGTGGCATGCCCCCGGTCGCCAGCAAAATTCACAGTATACCTGCAAACCACGCTGATCATCAGCTCTGATTAGTATCTGTCACTCTCATCATGACAATTGCGGTCAGATGCGTTAGATGCATTCTTGTTTGAAGAATTCTTTGCATTCTTGTTTGAAGTCTTGTTAGATGCGTTTTTATCCCCCATACTTGAATTTGTTTTGTTCTTGTTTGTTGAGTTGTAACCATCCTCGCCGTAACTGTTTTTGTTTGATGAACTGTAATTCTTAGCCATATTAATTCCTCCTAATCTTTTTTGCTGCAAAATTAGTATGTCCCGGCATCCGAATTTTATGTGATGTAAAATAATTTTATTTTTATATTTTTGCTATATTTTTGCTTTTAAATATATTATAATATCCTCATATAATATATTTAACCAGGAAACTGGAGGACGTGCTGCACCTGTTCCGAGCCTGTCGGAGGTGGTGCTACATGAGTACATATGAAGAATTACAGCTTATTGTATCCATAGCGATGCTTATTGTTGCAATACTTAGTTTTACCCATAAAAAATAGCCGTCCTGACTTTGGCGAGTTGACGACTATTCTTTATAACAAATAAATTTATTCGCCGGAACGGGTGAGCTGCATTCACCTTCCAGCTTTCCTGTTAAGTATATTATATGTTAACATTTCTATTTTGTCAAACCAGCCGCCTCAACCAAAGCATTACTTTCCCATGCACGAAACTATTATCTTGCATCTTAATCTCACCTTAAGGTTTTTTTAAGATTTTTCATTTTTATCTTGCTTTTTAGAAATTCCTATATTATACTTGAATTCGTAGGAAGCACAACTTTCTACAACCCCTTATTAATTATTTATACTCCCCTCAAAAGACTGATAGCTCCCCTATCAGTCTTTTATTTTGCCCTATTTTTCCAAACAAAAACAGACATTCTGGCAGGCTTGATTTTAACCCCGTCGGAATATCTGTTTCTTATTTCATATATTTTCTATATATAAATCATATTTATATGGCTACCTGTCTCGCTTACCATCGTCGGCCACTTCCGCCGATCAATCTAATAATCAGCATAATGATCACAAGCGGAATTAATATCGGTGCCAGAAGGCTTATAATTCCTCCTACAATTGAAACTACAAGCACGATGATTCCAATAATTCCAAGCACTAACAGAAGCTTCTTCCACCATGTATCAAAGCCAAATGCATGTACATGTGTCTGGTATTCCTGATTCTGGCTTGCGTAATCTTCTTTCGTATAATCTCCACCATCACCATAGACTGGATCGCTATATACGCTGCCCGAAGATGTATAGGCGCTGCCATCTTTGCTCATTCCGCGCTTTGCTTCCTCTGCATCAATCACCGTCTGTGCAATCACCCACGGATCACCAAGCTCCGCCGTCACCTCTTCCTCGGTTTTGCCTTTACTTACTTCATCACTAATATATCCATCATAATAATTCACATTCTCCTGCACCGTCGCACGATCCAGATCATTTCCCAGGGCCTTCCTCAGTCCCTCCAAAAATTCCATCTTCGTCATATCTCGCATCTCCTTCCTTAATCACTTATATCTATTCTACTATGTATCACGAGCGGACCAGACACCTTCACACTTTATTATTTAAAGATCCACAATGCATCTCTACTCCATACAACATTACTCTTCAAGTTTCTATCATTTGAGCAATTCACTATTTACTCAAATACCATAGAAAAAGACCTTGAGCCTAGAATAGCACAAAGATGTGTCCATTCCAAGTCCAAGGTCCTTATAACTTTCTTAATTCTTTCTAAAGTTGTTTATTGATTATACTTCAAACATCAAATCTCCGTAGGAAGGCATTGGCCATGCTTCTTTATCTACGATCATCTCAAGTTTGTCAACTGGTGAACGAAGCGCAGCCATAGCCTGCACAACTGTGAAGTGATAGTATCTAGCCTGCTCTTCTCCTTCTTCCATCTCTGCAGCTTTCTCTGTAACTTCTGTTAAAGCTTTCAGAGCGCTCTTGCTCTCTACAAGAAGAGCCGAAATCTCTGTCAGAAGCTCAGACTGTACAGAAACGTCTGCACCTGCTGCCTTTACAGCATTGATTGTATCTGCAAGTTCTTTTGTATATTTGATAACTGCAGGAATGATCTGTTTTGTAGCCATATCGATCATTGTGCGAGCTTCAATATTGATTGCCTTTGAGTAGTTCTCGTATTTGATCTCGGCACGAGACTCAAGCTCTGCCTTTGTAAATACCTTATATTTCTCAAAGAGGTTAATTGCTTTATCTGTTGTCAGTGCCGGAATAGCTTCTACCATAGACTTAATGTTTGGAAGTCCACGTCTTTCAGCTTCAGCTACCCACTCGTCAGAGTATCCATTTCCACCGAATACGATTCTCTGATGCTCTGTCGCATATTTCTTAATCAGATCATGTACTGCAAGATCAAAGTCATCCGCTTTCTCCAGTACATCACATGCCTCTGCAAATGCATCTGCTACGATTGTGTTAAGTACAACGTTCGGTCCGGCAATGGAATCACGGGATCCTACCATACGGAACTCGAATTTGTTGCCTGTAAATGCAAATGGTGATGTTCTGTTACGGTCTGTAGCATCTTTTGTGAAGTCTGGAAGTGTATCTACACCTGTCTTAAGGATTCCCTCTGCAAGACTGTGTGTAGCCTCTCCTGTGCTGATCAGCTGATTCAATACATCCTCAAGCTGTTCTCCAAGAAAGACAGATACGATTGCCGGTGGAGCCTCATTTGCTCCGAGTCTGTGATCATTTCCCGGATCTGCTGCTGACTCACGGAGAAGATCTGCATGATTATCAACAGCTTTCAAAATACATGTAAGTACAAGTAAGAACTGAACATTCTCGTGCGGTGTATCACCTGGATCCAGAAGGTTCTTTCCGTCATCTGTTGTCAGTGACCAGTTGTCATGCTTACCAGAACCATTGACTCCTGCAAATGGTTTCTCGTGAAGCAGACACTTCATGCCATGCTGACACGCAACTCTCTTTAACGTCTGCATTACGAGGTGATTATGATCCAACGCTACATTTGCCTCCTCGTAAATCGGTGCGAGCTCATGCTGTGCAGGCGCAACCTCGTTGTGCTGTGTCTTAGAAGAAACACCGACTTTCCACAACTCCTCATTCACATTTTTCATAAATCCTGCAATTCTCTGACGGATTGTTCCAAAATAATGATCATCCAACTCCTGACCTTTTGGTGGCATTGCTCCGAAAAGCGTGCGTCCTGTGTAAATCAAGTCTTTTCTCTGCATAAACTTCTCAGCATCTACCAGGAAATATTCCTGTTCTGCTCCAACAGATGGTACGACTTTCTTGGATGTAGTATTTCCAAAGAGGCGAAGCAGTCTCAATGACTGTTCATTGATTACCTGCATAGAACGAAGAAGTGGTGTCTTCTGATCCAGCGCCTCTCCTGTATAAGAGCAGAAAGCAGTTGGGATACAAAGCGTAGCACCTGCTGCATCATGTCTTACAAATGCCGGTGATGTACAATCCCATGCTGTATATCCACGTGCTTCAAATGTTGCACGAAGTCCTCCGGACGGGAATGAAGATGCATCCGGCTCTCCTTTGATCAGTTCTTTTCCCGAAAAGCTCATAAGAACCTTTCCACTCGGAAGCGGTGCGGAAATGAATGAATCATGCTTCTCAGCAGTTACACCTGTCAGCGGCTGGAACCAGTGCGTATAATGTGTAGCTCCCTTCTCAATTGCCCACTCTTTCATCTCATGTGCGATGACATCAGCTGTGGCAAGGTCTAATTCTTTTCCTTCCTCAATCGTCTTCTTCAAATCCTTGTATACTTTTTTCGGAAGGCGCTCCTGCATAACAGTGTCATTAAATACATCTTCTCCAAAGATGTCTGCTACATTAAAACGCTCGCTCATATCCTGCTTTCCTCTCTTTCACTTATTTTAAATTGTAATCATTCAATACCATATTCTTTCTTATACTCGCCGTTTGTCAAATACTAAACAATTACTATTTTTATATATACAGAAAAGGCACTCCAATTCAACATTGGAACGCCTTTGTTCTGTCTATGTCAGTTAGTATAACCCAATCGTCTGAAAAAGGCAAGTATAAATTAAATCTTTATTCAGCCTTACCAACTGAGCCAAATAATTCCATCTTTTCTTTGACAGTTTCAATAATTGCATCTGCACCTGGTTTGAGAAGTTTACGTGGATCGTATCCTTTTCCTTCCAGATCCTTTCCTGCCTCAATGTATTTACGTGTAGCTTCTGCAAATGAAAGCTGGCACTCTGTATTTACATTGATCTTAGCAACACCGAGACTGATTGCCTTTTTAATCATATCATCCGGAATACCTGTACCACCGTGAAGAACGAGTGGGAGTTTTCCAGTTAACTGCTGAACTGCATCAAGGGTCTCAAAGCTGAGTCCCTGCCAGTTTGCAGGATATTTTCCATGAATATTACCGATTCCTGCTGCCAGCATTGTAACACCGAGATCAGCAATCATCTTGCATTCCTTAGGATCTGCGCACTCGCCCATTCCGACTACGCCATCCTCTTCTCCACCGATAGAACCAACCTCTGCTTCAAGAGAAATTCCTTTCTCATTGCAGACTTTCACAAGTTCACGCGTCTTCTCAATGTTCTCCTCGATCGGATAGTGTGATCCGTCGAACATAATAGAGGAGAATCCTGCCTCTATACACTTATAACATCCTTCGTATGTACCATGGTCAAGATGTAATGCTACCGGAACTGTGATATTCAGTTCTTCGATCATGGCCTGTACCATAGCGGAAACTGTCTTGAATCCTGTCATCCATTTTCCTGCACCCTCAGATACACCAAGGATAATTGGAGATTTTACCTCTTCTGCTGCAAGAAGCGCACTTCTTGTCCACTCCAGATTGTTGATGTTAAACTGCCCTACTGCATAGTGGCCTTCTACTGCTTTTTCAAGCATTTCTTTTGCTGATACTAACATGTTAAATTCCTCCATTTAAATTGTTACCTTTGCTTTCCTCATTATAGACCATAACATTCTAAATGACAAGTATCTGGAGACATGTGATTTTGTCAAAAAATTCGGCCAATCCGGAGGTATTTTCGTCATATTTTTAACGATTAAATTCTACACCTTCAAGGGTTCTGCACGGCACATCACAAGTAATGCTAACTCCACATAAATTTTTCATTCCATTTTCTCTGTCTTAATTCTAGTACACAAGCGCAAGCATCAGAATCTTCAAATAGCACATTCTAGCGCCTGCGGTGGTCGCTTGCGACATCTTCAGTATACGCCGCAGTGCGCATCCTGCCGGAGGCTTTTTGTATAATAGAAAATGCAATTTCCTATTATATAAAAAAAGTGCTGAGTCATAGGTTTTAATCTATGGCTTAGCACTATAATTTTCACCTCAACTCCGAAAGACAGGTACCATGTTTTCATTCACATCTTTCTTAGTATAACGCAAATCAGTGCTTTTTCCTAGGGATAAATCCAAAAATAATCAATACTCCGATCAGACCGATTCCAGCATAACCGGCTTTCCTCCATAACGTATCTCTCTCGATCAGACGCTGATCTTCCGCTATCGCTTCCGTTCTGTTCTGCTCGGAAGTAACATTCTCTTGCCGGCTGCTACCCACACCCTCTGCTGTATCCGCTGTTGTATCCGCCGTTTTCTCCGGCTGTGTTCCTACCTCATCACAATACACCACATATCTTCTGGAATTCTGTGTATAAGGATGACATGTCATCAAAGTCACCATATTCCGTCCCGGCCGGATCATGATCTTATCACTCTCATCCGGCAGGATGATCTCAATCTCCGACACACGATACGTCAATGTTTCCTGACAGTTTTGTATCGTCAGCTCATCTCCGATCTCCAGCCGCTCAATCTCGCGGAACATCGGAATTCCCTTCCATCCTCGATGCGCTGCGATCACACAATTGCTGTCTGTCCCCTGCACCGGAAATGATGTCTGCCCAAGCATGACTGCACCTTTCGTCATCTTCTCCTGCGTTGCGCCAAGATACAACGGCAATGTCACATCCATCTTTGGAATATCAAGAATCCCGATCATCCCGTCATCGATTCCATATTTGGACAAATCCAATGTCTCCTGTTCATAAGCCCATGGATCAGTCAGACCTGACTGACCATTTGAAAAGATCTGCTGATTATATGCCTGCATCTCCTGGTAGAGCTGGGCGTTCTTTGGAATCTGGTTTGATGTGGCGGAGGTGGAGTCTGTCTGCTCACCGCTTCTATCCTGCTGACTATCTTCCACCGCTTCTTGAAAATGTGCTACTGCTTTCTCGTTTTCCTTTTGTAATGCTACCTTTTGCAAATCTGGAATTGCATACACAAACAGCCCTCCAAGATACACCATGATCAGAACAATCACCATCCATGTTCTGTTCTTTTGCTTTTTCTTCTCCTTCTTTTTCCTACTTTTTTGCATGATTTCTTTTCCTTCTTATCTTTCTTATCATAAATCGCAGCTTCTGATTTATTCTTTTTCCCAGATTTACGCACAATCACATTGATCAGCACAACCAGAATCACTGCAAGAAGAACGCCTTCTATGATAGCCTTTTCGTACATTGCTTTCCATCCACCGCCATCCGGACCTTCCTCTGCCTGACCTGCTGCCTCGTCACTTACATCCCGCGTATATTCCGTTCGAATTCCCCGCACAAGAAGACGATGCGAATTAATTCCATAAGGCGTACATGTCACCAATGTCGCATAATCATACCCCGGCACGATTTTCAAATCATCTGTTTCCGATGGCTCAACAACCTTGATCTGATCCACCTTATATGCCAATGTCTCATTCAGCACATGAATGAGAAAAATATCCCCTTCTTTTACAGATTCCAGCTTTGTAAATATTTCCGCTTCCGGAAGTCCCGTATGTCCGGAAAGAACTGTATGCGTACTCTCTCCGCCGATTGGAAGAGAGGTTCCTTCCAGATGACCAACACCTTTTGCCAATACTTCTTCTGATGTTCCATGATACACCGGCTCATACACATCAATCCTTGGAATCTCGACATACGCCATAATTCCATTTTTCTCAAGATTTAATGCCGAAATATAATCTGCTGACATATCATCCGCTGCATCTGGGTCAAATGGATCCGATATAACAACAGTATTTGCAAGACTTTCATTGTACTGTAATGCTTTTTCTTTCGCTTCCGCAATCTCTGCTTCCGACAGATTCTCCATCTCTTCATTATATTCTGTAAGAATCTGATCTTGCTTTCTATCCTGTAAAATGTTACTGATAAATGGATAACTCAAAACGCCGATTCCACAGAGCAGAATCAGCACAAGAAAGATATTAATTATTCTATTTTTCATTTTCCTGCTCCTTCCCTGCATTTGAAATCAAGAAATATACTTCCTTAATTTCAAATACAGGGAAACAGTAATTACTGTTTCCCCTTGTAGTATTGATCATGTATATGAGAAGCTCTAATTCAATTATTTAGATCTTTTTCTCATGAATAAGAGTGTTCCTGCAGCAACAACGATTGCGATACCTGCGATTGTGAAGAGTGCGATACCTCTTCCACCTGTAGCCGGAAGGTCAAATCCTTTGCTGTTGACTACTGTAAGTGGAACTTTAGCCGTAAGGCTTCCATTGTCATCAGTCATTGTAACGTCTTTACTGCCTACAGTTGCTGTTGCTGCTCCTGTTTCAGCGTTAGTCGGAGTAATTACAATCACTACTGGATCTTTCAGACGTACATAGCCATTGTTAGTTTTTGTCTCTGTCAGTTTGTATGTACCTGGTTTTAAACCTCTGATGTAGATTTTTCCGTTATTGTCTGTTGTTACTGTGTTTGAACTTCCACCTGGTGTATAGAAATTATTTGAATCTTTTTTCTCAACATTTACTCCTTTACCATTTTCATCTGTTAATGTAAATTTAACTCCTACAAGTTTATCTACACCTTCACCCTTTTTCAGAAGGTCAATTCCGTATGTGAATACTTTAGGAGTGCCTGTAGGCTCTGTTTTTCTGTCAACATCACCTGTATTTTTATATGTTACGGAAACAGCATTTGTATTTCCGCTCTTTCCAAGAACTGCATCTTTGTTTAATGTTGCTGTATATGTAATTGTAAAGTTCTGTGTTGTATTTTTTTCTAATGATTTACAATATTTTTCAGTAAAAGTAATTGTAGTAATTGTACTTCCATTTCCATTTGGATTTTGTTTTGATTCAACAGTATAGTTATCTGCACTTACTACTACATCTTCATTTTTCACTTCGATATTATTTGTATCGAATGTTAACCCTTTACTCATTGTATCTGTTACAACTAAAGACTCTAATCCATTCTCACCTACTGGAATGCTATAAGTTACTTTGTATTTAATTGTATCTCCGATATTAGCAACTGTGGTATCTTTTTCTGCACTATCTTCCACAATTTTCTTCTCAATTGTAGCTGTACCTGTTGAGTTCTTTGGATATACTTTTAAATCTGTTACTGTTTTTCCATCTTTTCCGGTAAATGGTAACGAAACGAGGAATGGAACAGAAACTTTTGTTACGTTTACTTTTTTGTTTTCATCGCTTGCCAATGCTGCTTTTGTAGCATCTGTTTCTGCAAAAACATATAACTTATGCAAAGATAAATTATCAAATTTAACATCTCCACTTGTAGCTGCTGTTGACTTTTTATTAGCATCTATAGCCTTATCTTTTACAAATGCAATTGTGTCAGTTTTTTTATTTTTTATTGCATTATTTAATTCGGTTTGTGTATAGTTACTATCTGTATTTTTTGTAATACCAATTGCATTCAAAAATTCATCATTTGTCACCTTATACTTTATTTCTGTTTGTGAAGAATTATCTACCTGCACTCTCTCACCAACTTCTACATAAGCAAACTCAACATTTTGCAATAAATCCGTATCTTTTCCAGTTGGTTTGTCACCTGTATAATCCTCTGGTAACAATGTATTCCCAACTCCTGTATCACTCATATACTTCGTAATCGTAACACTACCTGTGGTTGCTTCTCCCGTCTCTGCCGCAAATGCCATCACTGACATACTACTCATTACAGTTGCTGCCGCAAGTGCTGCCGCCGCAAATTTTTTCAAAACATTTTTCTTCATTGCTCTCTTCTCCTTCTTTTTTTCTAAATCCATTCAAAGGGACTCCCTATTCCCTACGAATACTGGTTCATTGATTCTTTTAGCCTCTCCTTGAAACTCTCTTCTTTCTGCTTTTCTTTCTTGCTGTTAACAAGTAACCCCCTACCAGAACTGTTGTAATTCCGATTACGATAAATTTGAAAATTCCTTTATTTCCACTTGCCGGAAGATCAAATGCCTTATCATTAACGATAGTGTAAGTAAGGTTCCATGTCACACCACCTTCCTTTACTTTCGTTCCATTCACTATATCTCCCGCCTTATACTTATATGGAAGTGTTATCCTAATCGGCTCTTTCAAGAGTACATAACCGGCTTTCGTTTTTACCTCTTTCAGATAATATGTAATCGGATTTTCTTCCGTTCCCGTGATAATATTATTGAAAATTAACTCCCCATTTGTTCCGGTAATACCTGTTAGATCATTTCCTAAGTAGTCTTTTGCAACGTTCGTTGTATTAGGATCTGTATAAAGAGTAAACCCTGCCCCTTCTAAGAAATCATCTTTTCCGGTCTTCTTTATAATTTTCAATGTACCAGTTTTTTTATTTGTGATATTATAACTTCCATCTTCCGCTTCAGTATATTTCGGATAATATCCTGCTAATGTTCCCAGTTCTACAACCCTATACTCATATTCCACTTTAGGATCAACTTTATAATCCACATATTTCAATAATCCTGTAAATGTATACTTCCAGTCAGTATTAATATCAACAATTTGATTTGGAATCAGTACTTCTGACTTATCTTTTGCTTGTTCATATTCTTTAGTATCTGGATTAAGCCGCTGAATCTGAACAACAATGTTATCCGGTGTATCTTTTGTCTCTCCACCTTCCCAAGTCTTCGTTCCAGAAATGGAAATCAATGGTGTAACCGTATTCACAAATGTAACCTCTGTGCTAGTTGGATTGTCATCATCATCTGCAACTACAATTCCTGTAACTACATTGTTCTCTGCTTTGACATTCTTGTCATTTCCATGAGCTGTAACTTTAACTTTTTCCAGACTATAGTCAGCACTCTCTGGTATTTCTTCATAGATTGTATAATCGGTACCCGCCGGAATGCCAGTAATTGTTTGTTGTTCATTTGCCTCCAATTCAATTTCCTGCTTAATAACATCTGTTCCTGTATTCGCTTCCAGTTTCATTCCTGCGACATTTCGGTATTCGATTATAAACTTATAATTTCTTCCTTTTCGAGTTTCTAACTCTCCATTACTCAACTCTTTTTTCAAAGAAATAGAACCTGTCCGCAGCTTGTTTACATATTTTGCTTTCAGATCAATCACTGCATTTTCACTATCAGGATTCTTATAACTTCGAAATACAATTGTTGATTCATCAGGTTTTTTCACCTCTGCTGTTTCTTTTCTTCCATCGTTGACTTTATATCCTGATTGCTTTTCAACAGATGTATTTTCACCACCAGTCACAGTAGAAGTATTTTTACTCAAATCACTTTGATTTACACTCGCTCCCTTTTCATACAATGACCATGTTGTAGTAAATACATCAGATGAAACATTTTTCTCGGCAATGGAAAGATAACTTCCTCTTCGGAACTGATCGCTGAATATTGCACTTTCTTTATTTCCAATACCAAGAAGTCCATCACTGTAGATGATTGTATCTCCATTTGTATTCTGATAATATGCGCCATTCACCGGTTCCAGCTTCTTTGATTTAAATGATCCATAATCTGGAATATCTTCCTGTTCTGTTGTGAATCCTGTTTTCTCGACACTCGCTGGCTTTACAAATGCAAACTTGTCAAGATAAACTGCCACATCATCCCAGTAAGCAAATTGGATTTCTTTCACTTTGCTGAAGTCAAATCCACTTGTTGTTCCCTCGTCTAATGTTTTTTCCTTTAATTTATTAAGATTGATTCTTATTGTCTTCCAAATTTTATTATCAATATTATTATTTCGACCATTATAAGTAAGGAAACTTGCCCACGCTCCTATCCTTGTTCCATCTTCATCTACCAGTGCAACAAAAGGATCTGTCCCTAACGCATTTTCATCCGTATTATACACATCAAATTGCAAATACTTGTAACCTTTTGAATCTGATGCGTTAAATGTACCTTCACCACTTGCCTGAATCTTTACTAATCTCGAATCTGTTTTTTCTTGCGTATCCGTTGATTTCTTCTCTCCCGGATAATAGCTGCTTATAAGCTTTCCTTTTCCGTTACCCGTAGAATCATCAACCACTTCAACACTTGAATTCTTCACTCCTGTTCCAGAAATACTACTCTGATTTGTATAATTATTAAATACTTCCTTTACCTCCGGGCTGCTAGGAGCAGACACTTCTTTAGATGGGCCACTTGTTGCAAGATTTTTTATCTCAAAATCAAATGTTCCGACATCTGCTAAAGATTCTTTGAAAATATCATTTGCTCCTGTTGTATCAACTTCCTTTTCTACAGTGAGCTTATTCTCCTGTGGGAAGTTGAAAGTGATCTGCATATTTGATTCCCAAAGTCCACGCTCCATGTAAAACATGGTGAGTGTATGTTCCTTTGTGAAATAATTGTTTGTGTCTAATTCTTTAGGAAAATCTTTCTCTACTTCTCCGTTAGAGGTGCCTCCTAAACTGGAGTTCTTTGCACTACTAACCGTAGCCTTTTTATTTGCGAAATCTATTCTTCCTGTTACCACAGCATGGTCTCCACCAATATCAAGAACCAGTTGGCCATCGATGAATACCCATACATCATCATCACCGGAAAAGTTAAATTCAATTGGCACTTCCTTATTGGCAGAATCAAGAACCTTTCCATCCGATGTAAGTCGGAACTTCAAATCGAACTTTTGACCGAATCCGTAGTTCAATTGTGAAGCCTTACCTGATTGCTTACTTGAATTTAGTGGAAAATAATTTCCATTCGCAGTTGCTCCATTCGTTGTACTTCCCTTTACCTCTTCATTATTTGATTGCAAGAAATATTCATCTGTAGCATCATATTTTAATTGAAGATTTTTGTTAGTTGCCTCTTTATCACCACTATTAAAATACCAGTAATCTAGCGTTCCTGTTGACTCTGTACTTGATGAACGCATTGCCTTTTTTACAAATGGAAATGTTACATTTTCATATACTTTTCCAAGTACGGTATTTTTCGAATTATTTCCATTTAAAAAATCTTTATCAAAAAATGGTGCTAATGCCGTTCCACTGTCTGTTTTTAATTGTAGACTATTATTATTTAACTGATCTGCAACCAATCCCTGGGTTGCATTATTTCCACTTGATAACTTGTTTCCATCACTTCCCCACATGGAGTTATTTTCGTAAAAGAATTTTTGATATAAATTTAAATCATCTTTAGAATTAGGATAACCAAATAAGTTCATTGTTCCAGCAATGTTCTTAAAGTCTGTCGCGTCATTATAGTTCTGGAAGTTCCCCCAGTATAATGGTGATGTTGCACCATTTACTTGATAATAATCGCTCACTGCCATGTTAAACTGACGGAATGGCTGATAAATTCTGTGACTATCCACTGGAATATTGGATTGATAGTTGTCTCTATTTAAACCATTCAATTCATAATCTGAATAATAATCGTAAATCGTTGTATTTACATATAATTCATCTTCATTTCTTTTTTCTACTTCATTCGGTACATCTACAACCGTCGTACCCTTTCCTGTTTCTGCATCTCTTACTGTATATGCTTCCTCCCAGTAGCCACCACGGTTTCCCCTATCGTAGATAACATTATCACTTGAATCACCGTAATAACATGGATTTGTTAAAACTGAAGGTGAAGGAATATCCAATAGCGCAGTTGCTTCACCATTACTTGCATCATTCGCATTAAATACCGGATTTGCTGCAAATCGAATTGTCATATATCCTTTTGGAAGAGTGGCTTTATATACATCATTATAAACATGTCCATCTGTTTTTTTGACTTCTTTGGTCATTGTTCCTGTAGTAGATGTAGTACCATTTGTAGCATAATAATAAATTATAGAACTATCTGAATTTGGAATTCCTTTTTTATTATCTTCATAAGACAATTTTGATAATGTAGCATCGTAATATACTGTTATTCCATCTGCATCAAGTGGTGTTTCTTTGTACTCAAACGGAGTATCTACTTTCTTTTTTTTATCCGATGCAGCTTCACCTGTCAATTTATAACATGGTGAATTCAGGCTCCAATCAATCGGTATATTCTCTGTTTGGTTACAAGGAAGCGTCCAGCCGTTACCTGTTAAAAAGATTACATGTGTCCATTTCTTATCAAACGTGATTTTCCAAATATTCTTTGAATCTGATCCAGGTACTTTATACATCTGCAGAACGCCCGTGTTGTCATTATTACTAAATGCATATACAGAAATTTGTGTTGCATTATCCCAAGCAGAGTCAGGGTCATCTATTGTATTTTGCTCAAAATACAATGTATATACTCCTGTTTCTGACACCGTATTAATATTATTTTCTCCGTCCGTATCCTCATCCGCAGCTTCGCTTTCTGGTTGACTTACTGCCTGACCTTCCCAGGTAACTGTCACTTCATTCTCTTTGCTCTCGTCTGCTCTCTTAGCTGCTTCTGTGATATCCTGCTCCTCTTCAAATGCCTTCGCCTCAACCAGCACTTTCTTGGTATAGCTTGCTTCATCTGTACGATACTGAAGCTGCATATCAAAGTTTATTGCCGTTGCTTCTGCCGACATTGTGATCTGCAGATATTTAGAAGTAACTGTTCCATTATCGTCCTTGTCATTCTTCCACTCTGCTGTTGGACTTGCCTTTGTTCCATTATTAAGAGTCACTGAATCTTTCAATGTCTCATCGATTGTTTTCTGTGTGTTTTTATCTGTAAGCTGATCGCTTGTCAGAAGATTGACTGCATCTATATCTGTTGCCACAGATCCGTCCTCGTTTTTTAGATATACATTCAGACAGACTGATTGCGAGCACTGCCCCTGCGCAGCCACATGAATTGTCTGTGTAACATTCTGTTCCACAGTTTGTTCAGAATCTTTAGAAATGTTAATTTTTATCTGATTGGGTTCGGCACTGCCTCCCCCACAGCAAATACAGTATTTCCTGTTAATGCTGTTCCGAGTACCATAGTCACTACAAGTATCAGACTAACTCTCTGTTTTACCTTTCCTCTCATTTTCAAACTTCATCCCTTTTTATAACCCGATAATATAATTTCTGTCTCCCCTCTGCTGTCTATCGGTAATCTCTTGTATTTGTTTCATACTACTATATTAACATAACTTTCCAATTTAATAAATATTCAATTTTCAGGATTTATAACACTATTTCAAGAAGTTACTTGTTTGTAGAGTAGGTTAGAGGGCATCCGCCCTCTTTCCCCTCATCAAACCGTGCATGAGGTTCTCCCTCACACGGCTTTCCGACATTCTTCTTTCTACAGCATTACGTCATGCTCTAGCCATTTTCTTTAATCCTTTTTCGTAAATGCTATTCCTAACAAATCCCACTTTCGACATATGATTTCGGCTTTGGTGTTTCTTGTTGTACCATCTTGTGAAAGTACAAATAATGTACCAGTCCAATGCCTGCATCCATTTCTCATTTGTTTTGGTAGAGTAATAATTCTTCCATCCTATGATTTTCGGATTCAGATTCTTTATTAAATCTTCTTCCTTTGCAACTAGCAGGCTTCGACTGTTTACATTTCTCTTGATTTCGGCTTTCATTTTCTTCATAGCTTTTCTGCTGGGGTACTGGTACGTTTCCTTGTACAGTTGTCCTTTGCGTGTTTCCGTTGTCATTCTTCTGTGGTGTATTCCGAGAAAGTCAAACCCCTCTTTTCCGTCCCACATGCTGACAATTTTTGTTTTCACTGGATGTAACTTTAAATCCAGTTTTGCCATGATATACTGCAATAAGTTCAGTGTGTGATTTGCGCTTTTCTTATTCTTGCAAATGATTACCGTATCATCTGCGTACCTTACAAGAATTCCGTGAGTAAGTCCATGCTTTTCCCACAGTCTGTCCAGTGTATTTAAGTAGATGTTTGCCAATAACGGAGATATAACTGAACCTTGGCTTGTTCCCAGTTCAGAAATTGTCAGTACATTTCCGTATAATACTCCTGATACTAACCATTGTCTTATCAGCTTCAATATCCTACGGTCTGATATTCTCTGCTCTACCAGTTTCATCAGCTTATCTTGGTTTACGTTATCAAAGAACTTCTCAATATCTGCGTCTACTACATAATAGCCCTTGTTGTTACACGCTTTCCTTACTACTTCCAGTGCTTGTTTTGCACTTCTTTTCGGTCGGAATCCATAGGAACATTCTCTAAAGTCAGCTTCGAATACTGGCTCTATTGCTATCTTTGTAGCCATTTGCACAATTCTGTCCTTGACCGTTGGTATTCCAAGAGGTCTTTCACTTCCGTCTGGTTTTGGTATCATAACTCGCTTTACTGGAGATGGTTTATACTTTCCATTCATCAGTTCTGATTTGATTTCTGACAGGTATTTTTCAATTCCTATCGCTTCAACATCCTCGATTTTGATACCATCCACACCACTGGAACCTTTGTTAGCTTTTACCCTTTTCCATGCCTCAAAAAGTACATCATCCCGATATACCTTATCGTAAAGTGCATGAAATCTTCGGCTGTCACACTTCTTGGCTGTCAGATATAGTTTGTTTTGAAGTTGTCGAACTTTTTCTTTGGAGTTATTAGTCTGCATGACATTCTCTCACTCTTACCCTCTCTACAAACATGAATGAAGCAAGGAACCTTCCCATAGACTGCGTTTTCTTGCACAGTCATTATTGGTACTATGTTCCTCTCCGACTCCCTCCCATCAGAAATACGATTTCGCCAAGCTTATACGCTTTCTTTTTACCTTTCGGTGATGGGTAGGGTCTCTCCAGTTCCGAACCACACTTTTCATATATACCGCTTCCTATATACCGAGGGGTTCTTCTGTGCTGCTTTCCAGTTTCTTCGCACATTCCATGGTTTTCGCCTATATGCCCAAGGCTCAACTCCCCTTTGTTCTCTTTTCAGAGACCTTTTTTAACGATACGGCAGAATTCACTTAATGTTACGGTCTGTATGATTGCTTGCACCTTTTATCAAGGTTACTTTATCCACTCGCTTAGCACCCTGTATTACTACAGCGCACCGAGTTTAGCTACACGGCTCACTGGCGATTACCGTGACCGGACTTACACCGGCAAGTGTGGTCCAGCTTCGCTGGACACACGGCAACAAAAAAGTCCGCCATTTTTGTACTCTCACAAAATGTCGGACTTTCTTACACTTACATTTATGAGTTGGGGGCAAAAGCCCCAACTATGATGCCTACGGATTGTTCCGTGCTTTTCACTCCCATAACCCTAGCATCATATTTACAGTCTTACACCATCTTTTACGACTGCCTGCAGATCCAGATTATCCTTCAGAAGTACAATATCTGCCTTCTTACCTGCCTTAATCGAACCATACTGATCATCAATTCCAAGACTCTTCGCCGGATTAATAGTTGCGCAGGCAATAGCTGTCTCAAGTGGAATCTGCATTTCTTTTACAACTGTTCTCATACAATCCGCGAGGTTCGTTGCTGAACCTGCTATTGCACCATCAGATACTAATGTCGCACGTTTTCCTACGACCTTGACATCCAATCCGCCAAGTGTATACTGTCCGTCCGGCATCCCGGTCGCACGCATGCTGTCGCTGATCAGAATCATACGGTCAGCCCCCATCATCTCAAAAGTTGCTCTGACCATAGCCGGATGAATATGTATCCCATCACAGATGATCTCTGCCATCACATGCTTACCGTCATAAACAGCACCAACCACTCCCGGTGCGCGGTGAGTAAATGCCGGCATCGCGTTATAGAGATGTACTGCATGGTTTGCTCCCGCGTCAAATGCTTTCTTCGCTGTATCATAATCAGCATTCGTATGAGCCAGAGAAATGTTAACTTTCCCTTTCATTTTCTCGATAAATTCCAGATAATCTTCATTATCTTCTGGAGCAATCCCAATAAATTTCACCAGTCCATCGGAAGCTTCCAGAAACTGCTCTGCAATTTCTACATTACACGGAATAATATTTCTCTCATCTTGTGCCCCTTTTTTTACTTTGCTGATAAACGGACCTTCCATGTTAATTCCCACAAGATCTGCTGCTTTGGGGCTTGTCCCGTTTTTCTTATATTTTGCTGCAACACTTAAGATCTGTTTCAGTTCTTCCACCGGAAGTGTCATGGTCGCCGGAGCAATAGCGGTCACACCAATGGAGGCCTCATACTGTGCGATCCTCTCAATCGCCTCTTCATTTCCATCACAAAAGTCATCTCCTTTACAGCCATGAAAATGAAGGTCAATCAGGCCCGGAATTGCATATGCACCATCACCGTCCAATACCTCTTCCTCACCAAACTGTGGCTTTTCCTCTTCTGCATATACTCTCCGGATCTTGTCCCCGTCAAGCATAATTCCACCTTTTACAAATGTCTTCTCTTCCGTGTAAACTTTCACATTATCTATGATCATATTTTCTTTCCTTTCTATTCAAGAATGCCTCGGCTTATTTAACGCTACCTGCCAAGGTGGGAGTTATCTCACATCTGATATAGTTTCTTTTCCCTGTTTTCTCTTTCTTCCAGTGCTCGAAGTGTACTGTCATGCATCTCTTCTCTTAAGTACTTATTCTGTTCCATGTAATATGCATAGATGATATCCAACATAACAAGAATCGGGAACTGAGGTGAAATTACATTTCCATGATTCAGATGTTTCAGAGATGGTAATAACACGACCTCCGTACAGTAATTTTCAAAACCTTCCCGATTATTTGTCGTAAACAGTACCGTCTTGGCACCCCTCTTATACGACTCTTCCAGCAGATATATCACTTCCTCTGTCTCCCCACTGATACTGAATCCAAATACAAGGCATCTTTTGTCCTGAAATACCGATGACATACGCATCATATCTGAATCTGTCATAGAGTCCACATTTACACCGATTCGCATAAAGCGGATTTCCATCTCTTTTGCTGAAAATCCTGAACTTCCGCGCCCACACACAATCACCTTTTCAGCCTTATTCAGATAACCTATAATCCGGACTACCTGACTTTCATCCACCAGACTATATGTTTTATTCAGAAGTTCCTGATATGCATTCAGGACCATACGCGTATTTCCGGTAATCTTTTCCTGTTTCTCTACAAATGTCTCCTCATATTGATAAATGAATTCTTTGTATCCGTGATATCCACACTTTTGTGCAAATCGTGTCAGTGTTGCTTTTGAAGTATACAAAAGTTCTGCGATATGATTTACAGAAAAGTCCATCTTTTTCTGATTGTGAATAAAAAAGTCTGCAATGGTCTTTTCTGTTGTCGTAAATTTGTCATAGTTTGATTCAATAATCGGAATTACTGATTTTACATAATATTCCATCGCCACTCATCTCTCCTACATCAGATGTCTCACGTTACAGAAATGATAAAATGCTCCCAACATTCCCGCATCATTTTGATGTTTCGCAAATGCAAGCTTTGTGTGTTTGGCAATACTGGACACAAGATACTTGTCCATAGCTGCCTTAATCCGGTCTTTTAAGAATTCTTCCTGTGCCATAATGCCACCACCTAGTACAACAATTTCTGGATTAATGACATAACAAATGTTAGCAATTCCTTTTCCAAGTACATCGCACATCTCATCAATTGCACGATTACACAATTCATCACCTTTTTTTGCTTCTTCAAAAATGTGATAGCCATCCCAGATATCTTCTTGCTCGCCTTTCCATTCTGCTACCTTCTTTGTCAGTATACTTGCTGCTCCAAGTGTCTGAAAATCGCTGTCATCCATATGCATATATCCAACTTCACATGCACTATTGCTAAAACCATGAAATACTTTCCCGTCAATCACAATACAACCGCCAATTCCAGTACCAATCGTCAATACCAGTGCTATTTTTGCTCCTTTTGCTGCACCAGAACGGTTCTCGGCAAGGCCAGCACAATTTACATCATTTTCTACCTCACACGGAACCTGAAACATCTCTTCCAGTGTCTTCTTAAACTGTGTTCCTGCATAATTAGGAATCAACGGCGCTGAATAGAAGATGGATCCCTCTTTGGTATCTACCATTCCTGCTGTCGAGATACAGATTCCGCTAATCTCCTCCTGCGCCTCCTGCTTCATTTCTTCCACGATTCCTGTTACTTTCTGCAAAATGGCCGGGCCACCCTTCCATGCTTCTGTCTTCATAGATCTTTTGCATATAATCTCTGCATCTTCGTAAATGATTCCATATTTTATTGCAGTTCCACCAATATCAATGCTTACATACTTATTCATCTTGCAATCCCCGTTCACATTTTTTATGACATCTCTATTCTGTGATATCTATTATATCTGATTCGCTTTATCTTCTCAACTTTCACATTGGAAATCCGTCAATTCTTTGCTTTCATATACAATAGTCTGCAAAAAGGGCAAACCAGCCATTTTCTGCGGTTCACCCTTCTTGTCCACAGGTCATACGACCTGTATTGTTGTTATATTTTCACTTTGAAAATAGCCTTTTTAATTGTCTCAGGCTCTCCCACCTGTACCGCTGTTCTATGTCCGTCACTTGGATAACAGATCAGGAAATCACCTTCTCTTAAGATAACAGATGCATTTTTTTCTCCATCCATTGGAAGAAAATCATCTTTCTCAACAAATTCCTTAAGTTCCATGTTCTGAATAAAGTTCAAATCAATCTGCTCTGTTCCCTTTAACATTACATGAATATCGAGATAATTCTTGTGAGCCTCCCAGAAACGCTCCTCTGGTGTCGTTGTTGTATACTCTACCACATTTACAAACAACCTGTCTCCGTCAATCTCGTGACATCCTTTTTCATAAGAAAGAATATCGTTATTTTTTGCATATTCAAAGCACTCTTTTACAGCTTCCTCGAGATATGGAAACTCTTCTAACTGATTGATATTTCCAAAAATCATAGTGATTTCTCCTTATTTGTTATAAATTGTTGTATTTGCAGCCGGCACACTTGTGTCACCTTTTACTTTTCTCCAAATCATACTTGCCGGAATACCTATTACAAGTGATACAGCGATAGAGATAATCGAATAGCTCCAAATTGTTACATGGTCAGCAGGTACGAAATATTTTACATAGACCATAACTCCTGATGATGCAATAAATGCTGCAACTGCTCCAAATGTATTGGCAACTTTTGTGAATGCTCCAAGGATAAATGTTCCGATCAAGATACCAAGTACCAGTCCCATGAATCCATTGAACCACTCGTATGCTGATTTCACTCCACCGTTTGCAAGTACCATTGCAACGACAATTGCAAAGATACCAACGAGGAGAGATACTCTCTGTCCAATCTTAGTCTCTTTCTCAAATCCAAGCTCTTTCTTAGAAAGATTTGCCTGAATATCCAGCGTCCAGCTTGATGCTACAGAGTTCAATCCTGTTGACAGTGTAGACTGTGCTGCCGCATAAATAGCAGCTAACAGAAGTCCTGTCACGCCGACCGGAAGCTCAAATGCAATGTAGGATGCGAATATCTGATCCTGTGCTGCTGCCGGTGGAAGTGCATTCTGCTGATAAAATACATAAAGTCCTGTACCAATCAGATAGAATACTGTTGCGATAAAGATAGATAATGCTCCGTTCGTAAGCATCATTTTATTCAATTTCTTTGTATCTGTTGTAGTTGTAAATCTCTGTACAATATCCTGACTTGATACATAAGATCCCATTGTATTAAACCCTGCACCAACAATCATGATAAATACACTGTCTTTAAAAATATTTGCATTGAAGATTGGCTGATCTACTGCAAGGAATTTGTGCTCAGCCGTAAATGCGTGCGCAATCGCGCCAAAACCTCCATCCAGATGCACAAGAAGGAAGACCAGGGCAAATGTTACACCGATCAGAAGGACAGAACCCTGAATAAAATCTGTCCAGAGTACGGACTTCAGACCACCTGTGTAAGAATAAATAATAGCGATCACACCCATAATGATAATCAGTAAGTTTACACTGATTCCAGTCAGGCTTCCAAGTACCATACATGGCAGGTACATAATGATAGACATACGTCCGATCTGGTAAACAATGAACATCACTGCTCCCAGTACACGAAGTCCTTTACTTTCAAATCTCAGTTCCAGATAATGATAAGCTGTATCAATGTCCAGTTTACTGTAGATCGGCAGGAAAAATTTAATCGTAATCGGGATTGCAAGCAGCATACCGAGCTGTGCAAACCACATGATCCATGTTCCTGCATATGAGTTTCCTGCCAGTGACAGGAATGAAATCGGGCTTAATAAAGTTGCGAAAATAGATACGGAAGTAACCCACCACGGCACGGTTCCGTCACCTTTAAAATACTCTTTTCCTTTCATTTCCTTCTTAGCGAAATGAAGTCCGGCAAATAATACTGCTGCCAGATAAACTACTAAAATAATCAAATCAATATAGGTAAATCCCTGCATCCTTTCTTCCTCCCTATGTTCCTTTGGGCAACGATGTTACGACTTATAAATATTTCTTTTTCGCATCACAGATCATCTGTGCAGCTTCTTTTACAATGTCCATATCAGCATCAATCAATGCCGGAAGCGGCTCTCTGACTCCGCCGAGTTCCAATCCTTCATTAATCTTGAGAATAGCTTTGATCACTGCATACATGTTTCCATGTGCAGAACACATTTTGTAAATAATCTCATCACATGCATACTGGATTTCTCTTGCCTTTTCCATCTCGCCTGCTTTTACATAATCATCCAGTTTCAAGTATAACTCAGGCATAACACCATAAGTTCCACCGATTGCTCCTTCTGCTCCGATGACACGTCCGCTCATGAACTGCTCATCCGGTCCGTTGAAAATAATGTAGTCAGGACCTGCAGCCTGTTTGAACATCTGGATATCCTGAACCGGCATAGAAGAATTCTTTACACCGATAACATTCGGATTCTTTCTCATCTCAGCAAACAAGCTCTGTGTAAGAGCAACACCTGCAAGCTGTGGAATGTTGTAAATAACGAAGTCTGTATTTGGTGCTGCTGCACTGATATCATTCCAGTACTTGGCAATTGCATACTCTGGTAAATGGAAATAAATCGGAGGAATTGCAGCGATTGCATCTACCCCAAGGCTCTCTGCATGTTTTGCAAGTTCCTGGCTGTCTTTTGTGTTATTGCATGCAACATGTGCGATAACTGTCAGCTTTCCTTCTGCAGCTTTCATTACATTTTCAAGCACAATCTTGCGGTCCTCTACGCTCTGGTAAATGCACTCTCCTGAAGAGCCATTTACATACACACCTTTGACGCCTTTTTCAACAAAGTATTTTGTCAGTGCCTGAACAGCCTCCGGACTAATGTTTCCGTCTTTGTCATAGCATGCATAAAATGCCGGGATAACACCTTTGTACTTATCAAGATTTCTCATAGTTACTTGTCTCCTTTTTCTTTTTTGATTTATGTGTGAATTAATTAAGCTTCCAGTTTTTTCATCTCTTCTACAAAAGATTTTGTGATAAGTTGCGGTCTTGTAATAATTGAACCAACTACTACGCTATATGCTCCAAGCTCAATCACATGTCTTGCTTTTTCAGGAGTATTAATATTTCCTTCTGCAATGACACGATGCTTTGTTCCGGCAACAATCTTTCTTAAAATTTCAAAATCATTTGCTTCAATCTTGTCACCTTTGCTTTGCTCTGTATATCCGACCATCGTTGTTCCGATAAAATCAAATCCAAGTTCATCTGCATGAATTGCTTCTTCAACAGTAGAACAATCCGCCATCCAAAGCTGATCCGGATATTTTTCTTTTGCTTCTTTGAAGAATTCATCCAGTGTCTTATTTCCCGGTCTTTTTGAAATGGTAGCATCCATCGCAATAATTTCCGGCTTTACTTCCATCAGTTCATCAATTTCTTTCATGGTAGGAGTAATATAAATGTCACTGTCTTCGTAATCTCTCTTCACAATACCGATAATTGGAAGATCTACCTGTGACTGAATCTCTTTAATGTCCTCTTTTGTATTTGCACGGATTCCAAATGCTCCACCTTCTTTTGCAGCCAAAGCCATGCGTCCCATAATGAAAGAAGAATGCAACGGCTCATTTGACAATGCCTGACAAGATACAATTAATTTACCTTTCAGGTTTTCTACCTTCTGATTCATCTTTAATGTCCTCCTTCGTTCTAGTTGCAGTATAAGTTCTTCTGAAACTTTTTTCAATATGTTGTGTGTATTTCGAAACTAGTTTCATATATTTTGACTGAAACTCAATTTTCCACAAATTTTATGCATCTTCTTTTGTGAGCATTGCACAAATCAATGGTAATTTTTTCAGGCCTTGAAACTAGTTTCTATATTTGTTTATAATATTGAAATAATGAAACAAATCAGTATACTTAATATCAGAAACAGAAATTTTACATTACAGAAAACACATTTTATAACAACAAAACAAATACATCTGAAATTTATTTATCAGAATGTAAAGTAAAAAAAGAAAAGTGAGGTATAGCTATGGTTATTTACAAAGCAAAAGATTATCAGGACATGAGTAGAAAAGCTGCAAATATTATTTCAGCACAGATTATTATGAAACCAAACTGTGTGCTTGGACTTGCCACAGGTTCTTCCCCAGTCGGAACTTACAAACAATTGATCGAATGGTATAAAAAAGGGGATTTAGATTTTTCACAGGTAACGAGTATCAATTTGGACGAATATAAAGGTTTAAGTCCGGAAAATAATCAAAGCTACCGTTACTTTATGAATACCAATCTGTTCAATCATGTAAATATCAATAAATCCCACACATTTGTCCCTAATGGTCTGGAAGCAGATTCTAAAAAAGCGTGTGATGATTATAATGAAATTATCCGCAGCCAGGGAGGTATTGACCTCCAGCTTCTTGGACTTGGTCACAACGGGCACATTGGTTTTAACGAGCCTGGAGCTGCTTTCGAAAAAGAAACTCACTGTGTTGATCTGACAGAAAGTACAATTGAAGCCAACAAACGCTTCTTTGCTTCCGAAGACGAGGTGCCACGCCAGGCATATACCATGGGCATCAAGAATATCATGCAGGCAAAGAAAATTTTGGTCGTAGTCAGTGGTAAGGACAAAGCTGAGATCTTAAAGAAAGTACTCTATGGAGCAATCACTCCGGAAGTACCGGCTTCCATCCTTCAGTTACATAATGATGTAACAATCGTTGCTGATGAAGCTGCACTGAGTGAGATTGATAAATAATATCTACTGGACACCGGACATTGCAGTGTAACTTATGAAACGCATTTAGCTTTTGTTAAAAAAGGGAAGCTGTGATACACATCCATGTACCACAACTTCCCTATATTTTCATCTTCATTTAATTTTAATCAATTGTCCATTTAAGCAGCTGTTCTTTCACCTTTTCAAATATCTGCATTACAACTACTAACACAATTACCATAAAGATAAATCCAACCCAGGTATTGGCAAATACACCAAGTTCAGAATTCTTTTTTACAAAATAGCCCATGCCTGAACCGCCACCATACATTTCGGCAAATACAAGCATTACAAAAGAACTTCTCAGTGAATTTACAAAACCGGCCAGAATAGATGGACTTGCTGCCGGCAGAATTACTTTCATGAACCGCTTTACACCTGTCAGTTCCAATGTAGCTGCCTTGTCCAAATAGCGCTTATCAATGGTCATGATTCCTGTGATTGTAGCAAATAATGTTGCCCAGACAATATTATATACAACCAAAAATATGGAAGCTGATAATAATGTTGGTGACAGCAACAGTACAAACGGCGACAATAAGATTGACGGGATTACGCTAAAAGCATAAATAACCGGATGCAGCGCTTCCCTGATTTTCTTATTTAATCCCATGATTGTACCAAATATAACTGCAATCACTAAAGAAAGAAATACTGATGGGATGAGTAATTTGAAAGAAGCAAGCATATTTGTAAGCATTACTTCTTTATTTGACTCAAAGGCTGCTGCAATCTTTTCCGTTGTTGGAAACAAATATGGATTCAGCATTTTCACATCTGCCACATAATAATATAACAGTACTAATCCTGCAAATATCAATACTGTAATCCAGTATTTTTTCACAAAGCCCTTAATTGTTTTCATTTACCCATCTCCTAAAATCTGCTATTTATCATTTTCATCAAAGAATTTCTGCTGTGCCTCATAGAAATCCGGTGCCTCATCACCATAAGATTTTGTTGCCTCAGCAAGTGCTTCTTCATAAAGCTCTGTGTTGATATGATCTTCAATATCGATCTTGCAGTCATCACCGAGGTATCCTGTTTTGTCAAGAATGTTCCATGCACGTACCACACTGTTCTTAAGAGGATCTACATTTACAAAATAATGTTTGTCGTCCATCATGTAAGCTGCCACATAGTCATCTTCCTGACCGATACGTTTTGCATGAAGAGAAACTGCTTCTTCTTTATTTGCCTCATACCAGGACTGTGCACGGAGTAATGCGCGGATAATTGCTTTGACTGTATCCGGATTGTCATTTACCCATTTTGTCTGTCCAACCATACGGCAGCAAGAGTAGTTCTCCATAATTTCACTCTGATAGCTTACGATTTCGATGTCACCTGAGTCTACAAGCTGTTTCACACTATAGTTGTTCTGTGTTCCCATAAGCGCATATTTTACTTCACCGTTCTGAACAGCAGCTAATGCGTCATCATAGCTTGAATATACTTTCCAGTCAACTACATCTAACGGATTATCATATCCAAGATCCATAACTGCACCTGTAAATGCGAAATAACTTGGATTTACTGCAACGGACTGTCCAATAAATGATTCAATACCTTTCCACTCTGTTCCAGCTTTTGCAACAACCGGCATACATCCTTCTACCATATGTCCGCCAAAAATTGTAAGATCTACACCTTGTGCTATCTGCTGAAGCGGATTAGATGTACCCGCATTTGATACGACATCAACCTTGCCTGCTGCAAGAAGAGCCATTGCATCCATATTCTGAGTTGCCTCTACCGGCTCAATCTCGATTCCTTCATCCTCAAAATATCCTTCTTCTTCTGCAATTGTTACAAGGACGTTACCACTTGAACCATAATTCCACTTTACAGTTGTCATTTTCTCCTTGCTATCTTTGTCAGTTGTCTCGGTTTTTGTGTCGTCAGACTTTTTGTCATTACTGCTTCCACATGCTGCAAGACTAAACGTCATACCGAGCACTAACATAAGTGCTAAAACTCTCTTTTTCATACCCTTCTCCTTTTCTGTTTTTACTACTTATACTAGAATCTCTGCATTAACCATTTCCTGACAGGCAGCAATTCCGTCAGTATATGGATAACACTATATATAACAGGCCTGCCTGTATATATCACATATCAATCCCACTATTTGCATGGCTTTCCATTTTAAATATGTGTCGTGACATCTTTATTTATCTGATTGATCAATGTAATACGAAGCTTCATCATATCAATATTCTCAAATAATGTGTCACGCGTCGGATGCAGTTCTTCTGTAATCTTGACATCATAAATAATATGACTTGGTGACTGTCCCAAAACAAGAATCCGGTTTGCCAGAAGAAGTGCCTCATCCACATCATGGGTAACAAAAAACACTGTTTTCTTCTTTTCATCCCGTGTCCAGAGTTCCCGTACCAGATCCTGAAGTCTCGCACGCGTCACCGCATCCAGAGCACCAAACGGCTCATCCATCAAAAGAATCGGCGGATCAATACTGAATGCTTGTGCGATTGCACATCTCTGCTTCATACCACCTGATAATTCTTTCGGAAGCTTTTTGTATATGCTTTCATCCAGCCCGACAGCTTTTATCATATTTACGGCTATTTCTTTTAATTCTTTTTTATCTCTCTTAGGATATCTTTGCTTCAATGCCAGAAGAATGTTCTCGCCTGCTGACATCCACGGAAACAATCCATAATCCTGAAATACAACACCTTTATTAAGACTTGGTTCCCCAATAGCTACACCATCACTCAGAATCTCTCCTGTAGTTGCCGTTTCAAGACCTGCCAGTAGACGAAGCAGTGTACTCTTACCACAGCCAGACTGCCCAAGGATACAGACAAATTCTCCTTCTCCGATTTCTGTATTAATGTCTTTTAAAATTAATTTTCCACCTGCTTCATAGGCAAATGATAAATCCTTAATCTGAATGCCGCTCATGTATAATTGCCTTTCTTTTTATAGCAATAATTTCTTTTTATTGATCTATTTTGTACATACAATTGTATAATAAATCAATCTTTTTTATTATTCAAATTGATTTTTAAAATAAAACAGCAAGCCTATAGTTTTCATTTATAAGCTTGCCACTCTATACTTTTTTCTACTTTTCTCCTAATATTTCATCAATAATACGTTTCACACCGATTTCCACATTTTCTCTGGAAGTAGCAAGATTCATACGGATAAATCCATTGAATCTGTCTCCCCCGAACCAGTCTCCGAAATCTACCGCAAGACGGCATTTTTTCTGGATAAACTCTTTCGTATCTTCCGGTTTTATGTACACTCTTAAATCAATCCATACCAGATATGTTGCCTCCAGTGGAGTTACTACCGCCTTCGGAAGATTCTCTTTGAAAAGTTCTCTCAGATACTGATCATTATCTACAATCTGCTTCTTCACTTTATCCAGCCATTCCTGACCACCTTTATATGCCGCTTCTGCCGCTACAAATCCAAATGCATTTCCTGTCATCAGACGGATTCTTTTGGCAAAATCATCCCATTTTGCCCGAAGATTTTCATCTGCAATTATCACAAATGAATTCTGTCCCCCTGCCAGATTAAATGTCTTGGACGGTGCTGTGATTGTAAGGATTTCATCCCAGTGTTCTGTCATAAGATAGGATGGTGTCTGCTTCTTATCCCCAAATACAAAATCCTGATGAATCTCATCAGAAATTACATACACATGATGTCTATGACAAATTTCAAGCATTTCCTTTAGTTCTTCTTTTCTCCAGACCCTTCCTACCGGATTGTGCGGTGAGCATAAGATAAATGCTTTTACATCGTTATCCACGATTTTCTTTTCAAAATCATCGAAATCAATCGTATAATTTCCATTTTCATTAACTAGATCAGAAGTAATCAACTTACGCTCATTGTTGGTCACCGCCTGCAGAAATGGATAGTACACCGGAGTCATGACAATCACTGCATCCTCTTTTTTTGTCAGCATCTGGATCATCCAGTTGAACGCTGCTACAACTCCCGGTGCAAAACGAAGCCACTCTCGCTTTACTTCGAAATTAAACTGTTTCTTTTCCCAGTTGATAAATGCATCGTAGTAACCATCTGGAATCCGATAGTATCCTATTGCTCCAAAATCTACGTACTCATGCAGAGCTTTCTGTACACACTGTGGAATTTTAAAATCCATATCTGCGACCCACATGGCATGCAGACCTTCCTCGCCGAACATTGCTGTCTGACCGTCCCATTTATTGCAATTTGAATTCCGTCTGTCCACATAAATTAATTCTTCCATAATGCCTGCCTCTCCTTATTCCTTTCATCTTTCTGTGTCGGCAAAACATTCTTCTTTTGTTTTGTCGAAATTTCTTTAACTATAATAGCATTTTAATAAGAAAATGTCCTCTTATATTGAAAATTTGAATTTATAAAATAAATTTTTATCAGTGCAGTATTAAGAACTAAAAAAACCTGTAAGCATAATACTTACAGGTTAACTAACTCCCCGAGTAGGGTTCGAACCTACGACCCTTCGGTTAACAGCCGAATGCTCTACCACTGAGCTATCGAGGAATA
>OBLF01000766.1_pt1 | contig 31903 bp, 38 predicted proteins | sample 1519231 | NCBI WGS metagenome assembly OBLF01 (sample SAMEA2602895, study PRJEB22501) | metagenome | reverse complement strand
AAGGTAAGAATTTATAACGGCCGGTCCGGTCGCATATCTCGATGGAAGAGGAAAATCCTTCCCAGGCGTATGTCTGTATACAGCCTGAAAAGTTATTTTTCCTCTTCCATCGACCTCTACATCCCGGCCTGGCTCGAAATTTTGAAAGGGTGCGGAATTTATAACGTCCGGTCTTCCGTTTTGGGTTGTGTCGCTGCTTAATATGGTTTCAGAACCTCCGCGTACCAAGTATAGCGGAGAACCTGAACTATATTGGCTTCTTGCAAAACGAAAGCCTGGCGCGAAATTTAGGAAGGTAAGAATTTGTAATGTCCGGTCTTCCGTTTTGGGCTGTGTTGCTTAATATGGTTTCAGAACCTCTGCGTACGAGGTATAGAGGAGAACCTGAACCATATTGGCTTCTTGCCAAAATGAAAGCCTGGCTCGAAATTTTAAAAGGGTGCGGAATTTATAACGTCCGGTTCGGGTTGTTAAGGATTATATCTCATGAGCTCTGCTCATTTTTCTTAAAAGGAGGATTGTCTCGTGTCAAACCATATCCGAGGACTTATCCTCTGTGCAGCAGGTTCTCTCTGCTGGAGTATATCCGGTATTGCCGGCCAGTTTTTACTGGAAGATAAATCGTTTATCCCGTCTCAGCTTACGACGGTGCGCATGATTGGTGCGGGGCTGTTACTGCTCGTCTGGGAGTGGTTTTCTGAAAGAGGTCTCCTGCTGTCGGTTGTGAGAGAGCGGTCCAATCGATGGAAATTGTTCTGGTTTGGTGTTATCGGGCTTATGATTACCCAGTATACGTATTTTGAGGCCATCCATTACAGCAACGCTCCAACCGCTACCATTATTTCCTATCTGCTGCCACTGATTGTGGTGGGCTGGGATTGCCTGACCAGCCGGCGCTGGCCGTATCGGAATGAGGTGTTCTGTACGGTACTGGCGTTTACCGGGACTTTTCTTCTGGTTACAGAAGGGCGCCTGGATCAGCTGGCCGTTTCGCCTCTGGCGCTTTTCTGGGGAATAAGTTCGGCATTTACGGCTGCGTTTTACAATTTGCAGCCTCGGGGGATGATTAAGAAATATACGGCACCGCCTGTGCTTGCCTGGGGGATGCTTATCGGCGGCCTTGTTTCCATGCCGTTTACACAGGTCTGGAATTTTGCCGGGGTGATTGACTGGGGGTCTCTGGCGGGATACCTGGTGGTCACCATCGTGGGAACGGTGCTGTCTTTTGCTCTTTATCTCAACAGTTCCAAGTATCTGAGTGCCATGGAAATGACGATTATTGCATCCATTGAACCTCTGGCCTCGGTGGTTCTGGAAATGATATGTTTCGGACAGATGTTCAATCTTATCGGCTTGTCCGGATTTCTGTTTATTCTTGTGGCTGTGCTGGCGGTTTCCCGGCATTGACGGGATGCCCGGTATGGTAAAGGAGGATGTATGACATTACATGCCCGCGGATTGATGCTCTGCGCGCTGGGAGCTTCCTTATGGGGGATTTCCGGCATTGCAGGGCAGTACCTGCTTCAGGATAAATCATTTTCTCCCGGGCAGCTCACGGCGATTCGTATGTTTGGTGCCGGAATCCTCCTTATGGTTGCTTCGATAATTCGACGTGACGGGAGGATCCGACTGGTTGCACCGTTGGCAGATAAACATAACTGGCCCGGAATTTTTATCTGGACAACCCTGGGGTTGGCGGGAACGCAGCTTACCTATTTCAAAACCATCAGCCTCAGTAATGCACCAACGGCCACCATTCTGGAATATCTGCTGCCCATTGTGGTGGTAGGATGGAATTGTATTTCCTGGAAGCGCTGGCCTTATCGCCAGGAAATCCTGTGTACGATGCTGGCTTTTCTGGGAACGGTGCTGCTGGTGACTAAAGGGCAGTGGGGGACGCTGGCCATTTCGCCGGCTGCTTTGTTCTGGGGGATTGTATCGGCCTTTGTCACCGCCTTTTACAATATTCAGCCCAGGCAGCTTATTAAGAAATATACAGCACTTCCTGTGCTGACCTGGAGCATGCTTATGGGCGGTATGGTTCTGGTGCCTCTTACGGAGGTCTGGCATTTTACCGGAGTGATTGACTGGCAGTCTCTGGCCGCTTATCTGGTGGTGGTGATTCTGGGGACGGTTTGCTCTTTTGGGTTATATCTGTCCAGTGCCAGATATCTGAGCGCGGTGGAGATGACGGTGATTGCCGCGGTTGAGCCACTTTCTTCTGTGGTGCTGGCTGCTTTGTTCTTTGGACAGACATTTGGTCTTATGGAACTGGCCGGAATTGTACTGATTATTGGGGCCGTACTGGAAATTTCAGTTCGAGGTTGATACAGGGGAATCGGGAGTCCGCCATGAAGGCGGATTTTCTGCTTTATTGATGTGCAGGGAGGAACGTATGAAATCACGAGGAAAAGGACTGCTGTTTGCCGGGCTTGGCGCTTCGCTATGGGGATCGGCGGGAGTAACCGGGCAGGTGCTTATGGATAATTACCATCTTCCGGCAACGGCACTGTCGGTATGGCGGCTTATCCTTTCCGGACTCCTGCTGCTTGGCTTTGATTATCTGTTGCATCGGGAGAGTCTGCTCCGCCCCTGGAGGGACAGGGCAGATGCGTTGCGGCTGTTTGTATTTGCTGTGTTTGGGATGATGGGAACCCAGTATTTTTATTTTCGGGCCATTCAGTACAGCAATGCACCTACAGGGACCATCCTGCAGTATCTCATGTCCATACTGCTTATTTTCTATACCGCCTTTGAGGAAAGACGGTTGCCCCGGGGAATGGAAATTAGTTGCGCCATCCTGGCCATGGCCGGTACGTTTCTGGTGGTCACCGGCGGGGACTGGCATGCGGTAAAAATTTCTCAGGCGGCCTTGTTCTGGGGGCTTCTGTCGGCGCTGGCTGAGGCAGTGTATGTGGTGGAGCCAATTCCGCTTATGAAACGGTACCGCCCATCTCTTCTGGTTGGCTGGGGGATGCTGGCCGGAGGGGTGGCACTGATTCCTTTTATGGATGCGCCCATAACGGCGGGGGTGGTTTCCTTCTCATCACTTATGGTATTTCTTCTCTGTGTGTTATTCGGTACGGTAGTTCCCTTTCTGCTGTTTCTCATGAGTGTGGCAGAGATTTCCCTTGGGGAGGCGGGAATTCTGGGGGCTATGGAGCCGCTGTCTTCCCTGGTACTGTCCCTGCTGTTCCTTACGGTGTCCTTTTCCGGGATGCAGATAACCGGTGTGCTGGTCATTGTGGCGGCGGTAGTTCTGGTATCTTCCGGGAAATAACATATCTTTCCTCCCAAGGTTCGTGTATACTGTAACAGGAAGTTTTAATTTTCAGGAGGAATAGACAAATGGCAGAAAAGAAAGTATTTGCTGATTTCAAAACCAATCATGGCAGCTTTACCATTGAATTGTTTGCTGATAAGGCACCAATCACTGTGGGAAATTTCAGAAAGCTGGCAGAAAGCGGTTTCTATGATGGAACCATTTTCCACCGTGTCATTCGCGGATTTATGATTCAGGGCGGCGATCCGGAAGGTACCGGATACGGCGGATCCAAGGATGTGATTCCGGACGAATTCGGCGATGGACTGACCTTCGATGAATCAGGGATTCTGGCTATGGCCAATGCAGGCCCGAACACTGGCCGTTCCCAGTTCTTCATCACCGTGGCTCCGACTCCATGGCTGCAGAACCACCATGCAATTTTCGGTAAGGTAACTGAACATTATGATGTGGTACAGACCATCAGCCGTGCATCCACCGACTGGAGAGACAAGCCGGTAGAAGATGTAGTGGTAGAAAAGATTACCATCCGCGAAGCTGAATAATACAAGGCGCAGAGGGGCTGTTCCATGACCAAAGGTCATGGGGCAGCCTTTTTGCATGCCACAAGCTGGAAGTGGGGCATGGAGTGGATACAGGGAAAGGGGAAGTAGAATGCTGTATGTTTGTATGAAGGAAAATATAAAGATGTTACTTATTGCTTCTTTACAAAACTTTCCTTATTTTCTCAATTCTCAATCCTCTGCTCTGTCTTTTCTGCATCGACCATGAGCCGCAGGTTCATACATGGTTTGTTTGCCTTTCTTTCCTATGATAAAATAATAGATGTAAGTTTTTGCTATGCTGCCAATGCAGCATGACGATTTGGGGAATCCCTGCCGCCGGCATAATCGTTCATGGAAATATAGATTCTGTGAGCCTGACTGCGCTGCGGTCATCATGGACTGTCTCTGTGGGGATGGAGTACGGTCGTGAGGGGCGGGGATAGAAGAGAGGGGAGAAAACTTATGGAATCATTGTCTTTACAGAGAAGAGCGGGGTTTACGTTCCTTGAAGTGATGATTGTGGTGATGATTATCGGTATTCTGGCGGCGATGGCTGTTCCCGGACTGGCCGGGGCGGCAGATGCGGCTAAGGAAGCGAGAATCCGGTCGGATTTGCAGACCATCGGATCGGCAGTGGAGCTTTATCATATGCAGCATGGGGCTTATCCGGATTCTCTGGATGTGCTGGCGGAATCGGGAAACGGAAAGGAAGGCTATCTGAAATCGGTCCCGGAATCGCCGGATGAAAAGACATCCTATACACTGAATACATCCACAGGGGAAGTAACCTGCACTTTTAATAATAAAACGTACTCGTCTTACGGAACCAGTAAGGCATCTTCTGGTGCGTAACGTTTACCGTCTGGCTTTTCAGGAGGCTTTTTATGGCAGATAGACCTGTAAATAATCATAAGGGCATAGCAAAGTTTCTGACTTACAAAGGTCGCATCAGCCGAAAGCAGTTCATGATTTATCACCTGTACGCCTTCGTGGTGTGTATTACTTTGCTGAATCTGTTTCTTCTGGCATTTCCGGCCTGGAAGCTGGAGGCGCTTAAGGGCGCTGTAGGACTGTTCTGCCTGATCAGTCTGTTCTTCTGGGCAAGACGGGCGCACGATCTGGGCTGGGATGCCCGTTTCATCCCCGTGCTGGCCGCAGCCAATCTGGTGGTATATGTATTGGATAGTCAGGGGATTCTGAGCGGTTCCGCCCATGTGGTTATCGGGCAGGGACTGCAGTTCCTTACCGGCGGCCTTTTCATGTATCTGCTCATGCAGCCAGGACATGTGGGGGCTAACGCATTTGGAGAAGATCCGGTAGAAGAGGAGCGGGAAGACCAGAAACGGAAACGGGAAGAATTCCGTGAATTTAAGAAAAAGAGGGAAGCTCTCCGGGAAAAGGCGAGGAGAGAGCAGGAAAAGCGGGAATACTGGAAGGATGCCATCAGCGGTGAGCCGATTGATGTGGAACCGGTGGAAAATAAACCGGTAGATCACCGGGTGGTGGAAGAATATACTGAGGAATTAAGGAAACATCAGGAAGAAACGGGGCACCATATCCACTGATACGGTCTGGGGAGGCCAGGTGGACAGGGCGTAAGGGAAATGACAGGCGCAGTGGGCTTCGGCTCATTGCGCTTTTTTATGGGGGAAAATACATGGGGAATAACATCAGGGGAATGTTACAATGTCTGGGAAATCCGGTGTACGGGTTTCCCTGCTATATAGTTCTGGCCGCACTGGCGGTAGGTGTGAGCAGCTGGCTGGGGTATAAAGGGGCAGCAGGAGGACTGCTGTTTTCTCTGCTGCTGTGTTTTCCTGCATGGGAGGACTGGAATACCCGGCTTATATCCGATGCCTGGAGCCTGGCCCTGCTGGGGCTTGGGCTTATCTGGCAGCCATTTGACGGAAGGAGGCTGCTTTTTTCTTATGCCGTGCTGGCAGCGTTCTGGCTGATTCTTTATGCATGTAAAAGGGGAGGTGCCGGCATGGGGGATGTGGGACTTTCGGCAGCGGTTGCCTGCTGGCTTACGCCGGGAGAGGTTGTGCTGTTTCTCTGGTTTTCATCGGCAGCGGGGGCACTTTGTCTGCTGCCGCTTTATCTGATGAAAAGGCAGCGGGAAATTCCTTTTGCGCCTTTTCTGGCTGCAGGGGGGATTATGGCCTATGTGTGGGGACAACAAATCATATCGTGGTATATTTCGTTTTGCTGAAAGGACGGGGATGCTGCTTCTGGAATGTCTGCTCGCTGCATCGCTTCTGGCACTTATGGTGTCAGCCTGGCCGGCTGCGGTATCGTGGCATGAGGAGTATGTGCTGTATCTGGCAGCAAAAGAACTGCAGATGGCCATTCGGGAGGCACAGGTGCAGGCGAAGAATGATGATGTCCATTACCGTGGAGCCGCCGAAGGGGTGATATTCCGCTGCTTTATGCGGAATGGACGGGTAAGATATGAAACGTATCGCGGTGTAGAGCGGACGCATCCATCAGGGAATCTGCCCTGCGAGGTGTCTCTTTCCGGTAATGGTACAGCACCGAAGATGGTCTTCTGCCGGGATGGTTTTGCCGGCCGCAGCAGGATTTATTCGTACCGGCTTACTTCCGGCGGCGGGAAGCATGCCCTGGTGGTGGTATGTGCCATGTACACCGGGCGTGTGCAGATCCAGCGGGGGTGAATGGATGGGAGGACGGAGAAAAGGCCTGGTCCTGCTCTGGACGCAGTTGTGTATCTTTCTGGTCATGTCCATGGCGTTGGGGGCATTATGCATGCTGCGTACGGCGATTACACGGGAAGAGGCATGTGAACGGGCGGCAGGGAGAATCTATCTTGCACAGGAAGTTATGGAGAAGATAAAATATAAAGAGAAGACGCAGCGGTTCATGGCTGTCCCGGAGGGGGCCGTGGAACGGGGCGGACAGATATTTTACGTAACGGTGCGGGAAAAACCGGAAGAAATCCGGGGGATTCCTCTGCTTTGTGTCCAGGTGTCAGTCAGGGACAGGCAGGGACAGGAAACGCTGTTTATTACCCACAGGAAAAGGAAGGAATAACCAATGGCCAGAAAATCATTTGAAGGAATGAGTGATGTAGAAATCCGCCAGTATATGATTGAACGGGATAAGAGGAACAAGAAGATTATATTTATGATTGTTCTTGCCGTGATTACTATTGCGCCAGCTGTGGCGCGGTACAAGGAAATACTGACGCTGCTCATGGGGAAATAACAGGGGGAATATTTCATGAGGGGAGTTCACAGGGGGGTTATAACACTGGAGCTGGTCATCAGTCTGGGGCTGATGGCCACGCTTTGTGCTGCCATCATGCCGTCAATTACTGCTATGGTGCAGTCGCTACGCATACTGTCCCGGCGTGTGGAGGATAGTTCCACATCTCTTTTTATAGCCGATTTCCTTACGGAAAAGATAAGGAATACGGTGGAAGGGGTAGAAAAGGAGGCACGGCAGGGAAATACCTATGATTATCGGGAAGAAATGCAGGATGGTACATGGCAGACCTATACCCTGCGCCAGCAGGGCAGCCGGCTGGAGATAAGGATTCCCGGCGGATTTTCGCAGCCCATCACCGGAGGGGCCGGTGATGTGGAGACGGTGACGGATGTGGAAGGGAATCCGCTGTTTACCGTATACACAGGAGGGCTGGTGGAAATATCGGCCATTCTGGGGAAGCCGGATGGGAAGGACCGGCAGGTATTGCACACCGCGGTGTACCCCTATGCGGAATATTTTAATAAGGGGGACATATGGGAAGTCGAAGGGGTGCAGTAAACGTACTTCTTCTGTTCCTTATGATGGGTCTTACCGCAGTGGCCGGCGCACTGCTGGCTATGACTGTACGGTCGCTTACGGCGGTCTGCTCTTATGAGAACGGCCTTTGTGCTGTATATGCGGCAGAAAGCGGGGCGCAGTATGGTCTGTCACTTCTGGAACGGGAAGGAGTACCGCAGAACCAGGTGATAGAGTTCTCCGAGGAAGAAAGGACCTGTCATGTGGAATTCAGGGATTGTGATGAAGGGGGAGGCATTCTGATTTCCCGGGGAACGCATGTGGCATCGGGGGCGGAGCGTTTTATCCGTCTGGAGTATGAGCTGAGGCCAGGGGAAACCGGATATGCTGTCATAGTGAATAAGATTGGAGCTTCACCATGGAAAGCCAGATAATGGAGTGGAGTCAGGGAATAGGGAAACGGCTGAAGGAATACTTCCGCAGCCGGGAAAACCGCCGGCGTATGACCGGAGAATGGGATGCGGCGATTTCTGTCGGAGCTACCCTGTTTATGGTGACGGTAAGGAATGGACGCTTTCTGAAAGAAAAGGAATATATTCTCTCTGGCGAAGGGGAAGCCTCACTTGCTGAGGCTCTTTGTCGTGCTGAAAAAGATGGCTTCCGTCACCGGAAACTACTATGGCTCATGAATGAACCGGATTTGCGGTGTGTATGCCGGAAGTTTCCCAACATGACGGAGCCGGAACTGGAAGAAACCATACAGTGGGAAGAAGACCGGCTGTTTGGCAGTGAGCCAGTGCAGTCGGGGTATCACATCCTGTCCTATACCCCGGAAGGATATGAGGTGCTGGTGTCCGCCATACGGAAGGAAACAGGCGACAGGCTGGCCGCTGCGGCAGAAAAGGCCGGCCGGGTCATCGCCTGGGGGATTTCTCCGCCGGACCTGTTTCGGATACGGGCGGGGGACAGGCCATGGATTCTGGTGCTGGGCGGTGCATCCAGGGGACAGGTATTTGCTGTAGGTGCAGAAAATACCTGGCGGTCAAAGCAGCTTCGCCTCCAGGAGGATACGGCACAGGTGCTGGCGGAATTTGCTGCCCGTGTGAAGTTTCCTCAGGAAGAAGGCAGGGTGTTCTTTTTTCCGCTGACTGATGGGGATAAGGCAGGAAAGCTGTGGTGCCAGGCGATGGAGGAGGCAGGGCTTTCTGTGACGGAACCGCTGTCCCTGCCAGGGGAAGCATTATGGAAACCCCAGGTGATGGAAGCGGCTCCTTATATGCCTGCATGCTCTATAAATCTTGCCAGAAGGGAGGACAGAGGGTTTTCCTTCTGGCAGAGTTCTGGCTATGGAAAGAGCCGGGTACTCCTGTTCTGCCTGGCTTCATTCCTTATGATGGTACTGTCCCTTTTCTGCTGTCTGTATGAGGCGGTATCGCTGTGGAAGGCAGAAAAAGTTATGAGGGATATGGCGCCGGTGGCAGCAGCCCACGCAAAATGGGAGAAAGAAAAAGAATGGGAAAAAGCACTGGCTGAGGATCTGAATGTCTGGGAGAAGGGGAGTGGGCACTGGCAGAAACGGCTGATTTATCTGTCAGAGGCAGCCGGGACCAACGTGGTGCTTTCCTCTCTGGAGGGGCCAAATGGTGAAATACGCATTCAGGGTACCGCTATGACCGATGAGGAGGCCAGAGCTTTTGCTGATCTCCTGGGGGCGGCCTGGGGAGGCCAGGTGCGGATGGAAAAACTGCGCCGGGAGGAAAACTCACCGCTGCTGTCATTTTCCATGGTGTTCAGGGAAAAGGGGGAACCATAGGATGGAGGCAATCCGTCGGAAGATAAGGAAGAGCCTTTATAAGGCGGGCAGGCGGGGACTGGTGCTCATGGCTCTTCTGTTTTTGTGCATGACTTTCTGTCTTGGACAGGTGCAGAGCCACATGGAGGCTGAGACATTACGGTTGACGCAGGAAGCGGAGAATCTCCGGCAATGGAAGGCGGAGAGAAGTGGAATTTCCATGGAGGAGCCACCCCAATGGGCAGAATCAGGAGAAGAGGATGCCATTCATGGGTTTGAGAAGGCCGGTCTGCATATCCTGTCCAGGGAAGAACAGGAGGAAGAAGAAAAAAATACAGGGAAAATAAGAAAAGAACATATTTTGTTGCATGGGACCTACATACAGCTGCTCCAATCTTTTGATATAATAAAGAGCGAATATAGAGGGGCGTCCTTTACGGTGTTCTCCATAACCCGTGATGACACGGGGCTTTCCATCAAAGGAGAACTGAGGACATTCCGCAGCCGAGGTACATATGAAGAAGAGAAATATCGTCCTCATCGGTCCGATGGGGACAGGGAAGAGCAGAGCGGCGCGGATTCTGGCTGATGGCTTAGGCTGGCAGCTGGCCGATACAGACCGCATCATGGAAAAAGAAACAGGCATGAAAATGGCAGAGTACTGGCGGGTGGCAGGTGCGGAAGAATTTCAGAAGAAAGAGCTTGAAATTATTCGACGTGTAAGGTTTTATCACGAAGCTGTCATTGCTGTCGGTGGAAATTATCCTATGACAGAACAGAAATTTAATTTGTTGCAGCAGTATGGGCTGGTAGTGCTCATGTATGCCCATTCCTTCCGGCTCGCTGAGCGGGTGAAGAAGAAAATAGGAAAGAGGCCCACCATGGATTACAATGACGTGGAGGGGTTTGTCCGCCGCATGCGCCGGAAATGGATGAAATGGAGCGGCCGGGCGGATCTGGTGATAAACACCACCAGTTGTCATCCGGCGCAGTCCGCACTGACTATAGCCAGATTTATTGACAGACATCATATCAAATTCCTGAAGAGGATGAAGAAAAGAAGAAATGGTCACGGTCATTCCGGTCGATAAGGAAGAACGTACAGTTTCTATCTTGACTCTTCATAAGATAAGGAAAGGAGCGGTTAGTTATGAAGACCATTGGTGTGCTTACCAGCGGAGGGGATTCGCCGGGAATGAATGCAGCCGTGCGGGGTGTCCTCCGTGCAGCGTTCCATCATGGACTTTCCGTATGCGGCATCCGCCAGGGGTATAAGGGACTTCTCCATGAGGATATTGTGCCGATGAAACCGTACATGGCCGGTGGCATAGTTCACCGTGGCGGTACGATTCTCAAAACGGCCAGATGTCTGGAATTTAAAGAAGAAAATATGCAGAAAAAGGCAGCAGACATTCTGAGAAAGCACCACATTGACGGATTGGTAGTCATTGGCGGTGACGGCTCCCTTAAAGGGGCAGAGGCGCTGTATCGTCAGGGGATTTCTGTGGTCACCCTCCCGGGGACCATTGATAATGATATGCCGGGGACGGATGAGACCATTGGGTTCGACAGTGCGGTGAACACGGTGCTTCAGGCCGTGCATAAGATAAGGGACACAGCATCCTCCCATGACCGGGCGGCTGTGGTGGAAGTTATGGGCCGCCATGCCGGGCATATTGCGCTGGCAGCGGGACTTGCCTGTGGGGCAGAATACATTCTGGTCCCGGAAGTACCGTTCAGCCGGGAAAAGCTGGCGGTCAGTCTGGAAGAACAGATGAAGGCCGGACGTACCAACAGCATCGTCATCTGTGCAGAAGGTGCTGATGACGGCCGTGCTCTGGGCATGTGGCTTAAGGAGAGGACAGATATCGATATCTGCATGACCAATCTGGGGTATGTGCAGCGAGGCGGAGAACCTACGGCCAGAGATGCCATTCTTGGCGGACTGCTGGGAGCGTCTGCCGTAGAGGCACTCACGGTCCATGGATTTACTCATCATGTGGTAGGCGTGGAACGGAGCCGGGTTATCTATACGCCCTATGAACAGGCGGAAGAAAAGAGACGCACGTTCTCCCGCCCACTGTATGATCTGGCTGCCATGCTGGGGGCGGCGCAGGATGAATTTTCCATTGAGGAAAAATTCTGATTGTTACCAACTGATCTGGCAAAAGGTCGGATTATGAAAAGGGCAAAACGCAAATTCCCCTTGAAATATGGCTTTTTGTTGACAGTATTAGATTATTTTAATATAATTGGTTCGTTACGGTGTATGAAAAAGCACCACAGCCATGACATAAGCAAGGAGGTGTTAAGCATGGCAAAAGGTAAGATGACTTATCAGCCAAACAACCTTTGGCGTAAACGTACCCACGGTTTCCGCGCTCGTATGAAGACTAAGGCCGGCCGTATCGTGCTCAAGAGAAGAAGAGCTAAGGGTAGAAAAGTATTAAGTGCCTAATGTAGAAGAACGGAAAGAAGACAGGCGGTACACGCTTGATCGCTCTTTCCGTATCCGGCAAAGCAGAGAGTACCGCAGGGTATATGCCCGTGGGAAAAGGTTCACAAACAGAGCAGCGCTTATGTATGTGGCAAAGGCTAAAAACAAACCTGTCCGTATTGGGTTTGTAGCTACCAAACATATTGGCCATGCTTTTGCAAGAAACCGTGCAAAACGCCTGATGAAAGAAGTGTACCGTCTTCATCGGCATGAACTTGCTTCCGGCCATGAAGTTATCATGCTGGCCGGCTCTTTTTTGACCGGCGCTTCTTTTTCAGAAGCGGAAAAGGCCATTCTGGCGTTGTGGCGTAAAGCAGGACTTATGGAGCGTAAGAAATGATGAATGGCGTATTACTTTCGATGATTCGGTTTTATCGTCTGTTCATTTCGCCCCTGAAGTCTCCCTGCTGCCGGTTCATACCGACATGCAGTGAATACGCGCTGGAAGCAATTCAGAAATATGGAGCAATCAAAGGCAGCTGGCTTGCGGTCAAACGGATTTTAAAATGTCATCCTTTTCATAAGGGTGGCTATGATCCGGTTCCGTAGGCTGCTGCTTTTTTGCTACCGGAAGAATTATCAGTTACAGAGTCTATCGACTCTTCCTCTTCTTTTTGAAATTTAGAAAAGAAGGTATGTTGGGCGGATGAAATTAAGGCCGCACAAGGAGAATATATGAGCCATTTTCAGATTCCGATTTTCAGCACGCTGGTAGGCTGGCTGGCCGATATGATGGCGTGGGCTGTGCAGTTTTTCTATAATCTGACAGCAAGCCTGGGGTTCCCAAGCTACGGTATTGCAATCATTATCCTTACCATCGTCATTAAGGTGCTTCTGCTTCCTTTTGCACTGAAGCAGATTAAATCCATGAAGGGCATGCAGGAAATTCAGCCAAAGGTAGCGGCGCTTCAGAAAAAATATAAGAACGACAGAGCGAAGTTGTCTATTGAAATGCAGAAGCTTTACCGGGAACACAACATTTCCCCGCTGGCAGGATGTCTGCCACTTCTCATTCAGATGCCATTCCTGGTTTCCATTTTCTATGCACTGCAGGGATTTCAGTATGATCCTGCACATGCCAGCTTCCTCTGGCTGTCCAGCCTGGCATCCAAGGACCCGACCTATGTGCTTCCAATTCTGTCCGCAGTAAGTACATGGGCATTGTCTGCACAGACAGCACCGAAGAATGCAGAAGGGCCTCAGAAGATGATGACCTATTTCATGCCTCTCTTCATTGGTTATATTTCCATCAACTTCCCAAGCGGTCTGGTTATTTACTGGGTAGTCAGCAACCTGTTCCAGCTGGTTCAGCAGACTATTGTGTTTCACAAGGATAAGGGCCTGCGCTCAGTAATCAACAATAATTCCCGTGAAAAGAAGGGCGTATTCACCATTCATGCGGATGGAACCCGTGACAACGCACCAAAGGGTAAACGTCATACACCGAGGGATGCACGCCGGGCTATGCGTAAGGAACTGGAAGAAGCCATTGAAGGTAAGGTAGACCACGACAGTGATTCTAAGGAGTGATACGAATGAAAACGGTAAGGATTACAGCAAAAACTGTAGATGAAGCGGTTGTTGAAGGATTGCGAAAGCTGGGAGCAACCCGCGAAGAGGCCGTTGTTCGTGTCATTGAAGAACCGACAGGCGGTCTGTTCGGATTGCTGCGCAAAAAGCCGGCAGTAGTAGAAATTTCTGTGCCGGACCTGGCAGGATCTGCAGATATTGCCAAAGAGGCAGCCCGCGTAGTGAGTGAAGCGTTCCTGGACATGGAAGTTCCGACAAAGGAAGAAAAAGCGGACGAGGCGGATATTCCAGACGAAACAGAAAAAGCACCTGTCGCACAGGAAACGGTTCTCCCAGGGGAAAAAATTGGAGGACGCAGAGTCGGAGAGTCCGGAGAAGAACGGCACATAGGCCTTGTATCCTCTCCTGAAACAGAAGCGAAGAAGGAAGAAGCGGTGGAAACGGAAGACGTACCGGAAGTTTCTGAAGCTGAAACAGGGAAAGTGGAAGAAAAATCTGCGCCGGCAGAAAAGACTGTACGCAGGGAAAGAGAAGAATTCACTTTTTCAGAGGAAGAACAGAACGAAACCGCAGAAATAGCCCGGGAATTCCTGAAGGGCGTATTCCGCGCCATGGATCTTAAGATTACCGTGGAAAAGATGCTGAGCCGTGATCAGATTCTGCTGACTCTGCACGGGGAACGCCTGGGACTCCTCATCGGAAAGCATGGCCAGACTCTGGATGCGCTGCAGTATCTGACTAATCTGGCAGCAGGGAAGAAGTATCATCATCATTACTTCGTACTTCTGGATGCAGAAAGCTACAGAAGCCGTCGTCAGAAGACACTGGAAAATCTGGCAGCCCGCTGTGCAAGCAAGGCTAAACATACCGGAGAGGCGGTCAAACTGGAACCTATGCCGGCCGGAGAACGAAAGATTATCCACATGGCGCTCAAAGATGATCCCCTCATCAGTACGGACAGCGAAGGGGAAGCACCGTATCGCTATGTCGTTGTAAAACTGAAATAAATCCTGACAATCCGACCGGCAGACATCTACCGGCGGATTGTTTTTATATAAGGAGAACGTTGATGAAAAAATGGATTGTTATGCTGGTTCTGGCTGTACTCAGCCTTACCGGGCATGCCTATGCGGCATTTTATGATAATTCGGCACAGTACATGATAGCCAGTGACAACATGGAAGGAAAATTTTATTTGGACCGTTCATCTATCCGCCAGGAACAGCCAGTGGAAGGAAGTCCCTGCGTTATCAGCTTTGCCATTCTTTCGATTCCGGCCAGTGGCAGCCCAATGGAACGCACCTGGTATACCGTGTATTATGATACCGATAACCGGATAGCATTTTACCGGGTGACAGGCTCTGATACTCTGGATGCGGCGGGCAATGTATCCAATATAACCTCTACCAGGGGAACCGGAGCCATGAAGCGTCCGATTCCACTTCAGTCTAATATGTATTACCTGGCTGATGCATGCTATCTTTACTTTAATCACGAACATTTCTACAGCCGTCTGGCGGATACGAAGTAACACCGGAGAATGTTTGCAGTAATTTCGGATATTGCAGGATAAGGTAGGTTTTATGCAGGCAGTCATTATTAATACACTGGCCATTGCCATCGCGTCACTGATTGGGCTCTGCCTCCGGCGAGGTATGCCAAAACGCATAACCGACGCCGTTATGCAGGCACTGGGATTATGTACCATACTTATTGGTATACAGGGAGCGGCAGGGGAAAAACATATCCTGATCCTTATTGTTTCGGTGGTAATCGGAATCCTTATCGGCGAATGGGGAGACTGGGATGGTCATGTGAATCGCTGGGCGGAAAAGGTCACCGTAGCCTGCACCAAATCAGGGGATGCGGCTGGAATAGCCAACGCCTTTGTCACCTCCTGCCTCATTATGAATGTAGGAGCCATGGTTATTGTAGGATCTCTGGCTGCCGGGATGGCGGAGGATTATACTATGCTCTACACGAAATCCCTGCTGGATTTTGTAAGCGGTATCATGCTGAGTGCCGCCATGGGCATCGGCGTTATGGGTTCGGCGGTTTTTACCCTCATCTTCCAGGGGGGCATTGTGCTTCTTGCGCAGTACATAGCTCCATTCTGTTCACCTCTGCTTATAGAGGAACTATCCCATACCGGAAGTCTTCTGATTCTGGCTATCGGGCTCAATATGATTGGACTTACTAAATTTAAGGTACTGAATTATGTGCCTGCACTGCTGGTAATACCATTTGCATTATGGATTTCCGGATTTGCTTCTGCATGGCTATAATAAAAGAGGAAAAAGGCGAAGTTCATCACAGAAAAGTGATTAACTTCGCCTTTTATTTTGGGAATTGTATAGTTGAGGATAATATTATAATCATATGAAATATGGAGATTCATAGAGAAATATTTCTTTTTATGAATAAAAATCGAAATCTTTTGCCTGATTTGCATGATAGGCCGGCTTTATATTGAATTGATATAGGATTGCGTTGCGTTTTTCCTGTTTTCAGCATACTCTGCCTGTATTTTTATGCTACAATATAAACCATTAAGAAAGTATTTATCCGTAATAGTGACGAATGAGTGAACTCATCATGGATAAACGCGAAATTCGTGAGTTGTGAAAAGAAAGGTGTGTGTACTAGTGAAAAGAATCGTAACCGCATTACTTTCTGCACTGACCCTGCTTATGGCCGGTGCACCGGCAGTATTTGCCAATGAAGGTGTGCATGAAGTGGTGGGACAGACACTTCCTGTGTGGAGTGTAATCCCTTTTGCAGGCATGCTGCTTTCTATTGCCATTGTTCCGCTGATTAAACCGGAATGGTGGGCCAAAAACATGCTGAGTGTGGCTATTGCCTGGTCTGTGGCATTCCTGGTGCCTTTTGCAGTAGCCTATGGCATGGGAGAAGCAGCTTTCCGGCTGCTGGAATCGGTGCTTCTTGACTATGTTCCTTTTATTGTTCTGCTTCTCGGCCTGTTTGTGGTGGCTGGAGGTATTGCGGTGAGAGGCACTCTGGCAGGCACTTCCAAAATGAACACCCTGCTTCTCTTTATAGGGACATTCCTGGCCAGCTGGATTGGAACTACCGGGGCGGCTATGATCATGATCCGTCCAATTATCCGGGCTAATGAATGGCGTAAGAATAAGGTGCATATCATCGTATTCTTCATCTTCCTGGTAGCCAACATGGGCGGCTGCCTTACTCCGTTGGGCGATCCGCCGCTGTTCATGGGATTCCAGCGTGGAGTTCCCTTCGCCTGGACATTCCATATGCTGCCGATTCTCATACTGAATCTGGTGATTCTCTTCACGGTGTTCTACCTCGTCGACCATCGCATGTATAAGAAGGAACTGGCAGCTGGCCGTTCTCCGGATACAGGGGATGTAAAGGAACCTATCCGCATTGAGGGGGTACATAACCTGATTTACATCGGCCTTATCATTCTTGGGGTAGTATTTAACGGCCTGCTTCCGAAGATGTTCCCGGCCTTTGCTGATGGAGCCGGTATTCCGGTATATGATGAAATCGTATTCCCGTTTGCCACTCTGGTAGAAATTGTTATCATCCTGGCAGCAGCGTTCCTGTCCATGAAGACAACCAGCCAGGCTATAAGAAAGGTCAATAACTTCTCCTTTGAACCGATTGAAGAAGTAGCTAAGCTGTTTATCGGTATTTTTGTCACCATGATTCCTGCCCTGATTCTGCTGAAGGTGCATGGGGCGCAGCTGGGACTTTCTAAACCATGGGAAATGTTCTGGGCAACGGGTATGCTTTCGTCCTTCCTGGACAACACACCGACCTATCTGGTATTCCTCCAGACAGCCGGTGCACTGGGCGAAGCTGTGGGCATTCATACCACCGTGGGCATTGTTTCTCAGGTTATGCTGGAAGCCATTTCCGCCGGTGCCGTATTTATGGGAGCCAATACCTATATCGGAAATGCGCCGAACTTCATGGTTAAGTCTATTGCGGAACAGGATGGAATCAAGATGCCAAGCTTCTTTGGCTACATGGTATGGTCCAATGCTATTCTGATTCCGGTATTCATCATCGACACCCTGATATTCTTCCTGGGCTAAGATATGTCTAAAAGAAACTGTGGGAAATGAGAAATCATTTTTCGCAGTTTCTTTTTGTTTGTCTGAAAGCAGAAAGACAGGTTACAATGAATCAAAGATTTTCATCCAAAGAAAGGAGAGTCTATGGGAATAGAAATATCTTCTCATTTTTCATACAGGAAGCTGATGCGCTTCGTTTTCCCATCCATTGCCACTATGATATTTCTGTCAACATACAGTATCATTGATGGTTTCTTTGTTTCCAACTATGTAGGAGACAGGGCGTTTGCAGCGATTAATCTCATATTTCCTGCCCTTGGTATTTTTGGTTGTGTGGGGGCGGTCATTGGGGCTGGGGGCAGTGCGCTTATCGGTAAGCGGCTGGGGCAGCAGAGGATAGAGGAGGCTTGTTCCCTGTTTTCCTCGCTTTCTCTGGCCGGACTGACCATAGGGGTTGTTCTGGCAGCCTGTGCCTGGTGCGTTATGCCCTGGATTGCATCCGGCATGGGAGCTGAGGGGGAAATGCTCAGAGAAAGTGTTTTTTACGGGCGAATCCTGCTGATTTCATTTCCTATGCATCTGCTGCAGCGCATTTATCATTCCTTTGCGGTGACGGCAGGAAAACCGCCGCTGGCATTCTGGACTAATGTAGCATCCGGTGTGATTAATCTGGCATTTGATTATCTGTTCATCGTATGCTTTGGCTGGGCTGTAGCCGGGGCTGCATGGGCTACCGTGCTTGCGGAATTTACCGGTGGATTGCTTCCGGTTCTTTATTTCATTCTTCACCGGGATGGGGTTCTTCATCTGGGATACCCTCAGTTAAGACTGGAGGATTTCCTGAAGGTGTGCAGTAATGGGATTTCTCCGTTCCTTACCGGGGTGTCCATGTCTTTTCTGGCTATGGTTTACAACTATCAGCTTCTTCGCTTTGTGGGAGAAAAAGGAGTGGCAGCCTTCGGGGTCATCATGTATATTTCCTTTGTATTTGAATCGGCCTATCTGGGGTATGCCCAGGGGATTGCTCCGGTTATCAGTTATAACTACGGGGCTGACAATCGGAAAGAACTGGGGAATGTTTTCAGAAAGAGCCTTATGTTTTATGCTGTAACCGGTGCACTGGTCACCATAGGATCGCTTGTGTTTGCATCACCGCTGGCCTGGCTGTTCACGGGATACAGCCAGGAACTCTATGCCCTTACACTACATGGTCTGCGTTTGTATGCCCTGTCCTTTACCATCAGTGGTTTTCCCATCTTTGCAGCGTCCTTCTTTACTGCACTTAATAATGGTCCGGTGGCAGCGGAAATTTCCGTATGTCAGTCCATCCTGTTCGAATTGATTGCCGTGGTTATGCTTCCACTGATTCTGGGCGTTGATGGTATCTGGGTTTCTGTGGATGCAGCCAACGTGGCGGCGGTCATTCTCTCCGTATATTTCTGGAAGAGGTATCAGCCAAAATATGGATATTAAAAAACACAATGTAACTATTGGCATTACATGATACATCGAGTATATTAGATGTAACAAAACAAATTACATTATGTTTATATAAAAGGAGACTATTATGAATATCACAGTATTTGGCAAGGGAAACATGGGCAAGGCTATTGGCGCAAATTTTGAAAAGGCTGGTAATCAGGTAACTTATGCAGGCCGCGATTTCAAGGATGTCCTGGGAGACATGGTTGTACTGGCTGTTCCTTATGGGGCCGTGGATGCCATCATCAGTGCACATGCAGAGGAATTGAAAGGAAAAATCGTTATTGATATTACCGATCCGGTAAACTTTGATACCTTTGATTCCCTGGTAGTACCGGCTGATTCTTCCGCAGCTCAGGAAATTCAGAAGAAACTTCCGGAAAGCGTTGTAGTCAAGGCATTTAATAATACCTTTGCGGCAACTCTTGCGTCCGGTCAGGTAGGTGGCAAGGAACCGACCGTGGTACTCATTGCTTCCGATGATGCAGAGGCTAAGCAGAAGGTAAAAGATGCTCTGGATGGAAGCCCGCTGTCCGTACTGGATGCCGGCGCACTGAAGAGAGCCAGAGAACTGGAAGCTATGGGGTTCCTTCAGATTTCCATGGTTGCCCGTGAACAGTTCGGCTGGACCGGTGGATTTGCTGTAATAAAGTAAAAGCACCTTAGAAAATTGAGGTTAGAGTGGGGCAGATTGGTTCCGCTCATACGAACAAGGATAAAAAGAAAACGAGACTTTCCGGAAACATGGAAGGTCTCGTTTTGTTATGCCTTGTATAAAGGTAAGAATGCGACCCGTTTCCCGTTCTGGAAGACCATAGCGGATATAGTGCACAATATTTAATCTCCAGCTTTAAAGCCAACTGGAATGCTGTAAACTTTGTTTGCTGTCGGTGTGAATCTATGGAGATTCACAAGTTGGCAGAAATCCTATTGGATTCTCCAGGCTGTGCAAAACGAAATGTTTTGCAGGAATAATATGGATCAGGTTCTCCGCTGAACTTCGTACGCAGAGGTTCTGCAGCTGTATTGAGTGCATTCTGTGTAAAAGGTACGCTGTAATTTTGAGTCAGGCCGGGATGCAGAGGTTGTTCTGGCGTGAAAAATCACTTACCGGGCTGTATGTACAGAATACGCCCAGGAATGATTTTTCGCGTTGGAACAAGATATGCGCCCGGACCGACCAAAATTTTGGTATCATAAAAATTTTTCATTTTGGTTATTATAATATTACCAGAATGGCGTTATATTATAGATAAACCGATTATAAAGAAAATAAACTGCCTGTGGAAAGGAAGGATAGGGAATGCATATCAAATTTACACCGAAAGATATCTGCCTGATTGCTGTGCTGGCGGCTATTGTGTTTGTTATGACTGTGGTACCGCGGGTACCGATTCCTCTGGGATATGCTCACCTGGGAGATGCAGCTATTATGCTGGCTGCTTATTATGGGGGAAAGAAAAACGGAGCCCTGGCTTCGGCGCTGGGATCCGCTTTGTCTGACTTTATCGGAGGATATCCGATATGGATTATTCCGACATTGATTATCAAGTACATGATGGGCCGCTGCGCTGCGGTAGATGCGCCATTCTTTTCCTGGCGCACGGCGCTGGGATTCTTCCTCTCGGCGGTATGGCTTGTGGTTGGATATACACTGGCAGGGGCGGTTCTGTACGGCTCTCTGGAGGCAGGCCTTACCTCGACACCGGGCCTTATTGCAGAAGCCGTAGTGAATATGGCGGCGGCATTTGGTGTAGGAGCTCTTCTTGAAAAGGCGAATTTCAGAAAACTTATTAAATAAGGCTATTTTTTTCTGGAATGGTTAAATTTTGAACTTTTGGATGTATTGAAGTAAAATATATAAGAAGTTTATTTTTATATCGTGGACTGGAAACAGTCCGGTACATAGAAGGAGAGGTTATCATTATGGATATTCAGGAATTGGCAAACCAGGCCGTGCGGTCTTTCAGAGAATTGATTGATGGTGCACATTTCCGCCCGGGCAGTCTGATTGTCATTGGCGGTTCTTCCAGTGAAATTCATGGTGGACGCATTGGTAAGGATAGCCAGAATGATATTGGCAGAGAAGTAGTTAAGGCACTGATGAAGGTAGCAGAAACAGAAAACCTGGAACTGGCATTCCAGTGCTGTGAACATCTGAATCGTGCCCTGGTTGTAGAAAGAGCAACCATGGAACGCCGTCATTTACAGGAAGTAACGGTAGTTCCGTGGCTTCATGCCGGTGGTGCTTTCTCCACGAACGCTTATTATCACATGGAAGATCCGGTAGTAGTAGAAGAAGTGGAAGCTGATGGCGGCCTGGATATTGGTCTGACCATGATTGGAATGCACCTCAAGAGGGTGGCTGTTCCGGTTCATCTGACCAACAATCATGTAGGTCATGCACTGGTTATCGGTGCTAAGACCAGACCACCGCTGATTGGCGGAGTACGTGCTCACTACACTAGAGAAAGATAAGGACAGATACTGAAAAGTAAACACTTCTTTCAGAGGATGGGACGAAACGACATATGGTTTTATCCCATCCTCTTTGGGTTGTATGGCCGTTTGTCAGGTGACAGAGGAAAACATACAGCCACATACTATGGGTATGCGTTGGTTTCACACAGAAAACGATTCATGCCGGTTGTTCAGGAGCAGTTTTATGAAAAGACAGAGACGAGCGGCCCTGGTAAATGATATTACCGGATTTGGCCGCTGTTCCATAACGGTGGAATTACCCATCGTTTCCGCATTGAAGGTGGAAGCCTGCCCGTTTCCTACGGCACTTCTTTCTGTGCATACCGCCTTTCCTAATCCTTTTATCCGGGATGAGACATCCATCATGCGGCCTTATATGGAGAACTGGAAGGAACACGGGGTGGAATTTGAAGGGATTTCTACGGGATTTCTTGGGTCAGAGGCACAGGTGGACATTGTGTCAGACTTTATTCACCTGTTTAAAAAGAAGGATACTCTCGTTATTGTAGATCCGGTTATGGGAGACTGGGGAAAACTTTACGCATCGTATTCGCCGGCGCTTTCTGAAAAGATGAAGCAGCTGCTGCCTTTAGCCGATGTGATTACGCCTAATCTGACGGAGGCATCCCGTCTGCTGGGGATTCCCTATCCGGGGGATCGGGACCTGACTGACCAGGAACTGGAAGAAATTGCCAGAGCTCTTTCAGAAAAGGGGCCGTCTCAGGTAGTGATTACCGGAATTTCCAGGAAGGAGAATGTTGGAAATTATGTGTTTGAGCGAGGCAGGCCATCAGCATATATCGGAAGCCGCCGAGTAGGCGGAGAACGAAGCGGTACAGGGGACGTATTTACAGGCATCCTTACCGGATGTCTTGTCCGCGGTGACGCCCTCATACCGACGGTACGGAAGGCAGCTGATTTTATTTCCCGTGCATTGGCCTACACGGCAGAACAGGATATACCACCGGCCTGCGGTATTGCCTTTGAACAGTTTCTTACCGAACTCTGATTTTCTTTATACAGTAAATAAAATATCCGGAAGGATGACGATGTAATTCTGTCATCCTTCCGGATATTTTTGTGCGTAATACCCCCTGTACGAATATCAGGTGAGCGTCCACGGAGTGTTTCTTTCTTCCCTGATTTTTCGGAGCTGAGTCATTAATTTGGCACAGTCTTCTTTGCAGCCGTGTTTGACGAACCAGGAAAACTCACGAATTAATTCCCATTCATCGTCGTAAGCACGGAGCTGATGCTGTTTGCGCACGCCCTGTAATTTTTTCGGACGGCCGGCACCCGGGCGGGCACCTCCGCGGTTGGTTTTCTTTATACTGCTCATACTACTACCTCTGGACATTTTACCTGAAACTGGCTGGAAGTCATATTCTCTGCCAGGAGCGGAAAATACTTCATTCCCACTGAATCTTGCCTTACAGGGACTGTCAATAAGGTTTAACATTTTGCAAAACAACAGCTAAATAATTCATTCACGCCCTGTTAAGCATATGCTTTAATAAAAAAATAAAGCATTTAGTATGTATAATACCATAAACTTACAGGTTTGTCATTAAAAAATGGGGTTCTTTGTGTAAAAAATCTCCCATTAGAAAAATGGAAGAAAATCAAAAAGAGCTGTGAAAAGATAAGAAGTTATTCTTTCACAGCCCCATGTTGAGGGAAAACTCAGTGCCGGGCTTTACGTATCCGGCGATAGAGTTCAAAAAACAATTCTTCTGCCAGATAGGCATAGCAGAAAGCATCGATAATAAATATTACAGCCAGCATGGCGGCTCCGGCAGTGGAAAACATGGCGCGTTCCGGATTCGGGTCATATCCAAGTACAGAGGAGAGCGGGCGCCAGATCCACTGCATAAATGTGATGAGACGTGTCAGTACGGAAGACAGGGCATCGGAAATACCCAGTACATAAATGGAAAATACAATTTTATACGTCATTTCCACCACATAAGCCAGTGCGGTGAGGGCAATGACCTTATGGGAAGCCCACTGTTTTCTCGTGCCATAGCCAAGGGCCAGCCCCAGAGCGCCGGCATAGACAGCGGTGGTCAGCCCGATTTCCGGACCACCCAGGATAGTGACCACCAGGATGACGGCCAGGGAGGATCCGAGGCCCCATTTCATGCCATGTTGGGCAGTGATGATTGCCAGTGGAGCAGGGGCAGCAATCATGGTAATGAAAACAAGGAAAGGAAGTATAAGTTTAAGCAGCACCAGAATGGAAGCAATCGCCACGGCGGCTGCCGCTTCGGTGAGATATTGTGTGCGTTTAACAGTTTTATTCATGGGTAGTGTGTAACCTCGTAAAAGAAGTGACCATGTCTTCTTTTTCTTTCTTGCTCAGATGTTTGATTCGAACTTCCAGACTGCGTGCATCATGTTCCGATGAAAATTTCTGGTACCACACCAGACACACCGGAAGGCGGGAACGGGTGTAACGGGCACCTTTTCCCCGATTATGCACAGATACACGGTGCGAGAGGTCTGTAGTGAATCCCGTATACAATGAATTGTCAGAGCATCTCACCATATAGGTATAATAGCTTTTTTCTTCTGTCATTACAGGACCTCCTTGCTGTTTATCTACTATAGCATAAGACAGGGATGAGCGTCAGTCAGATTTATGAGATTTGAAGAGGATGATCGGGAAATCGTTTTCATCCTGGTGGAAATGGGACAATGGGGAGGGGAGTATGGGAATAGAAATTTACCGGCAGTATACTATATTATCTGCAGTTTATGATATAATAAAGCGACGACATTTGAACGGATTTATGATTTATATAAGACAGATAAAGGATAAAGCCAGATGCGGTCGTTTAACGGGCTTTATTTCTTTTTGTCGTGTAACCTGATTAAGGAGGTTATTTTGGTTAAAGAAAAAACCAGTCATACAGCAGCGGAAGCTAAAGAGGCACAGCCGGCTGCGAAGACAGCAAAGACTGTAAAGACAGCAAAGACTGTAAAGACAGCAAAGACAACAGAAACTAAGAGAAGGACATCCCGCAAAGGGACCGGCTCATCCGGACGGGCAGCAGGAAGCCGCCGCGGCAGCACAAGAAAGCCTGCTCAGGGAAAGACCCAGAGACGGACAGCTAAACCGCATGCACATCAGAATCATAAGGAAGAAGCGGTGGTAGAAAACGCTGTTGTAACCGCAGGCAAGGAAGCGGAAACCAGACAGCCCCGCACAAGAGGCAGAAAGTCCTCACGCCCGAAGCTGAGAATTATTCCTCTGGGAGGTCTTGGGGAAATCGGTAAGAACATGACCGTTTTTGAATATGGCGATGAAATCGTCGTACTCGATGCCGGACTGGCATTCCCGGAAGAAGATCTGCTGGGCATTGATATTGTTATTCCGGACTTCACCTATCTGATTGAAAATAAAGAAAAGGTTAAGGCCATTGTCATCACCCATGGCCATGAAGACCATATCGGGTCTTTGTCTTACCTGCTCAGAGAAGTCAATGCGCCGGTATATGCCACTAAACTGACCATCGGTCTGATTGAAGGTAAGCTGGAAGAAGCCCACATCAAGGGTGACCTGAACGTAGTACACCCAGGGGATGAATTCCGTATTGGGGCATTCAAGATTGGATTCTTCCATGTATGCCATTCCATTCCAGGGGCCTGCGGCATTTATTTCCGCACACCGGTAGGAACGGTAGTACATACCGGGGACTTCAAGTTCGATAACAATCCGGTGGATGGCGAACCGATGGATATCTACAAGATTGCTGAACTGGGGCATAAGGGCGTACTGGCTCTTCTGGCGGACTCCACCAATGCTACCCGGCCTGGTTCCACACCGTCTGAATCGGTTATCGTGGACTCTCTGCATGAGCAGGTAGCCAAAGCCAGAGGCCGTATTATTCTGGCAACCTTTGCATCCAATGTTTCCCGTATTCAGATGGCTATGGATGCCGCCATGGCATTTGACCGGAAAGTCTGTGTATTTGGACGCTCCATGGTCAACGTTGTTAAGATTGCCAGAGAACTGGGATATCTCAAGGTGCCGGATTCTCTGCTTATTGACCCGGAAGAGCTTTCCCGGTACAGCGATAACCGCCTGATGATTCTCACTACAGGGAGTCAGGGCGAACCGATGGCGGGCCTGTCCCGTATGGCGACCGGAAGCCACCGTCAGGTACAGATTCATGCCGGGGATACGGTTATCATTTCCGCATCTCCGATTCCGGGCAATGAAATCGGCGTAGGCAGAACCATTGATGCACTCATGAAACTGGGAGCGCATGTGGTTTCCAGTGAAAATGCAAAAGTACACGTATCCGGACACGGGGCAAGGGAAGACCTGAAGGCTATGCTGGCCCTGGTTAAGCCGAAATTCTTTATTCCGGTTCACGGGGAATACCGTATGCTCTGCAGCCATAAGGAACTGGCTATTGGACTGGGGATTCCTAAAGACCATGTCTTTGTCGGAGAAAACGGATCCGTATTTGAACTGACAAACCGCAGCTGCCATGAAGCAGGCAAGGTTACTGCCGGACCGGTATATGTAGATGGTCTGGGAGTAGGCGATGTAGGGAATATTGTTATTCGCGACCGCCAGCAGCTGTCCAATGATGGTATGGTCATCGTAGTCATTGCACTGGAAAAGAATAGCAATCAGGTGGCAGCCGGCCCGGATATTGTGTCCCGCGGTTTCGTTTATGTACGGGACAGCGAAGATATGATGAGCGGAGCCACTGACCGGGTAGAAATGCTTCTTGACCGCATGGCATCCGAAGGGGTAACCGAATGGTCTCAGATTAAGACACAGATTCGCGATACGCTGGGACGTTACTTCTATGAAAAGACCAAGCGCCGTCCGATGATTCTTCCGATTATTCAGGAAGTACGCTGACAGGCGAAATAAATAACTGAAACAGGGCCGTGATAAACGTGAAGTCGTTTTCATGGCTCTTTTTTACAGGCGGCAGGAGGAAAGCGGTTTTCCGTTTGCAGACGGAACGGTTTTCACTGCCCATATGGTTCATATGTATGAGTACGGAGGAAGATTGCGTATGTCCCCTTTATTTAGTAATCGTCAGAGCCGGGCAGGGACTCTGGTGACCGCATCTATGTGCACAGCGATTGCTGTGGTATTCTCTGTCATAGGATTGTATATTCCTGTCTTTTCCACCCTTGTGTTCCTCATTGTGCCTATTCCTATTGCCTATATGTGCCTTATGGGGAATATGAAATGGGGAGTGGCTGTATGTGTGGCAGTACTCCTTCTGGACAGTCTTCTTTTTGGGGTCATGTCAGGAGCCTTTGCTTCCTCAGTATTCTGTCTGTTGGGGCTTACGCTGGGATATGGATACAGAAAAAAGTATTCTGCAGCTACCATCCTGGCGCTGGGCACTCTGGTATCTGCCGCTGTCTTTGGCGCGCAGGTATTCTTTGCCTCTGCCTTCATGGGATTTGATCCTTCCCTGTTTGCAGGGAAGGTCACTCCGGATATGCAGCAGCAGATGGATTCCATGCTTTCCGCCGTATACAGCGGAAAAGAACTGGAAGCTGCCCGGGCGCAGTCCGGCCCCATGCTGGAAATGGTGATACGGGCGATTCCATTCTCTCTGTTTCTGGTATCTCTTTTTGAGGCCTGGGCCCCCATGCTTCTTTGCCGGATTATTTTTCGCCGGCTGGGCATTTATGATATTCCTTACTTTCAGCCATTCAGAGAATGGCTGATTCCTGTGGCTGTCATTTACATCTACATCGGGGTAGTGGTACTTAAACTGGCCCTTCAGGGACTGGGCATTACCTCTGTCATGTGGGATACTATGATACTCAATGTATCCCTGGTCTGCATGTGGATGCTCTGGCTTCAGGGGATATCCTTCCTCTGGTGGTGCCGGGAATACAAACCTAAATGGGGATCCTGGCGCTGGCCGGTACTTATAGCCAGCTTCCTGATTCCACTGGTCAACTATGCAGTGGCCGGTCTGGGGGCATGGGACATGCTCACCGGATACAGAAAAAATACAGAACAAGTTCAATAATGAAAATGAACATCCCGGAGAGATATGTATATACCTCTTCCGGGATGTTTGCGTATTCTGAACAGGGTTTATGCACCACTTTTTATTATTTTTCAGGGATTATAGAACATATATCCACAAAAGCAGAGCTTCTTTTTTCGTTTCCTTCCCACATTGTGTATAATAGGGATAACGGCTATTATGAGCCGGGAAGAGACATACGACGTGGAAAGCAGGAAATTTCTGCGTATCAGGGAGGTACGTATGCTTAGCGAAATATGGATATACAAGAAAAATGAAAAGATATTTCTTGTTACGTTGTTTCTCCTGCTCGTAGTTATTGGTTGTCTGAACTGGATGCTCGGACTGCTTACAGCTATAGTTATCATTGGTTTTGTTATCGTTATCGAAAAAAATGATTACAAGCAGGAACGTATTCTTCTCAATTATCTTGACGAGTTGTCGGCTGGCGTAGAGGCAGGGACAATTTACGCAGTAAAGAATCTGCCGCTTGGCATCTCACTTATGGATGAGAAACGTCAGTTTGTATGGGCCAATGGAGTTTTCCGCTCCTGGCTTAAAGCGGATATTGAAGAAGATAATCTGTTTAAAGATGTATTCTCAGGCGTGCGCATCAGCAAAATCTGGGGAAAGACCGGATGGTTTGATTACAGTCTGGATGAAGAATACTATCGTGTGTTTTACAAGTTTATTCCGCCATCGAAAGAAAACGGTGCGGCATTCATGGCCTTTTATCTGGTAGACCGGACAGCCATGCAGCAGCAGATACAGGCATGCAAAGAAGCCATGCCTGTATTCGGACTTATCCGGGTAGATAATGTGGCAGAAGCTACCCAGAATATGACCGATGTGGAAAAATCCAATATTCTGTCAGAGGTGGATGAAGTTATCCTCTCGGAATTTATTTCCCGGGATGCATTTATTAAGCGATACAGCTCGACGGAATTTGTCATCTGCATGTCCAGAAAAGCATTGAAGGACTGCATGAACGACAATTTTAACATACTGGATAAGGTGCGCGATATTCATACAGTAAACCGTATTCCAGTAACCATTTCCATTGGTATTGTAAAGTGCGAAGGTACATTTGCCAAACAGTTTGAACTGGCGCAGACGGCGCTGGATCTGGCACTGGGGCGTGGCGGCGACCAGGCGATTGTCCGTATGGACAAGGATGTAAAGGCCTTTGGAGGCCGCTCTTCCGCATCTGTCAGCTCTACCCGTGTCCGCGTCCGTGTTGTGGCTCAGGCACTCAGGGAAATCATCCAGGAATCCGACCGGGTATTCGTCATGGGGCACGGGCATGAGGACTATGATGCCATCGGCGCAGCCGTAGGGGTGACACATCTGGCCAAGGCGTCCGGGAAACCGGTAAATATCGTCCTTTCAGCCTATGAAGACACATCCCATAAGATGATTAATGCGCTGGATGCAGATAAGGAAATGGGTCCAATGCTGATGACGGAAAAGACAGCTCTGAATATCATCACGGACAAGAGCGTTCTCTTCATCGTGGATACCCATGTACCGCAGGTTGTTGCAGCACCGGAACTGCTCCGTGCAGCCAAGAAGAGAGTGGTTATAGACCATCATCGCAGAAATGCATCGATTATTTCTCCGACCCTGCTTACGTATATGGAACCATCGGCCTCATCGGCATCTGAACTGGTGAGTGAGCTCATTCAGTACTATGGTGGAGATAGGGATCTGACTACGCTGGAGGCTTCCTGCCTCTATGCAGGGCTGGTTGTTGATACAAAGAATTTCTCTGTGCAGACCAGTGTACGTACATTTGATGCGGCCAGCTTCCTCAGACGAAGTGGTGCGGATGCAAAACTTGTACGCGCCCTGTTTGCAGTTAATGTAGAAACTGTTAGAATTAAGTCAGAGATTATGGCCCATCTCAAAACGGTGGATGGGTACATGGTCTTTGCCGAATGCCCGGCAGGTACTGAGCAGGCGCAGATTATTGCCGGACAGGTAGCTGACTATCTGGTTACAGTGGAAGGAATCCATGCAAGTTTTCTCTTCTATCATGTGGAGGAAGGGGTTACCAGTATTTCGGCACGAAGCGATGGAACGGTTAATGTACAGGTGGTTATGGAAGCTCTCGGCGGCGGTGGACATCTCACGGTATCCGGAGCACAAATCAGCGGTGACATGACCATAGAAGCGGCTACTCAGAAGATAGTGGAGGAAGTCCGCAAACAAATTAAGGAGGCATAATTATGAAAGTAGTACTTTTACAGGATGTAAAGAAACTGGGTAAGCGCGGTGACGTTATCGAAGTATCTTCCGGCTATGGCCGCAATGTACTGATTCGTCAGGGACTGGCTGTGGAAGGAACCAAGGCTAATCTCAATACAGCACATCAGCGCCAGGAATCCAAAGAATTCAAGTCCCAGGTAGCAGCCGATGAAGCAGAAATCATGGCTTCTCAGCTCAAGAAAGTTAAACTGGTTATCAAAGTGCAGACAGGGGAAGACGGAAGAGTATTCGGCAGCGTTACCGCCCGTGATATTTCTGAAGCCCTTAAACAGCAGTACAAGTTCGACTTCGATAAGAAGAAGATTATGCTGGATCAGCCAATCAAGGCGGTGGGTGAATATGATGTAGACCTCTGGGTACACCCGAAGGTTAAAGGCACCATTCACGTATCTGTAGTAGCTGAATAAACCGGCGAAAGCAGACGGGCAGCCAATCTCGGAAAGCGTATACCTTTATGATTTACGCTGTGGTTATATAGAATAAATAAGGAGCCAGGGATTTCCCTGACTCCTTTTTGAATGCAGAAAAGGCGGATACGAGAGTTGAGTATGCGGAATCTGAGACGATAGGCAGACAGTAAAGCGTTAAGTTGGCAAAGGCAGCGTACAGAGGAAAAAATAAAAAGGAGAAGAAGGCCATCCTTCTTCTCCTGATCGATCTGGTGCGAGCGGAGGGACTCGAACCCTCATGCACGAGGCGTCAGATCCTAAATCTGGTGCGTATACCAGTTTCGCCACGCTCGCATATACTTGTTAATTATAGACAATGACAGAAGAAAACGTCAAGACAGATTTCGGATATAAGTAGTATAAAGAGGTAGCTTTATTTGTGTACTTACTTTGTCTATTTTAATTGTTATGGCCATTTGATATAATGAAAAGCAAGGGGACTTCCCTTCCTTTACATTTTCAGAAGGAGTGACTCATATGGAATTCTATCGTTCTAACAAAAATGACCGTATCAGCGTATTTGTAAGCACTCTCGGCCGTCCGGCAGGAGAAGGTGCAGATGAAGTATTAACTGCCAACACAGTGGATGCATCCAGAGAAAAGCATGTTCCGTTAGTAGAAAGAAGCGGCAATGACGTGGTTGTCACTGTAGCTGAAGTAATCCATCCTATGACAGAAGCACACTATATTATGTGGATTGCCCTGGAAACCAGCGAAGGCTTCCATGTGAAGAACCTGGCACCTGGTGAAGTACCGACCGCAACCTTTGCCCTCACAGATGGCGAAGAACCAGTAGCTGCATATGAATACTGCAACCTCCACGGACTCTGGAAGAAAGAAATCTGAGAGATTTCCTTTCAGACAATAGATGAGCAGAGCTCATAGACTGCTGCAGGATGCAGGTGGTCAGACACGGAAATCAGAAAGGTTTTCTTCAGACAGCAGACCGGAACCCTTGCGGACTCCTATCTGACGAAACCAAAGCATGACAAAACGGCTTCCCATAAAATATGGGAAGCCGTTTTGTCATGCTTTTATAGAAATTTATACTATTCCTCTGAGATTGGGTACAATTAGCCAACGCGTATATCCTGGAAGACCGCAAAGCCCTGGGCGGCCAGACAATCAGACGCCAGACCGGGAACCGTAATATTGACAGCACGGTCTTTTCTGGATGTCGGTGGAAAGTAGAATGCGGTATGTTGGTATGAAGGAAAGTGTAAGGATGTACCCTGTTCTTTTTTATAAAAACTTTCCGAATTCCCGCTCAAATTTCAATTCTCATCTCGCCAATCTGTCCTTTAGCTATTCGCAGAATCCACCCTTGCCATTACAGAGGAATTGTACTGCCCCGAGAATCCCTACGGGATACTTGCCGTCCTGAGAGTTGTCTTGCCACTCTTTTGGTCCATGAGCCTTCGGCTCATCATTCGTCCATTCCGAAAATATAGCCGGTCATGGACATGGAGCCAAGGTTACGGATGTTATTGTATACCATAGGCGTTTCTCCTTCAGAGGCGCCAAGGGCGTACAGCAGAGGGCGGAAGTGGTCTTTGGTGGGCACTGCATAATCTGCATCTTTATGTGTGTCATAATGAATGACTGCCTCATCATTGCGGGCCAGTACAGCCTCCTTGATGAATTCATCAAACGCATCGGCGGCCGCTACTCCTATTGGGGTATCATACTCTACGGTCCCGAGGTTGTGGGGCACATTGTTGCTGGGCATAATCACGTTAAGCATT
>OBLF01000758.1_pt1 | contig 32056 bp, 48 predicted proteins | sample 1519231 | NCBI WGS metagenome assembly OBLF01 (sample SAMEA2602895, study PRJEB22501) | metagenome | reverse complement strand
TAAAAAAATCGCCCCACAGCGCAGTGCTGCAGGGCGATTCTCGTTTTGGCTTTAGGCCGGGTCCGGGTAGCCGGGCCGGACGCCGCAGGTGATGAGGGAAACATCCCGGCGCCGCTTCATCACCGCGCCGCCATTGGCGTCATTGCCGGTGCCGGTGTTGCCCTCAATAGTGAGGATCGTGCTGCCCACAACGCCCACCACAACGCCGACGTGAACGGTCCGCTTCCGTTCTCCGGAAAAGTCGAAGAAAACAATGTCCCCCGGCTTGTAGCCGCTGGTCACCACCTGCGCTGGGGCCGCCGTCCGGTAACGCTGGACGAAGGCGGAGCAGCTGGCTGTTTTGTAGAGGCTGAAACCGGCCTCCCGGAACACCCACCAGACAAAGGCCATGCACCAGGCGTATCCGCTACCGCTGACCTCCCGGCCATAATAGGCGCTGTTGTACTTGACCTTGTTAGAATTGATGGGCATTTCCACCACGCCCAGCTGCCATTCCGCGATTTGAAGCACGGCGGCCCGGGTCTTTGCCTTCAGGGCGGTCATCACTCGGCCTCGACCAGAGCGGTGCCCTGCACCCGGAAGATCTTACCTGCGATCATGCACAGGGCGTACATCTCGCCGCAGTCGCAGTTCACCAGCTGGCCGTCCTTGACCTGGACCTTATCCAGGGAGCCGGTGCCAGTGTCCAGCAGGCCATAGCCGTTGGCAGTGGCAGCGGTATCAGCCTTGGCCGCTGCGGTCTCTTCGGCGGTCAGCTCATGCTTGCCGGGCTCCAGGTGGACGCCGGCCCCCAGCTCCGCCAGGGCGGCGTTGGTCTCCTCCAGGGTAGCTTCGCCTGCGGTGTACTTGTTGATGATGTCAGTAATCTTGCTCATAATGTACTTCCTTTCTGTCATGAAGATTTATGTGGAGCCGCATCCGCGGCAGGGGTTACTTGAAACTACATGTAAATTACTTTAAGCCTCTTCGTGGGGTTCGTCTTCGCCCACGATCTTGTCACCGGCGGCATCCACGGCGGACTTGCCGGCGGCCAGGATCTTCGGCAGCCATTCCGGGACCGGCGCGCCCATGTGGACGGCGTGCTCCGCCAGACTGCCCAGTTCCCCAATGACGTACCATACGATCACCAATGGCCCGATCAGTACTGTATACGTAAATGGCAGCGCGATACCGGGCAGGTTTCTCATCATCATGCCAATAAGCCAGTCTGCCACCAGCGCCACGCATACAATGACGATCATACCGCCCTTGTGCCAGGCTCCTTCCCGCAGCTTGGCGCTGGACCAGCGGCCTTCCTTGCTGGCCACGGCGGAGCCTACCAGCCAGTCGGCCAGCATCAGGCCCACCCATACGATCACCAGCCAGCCAAACCAGCCCCAAAAGGCTGTTAGCGCAGCAATGACGCCGGTGATAACGGTCTTGATATGCAGAGCAGAATTATTCTCCATCGGCGGCCTCCGTTTCTTTACCAGAACTTGTCCAGTCCACCCATTCCTCCATCCATACCTTGACCGCACCGTCTACCAGATAGAAAGCGTTGTTAATCAAGGGCGTTTCTCCCTCGGTGTAAGGGATAGGATTTTCCGCGCTGGTACCGACGGGGTTCTCCTGTTCACGGTACTCCCGCATAACCACTACATCGTTGATTGTGGTGTTTACCCAGTCAAAGCCAAGCTTATCCGACTGCGCCACAGTCTTGACGATACCGCCCATTGCCTGCACTGCTTTGCCATCCTTCAGAGCCGCTTTCATAGCAGTCAGCTTCTCAGTTGTCAGCATCATAAACCTCCTCAAGCTGTGCCAGCATATCTGCCTTTGTAGTTAATTCTGTGATCTGTCCCTCCAGCTCCGTGATCTGCGCCTGGTAGCCGGTAACGTCCCCAAGATACTGAGAAGCGACCTTCAGATACACGCGGTATGTTTTGCAGCCGCTCATATATTCAATTTTCTCAACGTCAAAGCCATATCCCTCAGGCAGCCCCTGCTCACTTGCGTGAATGCCTGTGTACTGGATCGTGGGTTTGGTCCAGTTGATTGCCTCGATCTGCTCCAGCGCGGCATCCTTCCGGTCGAAGTCTACCGTGTACTTTCCATTGCCGCAGATAGGCGGGCCCATAATAGGGCCAGCCGCTACATCGTCGATCAGCCATTTACTCATAAAAATCTCCCCCTAATCATTTTTTCATATTTTCAAGGCTATCCCAGTCCATAGCCGCCGCTTCCACACCACCCCATGTCAGGGCCTTGCCTTCCACCAGCGCCCACGTTGCGCCGCTGCGGAAAAGCATTTTTACCGGTCCCACCGGAGCACATTCCCCTTCCGTGGTATTGCTGACCTGCAGGGTAAGCGTAAAATCCATATCTGCAGACGCGGTAAAATGCAGGCTGTTCAAAGCGCCCTGAATTCTGGTGGGCGTCATAAACTCATTCGAGGTATAGGCCACAACCAGAGAACCCGCAGCACTGCTTTCGGAAACCCAGCCGGCGCCCTGAAAAGAAAGCCCGCTGAGATCAACGCCAGACACAGTAATTTTGATCTTGTTGATCCGGATAGCGGATTCGATGTCGAACCCATCCCCGGCGCAGCCGGTCTCCGTTAACTCCAGATAACCGCAGCTGCCAATGGCATCTGCACAAACCTTTCCGCTGAAATATGGGAACAGCAGAATCAAATATTGCAGGTTCGCCTCTATGGCGTTGGCCGCAGTGAAGGTAAGCCGCTTCAGGGTTGCCGGCAGCAATTCCAGCGAATAGGCGTCATCCTTCATCCGGCATCACCCCCCGTTGGAATCGGTAGGCTCTCCAGATCCGCCCAGGTCATCTGTGCGTCCTCTACATCTTGCCAAGTGTAGGCATACGCTTCAAACGATTCCCAGTTGATAATGGCGGACCAGCGAACCGTGCCGCTGCCGATCTGTATCACGGTCCCGCTCCGCATAAGTGCGGAAACGGTCACAGAAGCGTCCGCACAGTCTTCCGCGGAGCAGAGGAACACCAAGGCGTCTAAAGCGTCCTGGATATCCTGATAGGCTCCCTGCGGCACCGTGTACCGGGCTGTAATATCCGAGTCAGACTGCTTCACGGACCAGCCGGTGCCGGCAGCCGTGATACTGCTGAGCCTTGTGCTTTTGACGGTGACGATGATTTCCTGAATACCGTGGGCGGCCGTTAAAGAAACATAGTCACCGGCAGAAACATCAGCCGACAGATCTACATAGCCGAACTGCGTATCGGCCCAAACCTCTATGACGGTTCCGGAAGCGCTTTCAATACTCTTCCAGAACGCCAGCAGATTTTGCACAATCAAGTGCAACTGTTCATCTGTAGGAATATCCTCGACCCGCCAAGTAGTATCTGTGGTCCCATCTTTATGTGTGATATAGACCGGCGTATATATCACCTCTCGGCCGTACTGTTGTTCATACAGGCCCTTCAGGTATACCATGGCTTCCGTGATGCGGTTCCGATCAGCGGCATTGAAGGCCCCACGCATACCCGCCAGCCATTCCGCTTTTTCGTCTGCGGACATGGCGTCAAAGCCTTTATCCCGCAGAGCCCTCCACCGGGCCACATCTGCAGCTGTCCGGTTGGTGATCAGAGATTCTAAAATAGGCATATCTCAAACTCCTTTCACCCCGGCGGTATACACAACTGTATTTGACAGCTTGATCTCCATCTTTTCCAGATTGCCGACGGTTCTTCCGCCGCAGTTATCCGGCAGAGATACCCGGTCGCCCAGATGCTCACCCGCGAGGACGACCTTCGCCTTGCCGGTATTCCGCCGCTGGTGGTAATCATAGAGCCGCTGCGCCACCGTCTGAGCCACAGCCGGAGAGACCAAGGTCGCGTCTGTGATTTTCACTACCTTCTGCTTGTCCGTGGCGGTCACGTTCGGGGTCTTCACAGAGTAGACGGCCTTGGTGTCGGCATATTTTACACCATTCACCTCAACGCTGCCGTTCTCCGCCACTGCGAAGGTGTGGGCCGTAACCTGCACCTCTGTCACAATGGCCGCCGTACTGACTGAGGCACCGAGGAAGGTGCGCTCCAGCGGTACCGTTACTTCTTCCGTCCCAGGCGAAAACACCCGCAGCTCTGCCCGGCCGTCCGTGGATACGCAGTAGCCCCAAACGAATAGGATCTGCTGGATCGCCGCTCGGCGGGAGCCAGCCTTCAGGATGCCAGTCACGTTCATGTCCGTGACATCGGCATCAAATTCCACCTCAAAGGGCGCCGCCAGTTCTGCGATCAGCGCCTTCGCGTTTTTGCCGCTGTATACGCCGCCGGCAAAGGGCATATCGTTCAGCACGCCGATGGCGTCGCAGCACTCGATCGGATATACCCGACTGGATGTACGCTTATAGGAATCGATGTAGTACACGCCGATCAGTGTGTCATTATTTCTGACCTCGACCGGCTGCTTCAGCTGGAACATGAACTCAATATCGTCCTGGCTATCCAGTGTCCAGCTCAGCTTAGAGCCAGGAAGCTTGGTACTGCTCAGATCGGTCTCATTGACCGCCGATGCCTTCCGCAGTTCCGACATACCGAAGGATCGGTGGACGCCGAAGATCACATGATCGATCTTGGCGTAGCGGTAAGGCAGGTTTGTCTTTTTGAAGGTCAGGATGAGCTTGTTATAGCTCTCCACCCGCTTCTGGCAAAAATACTCCACAGCGTCAGGCGTGAAGTCCTGATCCGCCTTCAGGGCGCTCCCTTGGTACCACTTGATGTTGAGCGCCGAGCAGTATCCTCCGGTCGCGGAATCGAAGCGAAAAGAAATGCCGACAGAGGAATACTGCTTGCTGAAGGTAATGGTGATCTGCGGCTCAGAGCCGGCGGCGAAGCTGCCGTCAGCGCCGCTCATGGCCTCCGACCAGAATGCCGGGGAGATCTCCGACGCCAGGACAAAGGCCCCATCCATCCCCCACTGGTTCAGTTCCCCCGTGGCAGCCGGCTCCTCCACGGTGCCGCTGGGCAGTTGAGCAAGCGCGGATCTGTCCTGCGCTGTTGGCGCGGTCACCGTGGCGTCCAGTGCGGCGCCGGGCGCAACGTCCTTATACAGCAGTGTGGTCTTGCTCATTTGGGAACCACCTGCGCTTCCATGGGCACAAAATTGATTTCAATTTCACCCCAGTAGTTGACGCCTTCAGAGACAGCCTCTATGTCCTGCGTGGCGGTGGTGTAGTACGCTTCATAAGAGATAGTCGTCTGCCCGTCCGCGGCCTCCAGCATGACGCTGTCATCCACGGAATGCTCCACCAGATAGTCCCAGAATTCATCCAGTCCGGCATAATTACTGCCACGGCGGAAAACCTTGATCTTATGGCCGATGTAGGTGCCGATAATATCCCGGACCATCCGGCCGGTCATAACACGTCCGGCGTTGTCGCCATCCAGTACATTGAAATTCCGGTTATAGGAGGCAATCGCCACGTCTGCGTCAAACTCTCTTCCATTCAGTTTGATATAGCTCATGTCAATATTCCTCCAGACTGACGCCAACACGGTTCGACTCGGATTTATTCAGGCGGTACACGATTTTGCCGAGGATTTCCTCATCTATCACCAGATAGGCTTCACTATTGCCGCTGTAGCCCCCCTCAGACAGTGCCTGACGGAATGCCTGCACCATGGTAGCCAGCGGGGTTTCAATGTTCGTACCCTGCTTCTGATCGCCCAGCACTGCCAGAAACTCCCGGTTCGGAGGAATAACGGCGCCGGTGGCCAAGCGCGGCAGTTCAACCGCAGGGAGCTCGTCAATGGATACGCTTCTGCCAGTGAGGGCGCCAATCAGCGCAAAAGCCTTGTTCACGCCGCGGATAAAGGCATTGATGCCATCAATAATAAAGTTAATACCGCCCTCCAACAGGGAAACAATGGTGTTCCAGATGCCGCGGAAGATATCCTTTACTCCTTCCCACGCCTGTTTCCACTTTCCGGTAAATACGCCGGAAACGAAGGTTGCAATGCCGGTGAGTATCTGTCCGATACCATCCACCATATTTTTGAGGGTCAGTTTCAGAGTTTCAATCCAGCTATCAAGGAATGTCCGAATCCAATCAATCAGCCCGGACAGCCGGCCGTTTGTCTGCTCATCCAGCCATGTGAAGAAGGCGTCCACAGCAGTCTGCAGCGCGGTCAGAACCGCTTCGATGATTGTCTGAAGGCCCTGCACCATGAGTTGGATTCCCTGCACCGTAAGGGTCAAATCCCCGGTAAAAACGCCCTTGAAAAAGTCCAGGAACCCCTGCAGCATAAGCTTTATGCCATCCAGCATGACCTGCCCCTGTCCGAAAGCCTTCGTGAACACAAGCAGCAGGCCTGCAATGGCCGCTGCCAGCAGCGGGATCCACGATCCGGTCAGGACCGCAATGCCAAGTCCAGACAACAGCAATCCGGCAACGGTGGTGAGCATATTTTCAAAATTCCAGCCGTTTTCCAGCGCGTCATGCAGGCCAGTGGCAAACAGGGCCAAGCCGCTGACGATCAACCCGATACCGCCCCCCACTTTTCCGAAGGCGATCCACAGGCCAAGAGCGAGTTCTGCGGCGCCCTTCAGCATTTCAAGGAAGTTATCCATGCTGACCCCGTTTTGCCATGCGTCCCATGCGCCTTTCGCAAGGTCAATTCCGCCGCGGATTGCCACCAGCAGGCCGGCAAATTTCTTCAGGCCATCTGTAAAACCATTTGAAAGCTTCCATGCCAGCAGTGCTGCGCCGATCAGGTCCACCCAGTTCAGAAGCTTTTCAAAGTCTGCCGCCATATTTGCGGCATCAAAAGAGAAATCAGGCTTAGCGGCCGAACTCCCACCGCCGCCGCCGGAAGAACCGCTGGACAGCTTATTGATATCGTCAAAGCTGGCAAGGGACTTTGATGCTTTCTTTGCCGCGCCGCCAGTAGCTTCGATGGCATCCGCTTCATCGTACAGGCTCTTGGCGGCTTCCTTCGTCTGTCCGATGGTCTTACCGAACAGCAAGGACACCATGCCGGCGATTGCGCTCACAATCCGAGTGAGAATATTGACCAGTGCCGTGAAGGCTGGGACCAGCACCGACATGATGGGCTGGGCCAGCGTCAGCAGCGCCCCCTTCAGCCGTGCGATAGCGGCGGAGGCCTCGCTGTCGGACTTGACTACCCGGCCCATCCAGTCTTTCATAGAGCGCAGGGCCGCAGTAATCAACGTAAAGATGAACACCCGCTTTGCAAGGCCCTTAATACGGTCGGAGAATTTTTTGATCCTCTGGTCTGCCTGTTCCACCGCGCTTGCCACGGCATCGGCCGCAGTGGCCGGCTTATAAAGCTCCTCAGCAACCTTTCCCGCATGGTCCTTGGCACTCGCCATATCATCGTTAATCCGCTTGGCCGCCATGTCCACGGCGTCCAAACGGTCAGCCGCCCGGTCAAACTTCACCTGCAGCCCATCCACGATTTTCTGCTGCGCTGTGAGTTCCCGGGTCACACTGGCCTGCCGGGCTGCGGCGTCCGTATACGCCGCAATGCTGGCCGGATCGTTGGAGTTTGCGCCGGACAGGGCCCCTGTCACACGCTGTGCCTCATCCTGCAGGGAAGCCAGCTTGGCCTTTGCTTCATCCAACTGGCCGCCCAACTCGCTGACGCGCTGGGAGAGGGGCAGGCGCTTATCACTGTTCTTCTGAAGCTGTTTTTCCAGACTTTCAATTTTCTTTGTCGTGCTGGAAAGGTCCTTTTCAAGATCGCTGTTATCCAGCTTTGTGCTGTATGTAATATAGCCATCCGCTCCCGGCATTTTGCCTCACCTCATTTCTTTCCCAGCCATGCGTTTATAACGGCGTCCTCGGCCTCCGTGAAGCTGGTCTTCAGATCTACCAATTCCCGGTTTTCCTGGTACCACTGCTGATCTGCTTTGTCCAGCGGCTTGCCTTTGGCCCTCAGGCTGCGAATACGGACGATCTGGGCGAAAAGGCAGTCTCCAATTTCGTAGTAGGCGGAGATGAAGGTCCACCAGTGCAGATATTCCATCTCCCGGATTTCTTTCCCCAGGACCCGGTTGATGGGCGCCGCGATATACCGAAAATCCTGGCTCCAATCCATCAGCTTCGGTGCCGACCGCTGATGACGTTCATTCTCTCCGCAGTTGATAAACCAGACACACTGCTTCGCAGCTTCCTGCCAGTCCTCCACCGGAATATCGGCAAAGTCAGGATAGAAGATGTAAAGCAGCACTTCTGCTTTTTCCTCGTTGGTCAGTTCCGGGTCCGTCAGAGCCTCGCAGATATCCAGAATGGCCCGGTAATCAGAACGGATGGAATACCCCCGGCCGCCCACAGATACGGTTTTCGGCAAAGTGTATTCCATCCGTTTCTCCTCTCAGCGATGATATTTCTTCAGATACTTCTCCACGCGGGGTTTGGACGTCTTGACCTGCTTGTTCATTTCTTCCGGTACCGTGTCAATGACAGCCAGCAGGAAATTTGTCCACAGCGGCAGACCGTCCGCCATAGCGTAGGAGCTGATCCCCTCAAAGACCGCGGCGGCAGAGCCTTCGCCGAACAGCGCGTCAATTCCCTTGTGCACGTCCGCGTCACGCTGCTTCGCGTACTCGAAAAAGGCGGTATTATTTTCAAACTTTTTGTCCTTATCAGCTTCGTACCGCTCAGAGCAGGACACGAACAGATCATACAGACCGGAAACGAAGTTCACGTCCGTGGGGTTGTAGCTGATCTGCGCGGCACCGTCATTGACATCAAAGGTTTTCATGCCGGTAGAGAAATTCAAAGCATTCACAGGCGTCTCCTCCTATCAGGCCGCTTTCGTAAAGGTAACTACACCATCCGCCACGGCGGCTGTACCGGTGGTGCGGGTACCGCCGTAGGTCACATCAATGGGCATTCCCACATTGGAACTGCCGCCAAGAGAAGCAGGCTTTACCATGCAGGACTCATACCGCTCGGCGAATACCGCAGTATCGGCCGTACCGGCGTAGGCATGTACCACCAGCAGATCGTTGTTGGCCATCGCGGCCACGTTCTGCTCCTTGATCGCCTGGTTCCAGATTTTTACCTGCGCCACATCCCCGGAATCCAGTTCGCAGGGCTCGAAACTCTGCGTGATCGTGGGCTTCTTCATGGTGGTGTAGGTGTTGCCGAAGATGTCGGTCTTGCTCTCTTCGCTGTAGTCATACTCCATGGAGCTGTCCTCCACGCGCTTACCGATGGGACTCCACACCGGGGCAGAACTGGTTCCCGTATTCAGGTACAGGATTAGCAGCTTGCGGTCTACGACCTGACCCGCCGGCGTGTTAAACGTCATATCAGCCATTTGTTTTCCCCCTTAAATTTTTTGATAAACCGCACAGATAACTGCACCACATAGGTACCCGTGCCTTCCTCATCCGCTTGAAGCAGCGTACCGTTCTGTGCGGTGATCCGCTCCTCCCGGGGATCATCCCCGAATACCGGAGCGGTACCGGCTGCGGACTGCTCCTGCACCCATTCCTGCAGGTCCACGATCCAGTCGGCGTTTTTTTCGGCTCCCGCATCATCATTGGGGGCCTTTTCAAACACATAATACAGGCCGAAATTATACTGGTTGGTGACTGTGACATTACCGACGATATCTCGCTTCCGACTCACTTCCACCAGTCCATCCGGCAAAATGCCGCCGGTGCAGGGAATCTTGTCGGTAAAATCCACCTGAAAGCCGGAGAGAACATCGAACTGTGGAAATGTTGCCAGCCAGGACCGGACTGTTTCCAAAGTATTCATGTCGGATCAGCCCTCCCCTGAACATAATTCTTCAGATCCGTCAGCATGGCGTCACCTTCCTTTTCCTGAAGGCGCTGGCCCCAGTGAGGCCCTGCCTCTGGATTTTTCGTCAGGGTATACGTCAGGGGCCGCCCAGTCGCTTTCAGCTGTGTGCCGCGCCGCCAGCGGGGCCCAACGCCTGGGATTACCCCAGGGCCTTTCCCCGTCGCCGCATTGACCATAACCTTGCCTTCATGCAGATATCTGGCATAGGGGACGAAGGTATTGATCTCTGGCTGGCTGACAGGAGACTGCGCCTGCGTCAGCTTGATGGTTGCCCCGGTACGGTACGGCATATACCGCACGATACGCCGCAGCACATTGGCAGTATGGAACTGCTGTACATCACCATTCACGTCCAGGCCCTTCCGGCGGAGGATTTCTTCCACCGGGTGGCTATTTACCTTGACGCTGCCAACGATTGACACACTATCCACCTGCCTCCGTATGAACTACGCTGCCATTCCAGTATTTCGGATCAACATACTTGATGACCACCAGCCCCGGCACCTTCACCGGGATCAGTGAGGACCACTCCGCCCGGGTATTGACCTCCGGTCCCTCTCCCAGAAGGACCTTATCTCCCACTGCTACCGGGACATCTGCTCCGGGGATGACCAGCAGGAAGCTGTTCGCCTCGCCGCTGCCGGTCTTATCCACATTCTGCGTCTTTTTGAAATCCAGAAAAGCATTGGTGAAGACCTTCCGGGCATAGGTATCCTGACCGCTCTGGTGGTAGATGGTGACAGTCTGGCTGCAGAGGCTGTAATCGACCGGGCACACCCGGCGTCTGAGAGCCAGCATCAGCCGCACCCCCTGTAAATGTCCAGATAGAGGCACGCGGCCCTATACAGCGCCTTGGCCTGTCCTCTCTCGGACACATCTACCGCAGCGGCGGCCGCGCTGCCGTAGGTGGTTGATACAGAGCCAATAGACGCAGACTGTACTGATCCCGTCGCACCGCTTACGATCATGTCAAAGTTGTGCAGCGCCTCAGCCATAGCGCAGACAGCCATTCCCTCTGCCTGCTCGTCCGGAGCAGTCACAGTATAGATCCGCTTGTAGCGACGGAGTTGATCCTCCGCCCTGGCTTCCAGCTCTGCCCAATCGTCAGCAGGGATGGCGCCGCCATGATAGACGGAACTATAAAATTCATAATCGACCATAGCGGCGCTCCTCCTTACGCTTCTGTGTCAGCAGCCTCGGGCTGCTCGGCTTCAAGCTGTTCAGCTTCAGTGTGTTTGTCCTGAAGGTGCTTCGCAAGAGCCGCTTCGCTCTTGTAGTTCTTGCCGCAATGTGGGCAGATATAAGCCGGTTCCTCCGGCGGCAGGATCATGCCGACAATACGCATACCCGTTCCTCCTTAGGCCTTGGCCTTATGGTGCAGGTAGATGCCCGCCACCTTGTTCTCGTATACGTCAGCAATGCCGACATTGCGGTAGCCGAACTTATAGGCGTCGGCGCTCTGGTTCTGCTCAGGAGTGATGATCTTGGGCGCCACGTGCTTCTCGAACTGGATAACAGCGGACTTTTCGATGATCATGAAGTTGATATCGCAGCCGTTGGTGGGGTCCTTCACATAGCCGCCGGCCTCTTCGCTGGAGGTCGTACCGTCATACTGATCGATAGCGGTATAGAAACGGCTCTGAGGCACCTTGATGATGCCCGCAAAGGTTTCCAGAACTTCCTTGGACTTGGTGGTATCCAGGTCGCGGATCATGCCGTACAGAGTGGGTGTGATGAACAGATAGCGGTTGTTGGGGTCCACCTCATCCTCGTCCATCTTGTTCACGCCTGCGCGCAAGGCAGTGACGACAGCCGCACCGTCTGCCAGAGTCGCACCGGCAGAGATTTTGGAGATACCAGAAGCGCCGGCATACTGGGCGAAGCGGAAGGCATCCAGTTCCGGACCAACCTTCGTCCGCAGGAACTCACCAGAGAGCTGGCCGAAGGCAATGCCGGCAGTCTCCAGATTATCCATAGTATCCACCTGGAACATGCGGCCACGGTCAAAATTGCACCTGACCGTCTCATTGGTGAGCGTTACATCACCGTTCACATAACCGCCGTTGCGGCTGTAATCGGCGAGGCCCTGCATGGAGATCTTGGGGATAATCATCTCGTTGTAGCTTGCGCCCTGGCGCACCAGCTCGGGGTTACCATCCAGTACAGAGGTCAGGGAAGCCCGCTTGTAGATCTTATCCAGGATAGGGATAAAAGTCTTAGCCAGAGTAATAGCGTTTGCCATTATGAAAAACTCCTCTCGTTATTGTGTCTCAATCCTTCTCTGGATCGAGTCCGGCGGCTGCCATAATCTTGGCAGTCTCAGCATCATACTTACTGGGGGGAGTGGACCGGCCCGTACCGCCCGCATAGGGAGGCGGTGTGCTGTCATCCTCAAACAGATAGGCGTTATCCTTCTTCAGAGCCTCCAGAGCGTCCTTGATATCCGCGTCCTGATTGGTAGACTTCTTCAGCTTCTCGACATCCAGCAGCGCGGAAATAGCCTTGGCATTGCGGCCCTTGGCGGCGGTGATGGCCTCTTTGATCTTTCCATCAAACGCCATTCCGTTCAGTTTGTCCTGCCACTCCTTGTCTTTGGTGGAGAGTTGGGTATTGAGGGTCTTGATCTTGTCCTGCAGATCCTTCACGTCAACGCCCTCGAACGCCTTCAGGCCATCCTGAGCGGTCTTCAGCTGCTCCTTGATCGCCTCGTAGTCGGCGAAAGGCTTCTTCGCGGACTCGATATCACGGCCATTCTCCGCCATGATCGTGTCGATCAGATCCTTGCTCAGTGCCTGGTCGCCGATCTTCAGATTTTCCAGAAATTCACGCTTCACTGTTTTCTCCTCTCTCCGCTACGCTTTCGGTACGCGGGTCGCCTCCGCTGCGGTCGGCCTTGATTACGCCCGGCCAGGGCGAATATGAGCACAGGCACAGGCCTGCAATCAACAAAAAAGGAGCCGGCAGGATATCTCCTGTCAGCTCCACTCAGCTCTTTCCACCCACCACTTAGGGCAGAGAACATTATTTCGTTTTCACAACATCGCGGCGGATTCGAATAACCTTCACGCCGCCGCCGGGCATGGGGATCAGTTCAACCCGGTCATCCTTTGCCAAGATGGCTTCGATCGCTTTGATAGTCTGTTCTGTCATAGATCACCCGCTCGCGCCCTTCTAATCACAGTCCCGGAGTAATTTCTTTGACGCCTTTAGCAGCCTGATACAGCCGCCGCATAATAGAATTTTCCTGCAAATATTCGAGACCTTTCAGCGTAATACGGGCGTCCTTGACGTTCACATGGGTCTCGCCAAGAATATCCCTGCTGATCGACGCGCCTTTGATGTATCCGACATCGACCATCATTTCAATGTACCTGCCCCAGCGTTCAGGTGTGACCCCCAGCGCATCCGGCCCGATCTGCTGTACAGCATCGAATTCCGGGTAGTCCATCGCTCTTTCCAGCGCGGTCAGAATTTTGTATACAGCCTTGAAATTATCCATTATACGACAAGCTCCTCGCAGACTTCCGCAAGGGATTTACCGTCAACAAACGGGGTCGACATAGCCAGGTCTACACTCTCCACCGTAATTTCTTTACCGTCATAAGAAAGAGAGATGTCCGAATGGCTGAAGGGGCATATTGCCCCGTGCTTACCGTGGTATTCAAAATCAATATCCTGCGTCAAACCCGCAATAAGGATTTTCATGTCAATCGCTTTCAAGGATATCCGAACTCTCCTTTCTTTCAAAATCTGTCAACTCTCTTGCCGGTCGACCGACAATTGCGTCGTCCTCCCAGATGATATCGTGGGCGTGTTCACCGTGTTTTCTATACGGATGCCGTTTCAGATTGCCGTGCGGCCCATTGCTGACCTGACGGATCTGCTTTCCAGCAGCGTCGAAAAAGATCCGATCCCGCTGTTTCCCACTCTGGGATGTTACATCAATAATGGCATTTGGCATATATCGCGGTGGAACTCTCGGGTGCGTATGCGTCGTCCAATCGTCTGTAACAACAACTGAACCATCTTCATGATACCGTACTTCTGAATATTTTTCAACGGTTTTCATAACTTCGGCCATCTGCTTCGGGCCAAAGCCGGACACCTCCAACCGCTCGTCCTCTGTGCGGAGACCAACGCCATCGGAAAAGCTGCGATATTCCTGCTGCAGGAGCACCAGGCGGCTCTTTCGCGGCGCTGCGTCCTCCGGCCCAGCCAGCAGCACACGGCGTTTCTGCGCCCGTATGGCGCGCTCCATGCGGCGCTGCATCTGCGTAGCCTCATAGCCGGTATAATGCCGGCCCTCGAAAGTGACGCCCTTTTCGTTGTCCTGCCGGAACTGCTCCAATTCGGCGGCAGTATACTGCGGACGGGTCACGCCAAGAATGATCGGGCTGGCAACATGGCCGCAGTTCAGCGTGCCGATTCGGCGCACCAGACTGTTATTAAGTTCCTCATAGGCGGCGTCGCTGTACTGCAGGCCCTGTATCGGTTCATGGTCCGGGGCGCTGTTGGCGTGTGCGGAGATCTCCCAGCCGTTACAGCCGAGGGCGTCGTGGTTCTGCTGGCTGATCTGCTCCGTCATTAGGCCGAGACCACCCATGATATTGCGCCGAACCGCCGCTTCCAGCCCGGTGTGTACCCCGGAAGCGTATGCGACAGAAACGCCATGCTTTACGATCCCGGAGCAGGCCTGCCGGATCGCCGTGTTGTAATCGGCGGCGCCGGTGAATACCTGCTGAAAGGCGTAGTCTGTGCAGGCCATATACGCCTTCGGTAAAGTCTGATATTGGCCGTATGGATCCATCAGCATGAGGGCTTTGGTCTGTGTGATGTTCTTCAGCTCATCACCAGCCAGGGCGACAGCGGCAGACACGATCTGCTGGATCGCCGGATTCGCGTCAAACGGTATGAGATGCCCCGGATACCTGCTGAGCGTCGTATCATACCCATATCGAGCCGCCGTGCGTAGGAGTTTCCTCGCTTCCCCTCGGGTCACGCCGAGCAGCTGGGCGAGGTCTCGCTCCAGTTCCTTGCGGTCCTTCCCCAGCCATTCAGCACGCCAGGCTTCATAGGCGGCGGTGCTGGTGAGCTTTCCCACGTCCTGTATGCGGCGGGCAATATCCTTCAGAAGGTAGGTGTTGATTGGGTCGATCAGACGCCCCGCAGCGAGGCGGAAACCCTCGATCTGCTCCGGCGTCAGCATTACTCATCCCCCGCCCCTTCCATCGCTTGGATCTCAGGCATATACTTCTCCCGAACCTTCTTCAGATCTGCCTCGGTTTCGATCGGCATATCGAAATACCAGCCGACAGCGATCTCCGGCTTCAGGAGGCCGCGAGCCACCATGTCCTTATAGTCAGCCCAGGTCTGATCCTCGTCATACAAAATCCCATTGCCCCAGCTGATGACCACATCCTTGGCAGGGTCGATATCCGGGCCGGAGTAGATCTTGTACATTCGCCCGAGGACGCCGCACACGCGCAGTGCTTCTCTGGCCGCGGTCTCCCACATATGCTGGAAGTCGATAATGGTCAGGTTATAGTCTCCGGCGCTGCTGGTGATCTCCGTCGCGGTACGCTCAGTGGCCTCCACCTCAGAAAGTAGGCCGCGCTTCAGGCCGATCAAACTCTCCACATTGCGGAGGTACTCTGTCTTTCTCGCCAAGAAGGACTGCTCTCGCAGGGCCGGCGAGAAGATCGTCATGCCGACGGCATCCGGGTCATCATCAAGGCCCACAAAGAGGTCATCCGTCAGCCGTTTCTTGCCGTCAGAGCCTGTCCTCAGCAGATCCGCTGACGCCACAATGCGGCTCCGACCATTCTCAAACTCCCGGTTAAGCTGCGCTTCGTTCCGGTTGATGTTATGGATCAAGCCAGCCGCCGGCGCATAGACACTGACGGCGTCCGGGCTGCCATCCACCGTGTTCTCCTGCGGAGCCCGTACCGGGATCAGGCCGATGGAGCCGATACCCGGAAGAACCAACTCCGGCACCAAGTCCGCGTATTTTTCCAAGGCGCCGAGGCTCGTTTCATACCCGAGGATCTGTGCGGTCTCGGAGCGGTACAGCTTGGTTTCGATTGTCAAATCGCCATTTGTATCCACACGGCGCCGTTCAAGCAGTGTGTAGTAGATCCGGCCCTCCACCGTGCGCTCCGCCATGCCAATATCTGTAATCTCATCGCGCTCGTTGCGCCCCAGCGGAATATAGCTGCCGCGAGACACCACGGCAAACGATACGCCCATCCGGCCAAAGACCGGCTTCAAGAAGCACTGCCCGCCGATGAGGGCCTGCTGCATAGCTTTAATCTTGGCCGCGTCCAGTTCCCGCAAAAGGGTGTCGATGTATTCAGCTCCCTGCTTTGTCGGCACGGCCTTGTATTCGGAGAAGGTGGTCTTGGTGAGCTTGGCCACCACCGACACCGGGATGCGCTGGCACGGGTCTTCATCCTGAGTAGGCTCCGTCTGATAATACAGCTGAGCCCAGTCCTTGATTGCCGCCTGCATCGCTGTGGAGGTGATGTCCTTCACGCCGAAAGCCTGCTCAAAGTTATAAACTTTTCCCTGCTCAAACAGGGCGGAGAAAATACTCACGGCTTAGATACCTCCCGACAGTTGATCACGATCCGGGGCTGGCGGCGTTGCGCTGCCTGAACCCCGTCGATATATGCCTGCAGGCGCTCGATCTCTCTGGCCTGGGCTTTACACTTCTCGCTCAGCAGTTCGTTGGCACGCATCAGATCATCTCTGCACCATGCCGGAAGGAACCGCTCATACAGCCACTTTTTCAGTTTGCTCACTGGCCCCTCCGTTTCCAGATCTTGTTTGTGCCATATCTCACAGCGTCAATGTGATGGTTGGCTGCGTCAGGATAGCCCTGCAGCACCTCGCCAGTCTTTTCATCACGCTCGTATTCGTATTCGGTAAATTCTTTTGTGGTATCCGGACAGCGGTCCGGATCGATCACGATAGCGGCCAGTGATTGCAGCCACTTCATGGAGTAGGCGACGCTGCCCGGTCCCTTCTCAGATGCCCGGCAGTTCAGACCGTAGCTGCGGTAATCGCTGACGGATTTCTCCTCAGCACTATCCGCGATCAGCAGCTCCCCGGCAGGGACCCGGCCCTTAACCAGCGCCGCAGTGTCTGCATTGCTGGTACGGTTGCGGGTCAGCTCGTCAAACAGGTAGAGCGTGCGTCGGGCGGCGTCATAGTGCATCCGGTTCCATGCCCAGGGGTCAGGATACCAGCCCCAGTCCACGCCGTTTGTGACCCGGTCGAACTGCCCAATCTCGGCGTCTGTAATCGCCCGGAGCTGTAGATTTTCAAAGACCTGTGTACCGGAGCCGACCACTTCACCCAGATACTCATGCCGGTACCCGGTAGGATTTGTGTTCTTCAGGTGCTCGGCGTCGGCAATGAAACGCGGGCCGAGCCATTCCGGCGGGGCGGTCAGATAGGTGCTGTGATGGACCATCTGCCCGGGCTTCTTCTCCAGCACGTAACGGTTGGCCCAGTTACGCGCCATCGCCGGCGGGTTGAAGCTTTTGAAGGTAAAGCTGAAGGATCCGCCGCGCAGTGTGGACTGCTCCACATTACGAATCTGCTCCGGGCCGTCAAACTGGTCCAATTCTTCAAACCAATCGATGCCAATGTAGCCGAAGGGCACTTTGATAGACTTTACCTTGCCGGGATCGTCCAGACCGAAAAACATGATTTTCTGCCCGGTAGGGAGATATGTGCATTCCATCGGGCTCACCGTGCAGCGGAACTTCCGGGTCAGGCCCAGCTGGGCGATGGCCCACACGACCTGTGTGTAGACGGTCGTCCGCAGCGTATTGCCGTATTTACGGAAAACGCAGGCGTGGATCAGCGGGTTCTTCAGGATCAGGAGAATGATCTCCAGCGAGATGTAGGAAGATTTACAGCTTCCGCGCCCGCCCTTTTCAATCAGTTCATTGATCGTCCCGGCTTTAACCGCACGGTGGGACTCTGCGAACGCCGGAGAGATCGTCTCGGAAAGCTTACAGGTCGTCAATGATCTGCACACCTCCGTCATCTTCGCCGGCAGCGTCACCCAGCAGGTCAATAATGACCTTTGCGGCCTTGGCATCACCCATGGTCGCCGCTTCCGTCAGGCCGATAATCATAGCCATCTGGTTGTCCACGTCTTCCGGATCAACTCCACGGCGGGCGATTTTATTCCACCGCCGCCGGTCAGAAACCGGCAGTGACAGGTAGATATCTGCGGCTTCTTTCAGGCTGCGTTTCCGCCGACGCGCCGCCCCGGAAGCAATACCGCCGGCACGGCCGTACTCTCTTGCTTCCCTCTCGCTCCGCTGATTGAACGGAATAAGGTTCTTTTCATTCGGCACATCATCACCTCGCAGCCTAAAAATATACCATAGGGCGCTGGACCCTCTCCCCCAAAAAGCCCAGCGCCCGAACTATGGAGCCCGAAACTGCGGCCGCCTCGGAGCCGGGCGGCTCAATAGGAGGTGAAAACTGCCCCCAATAAAACCATAACACATTTTTTCGGCCCTATGCCCACCGTGGGTGTCCGCTTTCAAAATTTTTTTCTGCCAAGAAGATCATCGACTGACACCCCAAAATAATCCGCCAAACGAACAAGCGCGCTGACAGAGGGCACCTTTTCTCCCCGTTCATACATGCCGATCACGTTTCTGCTCAAACCGCACAGTTCAGCCAATGCATGCCGGCTCAAACGCTGTTTCTCCCGCAGGGCCTGCAGTCTCTGCGGAAAGCCGTTTCTCTGCGTCATAGTCAATCCCTCCTTTGGACCAATATTTGACCGGTTTCGTCATGGTCTGAAACACTTTCACCAGCCACCGTGCAATGGGATGTACCCAACCCTCTGTACTCATTTGCGGAACATCTCGGTAGCGCTCATACAATGCCTGGTAAAGATAGCCGTGCTGATCCAATTCCACCTGCCCATGGCGCATGCCTGGATTTCCGCAAATCTGAAATTCCGGCAATACAGGCAGTTCTCTATCCGAGACGTTCCGGCAATACCTATGTTTTTCAGCTGGTGCCGCCGGGATCATCCCGCGCACAACAGGCGGCAGTTCACTGCTTTTTCCACTCAGTCTGCAATAAATGTCAAACACCACATCATCCATGCCCTCGATGTTATCAAGAATGTCTACCGCTCCGCCTAAAGCATCTTTGATCCGCGCAACTGCCCTTTGGATAGTCCGGCAGATAGTGGAGTTGTCCACACCCAGAAGCGCACTGATTTGTCGAATCGATAACCATTCTGCATAGTACAGATAAAAGCACACGGCTTGGTGTGAGGTCAACACCCCCATCAGCAATTTGACGACGTCTGGGTTTGCCATATCCAACCGTCCCCCATCCTGCAGTGTCTCAATTTTTTGCTGGGTCTCAATGACGCGAACAACGTGCTTCTTCGCCAGTCTCAATGTTCTGGACACGGTAGAACGATTAACTTCCAGCTTCCTAGCGATATCCGCCCGTGTAAGCCCATCGGCATACAGGAGAAAGACTTCCCGTTGCCGTCCAGTGATAGATCTCATCCCGCCGCGAAGCATACGCCTGAGTTCTTCCCTGGCCTCTGCTGCAGCGTCATCCGCGCCGGAATCCTGCCTGGCCCATTCAATGAACTGCTGCCGATCACCGGAGTTCTGTGTGTGGGCATCCATACTGGACGTTACGCGCCCCTTGCGGCCGAAGCGTTCCCGTCTTCCGGCCGGTGCCAAAGTGCGCAGCTGAGCATTGACATCAAGCAGTTCCTCATTCACCATGAACAAAGCAAAATTGTCGCCCTCGCCACGTTCCTGCAGCTCCAGTTCATACTTCTTTCGATCCATCAGTTCCCGTTTCCTGGCTTTCAGTTCATCAATGGTCATCACGAGTAGTCCTCCTTGCCGTCATCCCCACCAATGTAAGGCCGTCATCCTGCCGGGGTACATCGTAATAACCAGACAGGAGATGTGCTGCGGCACGGGTGTCATCCAATGTTCTCTGGAGAGATTTCATCTTATCCAGCGGCAAATCATTTGCGGCTTTATGCCGCTCAATGGCCATAGCCAGCTTTGCCGCGGCAACCTTGTATTCGTGGGCCATCTCATTCAGCGTGCTCATATGCTCCTCCATGGTAAAATTGATGAAAAAAGGAATACCAGAACCTTTCAAAAAATACGCTTGGAAAGTGGTATCGATTTGAAGCCGCCTGAAAAACAGCCGCAGAGATCTCGGATTTCGGTATCGATCCGGCGGCTTTCTAAAGCGGGATATTTTTAAGCCAGAGCAGACTACCAAAAATTGTTTCAGAGTGAAAACAGAAAATGGCAGCTGTTTTGTGCCGATCAACTGACCCAGTAATGGGGTAGCAGATTCAGGTAGTGATCCGGCAGCGCAAAACTGTCTGGGTGTTTCGTGCATGGTCAGTCTGCAGCCGTGTGGCGCCGAAAAAGTGCTTCCGCCGTGGCCGGCGTAAGACACTATTTCGGCGCCCGTCTGTTGGGTATACATAGTAGACAGGTCATGTATCCGGCTCAGAGCCTGGGGCCCTACTGCCGCAAGGACCTGACCCAACAGATAAGCAGATCATCTGCTGAATGTTTTTTCGCTCAAAAGGTTATGAAATCTGTTGGGTGTCAAAATAGTTTTACCGTAGGTTTCTATAACTTGGGTAAAAAACTGGTGTTTCAGCAGCTTGGGAATATAGTCCCTGCAAGGGTTTGATGGGCATTCCGGCATATTCGGTTTTTGGACATAAAAATGAGGACGAAACCGGATATTATAAAACTGGTGAAAAAGTTGTGTATTTGCCCGGAAGCTGCCTCGGTTCAAAGCGCCACTTTCGCGCATCATCGCCGATCTTCTGGAACAGCCTGGCCACCGCCAGCATCGGAGTGTCCTCACAGATATCAAACTGAAATTCCTTCCGGGAGCAGTTCCAGATGCCCCACTTGGCACCCGGTACGCCACGTTGGTACGTCTCACGTTTCATATTGGCCTCCCATTTTTTCTTTCTCGGTCAACTCACTGATCGTCATTTCTTTTTCTTCTTCCTCCGCCAGGGCCTTTATAATACAGGCTCCGCGCAAAATAGGTGTGGGTACACTTCTTCGCCGGAATATAGAGGTCAACACAGAGATGACCAGCAGAGCGATATATCCGCTGCACATCGCCGGTCAGACTGGGGCCGCACGGCTCACCGTTAGAACCAAGCGTCTGGAAACGGAAACGCTGGTGTAAAAAGCCTGTAAAGTTGGCCCCGGTAAATGTTTCAACCATCTCTTTTTCCCTCCGTAACCTCAACATGCCAGCCACAGCCACAGGAACGCTTAAAGTAGCCGGCTTCAGTATCGCATTCCAGCGCGCCCTTTCCATTCCCAATGACCTCACAGCCGCATTTAGGGCAGGCTGCATATAACTCCATGAGTTTTGCAGCGATAGTGATATTCATGGCTTTTTCTTCTCCTTCAGCGCATCCAGTATCGTGGCGAAATATTCGGGCCGCAGATCCGTGAAGTCTTCGTCGTCACGGCCAACGATCAGGATGGGCCCCACAAAATCCACACCAAGGAATCTGCAGTTATGCGGCAGGCCCTGAAGACGTCCTTCCTCATTGCAGATTACCAAGGCATCCGAGGCAAAGGTCACTGTCTCAATATAGCCGCCAACGGCAGCCTGCAGCTCTTCCAGCGTGTTGGGGATGTCCCGCGGCTCCGGCGCGCAGCCGGGCGCTTTATAAATCACTTTCATGCTGATTCTCCTTTTTCGAAAAATAATCTCATAATTTCCACTCGCCGCCTACCAACCCACACATCCGAGAAGAACATCGGAGTATACCAAATCTCCTGCCCCTCCCGGCGTCTGTTACGCACAGCGCCTTCCATCCGCTCCAGGACTGCAGCCATCTCCGCGTCGCTCTGCGTTTTCCAGTGGTCACGGATGTACTGCTCTTCTTCACTTGCCCAACGGCGATAGTCACTCATGGCAGCAAATCCCTTCCATATCAGGCGACGGCAGTCCATCTATTGCGTTACAGAGCCGCAGGGCGTTTTCAGCTGTCGGATCTTTCCGGCAGGCAGTCTTGACCGCTTCTGTTTCCCGGATAACCCTTGCGTGGTGTTCCGAGAGTTTCCGTTCAAATTCAGCAGCACTGGCAGCCATTTCCCATTGAACCCGGATACGCTGCTTTTCGGCAGCCGCCTGATCCCGTGAGATTGTCTTGTTATAATACAGAAAATAGATATTCCGCAGGCAGGTGTAGGCCATCTGATCCGGCAGGGATAAACCTTCAGGCAGCTCCTCACCGTGCATGGCAGCCTTTTCCCAGGGAAAAGTAAATCCTGTGCTCATAACTGCAAATACCATTCCAGGACTGCTACCGCCGCCTGCCAGCCGTGACAGACACGCCACACATAGCCCTGTGCCTGAAGGCGTTCACCCCACCACTCCTGTTCATCGGAGGTGTGTCCGCTCTCCGTTTTCATCTCGATATACAGCCCGTGATACTGTCCCCGAGGTACCGGTAGGCAGAGATCCGGCACGCCGGACTTCACGCCCTGCTGCTTCAGGTGCTTGGCCTCCACAACATCACGGGTACCGCCATTGGGGATGTGATGGAGCAACGCCAGTTCCGGCCACTGCCGGCGGATAGAAGGCTGCTGGCTCCACTTGATGACATAAGCCTGATGCTGGGCCTCACTTGCCATTCTCTATCACCTCCACGAAGGTCACGGTCTTATTGTTCTTCGGGTCTTTCTCCTTGCCCTGGCGAACGGTGTACCCATTCCGGGCGAGGATCACAATAACCTGATCGCGGTCTTCCGCTTTTGATACATACAGCTTCATGCGCCCCTCCGTTTCTTTGGCTCATTCAGAAGCCTATTCAGGATCTGGCTTGCGTCACCTTTGCTGAGGTTGGCGATGTCAAACCCCTTACAGCGCTTTTTGATGATTTCCAGCTGCTTTGCCGTTGCGGGAGACTTTCCCCATTTCCGCACGGCCTGCAGATCCCATAGCATCCGATCATTTTGATGGTCCCGGATCAGCGTAAGGTATGCCCGGTCAAGCGCTTCCTGCATCCCGCAGCGGGAGCCGTTTGGTAGATTTACCATACCCAAAGCATCCGAGCAGGGGATTGTCATACGCTGCTTATTAGACAGGGAACACACCAGTGAGCCGTCCGGCATCTTGAACCAGTTAACGTCATGAGTCTGATACTTCATTTCCTGTGCCCACAGATCTACCAGGTGGATGTTCTTCACCCAGCTTTCCGGAGAATCGGAGGCTACCTCAATCTTCTCCGGCAGTTCAAACAGATCTCCCTCGATATCCTTCTCTTTCCGTTTCGGCACATTATCCATGTCGATACCAAGTAAGGAGGGTGCCGTACACAGGGACGCCTTTCCGGTAATGCCCACGCAGTCGATCAGCTCCAGACGCTCCTTTCCCGGATAGAGCCGAAGGCCGCGCCCTACCATCTGAGCATATAGGCTTTCTGACTGCGTCGGCCTCGCCACGATGACCGTTTCCACCCGAGGAATATCGGTGCCCTCGGTGAATACCATGCAGTTGACGATGCAGGGAATCTCGCCGGCAGTAAAAGCATCAATGATGGCGGAACGGTTCTTGGTTTCGCCGGTAACCACCACAGCACCCTGAATCCTCTTGGCAATTTCTTCAGCTTGATGTACACTGACAGCGAAGATCAGCGTGGCGCCCACAGCCATATCTCTGTAAGCCTGTGCAACGGCATCTGCGGTGCCGTCCATGGCCTGATCCAGTTCACCGGGTGCATAATCGCCCTGGCGGGTATGAACTGCGGTGATGTCGAACCCAATGTCTACCCGCCGGCAATGGATATCACAGAGATAGCCGTTCTTCACTCCCCAGCGCAGATCTCTCTGGAAGATGATCTTGCTGAAGACCGTATCCAGGCGAACCTTATCTCCTCTGTTTGGCGTTGCGGTGAAGCCGATCAGCTTCTCCGGGCGAAAGTAATCAAAGATCTTCCGGTATGTGCTGGCAGCTGCGTGATGGGCCTCGTCGCAGATAATGAGACGGAAGTCCTCCGGATCGAAGTCGCTCAGTCGGCGCACCAACGTCTGAATGCTGGCACTGACAACCTCCTCGCCGTGACTGTGCTGCTGGGCACGTTCAATGCCGTAGGAGCAGTTGAAGTATTTGCGCGGCTGCTCCACCAGTTCTTCACGGTGGGACAGGATCAGCATTCTCTCCCCGTGCCGGGGGATATTTGCAAAAGTAACTGTTTTTCCGAGGCCTGTTGCCATCTGGGCGAGGAACGCACCAGGCGGCTGCGCCTCGATGGTTTCAATACATTCGGCTTGATATGGCCTTAGTTCCATAATTTTCCTCCAAAAAAACGTGGAACTGTGGAACAGCGTGGAACTTGTGTTCCACACTTGAAAGCCTTGTGCCACAACGGATACAGGTCAACCGTGGAACCGTGGAACAAATTTTTCAAAAATTTCCACGAAAATGTGTGTATATAAATTACTCGAACAAACGTACACACACGCACATTCTTATATATGCTGTATTTTCTGTTCCACAGTTCCACACACCTCTAAAAATGATGTTGTAGCCCTTGTGTCGCAACGGTTACAGCCTGTGGAACACTGGTTCCACACATGTTCCTCAAGTTCCACACTATAATGGCTGCTCATCCGGGTCAGCTTCATCATCCAGTTCAACCGAGGGCAACCGCAGACAGAAACACTCCGTAGGGATGCCATTGATCCGCTTTCCCTTGGTGTTGGCCCGTCCCCGGGTCTCGATCAAGTTTGACTGCTTCAGGTATGAAATCATGGCCGCAGTCGAGTATCCTGCGTCCTGCAGGATACGTTCAAAGACAGAGCGGATGATATATGCCCGCCCATCTTCCAATGCGCCCAAGACCTCTATATTGGGGTTCTCCGAGCGGCCGCACAGTTTATTGGAATTCTGCGTGACCCAGTCGCACAGGTACTTATAACCCCTGTCACCGGCAGATACCGCCGCTTTGGATGCCAGGAACTCCGATACCTGCTCAATCGTCAACGGCTGCTGGCCGGAGAATATCCACTGACAGGCCAGCTCGTCCGCCAGGATGATTGCGGCAGCGGCCATGGCCTGTTTCTCCGTGGTGTCACGGTCGCTGAGGATCCGAAACAGTTCCCGGTACCGTTCTGACACCTGATCTATTACACCTGGCTGATAAAGACGCTCCACAAATTTTCTTCCGGCAAAACCGTAATTCCGCTTCACTGCACCGGAAATCCGCATACCGTCCTTAATAACCGCTTGGGCAGACTTGCATTCAATATCGATAACGCGGTTTACTGCGCCGGCGCCGCTGGCCGTGCCCGTCAAGGGAGATTCACCCGTAGTTAGGATGCAGTTCCTCCATGTTGGCGTCAGATCCACGCCGCCGGAGCGGTTGCCACGGGTTCGGCCAACGCCCTGTGCCAGCTTATAAACATCGAATGTAGTACGGCCTTTGCTGTCCTTAGCGAGCTGAAGCTCATCCAGACAGAATGGCAGATTGTTCAGAAACGCGGCTGTCTTCTCCATGCCGACCACGGTACCGTCAAAGGTCTTGACATAAGCGCCTACAGCAGGGTCTCCCCATACGCTGGCGGCCACCATCAGAGCCACCGTCTTGCCGGTGCCTGAATCAACACCCCATAAATGGACGAAGAATGGGAGACAGTTCAGCGGCTCCAGCAGTACCGAGGCGAAGGAAGCCGCCAGGATGATCTTTGCCGTTGTGGACATCTCCCGAACCTCCGCCGCCGTTTCCAGCCATTTTGTTTCAGAGCCCCGGCTCCGGACCGTCTGGAACATCGCCTTGAAGTTGGCGTCACCGTCAAAAATCAGGCCGTCAACAAAAGGCGAAAAGCCCTCGTCCGGTATGTAGCCAAAGCGTCCGATGCTCTTTTTCTCCGGAATCAGGTCATAGTTCAGATTTTCCATGTCGGAGATGTACTGAATGAATGCTTTGGCGTTCTGGCTGGTCACCGCAATGCCGGAGCCAGCCAGCTCCGTGACCTTGTTGGAGCTGGCCAACACCGTCTTACTGAAGATGAGCTTTCTCCAGATGGTGCCCTTCCGGAATGCCAGCTGAAGCTTTTCTTCACCCGTGTCAATATTCACCAACCGTTCCACCGGCATGATCGGATGCGGACAGGCAACCTCATCGTTATAGCCGTTCTTCTTGAAAATACCGCCATCATCCGCCTCCCAGTCGCCGGCATTGAGCTCCAGCGGTTGATTTGTGAAGTTGGTAACGTTATCGATATAAATGGTGCCGCTCTGGGCCTTCAGACTTTCCACGTATTTCTTGTACATGGTCTTGAAGCCTTTGAATCCCTTGGAAACGGAATATGCCGCCAGTTCCTCCATCTTGGCCGCATGAGTGAAAGGCTCCTTGTGATACGCATACAGCGCCTCATACGGCGTTGTGGTTAAAAAATCATCTTTTTCGAAGCTCCATTCTTCACTCATAGCTATCTCCCTATATTTTGATCCAGCCACCATTCAAGGACTGGTAGTTTCTTGGCCGCCTCCGCATACAGAGGATGGATGTATCCGACGATATCCGGGGAAAGAAATTTTTGAGCTTCCCATAACTGTCGGTATTCTGCCGCTTTCTCTCGATACAACGCCGCAGCGGCTTCTTTTTCCTGCGCTTCTCGCCGGCGAGCTTCCAGCAGAGCGGATCTCTCTGCCATGCTGGGACGCTCGCCGGTGAGACCAAGCCCAAAATCACAGTTGAGCTTCAGGCACGCTTGAGCGAAACTGAGTCCAAACAGCCGCATTACAAAATCAATCACGCTTCCGCCGGCACCGCAGCCAAAGCAATGCCAGCCGGTCTTGTTCCCATCGTAGACCTTCAGACTGCCGTGATTGTCTCCGGCATGAAAAGGACACTGGATATAACCGCCGCGATCCGGATGAAAGCCATACAGCTCCACCACCTGACGAGCTGTCAAATGTTCCTTGATCTGTCGGGCCAGATCATTCCCAGGCATCCGCGGCCAGCTCCTTGTAATTCAGGATGGCAGTCAGGTGCTTGGTGGCTTTACAGTAGTCGCAATGCTCGCAGCGGGTCGGTTGAATGCGACCTTCCTTGATTGCCTGGTATCGCGGTGCCCGGTCCTCCACTTCAGCCAGCTTGGCAGCCAAGTCCTCGTCTGCGATGTAAAGGGCCTCCAGATCAGGGGATTCTTCCTTCGTGCCAACCGCCAGAATAAACGGCAGCATATTGCCCTCGATGGCCTGATAGATGGCTCCCTGAATATCATAGCCGTAAAACTCGATGAACGGGATCTTGCAGTGATCCTCGGCCGACCACACATCCGCCATATCCTTCATGGCTTTCTGGTCTACAATGGCCCCATCACAAAAGCCCAGTGCGGCTGCCGTATTAGGGAAGCGCTGCACAATGGCTTTGCAGGTGTCGCCATCCAGCAGGCTGTCGATTTTGATTTTGAACGGCACACCGGCAATCTCGCCGGTACGGATGACCTGTTTCCTGCCAGACATCAGAAGCATATAAAGCTCATCCGACTGCATACGCACAACTACCTCGGTAGCCCGGAGATATTCAGCCTTCAAGGTACCGTCCCGCTTGAAGATCTCCGGGTGCTGTGCCTGATAAAGGGGCAGCTCCCCGGAAAACCATGCGTCAATGTAGCCGCCGACCAGTAGGGCCGTGGAGGAGGGGGGATGGTACTCCCCCTTCAGCTCCGCCAGCGCCGCCGCTTCACATTTCTCGAAAGCCTTAAACTGCGTGGAGCCCATGTAGGCCATGTTCATTTCAGGCGAGTAATAATTCTCCGCTGTTACAATGGGTAAGGCCATCACAGCACCTCCCCGGTCTCCGGATCGACCTGGATGCGCTCAGGATCGAGTTCCTGCTGCGTTTCCGCAGCGGTTTCAGCTTCCTGCTGCGTTTCCGCAGCGGACGCAGCTTCCTTTCGCTTCTGGGCACAAGCCGCGCAGAGGGGAACGCCGTAATGCTTGATGGTGTAGCCAGCAAGCCAGCGGGCATCTTTTCCCATAGCCGGTTCAATCGACTGCTTACAATCAGTACAGGGCGGCACCGGTTCCTGTTTCTGCACGCGGGGCTTATAGGGCCGGATGCGGATGCCGTCAGTCATACCGCCATCCTGCGGGTCCCGGACATTATGATCCACAAAAAGCTGGATCTGCTTGCCAACCAGCGTGGATGCCTTGGCGTCGCCGAACAGCTTTCGCAGCGTCTTTCGATTGGTCGAATTGACGATCAGCGGCCGGACCTGCATAATGCCCGGCACACGTTCTTCCGTGAAGGAAAGCACGTCCTTGTTCTCTTTTCCACGCTGGAGCGTCACGGATCCATACCAGAGGCCGGCAATCGTGAGTACCGGCTCCACACCGTCATCGATGTCTTCGGCTCCAAGATATTCGGATTCCCGCATCTGGCCAAGGCGCTCATCTCCGGTCAGCTGGCGCAGTCTATCTTTCGTCATCATGATTACATTCCTCCGTTTGATATGATACTCTTGGAATAGCAGCATCCACGATAGCCATAATAAAACGGCATTCCTCATAACAAATATTGGTATCCGCCTTGATGATGATATCCATGATCTTGGCTGCGGCCTTCATCAGGTTTGCCATTCTATACGGCGGGACATAAAAGCCGGTAGTTGTGAGGAGACGCTCTTTTTCAGCCTGTAAACGTTCCGCAGCAGTCACAGCTCTGTCACCTCCAGCGCATCGGAGTCCGTCACCCGCGTGGCAATCAGCTGGAGGCCCTTTTCCTTGCACTTGGCGTACAGCCGATCCCGGCTCTCCTTATCCAGCCGCTCAGCGCCATCCACAAGGATGATCTGAAGCTGGCCAGGCTTGCTGACAGAAATATCCACGCACAGCTCCAGCAGCTCACCGTCAGACAGGTTCGAGATGGGCAGGCCCCGGATCAGCGGCACGCCGTTTTCCACGGTCAGGCCCTCCACGGGGATCTTGGCGGTTTCAAGGATCTTCGCCGGCAGCTCTCTGGCCAGCTCGATCTTCCGGGTGAATTCAGAGGATTGCTCCGTGAGATCTTCCAGTTCCGCCTGCATGGCTACCATGCGCTGGTACTCGTTAAGGTGCTTCCGCATCTCCTCGGCGGTATCCAGCTCCTGCGAAAGGGCTGTGGTGTCCACCGGCTCCCGGCCTGCGTAATCCGCCGCAACGCCCATATCCTTCTCCAGCTTGGCTGCGGCAGTCTCATATTTGGACTGCACCACATCGGCCTTTTCCTGCCGGCGCTGTTCCATGCCGGACAATTTTTCTTCCGTGGCCTTCAGCTCCGCTTTCAGGCGTTCCATCGTGCCGGTCAAGGACGCACGTTCTCTGGCAATATCACTGTCAATGGCAGCCAGATCCATATCCCGCTGCGCTTCCAATCCCCGGAGTTTGGCGTCATAGCCGCTGCGGAATGCCTTTGCCCGCTCAATACGGCTGTTCTGTTCCCGCAGCCGTTCCAGCTCCCGGTATTTCTCCCCGGATGGATAATTGTTCCAGCGGTCATAGTCATAGCCAGATGGAATATCTTTGGCGATATCCGCTATAAAAGCCTGCTTATTCCGAATATCCCGGTTGATGTTCTGCCGAGACTGGAAATAGATTCCGTTTTCCGCCTGAATATCATTCAGGACCTCAAGGATATGCTTGGAGTAATCGACACCCTGCGGGATCTCACCGAACTGCTCCTTGATCCAATTCATATCCCACTGAAATTCAATGAGGTTCAGGATCTCCCGGTTTTTCTCCTGACGGGAGAGCTGCGTAAACTTCACCGGATCCAACTGGAGCGGCGTGAAGATCTGGGCCAAGAACTCAGCTGGTCTTGTCTGAAGCATGGAGCCGTCCCGCACCTTCACCGTGCCGGCGGATTTGGCGGGCAGGGCCTTCCGGTCAATGGACAGTCCGGTATTGGTCTCAATGATGATTTCGCCCTCATCGGCGCCCTGGTGAACGATATAGTCCCGGTCAGAACGGTTGGTGAGGGCATAACGGATAGCATCCAGCACAGACGTCTTTCCGCTCCCCTTGGGGCCGGAGATCTCCACGGACTTCCCATCAAGGGTAGTCTCCCGGATGCCAAACAGGTTTTTGATCGTAATTTTTGTGGTTTTCATTGACATTCTCACTTTCTACCCCTATGATAGGGGTGAAACTGTTCGGCATGGTGCCGATCTGCCCCTGACAGGTGTGCGAGACCTGCCAGGGGCATTTCTTTTTACAGAACAACGTGGACGGAACCTTCAGACACTTCCTGCTCCAGTCTGCCTTCCAGATACTTCTTGATGGTTTCCCGGGCAGTCAGACGCCACATGCCGCCGTCAGCCTCGATGAAGCTGATACCACGGTCGCTGACGCGAATCAGGAAGATGCTCTCCGGCTGCTCAACCTCCTGGAAAGTACGATAGGGCCGGAGTTTCACCAGCGGGCGGATCTGCTCATTGGTCTGGAGGGCAACGCCCTTCTGGGTAGTGACGGAGGTGGCAATGCCGTTGTCGTTGTAGATCACCTTGGCGCCCAGAGAGATGTCGCTGACCAACTTCATGGCATAGAGCGTGTCCGGGGTCTCCTGGAAACGGGTGCGGAGGGCGATCTGGGCTTCCTCAAAACCGAGGGCGGTCTTTGCCTCCCAACCGGGAACATCCGTAGCATGGGCCTCGTAATAAATCTGCCGGAAACAGCGCTCGTCATAATCTCTGGACTGGCCGAAGCAGCGGACAGTCTTGCAGTCCGGAACGGCGATGTACAGCGGGGCGTCCATCTCGCTGGCTTCGGTTCTGACCATCGTTACCAGCGCGTCCAGACTGTTCAAGTCCAGTGTGTCCGGATGGAAAATGGTGGGCAGGATCTCCTTTACATTACCGTCGCTGGTAATGCGGAATGTGGAGCCGTTGACATTAGTAATGAGCGGCTGCGTGGTCTTCTGGATGTGCTCGATGAATTCTTTCAGCATGGTGGTTTCTCCTTATCAGGCAAATTTAACAAGTTTGAGCGCCGGGGGTGTTTCCTGTTCGGTTCCGGCAATTCCGAACTGGCCGGGAATCTGCGGGACCATCTCCACAACATTGTCCTCGTCGGCCACATACAGCATGGTGGTCACAGCATTTGTGGGCGCCAGAGCGGATTTAACCGTATAGTTGACGCCGATATTCTGCCGGCTGTCATCTGCTTTCAGTTCGATAGTAACGGTGATCTTGCGCTTGGCCGTTGCAGAGGTGTTTGGATCCATAATGTTCGCAATCGCCTTGGTCATCTCGAGATCTGTGACCTCCAGAAAACCGCCACGGGCCATCTCCAAAATGGATTTCTTCGCGTATTCATTCATGGGGGTTCTCCTCCTTTCTTTCGTAATAAGGGCTCCAGCCCTCTGCCGGACGCCCGTGGTATCAACACGGGGCAGCCCGGCAAAAAGAGAGTTGCGGGCGCCGGGAACGCCCGGCAGAAGGCTGGATGATCTGAATGGTCACTTGCCTGGCCTTGAAAGGTCAATCCTACAATCCTCTGCGGCTCGATTGAGTCTTTCAAACTCAGGGCCTAAAATCATGCATTGAGTAAGCAGGTCTTGAAGGGGTACATGGAGTGACTCCGCAATGGAAGCAGTCAACTGCATCCATGAGAAAATGACATCGATATAATTGCCTTCGATCCGAACGTTCCCGTTTTGGGGTGTATTGATGATTTCCAGATGTGCGTTTCCAGTTTTTTTCATATCACTTCACCCCCCCTCAGAATCCACCCAGTAGACGGTGGCGGTACGGCGGCCCATCTGCAGGGCCTCGGCATGGCTGCCGACGCACAGATCGATGTGGCGGCCACCAACGCCAGAGCCAGTATCGTCGGCGCGATAGTAATGGATCTCGCCGTCGCCGTAATCCACCAGCACGTCAGTGCCAAGCGGGATCACGGAAGGATCTACCGCCACCGTGACATAGGGCGTGGCCCGGGCGCCGCTGGCGGTGATACCATCCACCTTGCCGCAGCACTGCATGCAGACGTCATAGTGGGTGACGGTCACGCCCTCCAGCACGTGGGCCTGGTCCAGCAGCGTTGCTTCCACAGGCGCTTCCGGCGGCTCCTGGGCAGGGATATCATCACCGGGCAGGCGGCCGCCATCTTCGATAGGCACCGCCGCCGGAGCGGCAGGATCCTCAGCAGATCGGAAGAGCACCCGTCTGAACTCCAGTCACTGACCAATATCGTATGCCGTC